>Ga0209048_10007419_pt1 | contig 10129 bp, 8 predicted proteins | sample FrelakmetCRP12CR_FD_187146 | JGI IMG/M metagenome (GOLD analysis project Ga0209048, IMG submission 187146) | Freshwater lake sediment microbial communities from the University of Notre Dame, USA, for methane emissions studies - CRP12 CR (SPAdes)... | ecosystem: Environmental > Aquatic >... | reverse complement strand
CCGCCGTAAAGGGCATTTGGGAGGTAATGGCTCTTCCCTGCTAGAATAACCAACTTGGCCCCACTCACCCTCCGGAGAACTGCAATGACAGTCATTCGCCAAGATGATTTCATCCAGAGCGTCGCGGATGCCCTGCAATATATTTCCTATTACCATCCCAAGGACTATATCGACGCCCTGGCTAAAGCCTATGAGCTGGAACAATCTCCCGCTGCCAAGGATGCCATGGCCCAGATCCTCATCAACTCCCGGATGTGCGCCGAGGGCCATCGGCCCATCTGCCAGGACACCGGTATCGTCAACGTGTTCCTGAAGATCGGCATGCAGGTGCGTTGGGATGCCACCTTGAGCGTGGAGGACATGGTGAACGAAGGCGTGCGGCGCGCCTATCTGGACCCAGACAACAAGCTGCGCGCTTCCGTCCTCAGCGATCCGGCGGGGGCCCGCAAAAACACCAGGGACAATACCCCCGCCGTCATCCACATGACCGTAGTGCCCGGTGACACCGTGGACGTGACCGTGGCGGCCAAGGGCGGCGGTTCCGAGAACAAATCCAAGTTCATCATGCTCAACCCCTCCGACAGCATCGTGGACTGGGTACTGAAGACCGTGCCCACCATGGGCGCCGGCTGGTGTCCGCCCGGGATGCTCGGCATCGGCATCGGTGGCACGGCGGAAAAAGCCATGCTGCTGGCCAAGGAATCGCTCATGGACCCCCTCGATATTCAGGAATTGCTGGCCCGTGGCCCAAAGAGCCGTATCGAGGAACTGCGGCTGGAACTGTATGACAAGGTCAACGCCCTGGGGATAGGCGCCCAAGGTCTGGGCGGCCTGACCACGGTGCTGGACGTGAAAATTTTGGACTATCCCACCCACGCCGCCTCCCTACCCGTGGCCATGATCCCCAACTGCGCCGCCACCCGCCATGCGCATTTCGTGCTGGATGGCTCCGGCGTGGCCGAATTACCTATCCCCCGACTCGAAGACTGGCCGCAGATCACCTGGGATGCCGGCAAGGGCGCCAAGCGCGTCAATCTGGACACGGTGACCGCCGCGGAAATCGCGTCCTGGAAACCGGGCGAGACGCTGCTCCTGAACGGCAAGCTGCTGACCGGCCGCGACGCCGCTCATAAACGCATCGCCGACCTGTTCGCCCGCGGTGAGTCCTTGCCCGCCGCGGTGGACTTCACGAACCGCTTTATCTACTACGTAGGGCCGGTCGATCCGGTGCGCGACGAGGTGGTCGGGCCCGCTGGTCCCACCACGGCCACCCGCATGGACAAGTTCACCGAGATGATGTTGGCCAAGACCGGCCTGCTTGGCATGGTAGGCAAGGCCGAACGTGGCCCGGTGGCCATCGAAGCCATCAAAAAGCATCGTGCCGTGTATCTTATGGCCGTCGGCGGAGCCGCCTATCTGGTTTCCAAGGCGATCCGCAAGGCCCGCATCGTGGCCTTCGAGGAACTGGGGATGGAGGCCATCCACGAGTTCGAAGTGGAGGACATGCCGGTAACCGTGGCGGTGGACGTGAATGGCGAATCCGTGCACAAGACTGGCCCCGCCGAATGGCGGGCGAAGATCGGCAAGATTCCGATCATGGAGGCTTGAGGCGGTTTTATCGAGTTTTAAATCCGCCTCCATAATTGTCCCTGCCTCCTTTTAGAAGGGGGGAGATGAACGGGTGCATCACGAGGTAACCATGCAGACTTTTTCCTGTTTGAATGTGACGGTCGCCGATCATGTCGCGCACATCCAGCTTAACCGTCCGCACAAGGCCAACGCGCTGGATGGCGTTTTATGGCATGAGATCAAGGACGCCTTTGACTGGGCGAATCAGACCCCCGAAGTTCGGGTCGCCATTCTTAGCGGGGCGGGCAGGCATTTTTCTTCAGGCATCGATTTTGAATTGGTCCGCGCCATCTTCGCCGAGGTCGGCGAACTGGCGCCGGGGCGCAAGGAAGAGCGGTTGCGCCGCATCATTATGGATTTGCAGGCGGCGTTCACCGCCCTGGAGGTTTGCCGTAAGCCGGTGCTGGCGGCGATACATGGGTTTTGTATCGGCGGTGGTCTCGATCTGGCAGCCGCCTGCGATATGCGTTATGCCTCGGCGGAAGCTCAGTTTTCCCTCAAGGAGGTGGATCTCGGCATCGTGGCCGATGTGGGCAGCCTGCAGCGGCTGCCGTATTTGATCGGTGAGGGTAAGGTGCGCGAACTGGCCTTCACGGGTCGGGAGTTCAGCGCGCTCGATGGCCGGCAGATGGGACTGGTGAACGAGGTTTTCGCCGATCCCCAGCAATTGCTGGAAGGGGTGCGAGCCATCGCCGCGGCGATTGCCGTCAAGGCGCCGCTAACGGTGCGGGGTATCAAGGAAGTCTTGAATTACAGTCGCGACCATTCCCTGAGTTCCGGCCTGAACTTCGTGGCAACCTGGAACGCCGCCATGTTGCTTTCGGAGGATAGCCAGGAAGCCATGGCGGCGGTCATGCAGAAACGCAATCCGCAGTTCAAGGACTGACGGGATCGTTATCGACTTTGGACAGTCAGGGCTGGCCCCGTGCTTTACGGGTCGGAGCGGGCCCTGTCAGGCTTGCATTTCGCGGATATGCTGATGTAAGCGGCTCTTGTGGCGAGCAGCCTTGTTGGCGTGAATCAGTCCCTTGCGCGCGCTGCGGTCGATGAAGGGGACAGCGGTCTGGTAGGCGGATTCCGCCTGGGCCTTGTCGCCGGTGGCGATAGCCTTGATTACTTTCTTGATGTAAGTGCGCATCATGGAACGCTGGCTGGCGTTATGGCAGCGGTGTTTCTCCGCCTGGCGGGCGCGCTTTTTCGCTTGAGCGGTATTGGCCAAGGTATCACTCCGAAAATTGCACTGGCTATTAATGTAAGCCGGCAATAGTGGCAGCTTTAGCGCAAATGTCAATCCTTTAGATGCATTTTTTGCTGACACGGCACAGCTAAGCTGGCTATCATAAATGGCTTCGTGGAAAGCCGGCTGCGGTATTCCCAGTAATCGCTACATCCTTCGAATAGTCGACTTTTGGATATGCATGAGTAAGGCACTTCTCAAATCCACTGGCGTGGTCAGCAGTATGACTTTCATCTCCCGTGTCCTCGGGTTCATCCGCGACATGGTTTACGCTCAGTTGTTCGGCGTTGGCGCAGGGACAGATGCTTTCTTCGTGGCCTTCAGGATTCCCAATTTCCTGCGTCGGTTGTTTGCCGAAGGCGCTTTCTCACAAGCTTTTGTGCCGGTGTTCTCCGAGTACAAGACACAGCGTTCCCATGCGGAGTTGCAAGAGTTGGTGGACCAGGTGGCCGGTACCCTGGGGCTCATTTTATTCGCGGTGACCGCCATCGGGGTGTTCGCCGCGCCTCTGCTGGTATGGATATTCGCTCCTGGTTTCACGGCCGATCAGACCAAATATGAACTGACGGTGGAGATGCTGCGCATCACTTTCCCGTACTTGCTATTCATTTCGCTCACGGCTTTTGCGGGGGGCGTGCTAAACAGTTGCGGGCGCTTCGCCGTCCCTGCCTTGACACCCGTGCTCCTGAATATCTGCATGATCATAGCGGCCGTCTGGGTGTCGCCCCTGATGGATCAGCCGGTACTGGGGCTAGCCTGGGGCGTATTCGTGGCGGGCTTGACCCAGTTGCTGTTCCAGATCCCTTACCTAAAGGAACTTAAACTGCTGCCGCGGCCGCGCTGGGGCTGGCATGCGGAGGGGGTACGGCGCGTTCTCAAGTTGATGCTGCCGGCCCTGTTCGGTTCTTCGGTGGCTCAGATCAACCTGCTTTTCGATACGCTGCTGGCTTCCTTCCTGGCTACCGGCAGCGTGAGCTGGCTGTATTACTCCGACCGCCTGGTGGAATTCCCGCTCGGGATGTTCGGGGTGGCGCTGGGTACGGTTATCCTGCCCAGCTTATCCCTGAAGCACGCCAGCGCCTCGACCGAGGGTTTTTCCCGCACCTTGGATTGGGCTCTGCGCTGGGCTTTGCTGGTCGGTATTCCCGCTACCGTGGCCCTGACGATTCTTGGTGGCCCCATACTGTCAGCGCTGTTCCAGCATGGCGAATTCGGTGCAGACGATGTGCGCATGGCGACCAAAAGCCTGATGGCCTTTGCCATGGGCCTGGCAGCCTTTATGTTGATCAAGGTGCTGGCCCCGGGTTTCTATGCCCGCCAGGATACCCGCACGCCGGTGCGCATCGGCATCATCGCCATGCTGTCCAATATGGTGTTTAACGTCATCCTGATCTTTCCTCTTGCCCACGCGGGCCTGGCGCTGGCGACCTCCCTGTCGGCATTTCTCAATGCCGGGCTGTTGTTTCATCATTTGCGTCGCGACGGCCACTATCGGCCAACCGCTGGTTGGCGGCGCTTCCTAGTGCGTATCGGTCTCGCCAACGTGCTGATGGGTGTGGTGCTGTGGTTCGGGGCCGGCGATCTGTCCACCTGGTTGGAAGCCAGCACCAGAGCGCGTCTGTTCCATCTGTCCTGGCTGGTTGTGCTGGGCGCGGCGGCTTACCTCGTGGGTATCCTCGCGGTGGGGGTGCGTCCCCGCCATCTCAAAGTCGTCACCGACATATAAAAATAACGCCGGGCTCTTTATAATTGCCCACTTGCTTACTACAGGCGATCTTAATATCGGCATGGAATTCATCCGCGGTCAGCATAACCTTCGCCTCCGCCATCGCGGTTGCGTCGCCACCATCGGCAATTTCGATGGTGTGCATCTTGGCCATCAGGTGATCTTACGCCAGTTGGCTGATAAAGCCGCCGTTCTGAGCCTGCCGATGCTGGTGATCACCTTCGAGCCGCAGCCCCATGAGTTTTTTGCCCCGCAGGGCGCGCCGGCTCGCCTGATGCGCCTGCGGGAAAAGTTGCTGGCCTTGGCGACCCAGGGCGTGGAACGCGTGTTGTGCCTTAACTTCGACCAGCGCCTGGCGAATCTGTCGGCCTGCTCCTTTATTCAGGATTTACTGGTGGCGAAACTGGGTGTTCGAGATCTGGCCATTGGCGATGATTTTCGCTTTGGCCATGGCCGCGAGGGCGATTTCGCCCTGTTATGCGAAGCCGGTCGCGAATATGGTTTCGAAGTGGCTCGCACCCAGAGCTATATCCTGGAAGGGGCAAGGGTCAGTAGTACGCGGATTCGCGCTGCCCTGATCCAGGGTCAATTGGAACTGGCCGCGCGGTTGCTGGGGCGACCCTATGCCGTATGCGGCCGGGTTGCCCACGGCGATGAACGCGGCCGCACCCTGGGGTTTCCCACCGCCAATATCCACTTGCACCGGAAAGTCATCCCCCTGTTCGGCGTCTATGCCGTGGTCCTGCATGGGGCTAGGCCGCGCCCTGTACCCGGCGTGGCCAACATTGGCCGCCGTCCCACGGTGAACGGCACGCGCGATCAGCTTGAAGTCCATCTGCTTGACTTCAACAAGGATATTTATGGCTATCATGTGCAGGTGGATTTTCTGCATTATCTGCGCCCCGAGCGGCGTTTCGAATCCCTGGATGTCCTGCGGCGGCAAATCGACAGCGATACCCAGCAGGCTCGCCACTTCTTCGCGGATCGTCCCGCGGCTGGTATGCCCTAACATGGCTAAATCCGCCGGCTCCCTGACCCTGCGCACATTGATCTGTCACCGAGGTTGACCGTGGCTGACTATAAAGACACTCTGAATCTTCCCCATACCGCTTTCCCTATGAAGGCCAATTTGGCTCAACGGGAACCCGAGTTCCTGCGCTCCTGGTGGGAGTTTGACCTGTACGCCCGCCAGCGGGCCCACTTTGCGGGGCGCCCCAAGTTCATCCTGCATGACGGCCCGCCGTATGCCAACGGGGTGATTCACATAGGCCATGCCGTCAACAAGGTCCTCAAGGACATCATTGTCAAATCCCGTACCTTAAGCGGCTTCGACGCCCCCTATGTGCCTGGTTGGGATTGCCATGGCTTGCCCATCGAACTGGTGGTGGAAAAAAAAGTAGGCAAGGTAGGGGTCAAACTGGACGCCCGTGCCTTTCGCGCCGAATGCCGCCGTTTCGCCGCCAAACAAATCGCGCAGCAGCGTGAAGATTTTCAGCGCTTGGGCGTGCTGGGCGATTGGGACAATCCCTATCTGACCATGAATTTCCACACCGAGGCGAATATCGTCCGCTCGCTGGCCCGGATTATCGCCAATGGCCACCTGCACCGCGGTTCCAAGCCGGTACACTGGTGCGTGGATTGCGGCTCGGCGTTGGCCGAGGCCGAGGTGGAATACGAGAACAAGGACTCCCTGGCTATCGACGTGCGGTTTCCCGTCGTCGATGAAGCGGCCTTGCTGGCCCGCTGTCGCCATGTGGAGGGCAGGGAAGGGCAGGCGCCCTTAGCCGTGGTGATCTGGACTACCACCCCCTGGACCCTGCCGGCCAACCGCGCGGTAGCCGTCAATCCAGACCTCGATTACGTGGTAGTGCAGGCGGAGACCGCCCAGGGTCATGAGCGTCTGGTGCTGGCGGATACTCTGTTGAAGGACGCCATGTTCCGCTGGGACGTGGAGCATTACCGGGTTATCGCCTATTGCAATGGCCGGGAGTTGGAAGGCATTACCCTGCAACATCCCTTCTACCACCGGGAGGTGCCGCTCATCCTCGGCGATCATGTGACCACCGATGCGGGCACCGGCGCCGTCCATACCGCGCCTGCCCATGGCCAGGAAGACTATGTGGTGGGGGTTCGCTATGGCTTGGCGGTAGACAATCCCGTGGGACCGGATGGGCGTTTCGTGGCGGAGACCGAACTGTTCGGCGGCGAACATGTGAATCAGGCCAACGACCATATCATCGAGGTGCTCAAGGGCCGTGGCAAGCTGATGCACATGGAGCGCGTCACTCACAGCTATCCGCATTGCTGGCGCCATAAGACTCCGATTATCTTCCGCGCCACGCCGCAGTGGTTTATCAGCATGGAACAGAATGGACTGCGGGAGCGCGCCCTGGCCGAAATCAAGAAAGTGCACTTCACGCCCGAGTGGGGCCAGGCGCGCATTCAGGGGATGGTGGAGAACCGCCCGGATTGGTGCATCTCCCGACAGCGCTATTGGGGAGTGCCGATTACCCTGTTCATGCACAAGGTGACCGGCGAACTGCACCCGGACACCGGCGCGCTGATGGAGCAGGTGGCCCAGCGCATCGAGCAGGCCGGCATCGATGCCTGGTTCGAGCTGGACCCCGCCGAGTTGCTCGGCACGGCCGCCGCCGACTACGACAAGGTTACCGATACGCTGGACGTGTGGTTCGATTCCGGCACCACCCATTTCTCGGTGTTGAACCGCCGTCCGGAGCTCAAATTTCCGGCGGAATTGTACCTGGAGGGTTCCGATCAGCACCGGGGTTGGTTTCAATCCTCCCTGTTGACCTCGGTAGCCATGCGCGGCGTGGCTCCCTACAAGGGCGTGCTGACCCACGGCTTCACGGTGGATGCGCAGGGTCGCAAGATGTCCAAGTCGCTGGGCAACGTAATGGCGCCGCAAAAGGTAGTCAGTTCGCTGGGCGCCGATATCCTGCGCTTGTGGGTGGCGGCTACCGACTACCGCGGCGAGATGACCGTATCCGATGAAATCCTCAAGCGTACCGCCGATTCCTACCGGCGTATGCGCAACACCGCCCGCTTTCTGCTGGCCAATCTGAACGGCTTCGATCCCGCCGCGCACCAACTGGCGCCGGCGCACCTGCTGCCCTTGGACCGCTGGGCGGTGGACCGCGCCCGCCGCCTGCAGGAGCAGATCCAGGATGCCTACGACAACTACCTGTTCCACATTATTTATCAGAAGTTGCACAACTTCTGTTCCGTGGACATGGGTAGTTTCTATCTGGATGTCATCAAGGACCGCCAGTACACCACCGGTCGCGATAGCATTGCCCGCCGGTCGGTCCAGACGGCTCTGTATCATATCCTGGAAGCCATGGCTCGCTGGCTGGCGCCCATCTTGAGTTTTACCGCCGAGGAGATCTGGCGGCAGATGCCCGGCGCGCGTGGCCCCTCGGTATTTCTGGAGACCTGGTACCAGGAACTGTTCGCACTGGCGAATGACGGCGCCTTTGGCGCCGCCTTCTGGGAGCGGGTTATTGCCGTGCGCGAGTCGGTGGCCAAAGAGTTGGAAAAGCTGCGGGTGGCCGGTGGCATTGGTTCTTCCCTGGACGCCGAAGTGGATCTGTACTGCGACGAAGCCCTGCGGGAGGAGCTGGGGCGGCTGCAAGATGAGTTGCGCTTTGTCCTGATCACTTCCTACGCGCGCACCCATCCGGTTTCCACGCGACCCGAGCCTGCCGTGTTGGCGCCCATGGATGGCCATGAACTGTGGATCGTCGTCAGATCCTCGGCCCACCCCAAGTGCGTGCGGTGCTGGCATCACCGGGAGGAGGTGGGCAGTCATCCCGCGCACCCCGAGCTGTGCGGCCGCTGCGTGGCGAACGTGGCGGGCAGCGGCGAGCAGCGGAGCTACGCCTGATGCCCATGCTGAAATGGGCCTGGCTGAGCGGGCTGGTGATCGTGCTGGATCAGTTCAGCAAGGTGCTGGCCGAGCGCCTCCTGGGGCTGTATCAGCCGGTGGCGGTGCTGCCGTCATTCAACCTCACCCTGATGTACAACCGTGGGGCGGCTTTCAGCTTCCTGGCCAGCGCTTCCGGGTGGCAGCGCTGGTTTTTCATGATCCTGTCACTGGCCATCAGCGCGGCCTTGGTGGTCTGGTTGAGCCGGCTCAAGCCCGGTGAAAGCTGGCTGGCCGCGGCCCTGGCATTGATCCTGGGCGGGGCGATCGGTAACCTGATCGACCGGGTGTTCTATGGGCACGTCATCGATTTTATCCAGGTCTACTATGACCGATGGTATTGGCCGGCCTTCAACGTGGCCGACTCGGCGATCACTGTCGGGGCTACTCTGCTGGTGTTGGATGGCCTGTTTGGAGGGCGACGCCCCGCGCCGGGCTAGCCGGCCGGACGTGCTCGCCAACTCATTGTTAGCAAAGATGCAATTGGTGTGAACTAAGCACCGGGGTCCTTCGATTATGCACATACGTCTCGCCAATCCCCGTGGTTTCTGCGCCGGTGTAGATCGCGCTATCGGCATCGTCGAGCGCGCCCTGGAGTTGTTCGACACGCCTATTTATGTACGCCATGAGGTGGTGCACAACCGCTTCGTGGTTGAGGGTCTGCGGGCGCGCGGCGCCGTGTTCGTGGAGGAACTGGCCGAGGTGCCCGATGGCGCTACGGTGATTTTCAGCGCTCACGGCGTGCCCCAGGCGGTGCGCCGGGAGGCTATGGCCCGCCAGCTGCGGGTATTCGATGCGACTTGCCCCCTGGTGACCAAGGTTCACATGGAAGTTGCCCGCCACAGCCAGGTAGGCCGTGAAGCGATCCTCATCGGTCACGCCGGTCATCCCGAGGTGGAAGGCACCATGGGCCAATACGACGAGCGCAATGGCGGTTGCATGTATTTGGTTGAAACTCCCGAGGACGTCTGGGCCTTGCCGGTGAAGAATCCCGCCAATCTGGCGTTCGTTACCCAAACGACCCTATCCGTGACTGACACCGCCCTGGTGATTGATGCGTTGCGGAAACGCTTTCCCAGCATCCAGGGGCCAAGAAAGGACGACATCTGCTACGCTACTCAAAACCGCCAGGATGCGGTGCGGGAACTGGCCAGGCAGTGCGATTTGCTGCTGGTGGTGGGTTCACGCAACAGTTCCAACTCGAACCGGCTGCGGGAGTTGGCGGAAAATGAGGGTACCCCTGCTTACCTGATCGATGGTCCCGAGGATATTGACCCCGCCTGGCTAACCGGTCAGCAGAATATGGGCGTTACTGCCGGAGCTTCCGCTCCGGAGGTACTGGTTCAGCAGGTGATCAACCGGCTGCGCGAACTGGGTGCCTGGGTGGTCGAGGAAACCCAGGGTCGGGCGGAGAACGTGGTGTTTGTGCTGCCCAGAGAGCTGCGGTAGTTCGAAATTTAACGGCAAGGCGTCGGGCGTTACCTCGCGGCCCAGGACGGTTCATCTCAGGAACCGTACTGTCACGCCCAGATCGATGTTTCCCCAGATCCTATCCGCGGTGAGTACCGGTATTTGCAGCCGGATAGCCAGGCTT
>Ga0209048_10007418_pt1 | contig 10132 bp, 8 predicted proteins | sample FrelakmetCRP12CR_FD_187146 | JGI IMG/M metagenome (GOLD analysis project Ga0209048, IMG submission 187146) | Freshwater lake sediment microbial communities from the University of Notre Dame, USA, for methane emissions studies - CRP12 CR (SPAdes)... | ecosystem: Environmental > Aquatic >... | reverse complement strand
GGACGCAGGCTGGTGGTGACGGGCGACACCCGCCCATGCGCCGCCGCGGTGGCGGCGTCCCGCGGAGCCGACCTGCTCGTCCACGAGTCCACCTTCGGCGACGCCGAGGGGAGCCGCGCCGTCGAGACGACTCACTCCACGGCCCGGGAGGCGGGGCGGGTGGCCCGGGAGGCCGGCGTGGAGCGGCTCGTGCTCACCCACCTCTCCACCCGCTACGACTCCGATCCCTCGCCGCTCCTCTCCCAGGCGGCGGAGGAGTTCCGGGGAGCGATCGAGGTGGCCTACGACGGGCTGGTGATCGAGCTCCCGCGACCGGACTAGCATGCGATCCGCCTCCGACGATCTCTCGCGCTGGGTTCCGCGGCTCCTCGCGGCCTGGCGCTCCCATCGCCACCAGGCGCGGCGCGGCCCGCGCCCTCCCCACGATCGCCTCCTGCCCGAGGAGCTGCGGGAGGTCGCGGCGGCCGTCGCGCGGCTGTCCCACGGGCTGACCAGGGAGCGGCGGCTCGCCGGCGCCCGCTACCTCGACGACGAGAAGCTGCTGGGCGCGTACCTCCTCTTCTATTGGCCCGTGTCGTACCTCCAGGCCCGGGGCGTGCTCTCGGAGTTGCCGCGGCGCCCCCGCTCGGCGCTCGACCTCGGTAGCGGGCCGGGTCCGGTCGCCTTCGCCGCCCTCGACGCGGGCGCGGTCGAGGCCGTTGCGGCCGACCGCTCCGCCCGGGCGCTCGCTGCCGCCCGGGCGCTCGCCGCCCTGGCGGGCGAGCCGCTCGCCACCCGGGAGTGGAACCCGGAGCGGCGGGCGGGCCTCTCCGACCTCGCCCGCGGGCGAAGCTACGACCTCGTCACCATGGGACACGTGGTGAACGAGATCTTCCTCGGGGAGGGCGCCGCCGGGCGGCGGGCTGGCCTGCTCGAGGAGGCGCTCGGGCTCGTCGGCCCGGGCGGGTCGCTCGTCGTCATCGAGCCGGCCCTGCGGGACACCTCGCGGTCGCTGCTCGAGGTGCGGGACCTCCTCGTGGCGGGCGGCGTGGCGGTGCGCGCCCCCTGCCTGTTCCGGGGAGCCTGCCCGGCCCTGGTGAAGCCCTCCGACTGGTGCCACGCGGAGCGCCCCATCGAGCCGCCGCCGCTCGTGGAGGAGATCGGGCGCCGCGCGGGGCTGCGCCGCGAGGCGGTGAAGATGAGCTACCTCGCGCTCGCCCCGAAGGGCGAGACATGGCCCCCGGCGCCCGACGGCCGCGTCTTCCGGATCGTCTCGGAGCCGCTGCCTTCGAAGGGGCGGCTGCGCTACATGGGCTGCGGCCCGGAGGGGAGGATGGGGCTCGCCTTGCAGGAGAAGGACGTGACCGACCGCAACCGCCGCTTCGAGGGGCTCTTGCGGGGAGACGTCGTCGAAGTGACGGGCGCGGAGCCCCGGGGAGATGGTCTGCGGCTCGGCCAGGCCTCGGAGGTGCGGGTGCTCGCCGCGGCCGGCCGGCCGCTCGTGGTGCGGCCTCCCTCCTGAGTGCGGGCAGGGCCTCGCCGCGCCTCCCGCCACCCGGGAGCGAGCGCACGGGCCCGCCGGTACCGCTGCGAGCGGCTTCCGCCCGCGTCGGCGGGACTGGAGTCTCTGCTAGCCCTCGGCGACCCGGCGGGAGTTCTTGAAGAGCTCGCTCATCACCTCTTCGAGAGGCGGGTCCTCGACCGTCAGGTCGGCGACGGGAAGGGCCGAGAGCATCCGGCCGACGGCGCTCGCCACCTCGTCGGCCCCCACCCGCAGGACGGCCTGGGCATCCCCCGACGAGATCACCTGCCCGAAGCGGGACAGCTCCGCCGCCGCCACCGGTTGCCCGAGCCGGACCACGATCCGCTTGTCCGGCCGGACCTCGCGGGAGAGCCGCCTGAGGTCGCCGTCGTAGATGAGCTTCCCGCGGTCGATGACGATGACCCGCGGGCAGAGCGCCAGCACGTCGTCCATGTAGTGGCTCGTCAAGACCACCGTGGCGCCGTAGCGCTCGTTGTAGGTCCGCACGAAGTCCCGCACGGTGGCCTGCATGGTGACGTCGAGGCCGATGGTGGGCTCGTCGAGGAAGACCACCCGCGGCCGGTGGAGCAGCGAGGCGGCGAGCTCGGCCTTCATCCGCTCTCCCAGCGAGAGCTGCCGCGTCGGCTTGTTCAGGATGTCGGAGAGGTCGAGGAGCTCGGTCAGCTCCCGGACGGTGCTCTCGAACTCCGGCCGCGGGATCTCGTAGATGGCCCGGTTGAGCGCGAAGGTCTCGGACGGCGGCAGGTCCCAGAGGAGCTGCTGCTTCTGGCCCATGACGAGCGTGATCGCCTTCAGGAAGTCGGCCTGGCGCCGCGAAGGCACGAAGCCCGTCACCTTCACCTCGCCCGCGGTGGGAAAGAGCAGGCCCGACAGCACCTTCAGGGTGGTGGTCTTGCCGGCTCCGTTCGGGCCGAGGAAGCCCACCCGCTCGCCGGCCGCGACCGAGAAGCCGATGCCGTCCACGGCCCTCACGGTCTCCTGGCGGCGGTGGACGAGCGACCGGATCGAGGACCAGAGGCCGGGATCGCGCCGGTGCACGCGGTATTCCTTGCGAAGGTCGCGGACCTGGATCACGGCAGAGGACGTTATGCGCGGTGGGGCGGGCCGGCAACGGTTATGGGGAGAGGGCATGCGAATAACGCCCCTGCTCGTGCTCGGCCTCTCCGCCTGTGCCCACTCCGGCCCGCCGCTGCGCACGGTCGACCGGGTCGACCTGCACCGCTACGAAGGGCTCTGGTACGAGATTGCCTCCATCCCCACGAGCTTCCAGAAGGGGTGCGTGGCGTCGACCGCCACCTACACGCTAGAGAAGGGCGGCGACGTCGAGGTCGTGAACCGCTGCCGGGACAAGGCGCTCGACGGCCCCGAGAGGACGGCGCGGGGCAAGGCGTGGTCGGTCGACCCATCGAACGCGAAGCTCGAGGTCCAGTTCTTCTGGCCCTTCAGCGGCGACTACTGGGTGATCGACCTCGGCGAGAACTACGAGTACGCGGTCGTCGGCCATCCGAGCCGCGACTACCTGTGGATCCTCTCGCGAACACCCACGGTCGACGGAGCGACCTACCAGGCGATCCTGGGGCGCATCGCCTCGCAAGGCTACGACGTGTCCCGCATCGTGCGGACCCAGCAACCCGGCGCGTGACGGGGGCGCAGGGCGGCCGTCAGAGCCCGTCCGCCGCGCGGCGCAGCCCGTCGGCCGCGTCGGGCTCGACGACGCGGCCGTGCGACGGCACCAGCCGGCAAAGCCCCGGCAGGCCGGCGAGCCTGCGAAGGGAGCGCGCCAAGGCCGAGCGGTCGAAGACGGCGAGGAGGCGCGTGAGCGGCGTCACCTTCGGGCCTCCGAGCGAGCCGATCGCCTTGAGGAGGAGCCCCTCCGGACCCGCCGCGGGGGGGATGTTCATCACCGTGTCGCCGAAGAGCAGGCTCACCCGCTCGCCGCTCCGGACCGCGAACGCCGCCTCGCCGAAGCGGGAGCCCGCGATGGGGTGGGCCACGAGGGCGCGGTCGACGGGCAGGTCCTGCCAGGTTCCCTCCACCGGGGCCACCTCCCAGACCTTCGCCTGCGCCGGGGCGGCGGTGAAGACCCGGAGAGCCGGGTAGCGCTCGCTGAAGGCGTGCACGTCGAGCCGGTGGATCCGGTTCGGGACGAGCAGGAGCGCCGGCTCCCCGAAGCGCTCCACCTCGCGCATCGCCTCCTCCCGGAGCGGAACCGCGTTGTGGAACGCGAGGCGACCGCCGGAGAGGCGGACGATCGACATCCGCCGTCGGATGGCGCGCCCGCCCGGGAGCTCGCCCTCCACGAGCCACAGGTTCTCCTCCACGCGGAGGAGCGGACCGTGAGGCAGGACCGTCCATGGCCGGGAAGCGCCCACTTCCCTCGCATGGCAGCGCGCGGCTCCTCCGGCAAGGACCTGGAGGGGCGCTCCTTCCGGGTCCACCGTTCCGGGCGGGGAGCCGTCTACACTGCCCCCATGGCCGTGAGAAGGAAGCGACCGACGACGAAGACTGGCCGCCCGCGCAAGCGCAAGGGCGTGAAGATCGAGCCCACGGCGCTCTCGGCGAAGGACCTCAAGATCTCGGAGCTCCCGGAGCCGCTCGCGGAGCTCGCGAGGGCGGTGGAGGAGGACGGGGGGACGGTCCTCGCCGCATACCGCGAGCCGCTCGGCGGGCACGCGCTCCTCTTCGCCGCGTTGCCCATCGACAAGGTGGAGCGCACGCCCTTCCAGCGCGACGTCTCGGACGCCCACGTGCGCAAGCTCACGCTCGCCATGGACAAGACGAAGCGCTACCTCGACCCGATCATCGCGGTGCGGGAGGGGGAGGGGTACCTCACTCCCAACGGCGGCCACCGGCTGACGGCGCTCAAGGAGCTCGGAGCGAAGACGGTGCTCGCGCTCCTCGTTCCCGAGAAGGAGGTCGCCTACCAGATCCTCGCGCTCAACATCGAGAAGGCCCACAACCTCCGCGAGCGGGCGCTCGAGGTGGTGCGGATGTACCGGGACCTCGCCGGGAAGACGGATGCCCGCGAGCCCGAGCTGGCGCTCGAGTTCGAGGAGCCCGCCCTCGTCACCCTCGGGTTCGGCTACGAGAAGAGGCCCCGGCTGTCCGGGGGCGCCTACCACCCCATCCTGCGGAAGGTCGACGCGTTCGTCGACGAGAAGCTCGCCCGCGCCGTCCCGGAGCGCGAGCGCCGGGCATCCGTCCTGCTCGCCTTCGACGACGCTGTCTCCGCCGCGATCCTGCGCCTGAAGGAGAAGGGCTTCGACTCGCCCTACCTGCGGAACTTCGTGGTGGCGCGGGTGAACCCGCTAAGGTTCATGAAGGGCGAGCCGCCGCCGTTCGACGAGCTCTTCGAGCAGATGACGAAGCGCGCCGCCTCTCTCGACCCGGGCAAGGTGAAGAGCGAGGACCTGGCGCGCAGCGGCGGGGCGCCCGAGGGCGAGTAGCCGCGCGGCTGGGGGCTTCAGGCCCGGTGGACGGTCGCCCCGCGCCCGGCGAGGACGAGGCGCCGCTCGAGCTCGTGCCCCAGGCTCGCGAGCGCCTCCGCCCCGATCTGCTCCTCGCAGCGGGGGAAGAGCTCGCGCTCCTCCCAGCGGACGTGCCTCTCGAGCAGGTCGGCGAAGGAGAGCAGCGCCCCGCGCCGGTCTCCCTCCGGGGCGCTCCGCGCCCGTTCGAGGAACTCGCGCATCTGGGCGTGCTCGCCGAGGAGCCGGCGCATGTCGTCCGAGGACAGGAACCCCCCGAGGAGTTCCTCCTCCGCGCTCGTGTGGTTCCTGAAGACGGAATCCTCGTACCGGCGGGCGAGGGCGAGCAGCCCGTCGAGGTCCCGGGGAGCCCCGGCCGTCTCCGCGTGCCCGGCGATGGCCTTCTTGAGCTGGAAGGCCACGAGAAGAGCCTGGTGGTGCTCGCTCGACAGCGGCTTCAGCTCTCGGGTTCTCTTGAGGGCCATGTAGGGATCCTAACCGAAATGGGGGTCGGGCGGTCGGCCCGGGTGGCCTCGGGGCGGACAGCCTCGGGTCCATCCGGGGGCTGGAGGCCGATCCAGCCTTGACGCTCTGCGTCGAGACAGCTAAGTAAAAGGCGGATTCGCTGATTCTAGAATCAACGGGGGCCCCGCATGTCCCACGGAAATCACCATCCCACCCACGGCGCCGAGCATCGCGCCGCCCATCGCGTCGCCGTCGTCGCCGGCCTGCGGACGCCTTTCCTCCGCTCCGGCGGCGACTTCAAGGACCTCTCCGCCGTCGACCTCGGCGCGCTCGTCGTGAACGAGCTCGTGGCGAGGAGCGGAATCCCTGTGAAGGAGTTCGACGGGCTCATCTTCGGGCAGGTGATCCCGGCCCCGCTCTCCTCCCTCATCGGCCGGGAGGTGGTGCTCCGCACCGAGCTTCCGCGCACGCTGCCCGCGCACACCACGTCCCGGGCCTGCGCCACCTCCATCCAGGCCGCCACCGAGGCGGCGGACCAGATCGCCCTCGGCCACGCGAGCGCGGTGATCGCGGGCGGGGCCGAGTCCTTGTCGGACGCACCCATCTTCGCGTCGCGCCCGCTCGCGCAGGCGCTCGTCGCCCTCTCGCGCGCGAGGAGCCTCCCCGACAAGGCGAAGGTCATCGCCACGCTCAAGCTGAAGGACATCACCCCCGTCCCGCCGGCGCTGAAGGAGCCGACGACCGGCCTCACCATGGGGGAGAGCGCCCAGAAGATGGCCTGGGAGAACGGGATCTCCCGCGCCGCGCAGGACGAGTTCGCCTGGCAGAGCCACCTGAAGGCCGCCGAGGCGTGGAAGAGCGGCCGCTTTTCCGACGAGGTGATGGCGGTGGAGGTCCCGCCACGCTTCGCGAAGATCGCCCGCGAGGACAACAACATCCGGGCCGAGACGACCCTCGACGCGCTCGGGCAGCTGAAGCCCGTCTTCGACAAGCGCTACGGGACCATCACCGCCGGGAACTCCTCGCCCCTCACCGACGGCGCCGCCGCCCTCATCCTGATGAGCGAGGAGAAGGCGAGGGCGCTCGGGCTCACGCCGCTCGGATACATCCGCTCCTACGCATACGCGGCCACCGACCCGGGCGACCAGCTCCTGCAGGGGCCCGCCTACGCCGCGCCGGTGGCGCTCGACCGCGCGGGCTTGAAGCTCGGCGACATGGACATCGTGGAGATGCACGAGGCGTTCGCGGCCCAGGTGCTCTCGAACCTCCAGGCCTTCGCCTCGAGGAAGTTCGCCGAGGAGAAGCTCGGGCGCGCCCACCCGCTCGGCGAGATCGACCCTGCGAGGCTCAACGTGAACGGCGGGTCCATCCCGCTCGGCCACCCGTTCGGCGCGACGGGCGCGAGGATGATCACGCAGGCGCTGCGCGAGCTCCGCCGCCGCAAGGGGGCCCATGCGCTCCTCACCGTCTGCGCCGCGGGCGGGCTGGGCGCGGCGGTGGTGCTCGACGGGGCTGAGGCGTGATCGTGAACGACGCCTCCAGGAGGACCGAGATGAACTGGAAGAACTTCCGGGTCGAGGTGGCGGACGGGGTCGCGACGGTGCTCGTGGACGTTCCCGGCGAGCCGGTGAACACGATCTCGACCGAGGTGGGGGACGAGTTCAGCCGCGTTCTCGACGCGCTGGAGAAGGACCCTGCGGTCACGGCCATCGTGTTCGCGTCGGGGAAGAAGGAGGGCTTCGTCGCCGGCGCGAAGATCGAGATGCTGCGCGACGCCGGCAGCCCCGCGGCGGCCGAGAAGCTCTCGCGCGACGGGCAGGCCGGGTTCAACCGGCTCGAGCGCTTCAAGAAGCCCGTGGTGGCGGCCATCCACGGCGCCTGCCTGGGCGGCGGCCTGGAATGGGCGCTCGCCTGCCACTACCGCGTGGGCGCGAACGACCCGAAGACCCAGCTCGGGCAGCCGGAGGTCCAGCTCGGCGTCATTCCGGGCGCGGGCGGGACCCAGCGCCTGCCGAGGCTGGTGGGGATCGCCACCGCCCTCGATCTCATCCTCTCCGGCAAGACCCTGAAGGCGAAGAAGGCGCTCGCCATCGGGCTCCTCGACGAGTCGGTGCCGCCTTCCCTGCTCCTCGAGGTGGCCCGCGAGCGCGCGCGCTCGCTCGCCTCGGGCGCGCTCCGCCGGGAACGTCCCTCCGGCGCGAAGAGCCTGCGCAAGGACGGCGTCGCCGCCCTGCAGAAGATGGCGCTCGAGGAGAACTTCCTGGGACGCGAGGTCCTCTTCCGGCAGGCCCACAAGCAGCTCATCGCCAAGACGAAGGGGCACTACCCGGCCCCGGAGAAGGCGCTCGAGGCCGTCCGCTACGGCTACGAGAAGGGGTTCGACAAGGGACTGGAGCGGGAGGCGAAGCTCTTCGGCGAGCTCGCCGTGTCGAAGGTGGCCCGCGAGCTCATGGGGGTCTTCTTCGCCCAGACGGCGCTCAAGAAGGACAACGGCACGCCGGATCCGACCGTGAAGCCCCGCAAGGTGGAGTCGGTGGGCGTCCTCGGCGGCGGGCTCATGGGCTCGGGCATCGCCTACGTCACCGTGAACGCAGGGGTCCCAGCGCGCATCCGCGAGAAGGACGACGCCGCGGTGGGCCGGGCGCTCGCCTCCGTCGGCGGCATCTTCGACGAGCGGGTGAAGAAGCGCTCCCTCGATCGCCTCGAGCGGCTCGCCAGGATGAGGCTCCTCACCGCCGGGACGGGGTGGGAAGGCTTCCAGCACGTCGACCTCGTCATCGAGGCGGTGTTCGAGGACCTGAAGCTGAAGCAGGAGATGCTGCGCGCCTTCGAGGCGCTCAACCCTACCGGCATCTTCGCCACCAACACCTCCTCCATCCCCATCGGGCAGATCGCGGCGGCCTCCTCCCACCCGGAGACGGTGCTCGGGATGCACTACTTCTCCCCGGTGCACAAGATGCCGCTCCTCGAGGTCATCGTCACCCCGAAGACGGCGCACGAGGTCACCGCCACCGCGGTGGCGGTCGGGAAGAAGCAGGGGAAGACGGTCATCGTGGTCGGCGACGGTCCGGGCTTCTACACGAGCCGGGTGCTCGCGCCCTACATGAACGAGGCGGTGATCCTGCTTCTCGAGGGAGCGTCGGTGGAGGACATCGACGGGGCGCTCACCGCGTTCGGCTTCCCGGTCGGGCCGATGACGCTCCTCGACGAGGTGGGCATCGACGTGGGCGCCAAGGTGGCGAAGATCCTCCACGGCGCCTTCGGCGACCGCATGGCGGTGCCGGAGGCCATGGTGAAGGTGGTGGAGGCCGGCCGGCTCGGCCGGAAGAACAAGAAGGGCTTCTACACCTACGAGGAGGGCAAGAAGAAGGCGGTCGACCCGACCGTCTACGAGCTCCTCCCCGGCGGCGCCGCGCGCAAGAAGGTGAGCCGCGACGAGATCGCCGAGCGCTGCGTCTTGCAGATGGTGAACGAGGCGGCGCTGACGCTCGGGGAGGGCATCCTGCGCAGCGCCCGCGACGGGGACGTGGGCGCGGTCTTCGGCCTCGGCTTCCCGCCCTTCCGCGGCGGCCCCTTCCGCTGGGCCGACTCCGAGGGCACAAGCGCCGTCCTGGAGCGCATGAGGAAGCTCGAGGGGCGCCTCGGCCCTCGCTTCAAGCCGGCGCCGCTGCTCTCCGAGCGAGGCGAAGCCCACCGACCCTTCCACGGGTAGCGCGGCGGCCGCCCCGCGCCGGGAACGGTCGCAGCCGCTCCCGTCGCCGCGAGAACCACCCGTCCCCACGGCCACCTGCACTGTCGGTGGTGGTGCGAGCGCCTGGCCACCCAGGGTGCCCCAACTCTCTGGGTGACCACGCCCAGGTGGGTCCGGGTGATCGCGTGTGCACGCGGACCCATATCAACTTTCAGTGACATTCACCCGAGGTACGCGTGCCGTGAACGCGGGACGGCTCGCGCCCCGGGAATCAGGGCGCATTCCGGAGATCGCGGCTTCGTCCGGGCGGCAATGTCACTCCTGGTGACGCGAGGCGCCGCGCCGCGCCAGCCGATCGCCCGAGATATCAGCGATTTGGCACCGTTCCCGCATCGCTTCCGGAAACGCGATGGTGCGCCTTCTGCACCCGCGCGCTTCGATTTCCATCCATGCAAGGAGAAGGACTACATGCGAACGTCTAGGTACAGCGTCGTGGCAGCCCTGGCCGCGGCGGCCGTTGGTCTCGCGGCTTGTTCCGGGTCGACGGGCCCCGCCGGCGCACCCGGCGAGAACGGCGCCACCGGTCCCACCGGCCCCACCGGTCCGACGGGTCCGACGGGTCCGACCGGGCCGGCGGGCCTCTCCGGCGTCTCGAGCGGCCTGCAGGTCGCGGTGTCGAGCGTCAGCGCCCCGTCGACGAGCGGCATCCAAGTGCGCTTCACCCTGAAGGACGACCGCGGCTTCCCGGTGGACATCGCCGGCAAGTACTCGGTGAACCAGGTGATGGCCCCCCGCTTCGGGCTCGCCTACGTCTCGCAGGCCGCTGCCGATCAGAACGGCAGCGTGAACGTGCAGCCCTACACGGTCCTCACCAACAGCTCGAGCAACTCGGCGCCCACCGTCTTCCAGCCGACCGTCTACAACCCGGCGGCGAAGCCCGCCCAGGGCGCGCTCGTCGAGAACGGCACCGGCCAGGGCGACTACACCTAC
>Ga0209048_10007417_pt1 | contig 10132 bp, 7 predicted proteins | sample FrelakmetCRP12CR_FD_187146 | JGI IMG/M metagenome (GOLD analysis project Ga0209048, IMG submission 187146) | Freshwater lake sediment microbial communities from the University of Notre Dame, USA, for methane emissions studies - CRP12 CR (SPAdes)... | ecosystem: Environmental > Aquatic >... | reverse complement strand
CGCCGCCGTGTCGCGAGCTCTGGAGCCCGGCTCAACCCGGCGGGGCGTCCGTGATGGCCGCCTCCTACCCGGGGGGCGCTATACCCCACAGCCTCGGGCGCGCACCGGAATCCCCCTCTCCCGAATAGATCGCGCGGATTTCGACCGTAGGGACGCCGCCTCGCCCACGCAGGCCACGCCATGGGCCCCGCAGCCCGGCGCATGCTCGTCGCGCAGCGCATCGACCGACACGGCGGGCCGCACGTCGGCCAGGGCGCGCAAGGCCCGTCGCAGCGGCGCTGACCCGATTGGACTTTGTGCCCGCGCAACGAGCCGTCCGTTCCATCCGACGAGGGAGTGAATGCCGGGGCTCCTTCGCGCCCCGATCAGTTCCCGCCACGGACTGCTCGCACGCAGTATTTTTCATAATACTTGACGAACGCATCGAGGATGCCGCCGGAGAAGAAAACGTCCCAGACGGTCTGCAGGCCGTTCGCGAAACTCGTGGAAGACACGTAGGGAAATCTCTCCTGCGTCGGGCCGAAGATCGGGTTGATACAAACGCCGGCGGTCGCCTGGTAGGAGCAGTCGACGATCGTCATGAGCTCGCCAATTGTCGGCAACCGCCAGTCGCAGTGGCCAGCGTAGCCCGCCAGGCTGCTCACGGTCACCCCGTCGAGGCTCTCGCCCACGCAAGGGAGCGCGTTGCCGCCGTTGAGACCGGCAAGGAACACCGTGAAGGCGGTGCCGTCCGGGTTGTTCGTCACGGGGTTGTTCAGCAACGAGGTCCACGTGTACCCGTTGTCTTTGTCGTGGATGCCGCCGTCGGTGGTCTTCTTCTCCCACTCGAGGCCCGTCTGGTGGTCGAAGATCGTGAGACCTCGGTCCTCGAAGCGCGGGCAACTCTGGAAGAAGACCGACTTCATGATCGCAAGATCGCCAAAGTTCACGACGGCATCGCCGTTGAGATCAGCCTTGCAGACATTGCTCTGGGCGAGCGCCGCACCGCTCCCGAGCAGCATCGCCATCGTGACGGGGATCAAGGCACTTCGGATCCAGCTCCGCATTGCTCGCTCTCCTCGTAAGACTCGGCGCTCGGTGCTCCCGAGAGCCGCGTCGGTCTACGCGCCGCGGTCGGTCGCCCGACACAGCCGGGCTCACGCAAGTCCCGATTCTGCGCCCAATGGGGTGCAGCGGTAGCGAAAAAGTGGGGAGTGGGGGCTACGGCGGTACGGCTTGATGCTTGCGGGGCAAGGAGAGGCCGTTTTCGGGGTCCTAACGAATCTGAGGCCCCCCGGCTCATCCGAGGAGCGGTGCTGCCGCCGCTCTACGATGGCCGCCACACCACGCTACGCGCGGGCTCGACGGCGTGCGCGGCGGCTGGTGAGATGGGAGATCAGTGGGCGGTGTGTCTCGTGAACGAGACGCTCGCCGCGCTCGGTCTCGCGAAGCACTCGGGCAAGACCTTCATCGGCCGCGTGGAACGCGGCTTCGACTTCCTGGGCTACCGGCTCGGGCGCGCCGGCTTCCCCCTTCCCACGCTCGTGCGTGACGGGTTCAGCCTGCGGGCCGGGCGGAAATTGCGGAAGACGGGCTACGGCGAGTGTTTACAATGCTCGTGTGCTGCATACGCCGGACGCGCGCAAGTTCGTGAGCCTGCTCCGGCAGCTCAAGACCAACCCTGTGCAAGCGCAGTCGATGCACCGGGCAGGGCGTGCCACCGCCAAGCAGTACGCCTGGCCCGACATGATCGAGCGCCTCTTCTTGCCCCGGCTCGATCTCTTGCGCTCCTGCCCGGAACTACGCTTCGACGACACGGCCGAAACCACGCTTTGGCAAACGCCTTCCGAAGCGGCGCTGGGCTGACCGGCGACGTGTTCTCGCGAGGACGTCAGGCCGGTCGGGACGTTTGTCACGCTGCCTTGCGAAGCTCCTCGAACGCGTCCGCCAGTCCGAGGGCGATGTCGTGGAGGTCGGGGACGCGGTCCCAGTCCGACGATAGACCCCAGAACAGCCCGTCGGCGTAGCTCAGCAGAGCGATGCCCATGGCCTGGTTCTCGTAGAGAGGCACGAGCGGGAAGGCTTCGAGAAGCGGGGCGTCCAGCAGGAAGAGCGGGACCGGCGGGCCCGGGACATTCGTCACGATCAGATTGAAGGCGCGCAGCCGCGTAGCGAGACGCATCATCTCGGTCACGACCGAGGTCGTCGTCCAGTCGGCGAGTTCTTCGAGCAGCTCGGCACCTCGTGACACGTGCGAGGCCTTGAGCTCCCGGGTGGTCGCGATCACCCGCTCGAGGCGACGCCGCGGGTCACGCTCGTCCACCGGGAGCGAGGCAACCAGCATGACCACGTGGTTCCCCAGAGCGTTCCCCGCTTCAGAGCGACGTACGCTGACGGGGCACATCGCGCGGAAGTCCAAACCCTTGAGGGGCACGCGATGGGCTCGAAGGTACTGCCGCATGGCCCCAGCGACCGTTGCCAGGACGACGTCGTTCAGGGTACCGCCGAGGCGGCGCCGCACGTCCTTCACGGCCTCGAGATCAAACCGCAACCAGTCGATCCGTCGGTGGGGACCGATGTGGAGAGGATTGAGGAGTGTCGGCGAGGCCGGGCGCAGCGCGCTGAGGGACTCGCCCAGACCGAGCGTGGCTTCCCACGCCGACTTCAGCGCCCGGGAGGGGTTCTCGAGAGCGCGTCGGGCGGCACCGGCGAGGTCCAGCGGCTCGCGCGCCCGCCGCGCGAACGCCTCGGTCGCGAGTCGGGCGCGGCCAGGGGTGGGTCGCGCTCGCCAGCGCGGTACCGGCCGGAAGGAGGAGCTGGGCTCGGGCCGCAGCAGCGCGCGCAGCACGCCCACGCCGGCGATCCCGTCCACCATGGAGTGGTGGCAGCGGGCGAGAATCGCGAAGCGTCCACCATCCAACCCCTCGATCACCCACATCTCCCACAGCGGCTTGCCGTGGTCGAACTTCTGCGACATGAGCAGGCCGATTAGCCGCTTCAGCTGTCGCTCGTCGCCTGGCCGCGGCAGGCTCACGTGGCGCACGTGGTATTGGATGTTGAAGCTCGCGTCGTCCACCCAGACGGGGTGTCGCTCGACCGGAACCCGCGCCAGCCGCTGGCGGTAGCGAGGGATCGTGTAGAGCCGCGACGCGAGGAAGCTTCGGATCCGCTCCGCGTCAAGACATCCATCCTCGAGCGTGAGAGGCTTCGCATCGCAGATCAGGATTACGGCGACGTGCATGTGCACGCCCTCGTCCTCGAGGTCAAGAAAATGTGCGTCGAGCGCAGACAGACGGTCGTAGTAGGTCTTCGTCATGACAGCCCCCCAGAGGTCCTCGACTGCGACGCCGGCAGCACCGCGTCTGCATGGGAGATCCGCGTTCTATCCTTGCCATCTTGGTCCCTTTCCGGAGGTCCCGTCAACGCCCAGGTCACTCCTAACGGCTTCTCGGGACGGTCCGCTCCGTGGTGCGCTCAGCCGTCCGATGCCGTCTTTCCGCCCGGGGCGAGACGATCCAGTTCCTCCAGGGCCTCCTCGAAGAGGGTCGTGATCCGATGCGGGTCGGTGATCTCCTCGGGGCGGTGTCGACGCCGATCTGCATCCGAACAGCGTACGAAAGGTACCTTCCATGAAGACCTTCAACCTCGAGCTGACCCTGTGATTCGCCAGAACCCGTAGTTGTTGAAAGTACTTGGTATTGTGGATCACGGCGCGAAGCGCGATCCAGGGCGATCGAGTGGCCTCTTACCTTGAAACGACCACTACACCCACGTCAGCATGGGCTTACAAAAAGGAGCATAGGCTTCCATGATGGCCTCGAACTTCGTGCTCACCCTCCTGTTTTATAGCCTTCCCGCGCTGGGCCGGTCACGCTCGGCCGGCTGCGGCGTCCGCGACCTAGACCCGGGCTCAGGCTCCGTGACCAAAGCAGCCCCTCCGGCTCCCCCGAAGAGCGGGAGCTGCCGCCGCGCCGCAATGGCAGCCGCGGCACGCCAGGCCTGAGCCTTGGCGAAGCCGCGCAAGGTGCCGTCCAAGCCGGCCACGTGACAACCATGCCTAGCGGATCCGATCAGAGGTTCGGAATCGAACTTGTCGCTCTGTGCATTCGCGCTTGGGCACGAGAAGCTGATGGCGAAGGGCGATCACGCGGGCTTGGAGCGTGGCTCGGCTTCAAAGGCGAGACCGAGGCGCGAAGAGAAGGGCCGAGAGGGCGGGCGACAGGATCGGAACCACGTTGACTCACCCGGCGGGAAACCTCAACGATCACGCGCCGATCGTGTTCTCGGAAGGCACAGCTCTCCAGCCGTGCACTGCGCGCGAGCTCGGTCGACACCCTCGGCACCGAGCTGACCCTCTCGGGCGTCGCCCCGGTGGTGCCGGAGCCCGGCAGCGGGACCCTCATCCTGCTCGGCCTGGTAATCCTTCGCTCGTGCCTCACGGCGCGCAGGAGAGCCCGCAGCGCGTCGCCCTGCTGATCGAGCGGCGAACTGCGAGCCGGTCCAGCCGCCGGCTTCGGGGCGCGTATGTGCCATGATCCGGCGTGATGCCGATCGCTCCCCTGGGCGCCGGTGGTGAGGACATTGCCCGCGTGGCGGCGCTCCTGGCGGCGCGCATTCCCGATGCCTTGGCACCGCTCGCCCGGCTCGCGTTCAACTACCGCTGGTCATGGGCGCTCGGCGGCTCCGAGCTGTTCGCGGCAGTGGACCCGGACCGCTGGGCGATCTGCCATCACAACCCGGTGCGCCTGCTTCAGGAGGCGCCTCTCGCCTCGCTCGAGCGCGCCGCGTCCAACGCCGATCTCTGTCGACGCGCGCTGGAGCTCGAAGAGCGCATCGCAGCCGAGCTCGCGGCGCCGGCACGCGAGGACTTCTCGGCAGAGCGGCCGATCGCCTTCTTCTGCGCCGAGTACGGCGTCCATCCCTCGCTGCCGATCTACGCCGGTGGGCTCGGCGTCCTCGCCGGCGACCTGGTCAAGGCGGCCTCCGACGCGCGCCTGCCCCTCGTCGCCATCGGCCTGCTCTATCGCGAGGGCTACTTCCGACAGCGCATCGACGTCACCGGCTGGCAGCACGAGTACTGGGTGCAGGCGGATCCGGATCTGCTACCGGCGACGGTGGTCACCGCGACGGGTGGTGGGCCATTGCTGGTGCCGGTGCCCGTGCGCGGTGTCGACGTGTGGGCGCAGATCTGGCGGGTCGACGTCGGACGCGTGCCGCTCTATCTTCTGGACACCGACCGGCCCGAGAACCGTCGCATCGACCGCTGGATCACAGCACGGCTCTACGTCGGTGATCTCGACGTGCGGCTCGCGCAGTACGCACTGATCGGGCGCGGCGGCGTTCGGGTCCTCCAGGCGCTCGGCATCGACCCGAGTGTGGTGCACCTCAACGAAGGCCACGCCGGCCTCGCTGCCCTGGAGCTCACCGCGCGCGAGATGCGCGCGGGGCTCAGCCTGTCCGACGCGCTCGCTGCCGTACGGGCGCGCACCGTGTTCACGACCCACACGCCCGTGCCGGCGGGCAACGAGACCTACGACCGGGACGCAATCGTGCGTGCGCACCCGGATTTCGCGGAGCGATTGTCCACGAGCTGGGATGGCCTGTTCGCACTGGCCAGCGACGATCCCGCGAGCCACGACAGTCGGGTCGGCATGACGCAGTTCGCGCTGCGCCTGGCACGCTCAGCCAATGCCGTGAGTCGGCGGCACGGCGAAACGGCGCGGGCCATGTGGCGTCCCGCCTTCGGCGTTCGGACCCCCGACGAGGTGCCGATCAGCCACGTGACCAATGGCGTTCATGTCGACACCTGGATGGCGGGGCCGATGCGGGAGCTGCTGACCCGCCACCTCGGCCAGGGCTGGGAGACACGCAGCGGTGACACAGCCACCTGGGAGAAGCTCGACGCGATTCCCGACGCGGAGCTGTGGGCGGTACGCTGCCGTCTTCGCGCATCGCTGGTCGAGTCCGTGCGCGACCGCGCCACCGTGGACCGGCTGGCGCGGGGCGAGCCGCGCGCGTACGTGCAGCTCGCGGCCCATGCCTTCGATCCGAACCGGCTCACGGTCGGCTTCGCGCGACGGCTGGCAACCTACAAACGGCTGCACCTGCTTACCGGCGATCTCGGGCGCGCCCTCCGGTTGCTCGCCGGTCCGCAGCCGGTGCAGATCGTGCTCGCCGGCAAGGCGCACCCGCAGGACGATGAGGCCAAGCGCATCGTGCAGCTGCTGTTCGGGGCGAAAGGCAGTCCCTACGTCGGCGAGCGGATCGCCTACCTGCACGACTACGACATGGAGATGGCGCAGGTCCTCGTCGCAGGCTGCGACCTCTGGCTCAACCTGCCGCGCCCGCCGCTCGAGGCGAGCGGAACCAGCGGCATGAAGGCCGCCCTGAACGGCGGCCTCAACCTGAGCGTGCTCGACGGCTGGTGGGCCGAGGGCTTCGACGGCACCAACGGCTGGGCGATCGACGGCAGCGAAGATCCTCACGCCGAAGCCCAAGACGCTCGAGATGCCGCGACGCTCCTCGAGCTGATGGAGCGCGAGGTGGCGCCGATGTTCTACGAACGGGATGCAGAGGGGATCCCACGCGGCTGGCTTCGACGTACGAGAGCATCGCTGCGCACGGCAGCCCGGGATTTCAGCGCGCGTCGCATGCTGGAGGACTACGCGACGCGCATCTACCGACCCGCGTGACGCGTGTGCGGCCATTGGGAGCCTGTGGCTCGCCAATAGCCGCAGCTGTTGAGATTACTGAGCATTGTGTAGCGCGACACGGGGGCGATCCAGAGCGATCGAGTGGCCTCTCTCCTTGAAGCGACCGCGCCACCCGCGTCAGCGTGGGCTTCTATGCGTGCTGACCCTCCTGTTCTACAGCCTTCGGGCGCTGGGCCGCTTGCTGCATGGAGCGCGCGAGGCGCGATCAGCGCGTCTGTAACGGCAGCGCCCTCGTGTTCTACGTTGAGGTGAACGACCTGGAGGACGTCAATACACACGAGACCAACCGAGTCGATCACGGGGCGGCTGGGAAGCGTCGTAGGGAGAGCAGAGAGCAGTTTGATGTGGTGAATGAACCCGGGGACTTCGATTGCCCGAACGCTCGCCCACGGATCGAAGGGAGGACGACTGGAAAGGCTGGTCGCTGCCCTGCCTTCCGCCCGCGACCTCCGGGCGAAGTCGACCACGCCCTTGAGCCATCGAAGAAGACCGTGGAGCCGGCGGCGGGAATCGAAGCGACGACCTGCTGATTATGTGATTACGAAAACCACGCCAATCTTTACTCCAGCTTGCGATGGCTTGCGCCACAGTACTCCTAGCCTTTTCAATTCAATAGCTTGCCATTACTCTGCGTTGCGCTCCCTTACTCCACACTACGCCACAGCCTGGTTGCAGTGTGGTTGCAGTAATCGACCTGCTGACTGCTCCGGGGGCTCCACCGGGAGGGGAGGCCATGCCGAAGCTCACGAAGCGGGCAGTGGAGGCGATCGCGCCCGAGCCGTCGCAAATCGTTCACGCCTGGGACTCCGAGCTCCGCGGCTTTGGCGTCCGCGTCTTCTCCTCGGGGAGGCGCGGATACGTGCTCAAGTACCGCTCCGGGTCGCAGCAACGGTGGCTCCGCCTCGGTGACCACGGGGACGTAACCACCGAAGAAGCACGGCGTCGGGCACAGAAGCGCCTGGGGGAGGTCGCGGACGGGCGTGATCCGGCGGTGGAGATGCGGCTCGAGCGCCTCGCGCGGGAGCGCCTCGAGGCCGAGGAGAAGCAGGCGCGCTCCCTCGCCGCGCTGGCGATGACCGTAGAGGAATTCGCCGCTCGCTACCTCGAGCGTCACGCCGAGACGAGGAAGAAACCCTCCTCACTGCGCGGAGACCGCTGGCTCCTGGACCGATACATCGTGGCCGCATTCGGTCGCCTGAAGGTGGAGGAGGTGACCCGGGCGCACGTTACGGCGCTTCATGATTCGATGAGGGCCACGCCCCACGCGGCGAACCGCGCACGGGCTCTGCTCTCCAAGATGTTCAACCTGGCCGAGAAGCGGGGCCTCCGGCCCGACGGCTCGAACCCCTGCCGGCATGTCGAGAAGTACCCCGAGACGATGCGGCGGCGCTTCCTGACCGATACCGAGCTGAGGCGGCTTGGCGAAGTGCTCGACGCCGTGGAGCGCGAGCGTGCGGAGACCCCCTCGGTCGTCGCAGCGATCCGGCTCCTGCTCCTCACGGGCGCACGGATGGGCGAGATCCTCGGCCTCCGCTGGGAGCACGTCGACCGCCCGGCGTCTTGTCTACGTCTCCCAGACTCGAAGACCGGCGCGAAGGAGGTGCCCATCGGTCGTGCCGCGATCGAGGTGCTCGACGCCATCGAACGCACGACGTCCCCGTGGGTGCTCGCGGGACGCGACCCTGGCCATCCGCTCGTGAACCTCAACAAGGCGTGGCGCCGCATCCGCAAGCGGGCCTCGCTTGACGACGTGCGAGTCCACGACCTGCGGCGCACCGCGGCCAGCGCGGGCGCGTCTGTCGGGCTCACGCTGGAAGCCGTCGGACAGATCCTGGGCCATTCACAGGCCGCGACCACAAAGCGCTACGCGTTCCTGTTCCAGGAGGACAAGGCGGAGGCCGCCGATGCGATGAGCGAGCGCGTCGCGGCAGGACTTCGTGGACAGGGAGGGCGCACCACGCTGCCGTTTCGTACGCGGGTTTGAGCTTGCGGTGAGAAGCGATCCCGCAGTTTCAGGAGGCTGCTGCCGAACGTCAGCCGGTTGACGGGCTCGCGGGGAAAAGGGAAGAGGCCACTCGATCGCCCTGGTAAGCTCGGGTGTAAAGGTCCGAAATGTCGAGTGATTTCACGCACTACCCTTATTGGCGAACCACAGGACAACACGGGGAGAAATCCATGGCCATCGCGGTCGACGACATCAAGCGACACTACGTGACCATCGCCGAGGCGCGCCGCATGCAGGGGCTGCGCATCGTGCTCGGCGCCTTCACCATTCCGGGGCCCTGGCACGAGGCCTGCAAGGGGATCTTCCACGTAAAGGGACTCGCGTACACGCCGGTCCGCAGCTCGAACGCGAACGCCTCCGATCTCCAGATCGGCATGGACGGCAGCCAGAGCGAGCTCGTCGAGTGGACCGCGCAGTCGAGCGCGCCGGTGGTGGTGTGGAACGACGAGCGGCCGCGCTCGCTGTGGAACGACCAGCTCTACCTCGCCGAGCGCCTGCAGCTGGAACCCGCGCTGATCCCACCCGTTCCCGACGACCGCGTGCTGATGTTCGGCCTGGCCAACGAGCTGATGGGTGAAGGCGGGCTGCTCTACCACAAGCGCCATTTCATGGCCGGCCCCTTTGTCGACTCACTGCCGACGGACAGCCCGCAGCGTGCGCTGATGAGCTTCCTCGGCCGGAAGTACAGCTACAGCGCGGAAGCACTCGGGCGCTCCACCGGCCGCGTGGTCGAGGTGCTCGGGCTGCTCAACGTTCAGCTCGCGCGCCAGCACGCGCGCGGGCGCCGCTACCTGGTCGGTGGTTCCCTGTCCGCACTCGACATCTATTGGGCGACCAGCTGCAGCTTCCTCGATCCCATGCCCGAAGACCGCTGCCCCATGTGCACCGACTTCCGCGCGCCCAATCTCTACGGCACCCCCAACGCCGAGATCGAGCGCGTGCTAACCCCGGCCCTGCGCGCGCACCGCGATTTTGTCTACGAGCAGCACCTGGAGCTACCGATCGTGTTCTGATCGACCGCTCGGTGCCGCGGGGAACGCCGGATAAAGGCTCTCCTCAAGGACAAGCCCTCTTCGATTGTCAATGAGGCTTTACACGTGGCCGCATACAATGCCCGTAAGGACGTGGTGGCATTGCTGCCGGCTCAAGGGGCCGACGTCAACAACAATAGCGACGGTTGGATGCCTCTGCATAAAACGACGTTACTTGGGTAGTACCTCGAGCGAGGAGGACCTGTAGTGCCGGCCACCACCCTCAAGCTGTCGACCCAACCGAACTGGGACGCCGATGGGCACGAGCCGATCGGCTTCGTCGAGTACCACTAGAGCGTCCACGGAGACCTGCTCTCGACCTCGCGCGTCGCGCGCTTCCGTGACGGCTCGAGCGACGAGGACGAGGCCCAGGCCCGGGTGACAGACCACCTCGAGGCGGTGGG
>Ga0209048_10007416_pt1 | contig 10133 bp, 9 predicted proteins | sample FrelakmetCRP12CR_FD_187146 | JGI IMG/M metagenome (GOLD analysis project Ga0209048, IMG submission 187146) | Freshwater lake sediment microbial communities from the University of Notre Dame, USA, for methane emissions studies - CRP12 CR (SPAdes)... | ecosystem: Environmental > Aquatic >... | reverse complement strand
CGGGTTTTTGTCTTGAGCAACGACAAAACTTCTCGAAACCCCGTCATCCGTTGCTTTTACAGTAATTGTCTGTCCTTGATGAGTTGCATTCATAAACGCATTAAATTCACCCGTATTTGAGATCCTGACACTGTCGATTTGATTAATTACCATTCCTGGCTGTAAACCTGCTTTTTCAGCTGGAGACCCAGACACAACGCCCGCAATACCATATCCTTCGACTGACGTGATAGAGGATAGAACAGGCCCAAAGAATAACAAAAATGCTATTAATGCAACTGCGAAGTTTGCCGTAATGCCTGCACTGAACACTCGCAGCCGTTCTGGTCGTGTGGCAATTTTGTCCCCTGGTGCCGCGTCAGTTCCTAGCAACTGCGCTTCATCCGGTTCTGTGAAAGCACCCAAGGGCACGAGCGCGACTAAAAGACCTAACGATTTAACTTTTATGTCTGCAACTCTGCTTAAGACCCCGTGCGAAAGCTCGTGAACCACGATCGTGACTATTAAGCCAATAAGTCCCCACGTCAATGGAATGAACTGGTTTATCCCTGGTATTAACAGCACGTTTTGCGGCTCGTTATAAGTAGTGGGCGCGGGCTGCGTCACTAGTAAATTGATGTCGCCTAGCAATAATATCCCAAGCATAAAGAACATCCCTAAAACGGTCAGGGGGATTCCAATGTTCGCAAAGACCCGCCAGAACTTCTTTGGATTTGCGAGCTTGTCTAATAGAAGCAACCCTCGTGTCGTTCTTACCATTAGAAGCGGGCCATAAGCACTAGTGCCGTGCTGTGCAAGAATGCCTCGATTGTTCAAAAAAATAACAAAAAGCCAATAAGCAGCGAAAATAACTAATGCAAGTGTTAAATAATCCAAATGGCTTTCCCCGCAAATGGTGTTATGATGTTCTCTGACATATACGTAACGACCTCAAGTTTAGAGGAGGCAACGCTTATTGCTCGCGCAATAATTGAGGAAAAGTTAGGAGCTTGCGCCAATGTGCATCCGATCAAATCATTGTATAGGTGGCAAGGAACCATTGAAGAGGGAGAGGAGTATGCATTGTCGATAAAAACTAAAACTAACTTAGTTGACAAGGTAACTGCCAGAGTAAAAGAGATCCATAGCTACGAAACACCGTGCATTATCTCCTTCACAATAGCGTCTGGTTGGCCGCCGTATCTTGATTGGATTTTCGAAGAGACGCTATGACAGCAAAGTTCGGAGATACTCCACCGAAACGTCTACAGCTAGAATACGGTCATAGTCTCTCGTGGCTAGAAAGATCTAAGATGGAAGGCTTGGAGCAGCCAATTTACAAGCGCTATGAGCTTAAATTGCATTACCGACGACGCTAAAGGATGTTAAGAATGGAAGAAACACGCATTCACTGGGCCGACGTGATAGCACGTGCAATTGAAGGGCAGCAGGTGATAGCTACCGGAATTACCCCCTCAGGCAACATCCACGTTGGCAACATGCGGGAAGTAGTTACTGCTGATGCAATATTCAGGGCAATCAAGGACGTAGGAAAAGCTGCGCGCCTTATATACGTGGCAGATACTTTTGACCCGTTACGTACGGTATATCCGTTTTTGCCTACTGAGTATAAAAAATACGTAGGCATGCCGTTGTCTGAGATACCCGATCCGTTTGGTTGTTGTTCGAGTTACGCGGAGCACTATCTGAAGCCTTTCTCTGAATCGCTGAGTCAATTGGACATTGATCTTGAAGTGTACCTCGCAGATCAGATGTACAAAAGCGGCCTGTATACAGAGGCGACGAATGTCGCCCTTGAACAACGCGACGCGATTGCTGAGATAATTGAGACTGTTTCAAAGAGGAAGCTACCTGCTTGGTGGAGTCCCTTCAACCCTCTTTGTGAGCAATGCCAGAGAATCAGCGCGGCACACATTGTCGAACACGTAACCACGCGCAACTCCGTCAAGTACAGATGCCAGTGTGGTGCTGAAGGAGTGGCAGATTATTCCAAAGGGCAGGGCAAACTTGCGTGGCGGGTCGATTGGCCAGCACGATGGAAGATCTTAGGCGTCACTATTGAGCCATTTGGCAAAGATCACGCGGTTGCTGGGGGTTCCTATGATACGGGTCAACGAATCTCAAGGGAAATATATGAATACGCCCCCCCGATTCCAGTCCCATATGGCCATATACACCTCAAGGGACGTGGCAAGATGTCAAGCTCTAAAGGCGTAACAATCACCATCAGCGAAATGCTAGAGAGCGCACCTGCCGACGTCTTGCGCTACATGATCGTTAAAACGAAGCCTGAAAAGCTCATCGATTTCGATCCCGGCTTGGGGCTCCTCACGCTTGTTGATGAATTTGACCACGCCTCAGGTCGCGCTTTCGAACTCTCCCGAATTTCTGAACAAAGATGCGACGTTCCATACAAGCACATGGTGACAGCAATTCAAATCGCAAATGGCTGCGACGAGCTTGTCGAAGTTCTTCAACGAAGCGGTTATGAAACAACTGATATGAGCGCACTTAAAAAAAGGGCGCGCAACGTGAGAAATTGGCTCGATCATTTTGCTCCTGAATTCGTAAAGTTTCACGTCCAGCGTTTACTTCCCGTGCAAGTTAAAACGCTCAACATCGGGCAAAGAAAAGCACTAGCAAAGCTTGCAATAGCACTTGAGACTAATAACAACGATCCTGAGTGGTTACACAATGAAGTCTACACAATCAGCGAAGAAGTAGGAATCGACTCGCGAGACGCTTTTAAAGCAATATATATCTCGCTCCTTGCAAAGACGTCAGGACCACGGGCTGGCTGGTTTTTAACCTCATTGGATCCCGAATTCGTGATAGCACGGTTCAAAGAAGCTGCTATGGATATTCATTAAAAACCATGGCCATGCGGATTAAACTGCATCGAGAGCTTGTTCAATGTCCGCCTTAATATCCTCTAGGTCTTCAAGCCCTACTGAGACTCTTATAAGGTTTTCCGTTATTCCAAGCTTTTCTCGCTCATTCTTAGGCACGACTGCGTGCGTCATTAGCCCTGGATGTTCGACCAACGTCGCTGGATCGCCAAGACTCACAGCAACTGTACAAAGTTTGAGGTTGTTCAAAAACCGAAGGGCCTCGTCTACACCTCCGCGAATCTTAAACGCTAACATCCCCCCATAACCGGACATTTGCGCTTGTAAATTAGGATTTAGCTCGAAATTTTCATCAAATTTCGGATATAAAACCCGCTTAACGAGCTTCTGCGCTTTTAGGAAAGCAGCAAGTTCAGTCGCGTTCTGGGTATGTCGTTCCATCCTTAGGGCAAGGGTGCGAAGCCCACGCAAAATCAGAAAAGCGTTAAAAGGGCTAAGCGCGGCACCCATATCACGCAAAACCCCTTTTCTGATACTTATTGCATTATCATAAGAGGATACTACTATCCCTCCAAGAGCGTCGCCGTGTCCATTTAAGTATTTCGTCGCACTGTGCACTACAACGTCAGCCCCAAATTCCAGAGGTTTTTGAAAGTAAGGGGTTAGGAACGTATTGTCAACAATCGTTCTTGCGCCGTTTTCCGATGCGACTGCGGAGACCTTTCGTATATCCACAAGCTTGAGCGTTGGATTCGCCGGGGTTTCAAAAAAAACGACTTTCGTGTTATCTCTTACAGCTTCAGCAACACTATCGGGATCAGAAGTATCAACAAAACTTACGTCAAATCCAAGACGTGGCGCTCCTTTGGTTAGGAGCTCATACGTGCTGCCGTAAAGCACCTTATCAGCAATTAGGTGGTCACCACATTTGAGTAGCGTTAACAAGATTGCTGAGATCGCTGCCATCCCCGAAGCAAAGCTAACAGCAGCGTCACCCCCTTCAAGAGCCGCCATTTTTAGCTCAAGTGCTGTAAGCGTAGGATTTGAAATCCGGGAGTAAACATATTTCCCTTGTTTAATTCCCGATGGAAGTAGCTCGTCGATTACGAAGCTAGACGTTTGATAGATAGGCGGCGTAAGCGCAGCAACATCGGGATATGCATGTTCGCCTGCGTGCACCAACTTCGTATTAATCCCATATTCAAAGGTCACGAGCTCGTCCTCACTTCAATGGCTTTGGCTGTTTTTCTTCTGGTAGCACCGGCAATCTCATAGTGTTAACGAGAATAGGTGTCGTTACTTCCTTCGCCCTTTCGAGCAACAACTCTTTTCCTTTTTGCGACAAGCCGAAAAGTGGCACGCTAGTTCCAACTTGGACGAGCACTTTGCCGCTGACGGCTTCCCTGATGAAGCGAGAAGCGCATCCCGTTGTTATATCCACAGTATCGACAAAATCGCGCGCGACCCCCTCAGTCATTCCAGTGACGTGAACGCCGATGACGATGACGTCGGCATCTGTCCCTCGCTCGATTTCACGACATTGTCGACTATCCTCTAACGTCGCGACTGTTACCGCTACGCGCTTAAACCCCATCTCTATAGCGCGAGCAACGCCTAAAGGTTGGTTAATAACAGCTCGATTCCCGTCAAGTAGAGTCCCGCCTTTCTCCTCCACTCGATACTTCAGCTTCGGAATAAGTGTTGTTTCTATGACGCCCGAAATCCGAGCACCTATTCCTTGAGCAAGGTTCGGATTGGAAGTAATGATGGTTCCAACACCTTCACAAACTGTGACGGAAGCATCAATGAGGCCGCGCTGGAGTCCAGTCATCATTACTTCAGATGCGCCAAACCCAACGAAGACTTCCATCTCAATAGCCCGGTTCTCGGTGCACATTCCAAAATCGCGAATTCTGAATTCAATGTTCTCTTTGATGATCTCTTTATTGATCTCTTGAATGCCACGCGCTTTTGCGAAAATTGGACACCATTCGATTAGAGGGTCCCCTACCTCTACTACGTGCCCGTCTTCAACCACGACGTAAGCTTTTCCTAGCGCTTCCAAAACGTGTCTATCCTTCATTGTTCCTCCATTATTAATCAGAGAATATCAACTTAAATCAATGCGCTTGGGGCAATTGTAGAGCCTTTTTTATTGCTCCTTCCTTGTACTCGTTCCGCTCACGCAGCCGACCACCAACGGGACATCTTGGTTATTATCCTCAAGGTGGGCCCATTTTTCGACGTGTATCGGATGGTCTGAGGTCACTAGAATCAATGTGGGCTTTTGCAGCCCATAACAAAGCCGCTCGCAGTTCTTATCGATGGTCCTTGCTGAAAAGGCGATGTCATCCCACGCCTTCGCGTAATGATGCGAACAATTGTCAATTGCCCGCAAATGAATCATAAGTAGTTTTATTCCTTCTAAACTGAACGCCTTCAATGCTAAATCTGCGATCCGTCTATCGTAGTCAACGATCCCGTTAAGGTTCTCAACGCCGATCGCTAGATCTACTCGATTTAGCATCGCCTTGGCACCCGCTTGTTCTATCACTATTCCAGATTTAATCCCCTTCTCGCTAGCAAGCTCGAGAATGGACTTTAACGGGGTGTAATAAGTGTCAGCTGTTTCATAGAGAAGATGGTGTTCTGGCGCATATCCGGTCAAGATAGTGCCGATATTTGGCGTAGTAATCCTAGGTGGTAACGAATGGATCTCAAAAAACAGGCCATCTTCAGCTAGGGCTCGAAGGTGTGCTAAAGCACCGTTCAATTTCCTATATAGTGTAGCCCCTATACCGTCTACAATAACCAGCAATATTTGATCAAAGCTCTTTTGAGCGCAGAATTTAACAATCTCGTTTATCTCTCTTCCATCTTTTTCGGGTATCTCAAACCCCAACAACGTGCTGATGGTCGGAGCGATGTCCATCTGGGTATATTTTATTTTTTTCACTCTATCACACCACAGTTAGATGAGTTTACAAAGGCACGACACTCTTAACATCTTCAAACGCTCTCGACTTCACGCTCTTTAGCGCGTGCAGCAGCTTCTTTTAACGCATCATACGCTGGAAGCCCTTTGCCAGAGAGATAATTAATTAGTGCACCTCCGCCTAAACTCACGTGAGAAAAGCTAGTCTCGTCGATTCCAAGCTCGCGTACGGCCGAGAGCATATGGCCCCCTCCGACAAGTGAGAATGCCCTAGAAGAGCCGATTGCTTCCAGAAGTTCCTTAGTTCCGGTCGCAAACTCAGGAACCTCATAGATGCCTGCAGGGCCCTTCGTCACCACGGTCTTTGATTTGCTTATGATGGACTTATAAGCGGTTATCGTGTTTTTTCCTATATCAGCAACGATTCCAGATCCTGGCAAGTTCTGCACACTAACCTCAGTCCGCTTTCCTTCGTCGTTATAAGCAAGATCTACGGGGACGCGTATCCAAGCGCCAAACCGACTGTAGAGGTCCTTGACATCATCAACGGAGTCAAGATAGTGCCTTTCTGTCAGCCAATCAACAGTCTTTTCGCCGAGCTGCACCCCCCTAGCAAGCAGAAACAACTGACCGAGCACCCCACAGGTGAGCACATCGTCAACGACGCCCTTTTCCAAAACATACTTCATTACCTCAAGGATGTCATCGGGCTTGCTCCCGCCTAAACAATAAACAAGCGGACGCTCAGGGTTAACGAACACGTGCTGATCGAAACGGAGTTCCATTTCCATATTTCGACCCGCGACAGACGGTAACGTGCGTGTGAAGCCCACGAGCGAAGCATGTGACCGATGAGCGGCTGAAAATGCATCATTAACGAACACGTCAGCTAGCGAGCCTAACCTATGCACAAGAATCGTTTTTGCGTGCTCTTCGGGAGTCCGCTCAAGCGTTTCTTCGGCCAAGAATCTAACGTTTTGCAGCAAAAGCACATCTCGGGGCTTCATTTCCTTAACACGCTCACGCGCTGCGACGCCAATAGTATCATCAACGTAGTCGAACGCCTCCCCAAACGTGCTGCGCAGCACGGCTGCATGTTGGTCTAGCGGCAAAAAGTCATAATCGCCGACCCGACCTTGATGAGCAATCAAAACCACTTTTGCTTCCCGATAGACGAGTTCCTCGACCGTGTTCCTTACCGCCTCAATACGCTTTGATTCTGAGATTCGCAGACTTCCCTGATCGACTGGTACATTGATGTCCACACGAAGAAGTACAGTTTTACCTTCAACTTCCACATCGTCAATAGTGAGAAAATCTAGCATAATATGGGCGTTTAACGTGTCTCTGATCGGTGCAAATTGAGCGTTTTTCAAAGATTCGATTTTTGCACGGTTGAATGTGGTTAGCTACTCGATCCCCCAAACCTTGCTGTGAATTTCTCGAAGTTCCTCTGGGTTATCCATAAGACATTGTGGTGGCCTAAAGGAGCCCATAACGCCCATTGCTTTGTCAGTTTTCTGAATAGATGCTTTAGCGTCTTTTTCAACCTCGGTGACTGCCCTAATACAATCAATGTTATCTAAGATTATGTCGGCCTCTTGATGCACACCCTGCATATAGAATACCTCATTGTCTACAACGTTAACACTCTCTTCCCAGATCGCAATCTCCCAGAGGTCGTAGCGCGGTCGCCCCAAATCTCTGCTTAACTCGATAATCTCCGCAGTAGATCCTAGGCCGTCTCCAGCCCGCACCAGCATTAACCGCCTGCGACTATAAAATTCCTTAAGCACATCCTCACGAGAGACGTCGTTTTCGACTTCAATCATGATATTGTGTTGATGCATAAGTGTTGTAGGAACAAGCACGGCGATCGTCGCCACGTTCCACGTTGGCATCACGGTATTGACATCTGGACCGTGATGCGAGGGAACGGTCGGCGGATTTGGAATAATGGCGTTGATCGGTCCTTTCTTGATTTGAACCGGGTCGCCACCCCTTCGCACTAGGACTACTCGAGCCTTCTTAATGCCAGCAACACTGTCAACCGCGGATAGTGAGCGACATAGTCCGGTCGTGTTGCAGGACACTACCCGAACATAATCCTTACCTAGAGTGTCTTGATAGTTGCAGTAAGCGTTGAATGAGGCACCTATGGCGGCGTGTTTCTCCCCACCTTCAAATATGGCCTTAATCCCAAGCTTCTTGTAGACAGCTTCCAGATTCTGCGCACCCATCCCCTCCGGTGTGGCATCCACCACAACGTCGGCTTCGCCTAGCATATCCATTGTCGTACCGGCGACTTCTAAGCCTGCGGCGTCAAAAGCTGCTATCTTGTCCTCTTCAGATGCATAAAGGCGGTAGCCCTTCTGATTAGCGACAAAGGCTTCAAAATTTGGCCGCGTTTTTGCTACCCCTACTAATTCCATGTCGTCCTGCTTAGCTACCGCATCTGCAACCCGTTTACCAATGTTTCCATAACCATTAATTGCTACTTTTACGGCCATTTACACCCCTCGTTCCAGTTTGCTTCGCCGAGACCGGTTTAGCCCGATCTTAACGTATGACATCCACCCCACAAGTAATAAATTTTGGGTTTCCTCTTGCAATCGTCGTTACTACGCATTAGCAACTGTTGCCTACGCTGGCTTTCAATCAAACTGCATTAGCCTTGTCTGCAACAGGTGCTTTTTCAAAAAAAGGGTGTTTGCTGGAACTTTGATGCGCGTTCGCATACTCCTAAGGGCGTCAGTCGCGCTAGCAAATATCAGAGGTTGTCGAGAGAACGCGTCCCTAACGAGCTCTCTAATGACCCAACTTCCAAGAGGGATATCGTACGTCGGTTTTACTTCACGCACCACGTAGATAGACGCCTGCCGTCTAACGCGTTCCAGAAATTCGAGCGCTGAAAATCGCGCCGCATAATAGCCGCCGTCCATATAGGCTGGCTTATTCATCGCATCTTCATACAAATCGCCTATCTCGACCTTGCCCCCCTGCGATATCCACATTTCCGTCCATCCGAAAGCGTAGGATCGAGGGATAAGGAGAATCTCGAAGTGATTTCCAAACGCTTCCGAGACAAAGAGCTGAACATCTGCGTTCTCTGGATAGTTGCGCACCCGTTTAATCAGATTTTCGCCAAGCATAGTGTCAGTTGCTGTAATCGACCAACGCGTCGGGACAATCAAGCGTTTCTTGCCCAATATGCCGACCGAAAGAAGCCGGCTAATCTGATAAGGAGATATAGAAGCTTCGTACAAAAGGATGGCCGCCTCAGTTGCTTTGATGTCCCGATCGTCGGCAAGCGCATCTACTTTTTTGGGGACTTGCGGGTTCTCAACTATATCTATATTAGTCACAGTTCCAGACGGGCCCATAGGTGTAAGGATGCCGTCAAACTGAAGAATTCGTCTTGGCGGTTTTAAGAACTTTACCTCAACGTCGACGGGAAGCACAGCCATTGCGAGCTCCTGCGTCTCTTTAAGTAATCTGCCAGGATCGCGCGCGTCTTTTACATTCAACTTGAAATTAGACCGAACTAGGTTTGATCTAAACCCAATTATCTCTTCCCTGCTCAAATGAAGCCATTTATCTGGTGTGTCACTCAGTAAGACCTCTTCACTCACAGGTGAAACCAACGGTCCCGCAAGAACTTCAGGGTAGCCAAATCTTCCAACAAACGCCGAAGGTGGCGTCGGTCCAAAAAGATCCTTATCTAATGTACCGAGCTTAAAAGAGTTTAAGAGGAGCTTCTTCCGGCTTAAGTCTCCCGATGCAGCCCTCACAGTAGATTTGTTTGTCCCTTAAGATTTATATACAAAGGGTTGCGAAGCGCGCTATGTCGAACAAAATGACTCTGGGTGAAGGACATATTGGTTTCGAAAGATCATCCTCGTTATAAGTCACTCACGCTGCGCAATAAGCTGGTGGACGGCTATGAAAAAGGTATCACGAGCGCGCAGGGTCTTATTGCGCACGGAAGAGGGGAAGCATTCGATTACTTGTTAGGGGAACAAACAAGCGAAAATGCGCTCAGCGCAACGAACGTTGCGTGCGCCTATCTGCTCACTGCACGCTACCCGATTCTGTCGATAAATGGGAACACCGCGGCACTCGCGTCAGAAGAAATTGCAGAGTTTTGCGCAATAACTGATATTCCTGTAGAGGTTAATCTGTTTCATCGATCTGAAGAGCGTATAAAGAGAGTCGTAGATCACTTACGCGCGTATGGCGTAGCTAACGTACTAACCGGCTTGGACGTCATAAAGCTCGACCAAATAGCCAGCAACAGAGCAAAAGTTGACAGGCAAGGCATATTCAAAGCAGACGTGGTGTTCGCCCCC
>Ga0209048_10007415_pt1 | contig 10134 bp, 7 predicted proteins | sample FrelakmetCRP12CR_FD_187146 | JGI IMG/M metagenome (GOLD analysis project Ga0209048, IMG submission 187146) | Freshwater lake sediment microbial communities from the University of Notre Dame, USA, for methane emissions studies - CRP12 CR (SPAdes)... | ecosystem: Environmental > Aquatic >... | reverse complement strand
GGCGCACATCCGACCATCTTCGCCATGGTGACAGTTGTGCAAGAGGGCGATGACGCTCGTGTCGCTGTCGAGGGAGACCCGCTTGATCGACTGTAGCCCGCTGTAGTTCGCCACGACGATGTATTGGCCAGCCGTCAGGTTGAAAGTGAGGTTGCCGCCTGTTTGGGTAATGGCATGCGCCACCCTCGTGAAGGTGATCACCACGCTGTCATTCGTCCTATTGACGCTGGACGACCACACGCTCACCTCTGCCCCGATGATCGGTATTGCTTTTCCATCCACGACCGCCCCTACCTGGACCGTCAGGTTGTAATGTTGCGTCGTATCCGTCGGTGCGGCAGCGATCCCGAAAGGGTTCGCGGAAACGATCAACATCGTTCCCGCCCCCCCTGCGACCAACAGACCTACCATGAGCAGGGCCATGGATCCCTTGGTATCGGCTATTCTCATCAGAAACCTCCTTGACGAGGCGTTGGGACTTGATGCAATATAAGAAAATTGGTACAATCATCGAACCCATCCATAGGAGAAGAATCAGGGCCGCTCCATTGCTCTTCTTAATGTCCTGGAGGTCCCGTCATCTGCCCGAGCCCTAAGATCCTCTTCCCCTAAGGCTCAAGCGAATTCAATCCTCAGGCACCCTGTCCAAGAGCCTCACCTTGATATCGCCATCGATCTCCAGGATCCCGGCGTAGGAGTCCTTGGCGGGGCCGGGGTTCATGAACATCGTGCCCTCCTGCTCGTGCACTCCCCGGGCCTCATGGATGTGGCCGGAGAGCACCACCCTCGGCCGGAACTCGTCCACCAGCCTCCTGATGGCCTGGCTGCCGGCGTGCCTGTTGATGGCGGGGACCAGGTCGTTGTGGCCCAGGGGCGGGCAGTGCACCACCAGCACCATGCCCCTCTCCATGACGGGGCGAAGGCCCCGCTCGATCTCCTCCTCGGACATCTCGAAGGGGGTGTTGAAGACGGTGGGGCTGGAGCCCCCGAAGCCGCCGAACCGGCGGTCCCCTATGCTCAGGCTGCGCCCGTGCAGGCAGGTGGCGTGCTCCTCGATCTGGCCTATGACCCCGAGCGGGTCGCAGTTGCCCGGGACGGCGTACACGGGCGCCTGCAGCATGGAGAGGAACTCCCCGGCCCAGGGCACCGGGCCGAAGTGCGTGATGTCCCCCAGCACGATGACCCCGTCGAGGCGCAGGCTCTCGATCAGCTGATTGGACCAGACGGCGACCTTCTCCCGGCCATGCACGTCGGTGAGCACCAGGAACTTCATGGAATCGCCTTCGGAGGGATAATCGCTCACCCCCGGAAAATCCTTTCTTCCCTCAGGTTACGACGCCGAAGCTGAGGTTCTGGAATACCAGGAGGTACATGATCATGTAGCCGAGGATGGCCCCTCCGTTCAGCAGCGGCAGGCCAGCCTGCGGATTCCCTTTAATGACGTAGCGCATCAGAGCCATGAAGCCGATCGTTGAGCCGATGATGACCCCGATGGAGACCAGCAGGTTTGCATGGTCAAATGAGCCGGACACGGCAGGCAGAAAGACGAACGCGGACACCGTGAGCACCGAAGGAATGACCGCGTCCCCCACCCCCATGAACATCGCCCCTCTTTCTTCCGGCGGCTCCTCGGTGAGCGGCTTATCCGCCAGGGAGTCCATGGTGAAATCCTTGCTCTTGGGGATGACGAAGACCACCGGCAGCCGGAGGGGCACCACCCCCTCCGCCAGGGCGATCATGTGCTTGGTCTTGTAGACCGAGATGGCATCGTAGATGGCCAGGGCAACTAAGAGGATCATCACCGGCAAAATGCCAAATGACAGGCCGAGGATGATGGCCGCCCCCACGCCCACGATGAAGCCCACGGCGTTCACCACGTACCACTCTGGACGTACGAGCAGCGCTACCACCAGGAGGGCCGCGATGATTATAGATATGACCAAGGCGCCATTGAAATCCGGGACCGCCTGGTAGACGATGGGCAGCAGGACGAACACGGAGGAGATGGCCACCGCGGTGAGGAAGATCACCTTGATGATCCTGCCCAGCCCGATCTTGATGAGCAGGAGGACCAGCCCGGTCATGGCCAGGACCATGACGATGTAGATCAGCGGGTTCACCGGGTTGTTGCTGTCCGGGAACGCCTGGTAGTCGGAAGGGTACAAGGGCACCAGGACCAGCGCCACCACCTGCACGCTGATGAACAGCGCGAACATGGCCAAGAGGGGCATCCGGTCCTTCATGCTCCGGCATGATAGACGGGCCGCTAAATAGATGTTGGCGAGTCGGGAATTGCTTCGCAACCGCCGCTGGCGATCTAAGGATAATTACATAAATCAGGCGTATCTGCCCATATCGATAACATGCGGAAAGCGAGCCACCAAGATTTCTTCCCAGAGCGATACGCGAGACGCCTCGAGACCGCCAGGGAGATCAAGGAGATCTTCGAGGTGGTCAAGGACGCGGTCATGGAGACCGAGGGCTGGTCGCGCAGCGGCCTGGTGCTCGGCCTGGCGGAGCTGGGAGGGAGCGCGGACTCGTTCATCGGCGGCCTGTTTCCATCGGGCACCAACATGATCGTGCTGAACGATGCGCCATTGCGGCGGGTCAGGGACTCCTTCCCGGAGCTCTACAAGCCCTATGTCTTCCACATCCTCATCCACGAATACGTGCACACCATAGGGATAGGCGAAGAGGTCGATACCCGGAAGAGGGTGCTGGACATCACCCGCGCCCTGTTCGGCGAGGAGCACTTGGTCACCAAGTTGGCCGAGGACATCCGGCAGTACCTACCGTTCATCGCCTACCCCACCACCACCTCCCTGCCGGAAGGCACGCGGGTGGAGCCCCTGGAGAGCTTCGACCGTTCGGCCAGCGACGCCTATATCGGGTAGTACATCCCGAGTAAGAGCGGGGCGAAGCAAGGGCAATCCTAATTCAAGGGTGCCATCCCGGTCCGAAGTCAGAGAATGGCGGGAGCGGCTTGCAGCTCGTCCCCGGCCCCCTGGGACCTGCGCTGCGCCAGGAAATAGAAGGGTATGGCCAGCAGGGAGAGCATGGCGCCTACGAGCATCGCGGCCTGCAGGGAGGTGGCATCGATGAGCGGTCCCAGGCCGAGCGACAGCGTGGCGGCCGCCAGGTTCAGCATGGAGCTTAGCAAGGCGAGCGTAGAGGCCCGCATCCCCGAGGGGATCAGGGAGTTCCTCCAGACCATCACGGTGGGGAGGGCCAGCCCATTGGCGAAGCCGGTGAGCGCGAACAGGAAGCCCGCGAGCAGGAAGCCCTGCACCAGCGGCTGGATGAGGAAAGAGGCGAGCATCACAGTGCAGCTGGACGCCAGGAGGATGTGCCTGCCGGAGCGGTCCGCCAGCCTGCCCGAGAGCAGGTTGCCCAGCGCGGTGGAGATCATCAGCATGGAGAAGTACAGGCCCAGGTACTGCTCGCCCAGGCCGACCGCGACCATGTAGGGCTGGTAGATCAGCAGGTAGACCACCACCGCCGCGCTGCGCAGCATCTCGCCGTAGGTCAGGTCCCGCAGGGCCGCGCTGCGCCGGAAGTGCCCCATGCTCTGCCTCACCATGGCCGAGAAGCGTTCGGTCCTATCTCCGAAGTTCTCGTTGAAGAAGAGGAGCGCCAGCAAGGTGGCGGCCCCCACGAACAGCGCGCCGGCCAGCATGGGGAGGTTGAGCGCCACCGCGGCCAGCAGCGAGCCGATGACCCCTCCGACGATGCCCAGGATGTTGCCGATGCCGCCGCTCAGCGGGAAGGTGCGGGCGGCCTCGCCCGGCCTCCTGCCGGCCTTCAGCTCGTCCACGAACCAGGCCTCCACCGAGCCGCCGATGAGCGACCACGACCCGGCCAGGATGATCTCCGCGGCCAGGAAGAGGAGGAGCGAGGAGGAGAGCCCGTAGATCAGGAAGCCCACCACGTTGATCGCTCCGCCGATGACGATGGCCTTCTTCCTGCCGTGGCGGTCGGCGAAGTTCCCGGACACGAAGTTCAGCAGGGCCAGGGCCACGAAGTTGGCCGCGAAGATGAAGGTGATGTCCGTGTAGCTCAGGCCGTTGACCCGCAGGTACAGGATGTAGTAGCTCTGGAAGACGAAGAAGCCGAGGTTCAGGGTCGCCATGTAGGCGATGTACTCCTTGGAGGTCCTGGACAGTGCCAATGCCTTCACCGCGGCGGAAGCGCCGTGGCTAGAGGGCCTAGGACCGACTTAAAATGAGGAGTTTGCCGCCTAGCGCGAGGTGGCCGGCTCGGTGGTCACGGTGGCGAAGGCGACGTTCCCGGAGCGCTTGGTGATCTTCACCCGGACCCGGGATCCCTTCACCGTCCCGGGCACGTAGATGATGTAGTTCTCCTTCCGGGCCACACCATCCCCTTTCTTGCCGACGTCCTCGATCATGACCTCGTAGATGTTGCCCTCCACGATGGCCGCCTCCTCCACCTTGGCGGCCTGCTTGCGCACGTTGACCGGCCTATGGGCGCCGCACGCCTCGCATTCCAGGATGAGCACCCGCCCCTCCTTGTTGATGCGCGTGTCCGGCCGTCCGCACTCCGAGCAGAGCACGAAGGTCTCGGTGTATGCCATTATACGGTCGGTGAGCTGCTGGGGCGCGATCTTGGCCTTGAGGATGAGCCGGCGGCCCTCCAGGTGGCCGGGCGTGCCCAGCTCGCGCAATAGGTACTGGATGATGTGCTCCGGCTCGCGGCGCAATGCGTCCACGATGTCGCCGAAGTTGCGGATGACGGTGGTCTTTCCCTCCTGGAAAACGTCCGGCTCAGGGACGGTGAAGCGCTCGTGCTTCTCGATGGTCTCCGGAAGCTTCTCCTTGGCCCGCTCCAGCAAGGAAAGGTACTCGTCTTCGGACATGGTTATCGGCATCCCTAGAGACCACGCCTTAATAAAGATTGCGCGTGCCCCAGCGGGGGGCCAGCAGACCCTTTCAGCGGTACTTGTGCTGCAATGCCGCCCGCACCAGCCCGAAGTGCAGCGGCGAGGGCCTCCCCGGCCTGGACTTGAACTCCGGGTGGAACTGCGAGGCCATGAAGTAGGGGTGGTCCCTCAGCTCGCCGATCTCCATCTTGACGTTGTCGGGCGCCTTCCCCACGAACCTCCAGCCGACCCCCTCGAACTGCTCGATGTACTTGGGGTTCACCTCGAAACGGTGCCGGTGCCTCTCCATGATCAGGTTCTTGGAGCCGTAGAGCTCGAACGCCCGGCTGCCCTCCGCGACGACCACCGGCTGGGCCCCCAGGCGCATGGTCGCGCCCTTCTTCTTCACGTCCCTCTGTTCAGGGAGAAGGTCGATGACCGGGAACTTGGTCTCCGGGTCGATCTCGGTGGTGTTCGCGCCCTCCATGGACAGGAGGTGGCGCGCGATCTCGATGGTGGCGATCTGGAAGCCCAGGCAGACGCCCAGGAACGGTATGTGGTTCTCCCGCGCGTACTTCGCGGTCAGGATCTTGCCCTCGATGCCCCGGCTGCCGAAGCCCCCGGGTATGAGGATGCCGTCCACCTTGGCCAGGTCCGGGGTTATGCCCTTCTCCTGGATGACCTCGGAGTCGATGAACACCATCTCCACCGAGGCCTCCAGCTCCGCTCCCACGTGATGGAACGCCTCCAGGTGGCTGATGTACGAGTCGGCCAGATGGGTGTACTTGCCCACGCAGGCGATCCTCACCGTGCGGGTGGGGTTCATGATCTTGGCCAGGAACGACTTCCATTCGGTCAGGTCCAGTTGCTTGCCCTCGAGCTTGAGGCGGCGCATGATGTGGTCCGTGAGCCCCTGCTCCTCCAGGATCAGCGGGACCTCGTAGATGGAACTGGCATCGGGATTGGAGATCACCGCCTCCAGCGGCACGTCGCAGAACAATGAGATCTTGCGCTTGATGGAGTATTCCAATGGCTCTTTGCCCCTGGCCACGATCACATCCGGCTGGATGCCTATGGCCCGCAGCTCCTTCACCGAGTGCTGCGTCGGCTTGGTCTTCTGCTCTCCCACGGTCCCTAGGACCGGCACCAGGGTGGTGTGCACGAACATGCAGTTCTCGCCCTTGCCCAGCTCGGTGTTCATCTGCCGGACGGCCTCCAGGAAGGGCATGGACTCGATGTCCCCGACGGTCCCTCCCAGCTCCACGATGCACACGTCCGCCCCGGTGGCGTCCGCCACGGCGGAGATGACGCACTTGATCTCGTTGGTGATGTGCGGGATGATCTGCACGGTCTTCCCCAGGTACTCGCCCATGCGCTCCTTCTCGATGACGGAGCGGTACACCTTACCGGTGGTGATGTTGTGGCTGCTGGTCAGGCTGATGTCCAGGAATCTTTCATAGTTACCAAGGTCCAGGTCGACCTCCCCGCCGTCGTCCAGCACGAAGACCTCGCCGTGCTCGAACGGGTTCATGGTCCCGGCGTCCACATTCAGGTAGGGGTCGATCTTGATGGCCGTGACCTTCAGGCCGCGCGACTTCAGCAGGCGGCCGATGGACGAGGAGGTGATGCCCTTCCCCAATCCGGAAATGACTCCGCCCGTGACGAAAATATACTTCATCGTTGCCACGGGAATGGGAGATTCCTTTGTCCGTATTTATGATTTCGCACCTTCCCTCGTATCGTCCAGGGAAGGATGTTAACAGTCGCTCATGATAGATATTAAGAACCGACCCATGCAATATCGGATGCCGACCATAAAGGCATTAGAGGCGTGCTCCTAGGAAATGCCGCCGAGAGCAGAGGGAGAGAGGCGAGATGGATTCGAAGCAGGGGAAGCCGACCAGGGAGGAGATGGACGTCCTAGCGGTCCAGCTGCTCCAGCAGTTCTGCTTCGTCACCATCGGCGCCTTCATCGACGTCTCCAACGAGAAGAAGATGCGCGACGCCATCATCCCTTATATCAAGCCCTTCGGGATGTCCGAGGCCCTGGAGATCGGGGGGCTGGCCAAGGTGGACGACGATTCCATCGAGGGCCAGCTGAAGATCGTAGGCCTGAGCCTGGACATACTCGACATCAAGCACCGCCCCATCGAGCTGAAGAGGGATGGGGGCTACCTCGAGGTCACTGAATGCTACACGAAGGGCGTGCCCCGGTTCATCTGCTTGTTCCATGAGGAGGTCGTACGGGGCATGATGGCGGCGAAGCACCAGGACCTGGACCTCAAGAACCTAGGAACGAGGGACGGGGAGAAGCGGACCTGCCGCTGGCTGATCTTCGACAAGGTCAAGGGACAGGAGCTGGTCATGGCGCAGAAGGCCGTCTCCGAGGTGACCCCCCCGATCATCGCGGAGGAGGACCGCCTCGACCGGGCCATGATGGCCCTGACCGAGAGCTGGACCATCATGCTGGACGCCATGGCCGATGTCCTGGGGGCGGAGAAGGCGGAGCTCATCCTGGCCCCGCGCTTCCGGGCCCTGGGGGCCTCGGTCGCCCCTAAGATGCAGGAGATGGCCGGGGCGAACACCAAGGACATGCAGAGCATCGCCAGGACGGTCGACATGTTCAACCAGGTGCTGTACCAGGAAGGGGACCTGATGCAGACCTGCAACGGCATGCCGGTGAAGGTCATGTCCTCCTGCCCGTTCTCCGACACCAGCGACCTGGCCTGCGCCCTGCTGGAGAACGCCTTCAAGGGCATCTGCCAGGAGCTCGACGAGAACACCGACTGCCATTTCGTGAAGTTCGAGTGCCGCAACAACGTGGTGTGCCACTGGGCCCTGGTCAGGCGCCCTAAGCCCACCTGGCCGATGAAGGACGAGGGCAAGCCGGCCAAGAAGTGACCCGATCGATAGCCATTCGCATTTCTGCTGATCGGCCCGATGCAACTCAGCGCTCGCGCTGAAGAACGAAGGAATAAAAAAACGGATGATGACGCTCGATGCATTTTGGTGCTTGGTGTGCTGCCGGGAATTGGTGGGGAAGGCACAATGGCCTTCCCCTTGCGTTCACGTAGGAGGTGATCCATCTGCAGGTTCCCCTACAGATACCTTGTTACGACTTAGCCCTCCTTGCTAAATCTCAGTTCGAGAACCCCAATTAGAGATCGCCTTACTGAGACCCAACTCGGGTGGCTTGACGGGCGGTGTGTGCAAGGAGCAGGGGCATATTCACCGCTTGATGTTGACAAGCGATTACTACGGAATCCAGCTTCATGAGGGCGAGTTACAGCCCTCAATCCGAACTACGATTGGGTTTCGGGATTGACTTCACCTTTCGATGTCGTAGCCCATTGTCCCAACCTTTGTAGCGCGCGTGTAGCCCAGGAGATTCGGGGCATACGGACCTACCGTTGACCTCTCCTTCCTCTGACTTAGCGCCAGCGGTCCCATTAATGTGCGCACCCTCCGGAGAGAATGCTAGCAATTAATGGTGAGGGTCTCGTTCGTTATCTCACTTAAGAGAACGCCTTACGGTACGAACTGACGACGGCCATGCACCACCTCTCGGAAAATCGGGCAAGGTCATCAGCCTGGCCTTCATGTAACCGTCGCTCCTGGTGAGTTGTCCGGCGTTGAATCCAATTGAACCGCACGCTCCTCCCGTTGCGGTGCTCCCCCGCCAATTCCTTTAAGTTTCATCCTTGCGGACGTACTCCCCAAGCAGCAGGCTTAACAACTTCTCTCCGGCACTGGGCGCCCACAAAGGACCCCCAACACCAAGCCCGCAGCGTTTACACCCTGGACTACCGGGGTATCTAATCCCGTTTGCGCCCCAGGGCTTCGTCCCTCACCGTCGAATTCGTTCTAGTCAGACGCCTTCGCCACCGGTGGTCCTTCCAGGATTACAGGATTTTACCCCTACCCCAGAAGTACCTCTGACCTCTCCCGATCCCAAGTCTTGCAGTCTCCCCGGACTTCGGACAGTTAAGCTGGCCGATTTACCCAAGGATTTACAAGACCGGCTACGGACGTTTTAGGCTCAATAATATCGACCACCACTCGGGCCGCGGGTATTACCGCGGCGGCTGGCACCCGTCTTACCCGGCCCTTACTTCTCCTGTTTTTTAGACGGGAGAACAGCTAACACATAGTGCTAGCACTTGGAATTCCCTCATCGGGGTTTCCCCCATTGTGAAGTTTTCGCGACTGCTGCGCCCCGTAGGGCCTGGACTCATGTCTCAGAGTCCATCTGTGGGCTTCCTCTCTCAAGGCCCATACTCGTCATAGGCTAGTGGGTCCGTTACACCCACTACAACCTGATAAGCCGCAGACCAATCCTAAGGCACCGGAGTTTTGAGCCAAGAAGCGTTCCAGCATCCTTGACCTATGGGGTATTATTCTCAGTTTCCCGAGGTTATCCCCCACCTTAGGGCATGTTATCCGCGTGTTACTCAGCGGTCCGCCGAGACCAGATATCTCTCGACTCGCATGTCTTAATCGAATTCCAATAGCGGTGGCCGCCGGCAGGATCAACCGGAATCGATCCTCTAGATCATCATTTTGAGAACTGCTCTCAAGGATGGCTCTATGAAATTGGCAGTACAACCAAGTTTCACCAGCGATACCACATTTGCGATATCGTTGTGTTGCATCGAGCGTCGGAACCGAGAGAACACGTCTTGCGAACGGAGATCTCAGTTCCCCATCGTTGTACACAATCTTGGATTGTAGGCGTCCTCACCGATGGCCAGCAGGCCTAACTCAGCGCCTATTCGCAGACTGTGTTTAAAGGTAGTTTCCCCTTAAGTTCGGTCCCATATATAACCGTTTCGGGTTGCTACCCATGCGCCATGTACTTGCCATGACGCAGCAATTCTACTCTATTCCTTTATTGTATATGAGGGTTTCTATGCGCCCGGCCAGAATGTCCAGATGTGTTCTGTGATGGATGTCGATTCGCGAGTGAATGGCTGAGGATATTTCACCCCATTCTTTCTAATTTGGGGCTGTCTTCTATTATAGTAAACAGAAACTCAATGAGAATGATTTACGGAATGATTTCTCGTATCATTTTGGAAATAGATGGAGGTCAATTCGATATCCTCATTTCTGATCATACTCACAATATCTGATACAAGAATTTTGATCTGCGATCAGGAAGTTGCCAGATAGCTCTAATTCCGTTTTTCACTGGGCAAGGAGATAAAAAGTATTAAGAACGATATCCACATTCACAGAAGCCTAGGCGGAGGTGGCCC
>Ga0209048_10007414_pt1 | contig 10135 bp, 8 predicted proteins | sample FrelakmetCRP12CR_FD_187146 | JGI IMG/M metagenome (GOLD analysis project Ga0209048, IMG submission 187146) | Freshwater lake sediment microbial communities from the University of Notre Dame, USA, for methane emissions studies - CRP12 CR (SPAdes)... | ecosystem: Environmental > Aquatic >... | reverse complement strand
GTGTACTTGCCCGCATTCTTCTTCTCGACCTTGTTCGCGCCGAAGAGCGCGGACGAAGAGACGAGGAAGAAGCCCGCGACAACCGAGACGACCAAGGCGGATAGCCTTCTTGCCGAGCTCCGGTGCATGCCGTTCCTCCGTTCGGTTAATAGAAACTAGTGAGAATTCGAAAGCGAACTATTTACCCGGCGCGATTGCGAGTCAACGGAAAACTCGCGGAGACCTTTCGAGCGCACAAGAACCTGTGCATCCACGGTTGACCCGCCGGACAGGATCCCGGCCCTGGGACCAGCCCTGCTCTCCCGGCCCGGAAATGAAAGAGGGCGCCGGTTTCTGCCCGGCGCCCCCTCGATCTCCGAAAAGCTGAAGGAATTCAGTTTTCTGTCGCAGGCCTCCAGTCAAGGGAGCGGCAGGGTGAACGTCTTGGTCAGAAAAACCGCCATCTGGGCTCGGGTGACCGGCGACGAGGGGCAGTAGTTTCCGCTTCCGCAGCCGGCCGTAACACCTTCGGTCGCAAGTTGCTCGATCCAATCGGCAAAGAGGCTCGGGCACAACACGTCCCCGAATACTCCCGCGCACCCCGGGGGCACATAAGAGGACCCGTGCTCGGTCTTCAAGAGGAAGGCCGACATCTGGGCACGGGTAACCGTGGCGCTCGGGCAGTAAAGGGGTGGCGCGGCCTGGCAGCCCCCGGTGATGCCCCGGCTGTAGAGGTCCTCGATCCAGGGGTCAAAAGCCCCGCCCGTGCAGGGCACGTCGTTGAAGACCGTCCCGGTGCAGTCGGGAGGGGTGTACGAAGAGCCCTCTCTCGCTTTCAGAAGGAACACGGCCATCTGGGCGCGGGTCGTCGTGGCGTCCGGACAGTAGAGCCGGGTGCCGCACCCCGCGGTCACCCCGGCGTTGTAGACCGCCTGGATGTACTGGTAGGCGAAGTGCGTCGTCGGAACGTCGAGAAATGTCAGGTTGATGTTTAGGGTCAGGGTCGCCGAGGTACCCCCTCCCGGGGCTGGCGTGAAGACGGTGATCGCGGCCGTCCCTGCTCCCAGGATGTCGCTTGCCGGGATCGAGGCGAGCAGCTTCGACGCCGAGACGAGGGCCGTCGGACGGTCCGCCCCGTTCCACCTCACGACCGACCCGTACACGAAGCCGGACCCGTTCACTGTCAGCCCGAAATCCGGGTCGCCGGCGATGACCGCGGCCGGGGAGAGGCTCGATGCGGCGGGCACCGGGTAGGGGGACGGGTCGATGCGGTAGATCTTGCCCCCGCCGAGGTCACAGGCGTAGAGCTCGCCGGCCTCGTCCTCGCCGAACCCGGAAATCGAGTAACTCGTGGCCTTCAGGAGCGACGTCGTCCAGCTTCCGTCGCCAGCCTGGGTGGCGCCGTAGAGGTCGCCGAGGCAGTTGTCGGAGTAGACGTAGGTGCCGAGAAGCCCCGGGATCCCGGTGCCCCGATACCGGTAGCCGCCGATGATGGCGCACCAGCCGTCGCTGTGGGAGTGCTCGAGGATGGGCAGCGTCAGCGAACCGTCGTTGCAATTGGTCGAGGGGTCGTAGCAGTGGAACCCCTCCATCATCCTCCAGCCGTAGTTCTCGCCTCCCGCGCTCGAGGCCGGCTGGAAGTCGATCTCCTCGTAGAGGTTCTGGCCGACGTCGCCGATCAGGAGGTCCGACGTGACGCGGTCGAAGGAATAGCGCCACGGGTTGCGCATGCCGTACGCCCAGATCTCGTCGCAACCCGGCGTCGCCCCCGCGAAGGGATTCGAGGGTGGAATCAGGTACGGCATCAGCGATGACTGGCCGCAGGGCACGTGGCTCGACCCGTTGACGTCGATGCGCAAGATCTTGCCGAGCAGGACCTGCAGGTTCTGCGCGTTGTTGGGCGGATCGCCTCCCGCGCCGCCGTCTCCGGTGCCAATGTAGAGGTAGCCGTCGGTCGGGCCGAAGAAGAGCTGGCCGCCGTTGTGGTTCGAGTTGGTCGGGTGGGGAATGACGAGGAGGATCTGGGCGGAATTCGGGTCGGCGACGTTCGCATCGCCGGCCGAGACGCTGTACCGCGCGATCGTGATGTCGCCCGGACTCGCGATGTTGTTGATGTAGTAAACGTAGAAGTACCCGTTCGAGCCGTAGTTCGGATGAAAGGCGACCGAGAGCAGCCCCTGCTCGCCGCAGCAGGTCACGAGCGTGTGGATGTCGAGGAAGGGAGTGGAGAGCAGGGTGCCGTTCTCGTAAATGCGGATGTATCCGGTCTGCTCCACGACGAAGAGACGGTCCGAGCCGTCGTGCGCATTGGTGACCTGCACCGGCGAGGAGAAGGACCCGGGCAGGGGCGTCAACATGACCGCGGGCAGCCCCGCGAGCGGCGCGACCGCGCTCGACCACTGGGGCCCCGAAGGCGAGCCGCCGACCGCGAGCGTCCCGTCGGAAGGCCCACCGGAAGCGCCCGAGCTGTCGCCCGCGGCGGCGCCGGCCGCTTCGTCGAGGTGGTAGAGCGCGGCCGTGCTCGCATCGGTGGCAAAAGGCGCGCGCGGGCGCGAGAACTCGCCGGCGTACCGCAGGGACGAAGACAGGCGGATCTCGTCGAGAGATCCGTCGAAGGCCGGCCCGGTGTCGAACTTCTCGGCGCCCACAACCAGGAAGGGGTCGTCCGGAGACGACGCCGGCGCGTCGTCGGGATACGAAACGTCGCCGTCGGGCCCGTCGGCCTCCGCCTCGAGCACGCCGTCCACGAAGAGCCACATCCAGCCGTCCGAGCGCCGGCGCTCCACCGCGACGTGGTGCCACCGGGCGTCGAGGACGTTGGAGGTGCCGCAGATCGTGAGATCCCCGGTGCCGTCGCCGCTGACGCCGAAGACGACCTTGCCGCCCGCGATCGCGACGCCGAAGTTGCGGTCGGCGCCCGTCCGGTCGCGGTCGAGGACCACGTTGCCGTTTTTCCAGGCCTTGTTGGCGCCGCAGGCGATCGCCCCGGCGGTGTTGTCGGCCGCGGCCGCGGTCATCCAGAACTCGACGGTGAAGTCGGCCGCGCCCACGTCGGCCGGCGGGCCGGGATTCGTGTTGGCCGGATCGTCCACGGCAATCCTGACGCGGTCGATGCCGCCCGAGCCGTTGCCGTGGAAGCGCAGGGACGCCGCCGCGAAGGCCGCGGGCGCGAGCGCGAGCAGCGCCACTGCGGCGCATGCCGCGGAAGAGACACGCGCCGCCAAGGGACGGGCTCCATGAGTTTTCATGATTCCTCGAATTCTAGTGCACTCGGCGGCGCGGGACCGGCCCTCCGTCGTAGTTTAATGTCTCGCGATGGTGAACTGCATCACAACGATCGACGGAGCGATATCCGTTCGCCCGAACAGCGCTCCTGTCCCCGCGGACAGGAGTGACGGCCGGCGATGAGCGACCTTCTGCTCTTCGGCAACGTCAGCGCTCCCCCGTATTGCAACAATCTCTTTCCCCCGGTCCGCGCGTTCCAGAGGGCCTTCCGCACGCGGGTCGTCGAGCCGAACCAGTTCGAGGGGTTCGTGCCGACGGGAGGCGCAAAGCCCGCGCTCATCCCGGACGCGGCCGTCATCGAGCACACCGACCCGCCTCCACAGGTCGTCGTGTGCCTCGGGGGCGCGCTGCACTTCTCGGAGCGCGCTCTGCGCATCTTTCCAAAGGAGACGCCGCTGGCGGCCTTCGCGCTCTCGGACCCGTACGGCCTCGCGGCGTCGATCGCGATCGCGCCGCAGTTCGACCTCTTCTACACGCAGGACCCGCAGACGCTGCCCGACTACGCCCTGCGCCACATCGCCGCAAAGCGCTGCGACCCCGCGACGGACCCGGAGCTCTACGCTTCCGAGCGGGGAGCGGTGCCCGAGTGCGACATCCTCTATTACGGCAAGTGGACCCCGTACCGCGACAGCCTCGTCGCGGCGCTCGCGGCGCACTTCCGCGTGCGCGTGCATGCGTACGCCGGAGAGACGCGGTGGAGCGTGCCGGTCCACCCGCCCCTCGACACCCCCGACGCGCTGCGCGCGGGGCTCAACCGCTGCCGCCTCGCCCTCGAGACGGCGCTGCTCGACGACGCCCAGGGCGACTACCGCGGGAAGTTCCGCCTCACGCCGCGCGCCTTCTTCGCGGCTTCCTGCGGCGTGCCCACGCTCGTCGAGTCCTTCCCGCGTGTCAAAGAATTCTTCGAGCCCGGCGTCGAGATCGCGACCTTCGCGCCATCGGAGGGGGCTGTCGAGAAGGCCGCCGCGCTGCTCGGCGACGAAGCGGCGAGGTCGGCGATGGGCCGCCGCGCGCGCCAGCGGGCGCTTCGCGAGCACACGTGGGACCGGAGGGTCGAGGCCTTCGTTCTCGACGTGCACGCCTGGAAGCGCGCTCCCGGCCCCCGGCGCGGGCGCTAGGCGGCCGACACCCTCACTCCGTCATCCATCGGGTCTGAGCCTGTCCCCTTAGAATGCACAGTCGACGTCATGCCGGCCGTCCCCGAGACTCGAATGCGGACTCGGTGCCGGGCTCACTCGTGACGCCCGCCCCCGCCCGGCGCGCTCTGGTCCTTCTCCTCTTCATCAACCTCTTCAACTACGTCGATCGCCAGGTCCTCGCGGCCGTCGTGCCGTCGATCGAGCGCAGCTTCTTTGGCGGCGGCAACGACGCGGGCAGGTCGGCCACCCTCGAGGCCCTGCAGGACTGGTGCCGCACGCACCTCGGCTTCCGGCCGGAGCTGGCCCTGATCGGCGTTCTTTCGATGGCCTTCATGGTGCTGTACATGGTCGGCGCTCCCGTCTTCGGCCGGCTCGCCGAGCGCCACTCCCGCTGGGCGCTCGTCGGCATCGGCGTCGTCCTCTGGAGCCTGGCGAGCGGGGCCTCGGGCCTTGCCGCGACGTTCTTCGGGCTCCTGCTGACGCGCTGCCTCGTCGGCGTGGGCGAAGCCGCCTACGGACCGGTCGCGCCGACGATCCTCTCGGACCTCTACCCCGTCGAAAAGCGCGGCCGAATCCTGGCGTGGTTCTACATGGCCATCCCGGTCGGAAGCGCCCTCGGCTACGTGCTCGGCGGCGCCGTCGCCGGCTCGTCCATCGGCGAGCTCGGCGGGCGTCTCTTCGGAATCCACGCCGAGAGCTGGCGCTGGGCGTTCTTCCTCGTGGTGCCACCGGGCATCCTGCTCGGAATCTGGGCGTTCTTCATGAAGGACCCACCCCGCGGCCATTCCGACGGCACGGCCGGCGCCGCGCCCGCGCACATCGGGTGGCGCGACTACGGCGCGCTGCTGCGCACGCCGTCCTGGCTCTACTGCACGCTCGGAATGACGGCGATGACGTTTGCGATCGGCGGCATCGCCTTCTGGATGCCGTACTACCTCGCCCGCAGGCCCGGCGCTCCCGCATCGGCGACCGTCATCTTCGGGGGCGTCACCGTCGTGGCCGGCCTCGTGGCGACGCTCGCCGGCGGCCTCGCCGGGGACAAGCTCCGCGCGCGTCTTCCCGGCTCGTACTTCCTGGTCTCGGGCGTGGCCATGATCGCGGGTTTCCCGTTCATGCTCCTGACCCTGCGGGCGCCCTTCCCGCTGATCTGGGTCTGGCTGTTCGTGACCTGCTTCTGCCTCTTCTTCAACACCGGGCCGACGAACACGATCCTCGCCAACGTCACGCACCCGTCGATCCGCGCGGCCGGATTCGCGCTCAACATCTTCCTGATCCACGCGTTTGGCGACGTCCTCTCGCCCGTCGTCATCGGCGTGGTCGGCGACCGCTACGACATGGACCGCGCCTTCATCCTCGTGAGCGCGATGTTCGTCGTTGCCGGCATTCTGTGGCTGATGGGCGCGCGATTCCTGCAGCGCGACACGGGGCTGGCATCCACCCGGCTCGGGCGCGAGCCGCGATGACCGCCCCGCGGGAAGGCGGCGCGGGGTATCGCCTCGTGCGCGCCCACGACACGACGGACGTCTTCACAGAAGCGTCGCGGCGCTGTGGGTCTGGACGGACGCCTCGGCGCTCGCACCGGGCCTCGATCGGCGGCTGGCCGGGCTCGGCGGGTAGCGGCCGGCTGGCGGTTCTCGCCCCGGCAGCATGCCCCCGTGTCCTTCGCGGCGCGAGGAGTCTCCCGAGGAACGAGGGAGGAGCCTCGCAACGTACTTGGCTGGGAGGCAGGGACTCGAACCCCGATTCACTGGTCCAGAGCCAGTTGTCCTACCATTGAACGACCTCCCAGTCGTCCCGAAGGGAGGCGGATTATCCGGGATCGGGGGCCGCGGGTCAAATGCGGGCGATCCGGGACGAAAATCTCAATAGGGCCAGTACAGGCCGAACGCCTTGGCGAGAAACACCGCCATCTGCCGCCGCGTCAACGGCGCGTCAGGGCAGTAGTTGCCTCCTCCGCAGCCGACCGTGATCTGGGAGACCGCGAGCGCTTCGATGAACTGGAAGGCCGGATCCGACACCGGCACGTCGTTGAAAGTCGGGCTCGCGGGCGCCGGGCTGACCTGCTGCGTGTACCAGACATCCACGCCCTTGAAGGCGAGATCCGCCGAGTTGGTGCCGAGCTCTATCTTGACGACCAGCTGGCCTCCGGACCCGTCGAATTCGGCGTCGTTGTTCACCGTATAGGTGAACGCAGCGGACTCCGCGACCCCGTACCCGGGGAAGGACCCGGGAGAGCAGACCCCGGTGAAGAAGTAGTCGGCGGGCGGCCCGGTCAGGAGACTTCCGCCGTGGTAGAGGGAGAACTGGGTACACACGATGTTGGCCGACGTGTTGTTGTAGTAGTACAGATCGAGATAGACGATCTCGGTGCCCGACGGAAGCGTCACCGGCGCCCAGAACTGGTAGAGGTCCCCGCCCAGCGTCAGCCCGTGCAGGTAGCCGTTGGCATCGTGCGCATACGTGACCGCCGAGCTCCAGGGCACGAAAGCCGCCGCCGGGATCTGGAGGATGTTGCAGCACTGGGGACCCACGGGCGTCATCCCCCTTTCGCGGTGGAGAGCCGCGACAGCCTCGACGCGCTGTCGGCGATGCGCGGCGGCCGTCGTGCCGTCGGGCGGGCCCGGCGGCGCGGCTTGGCAGCGCGCCGGAACGACAGCCAGAGTCCACCCCAGGGCGAGCAGAGTGGCGAGACGACCATGGCGCATCGGGGCCTCCGATGTTCGGGTTTGGCCATATTTTAGCAGGTCGCTCGCGGTAGGATGCCGGGCTCATGGTGGACGACATGGAAGGCCTCGCCGCGAAGTCCTGCGTGCCCTGCCGGGGAGGCGTTGCGCCGCTCGAGGCCGGGGCCGCGCGGGAGCTTCTCTCCAGCGTGCCCGGCTGGCGGCTCGAGCAGAACGCGACGCGCCTCGAGCGCCGCTTCGAATTCCGCGATTTCATAGAGGCGATGAGGTTCGTCAACTGCGTGGCCGATCTCGCGGAGCGGGAGGGCCATCATCCGGACATCGCCGTGCACTGGAACAAGGTGGACCTCGTCCTCTGGACGCACAAGATCGGCGGGCTTCACGAAAACGACTTCATCCTCGCGGCCAAGGTGAACCGCCTGCTCGAGGAAGGCCCCGACGCGACGATGGCGGGCTGACGGCCTGCCCGAGGAGAAAAGAAAATGCGCAGAGCCCGAATTGCAATTCTCGCGGCCGCGGCGGCCGCCTCGTGGCTCGCACCGGCGGCGGCCCTTCCGGCAACCACGCGGCTGCAGAACGCCGACCGCGACGCGCCGGGCGCGACGGGTGAAAAGACCGTCGACCGCCTCGGGGCCGCCATCGAGCGGCGCATCGCGGGCACGGCCAGCGCCGACGACGTGCGTATCGACGCGGACTGGCGGCGCAAGTCGGCCATCGTCTCCTGCCGCGTCTACGGCAACGGCGTCGGGATCTGGCGCGACCAGACCCAGTTCACTCTGACCCATGCCCAGGTTCTCGATCTCCTGCGCGCGATCCAGGCGGCCCGCTTCAGCGCGATGGAGAAGACCTACGGCGGCGAGGAGGAGCAGGAAGAAGGCGAGAAGGAGAGGGAGAAAGAGAAGGAGAAAGAGAAGGTCTACCTGCGCGGGTCGGTCTCCCTCCGCATCGGCAGCGACTTGAAGCGTGTCGGCCAGTACATGGACGGAGAACAGTCGAAGGCTCTCGCCACGCTCGCCGGCAAGATCCTCGCGGTCAGCGAGAAGGCCGCGAAGACGGGAGTGGGTGCCACCTCCCTCTCCGACGGTCTCGCGAAGGTCGCCTCGGGCAAGCTCGCGCCCGAGAGCCTGCAGGTCTATGCCCAGAACCGGGCCGACCGGCCCGGAGAGGGCCACGAAGACGGGAACTGGATTCTGCGGATCGACGGCCGCCGCGTCCTCGACCGCACCAGCACCGACGCGAAGACCTCCGTCTCGCGCCTCCTGATCCTCTCCGAGGACGACTTCCGGAAATTCGCCGAGATTCTGCGCGACGCCGACCCTCAGGGCCTTCCGCGCAACCTCTATGCGACGCAGATGGTCAACGTCGACATCCGCCTGCTCGCCGGGCGCGCCAACCTCTCCGCCCGGCAGTACGCCGGAAAAACGGCCGAGACCCTCGGCGAGAAGCAGGCCGCCTTCGACCGTCTCCTCGCCGCCTTGCGCGCGCTCCACGAGCGCGTCGAGAAGCAGGGCGGAACAGTGTCCGCCGCGGCCGAGTAAGCGGTAGGCGGCAGTCCGGCGACTACGGCCGCTCGGGCTTGCCCGGCAGGACCGTGAAGACGACCCCGATCACGGCGACGCCGGCGAACATCCAGCGCGCGGTCTCCCAGGCGTCCGCGTGGCGCGCGCGCGTTCCGGATGCGAGGAGAAATCCGGCCAGACCGACCGCGAGGAAAGTCAGGCCGACGCGGCGCATCAGAAGAACGTCACGTCAGTACTTCCGCATCGACGGATCCATCGCATCCGCCCACCGGAGAATGCCGCCCGCGAGGTTCTTCGCCTTTCCGTAGCCTTCCCGCTGGAGATACTGGACGGCGTTTGCGCTGCGCCCGCCGCTGCGGCAATAGACGACGATCTCGTCGTCCTTCGAGAGCTTGCCGAGGCTGTGCGGCAGTGTCCCGAGGGGGATCTTCACCGAGTCGTCGAGGTCCGCGATCGCCCACTCGTGGGACTCCCGCACGTCGACGAGGACGAAGCGATCGCCCCGGTCGCGCATGGCCTTCAACTCCTCGACCGTGACTTCCGGTACGCGTCCAAACATCGCGGAAGACGATACCAGAGGCGTCTCGCCGCAGAAGGCCTCGTAGTCGATCAGCCGCGTGACCGTCGGATTCGGGCCGCAGACCGCGCACTGCGGGTTCTTCCTGATCTTCAGCTCGCGAAAGCGCATCGCGAGGGCGTCCACCAGGACGAGCCGGCCGATGAGCGGATCGCCAGCGCCGAGCAGCAGTTTCAGCGTCTCCGCGGCCTGCATGGTCCCGAGCAGGCCCGGCAGGATCCCCAGCACTCCCCCTTCCGCGCAGGACGGCACGAGCCCGGGCGGCGGCGGCTCGGCGAAGAGGCACCGGTAGCAGGGCCCCTTCTGCGCCCAGAAGACGGAGACCTGGCCCTCGAAGCGGAAGACCGAGGCGTAGACGTTGGGCTTGCCCATCAGGACGCACGCGTCGTTGACGAGGTAGCGCGTCGGGAAGTTGTCCGTGCCGTCCGCAACGACGTCGAACACGCGCACGATCGAGAGCGCGTTGCCCGCGGTCAGCCGCTCCTCGAACGGCTCGATGCGGACGTTCGGGTTCAGCGCCGTCAGCCGCTCGGCCGCGGCCGCGAGCTTCGGCCGGCCCACGTCCGGCGTCCCGTAGAGAATCTGGCGGTGGAGGTTCGTCTCGTCGACGACGTCGAAATCCACCAGGCCGATCGTCCCGACGCCGGCCGCCGCAAGATAGAGGGCGAGCGGCGAGCCGAGCCCTCCCGCGCCGACGCACAGCACGCGGGCGGCCTTCAGCTTTTTCTGCCCCTCCGGACCGACCTCGGGCAGGATCAGGTGACGGGCATAGCGCCGCAGCTCCTCGCTCGACAGGTCCGGGAGCGCGGTCTCCGGATCGGGGGGGATCACGGCCACCTTCGCATTCTACTTTTGGAGCTCGAGGTGCAGGCAGGACCCCGAGCGCGCGACGGCGAGCGTCGCAAAGGGCGTGCGCGCGACGGCGGGCCGCACGACCTCGTCCACCTCGCG
>Ga0209048_10007413_pt1 | contig 10135 bp, 10 predicted proteins | sample FrelakmetCRP12CR_FD_187146 | JGI IMG/M metagenome (GOLD analysis project Ga0209048, IMG submission 187146) | Freshwater lake sediment microbial communities from the University of Notre Dame, USA, for methane emissions studies - CRP12 CR (SPAdes)... | ecosystem: Environmental > Aquatic >... | reverse complement strand
CATTAGCTAGACGCACTGGCGTGTCCGCTTAGTGCCACAAGCAGACATTGCACTGTTGGTTAGGACTGCGGAAGTATGTGCGGCTCGGGTCTGTTGGCCACATCTATGAGGGATTGTTCTGCCGGGAAGGGCCTGACTTCCACGACTGCCCTGGAAAGGCGGCGATACAACTCACGCCGACGTGCGATGGGCCACCAGTCGTATAGAAAAATTTCGAGAGGGCGCCAATTTGCAACCCAGCCTAATATTAGGAAGCTCTCCTCGACCAGGCGATTAAACGGGGTCCGAATTAGGAATCCACCCGCAAGATGCGCGCCGATGAGGCACACTATGAGAACGAAAACGCCGATACCAAGCGAATGGCGACCAACACGGAAAAGCTCATTTAGGTCACGTTGCAGGATGTCCGCCCTATAGGAAAAATATCTGCCTAAAGCTTCGCTCAGCTCCTTCGCCGCCCTTGTCTGAACGTCGATGTCGGGAAAATGGACAACAATTCTGATCGGTCGATCGACTGGCAGTTCGCGTGCCCAACCGACGATGAACTCTTCCGCCTCGCGGTCGAGGTCCCGCTCCCGAAACGGAAAAGGATCCAAGGTATGAAAGAGCTGCGCAATTTCGTTGACGCGGAGTTCGATCACCTCGTGTGTGTTTCCAGGTGTCATGGCGCCTCAGTGGGCACTCCGTGATTGGCTCTGGCCGCAGTTCCGCACATGCGTATTAGTCTTTGATACATTTGCCGTGCGCGGGTTGGTTCACGGCGGCGGGCTGTTCAGCTGCGATTGCCGAGACCCACAAAAATTCGCCGGTCATTTTATTAATAACGATGCTAACGGCGCCAACAGTAGGTTTATTATGACCCTGTTCAATTTCCGAAATCGTTGATGTGGCGACTATCCCATAGTCATTATTTTTTTCGATATGATACGTTTGATGAAATTTGGCCTCGATTAGATCCGGCGGTGACACCTCAAAGCGAGTTATGGTGGGTCCGTCAATTCCTGAGGAGTGGGTGCAGGTCCACGTCTCGGTCCACGTCTCTGCCGCGTGCGCCGATGTTGCACACGCGATGACACCCGCCGCGACGATCAATGATCTCATAATCCGTTTCCTCCGATGCCAACTGCCGCGCTTTTGGATACTGCGCCAAACACCCGGGCCGCCACTTGCCACCGCAAAGCCATGGAGGGCTTTTCGATGACCAAACCCAAAACTAGCACAAGTTATTGGCGCGGCTATGGTCGCCGATTGCGCTTAACCCGTTTAACGCTCGGCATATCCGAAGCGGTGCTCACTTCGATGGATCGCTTGCCAACGCCCTTTTCACATCGGACTGGGAAATCCCGAACTGTCGAGTAATCCGTGACGGTCTAACACCAGCTTTGAAGGCAGCGCGGACAGCGTTCAGTTTCCCTTGAGCAGCAGCTTTGGAGGTGATGCGATACCGAGAGCTTCCCCAACTTGTGCATTGAAGAAACCGAAGTTCTTTGCGCAATAAGCTCCAGTCGCATCGAAAGCAGACTTGAAAACCGCAGAAAAATCTTTGACTTTGGTCAAACAGCGCCATTGAGAATTGAGCTCGTAAATATGATAGAAGTATTCAAATGGCGAAAAGTCTGACCTACAAGCTTTTTCGCCCGAAGACCCTCGCTCCCTCGATACGAACCGTACTGCCTATGCTTGCCGTCATAAGCATCAGGCCAAGTGAGGCGCAGAGCCGCCTTGCATACCGCTCGTAAAATGACTGTTGTACGATCAGCCGAATATCGAAGAAGGACGAAAACCATGCCAAAATCACGCATCAAACTGGTCATGCCAGTCACCGATAAACGAGCAGTAACCGGCTGGCGGATCAGCAGCTCAGGTGCGGGATAACATTGGACTCTGACTCCGAGAATCTTGGTTCGAATCCAGGTCGGGGCGCCACCCATCGCGGGGAGCATGAGCCAATCCTCGACCGTGAGTTGTTCGAGGCGGTTCAAGCCAAGCTCGCCACCAACACCGTCACGCGGCAGGTCCGCCTCAAGGGTTCGCCGGCCATTCTAACCGGGCGCATCTTCGACGACCGCGGTAACCGCATGAGCCCGTCACACTCCAACAAGCTCGGTGTGCGTTACAGATATTATGTGTCGCATGCGATCCTGCAGCGGCGAAAGGCCGAAGCCGGCAGTGTCACACGCTTGCCTGCTGCCGAGATCGAGACGCTCGTGCTCGACGGCGTCCGCATACACTGCGCATCAATGGGTCAGATCGAGGACCCGACCGCCATTACAGATCGCGACCTTATCGAGCGGCATGTCCACAGCGTGACCGTCAAACCTCAAGCGCTGGAAGTCCGCCTCGTTCTAGCAAGCGCCACTTCGGTTCCAACAGAGGAGCCCAACCTCAACGATCCTACCACCGACCAGCTACCAACGACGGCCACCATAATCACGCTGCCCTGGACGGCGCCAAGCTTCACTGCCGTGAAGGGCATCGTTCATGCGCCCTCCGCAAAACCGGAGCTCAAACCCGAGAGCCGTGATGCTTTGCTAATCGCAATCGCCAAAGCCCGGAGATGGATCAATGACATTCAGCTCGGGCGGATTGCATCCTTCGCGGAGATCGCCAAGCGCGAGGGTCAGGGAGAACGGCACATCCGCCTGCTGACACCCCTCGCCTTCGTGTCGCCCCGCATCATCGCGGCAATCGTTGATGGCTCAGCGCCTGCAGATCTCACGGTCACTGGCCTTGCCAGAGCGCTGCCGTATTCGTGGGCCAAGCAGGAGCAGGCCATCGGGCTCCCGCAATAGCGCCCTAAAGATCCTTCCGACACTCCGCATTTGAGCGTCATATTGCGCTCAATACCCGATACGCGGGCCCGCGAACCGGTCTCTGTCACCTATCGAACCGGTCTCCGGCGCGCCGAAACGGAAATTGGAAAATAACGAGCGGAGACTGCGGCTAGAAAAGCGCCCTTCCTGCACCCGCCGCCTTCGAATTTGTGCCCAGAGACTGCGTCACGCCAGCCTAACCCACCGGAATATCGGTGCTTCTCGCACACCCGGAAATCGCAGCGCAGAGACTGGACTGGCTGGCTGGCGCCGCAGTGCAGATGGCACCCTGCTCTGCCCGTTTTCCCTGCTAACAGGGAATTTTACAGGGAATTTTACAAAATCAGGGCTTCTGGCGCACCAGAGACTCGAAATAGCGGCATCATTGCAGGGCTTCTGATGCAAATTCCCTACTCAACGGAACAGGGAATTATTTTGCCGGAACAGGGAACTCTGGCGCAAGAATAGGGATTTTTTTCCTTGGCAAAATCGAAATTACCGCCGGATGAGGTTTTCGCTACAGACAGGTGTCGGCGATAAATTTCTTGATCTCGCGCACAAGCTCTTCGCTTGGGCGCGTCGGGTAGTTTGCCTTTATTTCACGGGCCGCGTCCGGAATGTCCACCGGGTATTCTGTCATTCATGACCCCATGGCGCTGGGCATGCGCGCTAATCACACGAGTGGAAAAGGTCTTATGGAAAGCCCAAACGACGGCCAAGGCCGAATCAGGTGAGCTAGTCGGCAGTCTATATCCAAATCGACAAGTACAATACGCACTAAGCCCGCGAACGGCGGGCTTCGTCGCGAAATTGAATCGAAAATCTCTCGAGCCCGGACTGGCTGGCCGGCCACGCAGTGGGACCAAACCGCATCTCCGGTTCGTTTCTCCGGGAAACGGGAATATTGCCGCAGACGTGCAGAGACTTTCGGCAGAACGGTCGGCTAATCCCACCATTTGGGAACCCAGAGATGCTCGTATCCGGGCAGAAGCCCCGCAATAGCGCGGTTCTTTGCCGGATTAGCCTAGCCGACAGCGGAGACCGGACTGGCTGGCTGGCGACGTAGTGCACATGCCACCCTGCTCTGCCTGTTTTCCCTGCTAACAGGGAATTTTACAGGGAATTTTGCATAATTTAGCCTTCTGGCGCGCCAGAGACGCCGAACAACAATGTCGGCACAGGACTTTAGACGCAAATTCCCTACTCAACGGAACAGGGAATTATTTTCAAGTATCAGGGAATTCTATTGCGGGAACAGGGAATTTTGTCTGCCAAAACCAAAATCATCGTCGGATAAGGTTTTCGGTACACACAGGGTTCTCCATACTCATCCGCCGGATTAGAGCGCGTAGGTCATCCTCGATCTGCGGTCGCCCTCCCCGCGGGCACGACTTCCACCGCCAATAGCAGCGAAAGCCAGCACGATGCCACCGCACGAGCGTCTCAGGTTGGATGATCTTGAGAACCGTCAGAATCGACGGAAACCAGAGATACAGCTGGACAAAGAACCAACGATCATTATTCGTGAGCCGAATGCGACCGTGCAATTTGCGCCGCAGCACGATCAACTGATGTCGGAGCGCCGCATTCTCTGCCTGAAGCCGGCAGATCGACTTGAACGGCGTCGTTAAAACGGCCAGGACGAAACACATCAGCGCGATCATGATGCACTGACGTTAGGCGATTCCCTCGCCTAATCAATACGGGTGAGGTTTTCGGTACACACAGGAGCCATAGGGCGTCAGCGTAGTAGACATTCGTGCTCTCGGCTCACCATCTAGATAAGATCATAACGATGCAGTAATCTTTCATCCGTCGGCGCATAAAAGCCGTCGGGTCAGTAAATCCATTTAGGCCAATCAACAATGACGACTGAACAAATTTGGAATCAATTTCTCACAGCGCGCGACAAACAGGTGTGGGCGGCGAGTGGATATGGCGCGAGAGCTGGCTTCGGATCACGCCCAGCTTTAATTGTAATCGATGTAAACTACAATTTTACGGGGGATAGATCGGAGCCCATTCTCGAATCTATCAAGCGCTGGCGTAACTCATGCGGCACAGAAGCGTGGGACGCCATACCTGTTATTCGCAGTCTGATTAATGCTGCGCATCACAAGGGCTTGCCTGTCATCTATTCAACGGGGGTTAAACGGCCAGATAATTGGGACGCAGGCGGCTGGGCATGGAAGAACAGCCGAAATGCCGAAGATGTAGTCAACAGCACGTCTAATTTCGACGGGAACGCCATCATCGCGGAGCTGGCACCGCAGCCTGAGGATATCGTTATCTACAAGCATAAGCCGAGCGTGTTTTTCGGCACGCCTGTTGCCAGTTTTCTAACCGATTTAAACTGCGACAGTCTGCTGGTAACCGGCACAACGACGAGTGGCTGTGTTCGCGCGACTGTTATCGACGCTTTTAGTTACAATTACCGTGTCGCTGTGGTCGAAGAGGCATGTTTCGATCGCTCACAGGCATCACATGCGGTGTCATTGTGCGACATACATGCAAAGTACGCGGATGTAGTCCGCGCAGATGAAGTTTTGACTTACATGGACGGGCTGCCAGACGGAATTTTTAAGAACCTGCCTTCAAGTAAGCCCCGCTAACCGGCCAGTAGTACTGAGTTATTGGATTCTGATTTGATTCATATTGCCAGAAGGGCACCAAGATAGACGCATCTACTTTGCGCCGCTGATTTTGGCGGCGACTTCCTTCCATTTCATAACATCGGTTCGAATTCGTTCTGCCACGGCTTCGGGAGGGCCGAACTCGGGCGTTACGCCCTGTATCTTCAACGACTCCTGTACCTCCGGGCTTTCAACGATTTTTGAAACAGCTTGATTAAGACGCGCGATAATAGCCGCCGGAACACCTTTGGGCGCCACCAAGGCAGTCCATAGGGCCGCCTCGCATCCTGGAGCGCCAGCTTGACCAACGGTCGGAACGTCGGGAAGCAAGGGGCTCCGTGTTTCGCTCATGATCGCATAAGCACGCAAGTTACCTTGGCGAATGGACGCCAAGGTTGGCGCGATGGTCCCCACCAAAAGATCGATCCGCCCAGCCATCAAATCGATCAGCGACTGTTCACTGCCGCGGTAGGGCACATGTGTGACGTTGATTCCGGTTTTCCATTTCACAAACTCGCCGGCAAGATGAGTCAATGTGCCCGTGCCCGCTGACGCGTAACTTAGTTTACCCGGCTCAGCCTTTGCCAAAGCGATAAACTCTTCAAGTGTTTTTGGTCGTCCCGTGGGAGAACCGATCAGTAAGAATGGCGAACTACCGATCATCGCAATGGGAGAGAAATCTTTTATCGGGTCGAATGGAAGATTGGGTGTAAATGCGACGCTCGCTGCATGCGAACTCGTATTGGCAAGCCCAAGCGTATATCCGTCTGGAGCCGATTTAGCGATTGCATCGGTTCCGATGATCGTGCCGGCGCCGACTTTATTTTCCACGATGACTCTTTGCGGAAGTTGTTCGCTCAACTTGGCTGCGATTATGCGCGCAATCGTATCCGAGCTGCTCCCCGCGCCAAAAGGCACGATGAGGCGGATGACGTGGTCTGGCCATTCTGCGTGCGCAACGCGCGGTACCGACAGAAAGGCGGTTAGCACCAACGCAGCAAGTAAAAGCGACCACCACAACCGTGGGCGTTGCGAGACCCTTGTCTTGTCGACATTAGTTGTGGATCGGTTGTGTGCCATCCTTAACCCCCATTTCTTCCCACACGCCCGTAACAGTCTCTGCGAGTGGCTCATCACCGCACTTGAACAGAAACCCAAACTAGCCTGCGGTCCCCACCATCTGTAATTCCAAAGGAGCCGCCGAAAAAGAGGCTAATTGCTGTTGGGGCGGCGGATCCCCATAAAGCGTAGTCCGCTGCTGCGGCAATCGACCGATAGAGCGAATCAGAGCTTCCATTTCGGCAGGCGGCATTTCCTCGCCGTGCGTAGCCCCGGCCGATCGAGTGATGCTTTCGTTCATCAACGTGCCGCCAATGTCATTCGCTCCGGCTCGAAGGCACCGCTTCAAGCCTTCCGGTCCCATCTTTACCCACGAAGCCTGAATATTGGTGATGAGCGGATGCAGCGCCAACCGCGCGACTGCGTGCATGAGAACCGCTTCCCGGAATGTCGGGCCGCTGCGTGATCGACCGTGGAGGTATATAGGCGTTTCCATCGGGACGAATGGCAGCGGCACAAACTCTGTGATGCCGCCAGTCCGCGCCTGAAGACGACGTAGATGCATCAAATGACGCGCCCAATGTACTGGCCCGTCAACATGTCCATACATGATGGTCGATGTCGTACGCAAACCAACCGAATGGGCGGTTTCTATAACCTGCAACCACTGCTGCGTATTCAGTTTATCGGGGCAGATAGCCGCCCGAACATCATCGTCCAGTATCTCGGCTGCCGTACCAGGAAGGGTTCCGAGTCCTGCCTCTTTAAGTCGGGTAAGGAGCGTTGCAACGGACACTTGGAGGGTGGCGGCGCCTTGCCAAATCTCGAGTGGGGAAAAAGCATGGATATGAAGGCCGGGCGCGACCTCTTTAATGGCACGACAGATCGCTAAATAAGTTGCTCCGGTATAATTTGGATGAATTCCACCTTGTAAGCATACTTCGGTCGCCCCGCGATCCCACGCTTCCCTGCTGCGGCGCTGAATCTCTTTGAGATCGAGATCGTAGGGTTTTCCTCGCAAATTGGCGGCAAGCTTCCCTTTTGAAAATGCGCAGAACTTGCAGCGGAAATAGCAGATGTTGGTGTAATTGATATTGCGATTGACGACATAGGTCACGCGATCGCCACATATATCGGCGCGCAAAGCGTCAGCCGCCTCGCACACGCGATTGAATTCAGTCCCCCGCGCTGAAAATAATTTTGCGATATCGGCCTCAAGTAGCGTGTCACCGGCGCTAGCCCGATCAAGAATTTCCTGCAGTTGATCGCGACTGTTTCTGCGCCGCCGTGATTCGTAGGTTGATGTGATCGGAATCACCCTACTTGAACCAGGAACCCAATCATTGGAGCGCGAATACCCCTCGGAGTCGCTAGCTCGCAGCGCAGACGTACGTAACGATGAATCGAGCCATCGTTCGGGGTCTGCGACATACTCGGGGTATATGGCTAGTCGTTCGACAAGTATTTTGTCTGCTTGGGCAGTCTGCTGCTCCAACATCTTGAGTGCGGGCCATGGCGCCTCAGGATTTACATGATCGATGGTTACCGGCGATACACCGCCCCAATCATTGATGCCCGCGGCAATCAAGTTGGCCAGCGGGCCGCCGCTCAAGTTAGGGGGGGCCTGAATATTCATTTTCGGACCGAACAAGATCCGGGCGACCGCGATTGTCCATAGATGATCCTTAACATCTGGCTCGGGAGCGTTCGCCATGCGTGTCGCCGGTTTGGCACGGAAATTCTGAATGATAATTTCCTGGATATGTCCGTGGCGCTGATGCAGATCACGCAATGCGAGCAGCGCTTCGATGCGCTCGCGTCGCGTTTCGCCGATGCCGATCAGTATGCCGGACGTGAACGGTACCGCCGCCTCGCCCGCAGCGGCGATGGCCGCCAGCCGCACTGCGGGCAATTTGTCCGGCGAGCCGTAATGAGGGCCCCCTTTCGCCGCCAGCCGTTCGGACGTGCTTTCGAGCATGACCCCCTGGGAAACCGACATCGCGCGCAGCCGCCGGAATTCCTCGGCATTCATCACCCCAGCATTCAGGTGCGGGAGCAATCCCGTCTCCTTGAAGACCATCGCCGCCATAGCGGCCAGATAGTCGAGAGTGGTCGCGTACCCGAGCTTGGCAAGTGCATCGCGTGCGGCGCTATATCTCAACTCGGGCTTGTCGCCCAACGTGAATAAGGCCTCACGGCATCCGGCTTGCGCCCCCGCGCGTGCGATGGCCAGGACCTGTTCTGGTGAAAGATAGGCGGCCGCCCTTCGCGGCGGCTGGGCGAACGTACAGTAGTGACAGAAGTCCCGGCAGAGCTTTGTCAGCGGAATGAAGACTTTTTTCGAATAGGAGATCAATGGTCCGTGACCAGCGTCGCGTACGGCTGCCGCGGCCCGGAGAAGCGCGGGCATGTCCTCGCAAACTGACAGTGCCAGCGCCTGCTCGGTCGTGGGTTCGCTCCAGCGGTCAACGCATCCGGAGAGATCGTAAGTGTCTGTCATTGTTCGCCCTGCTTCAGTGTGGCCGAGAGAGCCCGTCCCCATTCGGCAAATCCGCTTCGGTTGAGAAAAGCCTGCGTGCGAGTCGGCGAACACATCGCGGCGAACACCGCCAAGTCTTCCCCATTGTCAATGTCGCGTCCGATACCGGGCAATCGTATGGTCTGCGGGTCAATTCCGTACTCGCGCGCCGTCCTCAGATGCGGAAAGTAGCTGTCATCACCGAACGTCAAGGGTACCGCATTCGGAGGCGAAACTACGACGGTATTGGAACCAAATTCGTCGTGCGATGGCACGATCGTGAACGCAGGAGCCTCGCGATGCATAGTGGCCACTTGCGTAAATTCTGCGCTAGTAATCGCTGGAATGTCACCTGGCAGTTGCATCATGCCTCCGACGCCCTCGGCGGCAAGCAGACGGGCTGCTGCTCTTACCGCACCTGTATGGCCATCCCGCGCGCCGTCCGTCAGTATCCGCGCGCCATAGCGCCGCGCAATCGCCGTGGCTTTCGGATCGAGGGTTATCAGAGCGAAACCGGCCAACTCCCGCACCGCGGCTACCGCCGCGACGACGTCTTCAAGCATGGTTAGTATCAGTTCCTCACGCAGATCTTCTGGCACGCTCGCCGACAGGCGCTGCTTGGCTCCCGCAGTTTCCTTGACGGGAATAACCGCCCAGATGTCCTTTCCGTTCATCAAACCACGTGCCCCTCTCAACTTATGCTTGATCAAACGGTGCGATTGCACTCATCTGAAAAGATCTTCGGCCTTGGGACGGATCAGCGCCTTGGCCGGTATGTCACGATCATCGATGGCGAAGCCTGACACCACAACGACCGGGTGAGCTTCCGCCGATTGTCCCATGAGCAGGGACGCCGCCGACGCCACTTCGTCCGCAAACGCCGTCACAGTCACTTCGAGCGGGCGGCCGAAAAGGTCCCGACGGCCCCGTAAATCGTTGAGTGCGGGAATGCCGGCGGCACCCAGGGCAACGCCCACTGTGCCTTGCCGCCAAGGACGACCGAAGCTGTCGCTGATGATGACTCCGATCCGCCTGGCGAAATGCTTTTCAATCTGGGTCCGCAATTTCACTGCGGCCGCGTCGGCATCCTCCGGAAGAAGCAGCACGACATC
>Ga0209048_10007412_pt1 | contig 10136 bp, 7 predicted proteins | sample FrelakmetCRP12CR_FD_187146 | JGI IMG/M metagenome (GOLD analysis project Ga0209048, IMG submission 187146) | Freshwater lake sediment microbial communities from the University of Notre Dame, USA, for methane emissions studies - CRP12 CR (SPAdes)... | ecosystem: Environmental > Aquatic >... | reverse complement strand
GTGGCGGCCCGGAACGAATAGATCGATTGCGCATCGTCGCCGACGACGGTGAGGCCACGTCCGGTTGGTTTAAGAGCCAGCAGGATCGAGGCCTGCAGATGGTTGGTGTCCTGATACTCGTCGACCAGAACGTGATCGAAGCGCGCGGAGACATCCTGTGCGATCGCGCCCTCGACCATCATCTGCGCCCAATAGAGCAGCAGATCGTCGTAATCAAGCACGTTCTGTTTCTGCTTGGCCTCGACATAGGCGCCGAACAACGTTCGCAATTCTGATTCCCACTCCGCGCACCAGGGAAAGAATTTGCCGAGCACCTCGCCGAGCGGCGCTTGCGCATTGACGGCGCGCGAGTAGATCGAAAGGCAGGTCGCCTTCATGGGAAAGCGTTTGTCTTTTTTTGAAAAGCCGAGATCGTGGCGAACAAGATTCAACAGATCGGCGGAATCTTCGCGATCGTGAATCGTGAACGCGCTATTGAGGCCGATGTCGAGCGCGTATTCGCGCAGCAGACGCGCACCGATGGCGTGAAACGTTCCAGACCAGCTGAGCGCGTCCGTCATTATTCCCGCCTTGGCGCCGAGCACTTGCGCGGTGATACGCTCGACCCGGCGCTGCATTTCGGCGGCGGCGCGGCGGGAGAAGGTCAGCAGCAGCATGCGGCGGGGATCCACGCCCTCGACGATCAGATGAGCGACGCGATGGGCGAGCGTGTTGGTCTTACCTGAGCCGGCACCGGCGATGATGAGAAGAGGCGACGCTTGTTCGAGCGTTCCGCTGCCATGCTCGACGGCGCGGCGTTGCTCGGCATTGAGCGTGGCGAGGTAGCCTGCGGTCATCGCTGCGGGCCGCGCCGGCGGCGGAAACCAAGACGCCCGGCGCCACTCAAAATCTTGTTTTCGCGGTTCATTTTTCGTATTGGCCCCGACTCGGTCGACCATCGTACAAAGCATGAACGCAATGATTCGTCGATCCGAAAACGTGGCAAGAATTTGGAACTGATGGCTCGCCATTGTTAGCGCCGCCGCGAGTACCAACTTTGATAGTTTTTAATACGTATCAATGCCCGAGTTGCACGAATCAGAGCGGCTTTAGGGCAATCTGCGGTTCGGAGGCGATCATGGAATCGCAAATTATGAAGCATTCAATCGTGATCGCCCACCACGAAACCAGCATAAGTCTTGAAGACCAATTTTGGAGTGACCTGAAAGAAATTGCTGGCTCTCGGCACCAGACGGTTTCGGATCTTGTGAGCGATAAACGCGGAACACGAAGGCAATCTGTCTTCGGTTATTCGTCAGTTCGTTCTTGCCTACTATCGTGAGCGTCCGGCAATCGGCGCGGATAGCTGGACGATTAGCATTGCAAGCATGATGAGGTCGCCGCAGTTGGCGGCCTCATTCGTCGTGAACCAGCATCATACAAGCCGCACGTCATGGTGATTTGAAAATCGGCAATTGATTCAGCGCCGATGGTTTACGTTGACTCAGGCAAACCGAGATCGTTAGCATACAAGCGATTTTGTGAGGTCCCGGCAACGCCTATGAAACCCGCGCCCTTCGTCCGCCATGTGCCGCGCACGCTCGACGAAGCGCTGAAGATATTGGCGCAAGTCGCGCCGCAGGACGGCCGCGTGCTGGCCGGCGGGCAGAGCCTGGTTCCGATCATGGCGTTCCGGCTGGCGAAGCCCGCGCACCTAGTCGACATCAACGAAGTCGAAGGGCTCGATCAGCTAGCCAGCGACGGCAAGACTCTCAGCATCGGTGCGGGCGTGCGCCACGCCGCTTTCCATAAATCCGTCGTCGACAACCCGCTCGGCAAGCTGCTCACTTATGTCGCGCGCCACATCGCGCATTATCCGATTCGCATGCGCGGCACTTTCTGCGGCAGCCTCGCCCATGCCGACCCGGCCTCGGAATGGTGCCTGGTCGCGGCCGCGCTCGACGCTACCATGGTCGCCAAAAGCACGCGCGGTGAACGTCGGATCGCGGCGAAGGATTATTTCGAAGGTATCATGTCCACTGCACTGGCCGAGGATGAATTGCTGGCCGAAGTGCGCCTGCCGCTTCTGCCCGCCGAAGCAAAATTCGGCTTCAACGAGTTCTGCCGCCGCGCCGGCGATTTCGCCATGGCCGCCGCGCTCGTCACCTGGCGGCTGCAAGGCGGCAAGATCATTGACGCGCGCATCGGTGTCGGCGGCGCCGAGCCAAGGCCGCGGCGAATTGCAGAGGCCGAAGCCGCACTCAACGGCCAGGCGCCCGGCGATGCCGCCTTCCGCGCCGCAGCCGAGGCTGCCGCCAGCGCCGTCGATCCGCTGGAGGATCATCAGACCAACGCCGAATATCGGCGCGATCTGGTACGCGCTGTCGTTCGCCGCGCGCTGGAGCATTCCGCCGCATGAGTGAGCACGGCACCAAAGGCTCCAAAGGCGACCGCATGACCTGGGTCGGCCGCGCCATCCGCCGGCTGGAAGATCCGGCGCTGGTCACCGGGCAAGGCCGCTTCACCGCCGATCTGCCGGCCACGCATTGGGTGCGCTTCGTACGCAGTTCGGTCGCCGCGGGACGGATTGCGAAGATTGATGCGCCGAAGGATGCGATGGTCGTCACCGCCGCCGATCTCAAGGGCATCAAGAAAATCACGCCGATGCTGCACAAGTTCAACTACAAGCCGGTCGGCCAGCCGATCCTGGCCGATCGCCAAGTGCGCTTTGTCGGCGAGCCGATCGCGGCCGTGGTGGGGCTCAGCGAGGCAGCAGCCGAGGACATCGCCGAACTGGTCGAGGTTTCGATCGAGGAAACGACGCCGGTGATTGACGCGCGCGCGGCGCTTGCGAGCGGCGCGCCGCAGGTGCACGCCGAGGCACCGGGCAACGTCATCCTCGAAGGCAGATTCAAAACGCCAGACTTCGATGCTGTCTGGAACGGCGCCCACAGAATCGTCACGCTCGAGGCGCGTTCGCATCGGCAAAATGCAACTCCGATGGAAGCGCGCGCCGGCCACGCCGCTTATGACTCTTCCACCGGCCGCGTCACGCTAACCTGCACCACGCAGATGCCACATCTTATGCGCACGGCGATCGCCGACGTGCTTGCATTTCCGGAAACCGATTTGCGCGTGATCGCACCCGATGTCGGCGGCGGCTTCGGGCAGAAGATGTCGCTCTGCGCCGAATATGTCGTGTTGGTGTGGCTGGCGCGGAAACTCAAAAGCGTTGTGGCCTGGACCGAGGATCGGCGCGAGAACCTGATCGCCGGCTTTCATGCCCGCGACCAATACATCACGCTGGAAGGCGCGTTTGATCAAAATGCCAAGCTGATCGCGCTGAAGGCCGACATCGCCGCCAATATCGGCGCCTATTCCTGTTATCCCACCACCTGCGGCGTGGAGCCGCTGATGGCAATGGCGGAAATGCCGGGGCCTTATGACGTGCGGCAATACCAATGCCTGGCGCGCGGCGTCATCACCAACACCTGCACAATGGCGCCCTATCGCGGGGTGTCGCGGCCGGTGATCACCTTCACGCTCGAACGGCTGATGGACAAGGCCGCGTCGGCTTTCAGTATCGATCCGATCGACATCCGCCGCCGCAACCTGATCGACAAATTCCCCTACACGTCGGCGATGGGCTTGGTTTACGACGAGGCCACCTACAAACGGACTTTGGAGATGGCGGTCGAAGCCATCGACGTGCCCGCCTTCCGCGCGCGGCAGCAACAGGCGCGCTCAAAAGGCCGCTATCTCGGTATCGGCTTTGCGACCTTTTCCGAGCGCACCGGCTATGGCAGCCCGGCCTTCGCGGCGCGCGGCATGGAAATCACGCCCGGCTGGGAGACGGTGATATTGACGGTCGATCCGTCCGGTTTCGTGGAAGCGCGCATCGGCTCCTCGCCGCACGGCCAAGGCCTGCGCACGACACTGGCGCAGATCATCGCCGACGAGATTGGCGTGACGCCCGACGTGATCAAGGTCGTGCATGGCGACACCGACCGTTCGCCTTACGGCTGGGGCACGTTCGCCAGCCGCTCGCTGGTGATTTCCGGCGGCGCCACGCTAATCGCGGCGCAAAAGGTGCGCGCCAAGCTGATCAAGATCGCCAGCCACATGCTGGAGGCTGCCGCCGGCGACATCGTACTGGAAGACGGCCAGGCCAAGGTCGCCGGCACCGACCGCGCCATCACCATCGCGAAAATGGCACGCGAGGCCTATCACCAGTCCCACCGCTTCAAGGGCGAGATCGAGCCGGGGCTGACCGAGACCGGTTCATATGACCCGCCCGGCACTTTCTCCAATGCCTGCCATGTCGCCATCGTCGAACTCGACGTCGAGACCGGGCGCGTGACAGTCGAGAAATTCCTGGTGGCGGAGGACGCAGGCAAGATCATCAATCCGATGATCGCCGACGGGCAGGTACATGGCGGCATCGCGCAGGGCATCGGCAACGCACTGCTGGAGGAAATCATCTACGACGAGAGCGGCGGCATCCTGACCGCCAATCTCGCCGATTACATGCCGCCGACCGCGCACGAGATTCCGCCGATCGAGCTGCATCACATCGAGACGCCGAGCACGAACTCGATCACCAAGGCCAAGGGCCTTGGCGAAGGCGGCTGCATCGGCGCCCCGGCCGCCGTGGTCAATGCCATCAACGACGCGTTGGCGCCGTTCGGTGTGGTCATCGACGAGATACCGGCGACGCCGCAGCGCGTCCGCGCGGCGTTACGCAACGCCGAGGAAGTCGCAAAGAAAACAGCATGAGCGAAAAGACCGACATCACGCTGACGATCAACGGGTGCGCGCACGCAATCAAGGTCGAGCCGCGGCGCACGCTCGCCGACGCCATCCGCGAGGATTGCGGACAGACCGGAACCCATATCGGCTGTGAGCACGGCATCTGCGGCGCCTGCACCGTGATCGTGGACGGCGAGCCGGTGCGCTCATGCCTGATGTTCGCCGTGCAGGCCGCGGGCAAGCCAATTCGTACCGTTGAGGGACTGGCGACGGGCGACGCACTGCACGCCATTCAGCAAGCCTTCATGGACCATCACGGTCTGCAATGCGGCTTTTGTACTCCGGGCTTTCTCATGCTGGCGGTGGGCGTGCTCGAGCGCGAGCCGGACATCAGCGACGAAGAGCTGCTCGACGTGCTGTCGTCGAATCTGTGCCGCTGCACCGGCTATCAGAACATCATCAAGGCGGTGCGCGCCGCGGCCAAAGAGATGCGCGGGAAATGAAGGCCCCGGCGAAATACGTCGGCCGCTCCGTCCCTCGCCTGGAAGACCGACCGCTGCTGATGGGCCAAGGTCGCTTCGCCGCCGACATTTCGTTTCCCGGCCAATGGATCATGCGCGTGGTGCGCTCGCCCGTCGCGTACGGAAAGATCAAATCGGTCGACGCCACGGCGGCGCTCAAGCTGCCCGGCGTGCACGCGGTGTGGACCGCAACCGACGTGGCGCACATTCCCCGCATCGGCTTTCGCCTCACCCGCATCGCCGGGCTCGAGCCCTACCAGCAGCCAGTGCTGGCGAAGGATACCGTTCGCTATGTCGGCGAGCCGGTGGCGGTGGTGTTCGCTGCTGATCAATATGCGGCGGAAGACGCCGCCGACCTAGTCGAGCTTAAGATCGAAGCGCTCCGAGCAACGCTGCTCGTGGCCGAGGAACCGGGCGTCTACGAGCATGAACTGACCACCGAGGCGGGCGTCGTGCGCAAGGGCTATGGAGACGTCGAGGCCGCCTTCCGCAACGCGCATGCCGTTGTTTCGCTTGAGCTTTCGGTCGGCCGCCACTCCGGCGTGCCGCTCGAGACGCGCGGCGCGGTGGCGCGCTACGACGAACGCCGCGACGTGCTGGAGATGCATGGCGCCGCCAAGGTCCCGCATTGGAATCGCGACGAAATCGCCCGCATGCTGGGGCGGGAAACCAACTCGGTGCAACTCTATGAAGGCCATGTCGGCGGCGGCTTCGGCATCCGCGGCGAGCTATACCCCGAGGATATTCTGGTCTGTGCGGCGGCCTTGAAATTCCGCAAGCCAATCAAATGGATAGAGGATCGGCGTGAACACCTGATCGCGGCCAATCACTCGCGCCAGCAGGATCACAAAATCCGCGCGGCGATCGATTCAGCGGGGAGAATTCTCGGAATCGAGGACGAGTTTTTCCACGACAACGGCGCCTATATGCGCACACACGCCGCCACCGTACCGGATCTCGCGGCAGCGATGCTGCCGGGGCCATATGTTGTGCCGGCCTATCGCGCCACCGGCCACATCCGGCTCACCAACAAGACACCGTGCGGCACCTATCGCGCGCCGGGCCGCTACGAATCCACATTCGTGCGCGAGCGACTTCTTGACGCCATCGCCGCCAAAGTCGACGTTGATGTTGTCGAAATCCGCCGCCGCAATCTGATCGCGAAAAGCGCGATGCCCTATGCGCTCGGACTCGAAACGCTGGGAACTCACATCGTTTATGATTCCGGCGACTACGCGCTGTTACTCGATAAGGCACTCGCTGCCGCCGATTGGAAAAACTTGCAGCAGCAGCTTCGCCGACGCCGCCAGGCCGGCGAAAAGATTGGCGCCGGCATTGCGATGTTCGTGGAGAAAAGCGGCCTTGGGCCGTTCGACACCGTGTGCATCGAGGTTGCAACCGACGGTACGGTCGAGGTCATCACGGGTGTTGCCTCCATCGGCCAGGGCGTCGAGACGGTGATCGCGCAGATTTGCGCCGACGCGCTCGGCGTCGATTACGCGAATATCCGCGTCATCCACGGCCAGACCGACCGCATCGAAAAAGGCATGGGTGCTTTTGCCTCGCGCGTGACGGTGATGTGCGGCGAAGCCACGCGGTTGGCCGCGACCAAACTGCGCGACAAGGCGCTGCGCGCCGCCGCCGAGCTGATGCAGACCAGCGCGGACACGCTCGATATCGTGAATGGTGAAATCATTCGCGCCGGTGGGCCCGGGCCGTCGATGCCGCTCGGCGAACTCGCGCGCGCGTTTCCTGCCGGACTAAACGCCGAGGGCACCTTCGAGTCGGCGCACATGGTCTACCCCTACGGCGTGCATGTGGCGGTTGTGCGCGTCGATAGCGATACCGGCGCGGTCGCCATCGAGCGCTATGTGATCGCCTACGACATCGGCAAAGCCGTCAACCCGAAGCTGGTGGAAGGCCAGATCATCGGCGGTTTGGCGCAAGGCGTCGGCGGGGCGCTGCTGGAGGAATTTCTCTATGACGAGAACGGCGAGCCGCTTTCAGTCACCTTCGCCGATTATCTGATGCCGACCGCGCGCGAGGTGCCTGAGGTTTCCGTCATCGTGTCGGAGGACGCGCCGAGCCCGCTCAATCCGTTGGGCTTGAAGGGTGCTGGCGAAGGCGGCGCCAATCCGGTCGGCGCAGTGATCGCCTCCGCGATCGACGACGCGCTCGGCCGCCCCGGCGCGGTGACGCAACTGCCGATCTCGCCGCAGCGATTGAAAGCGATCATGGCGCGATTGTCATCGTCCGCGAAGGCGGGGCATGACCGCGACGTCACGCCAGCTTCTTCAAAAGCCTCGTCACCAGACGCTGCTCCTCCGCCGTAAGCGGCGCGAGCGTAGCGGCGGTGATCTCAGCTGCAACGAGCATCGCGGCTTCGGTCACCTGGCGGCCGCGGTCGGTGAGCGCCACCGCGCGGCGGCGGCGGTCCTTCGGATCATTGAGCGCGGTGACAAAGCCGCGCGCACCCAGCCGGTCGACGACGCCCTTGATGGTGGCGGCGTCGAGATAGATCAGCCGGCCGAGATGATTCTGCGAGCAGGGCCCGACCTCATGTAGCTTGGAGAGAGCCGCGAACTGTGTCTGGGTCAGTGCCTCGATCATGCGCGAAGTGAAGATCGAGGTATGCCGCTGCATGGCGACGCGCAGCAGAAAGCCTACTTGCTCGTCGAGGACGTAACCGCGATGTTCGGCCGCCGTCGTCGGGCTCACAACTGTCAATTTTTCGCCCCGCATGGTCGGTCCGTTTCTATTTTCTCGCTCACGGCGGTTCAGGATCACCCGATGAGAAATCATGACGGGGATCGCGGCGTGGCGAAAGGCCTAACTTGCCGTCGTCCTAAGAAACAAGGGTATCCGGCGGGTCCGGCTAGACCGTCAGATAGGCCCGTTGCACCTCTAGGTTGTTGGCGAGTTGTGCCATCGCGCCCTGCCAGTGGATTTGTCCCTGCTCGAGTACATAAACCCGGTCGGACACCAGACGGGCGAAGTGAATGTTTTGCTCCGAGAGCAGGATCGACAGCCCCTCTTTCTTCAGCTCGACGATGGTCTTGGCCATCTGTTCCACGATCAGCGGCGCCACGCCTTCCGACGGCTCGTCGAGCAGCACCAGCAGTGGATTGCCCATCAGCGTGCGCGCCACCGTGAGCATCTGTTGTTCGCCACCGCTCATGCGCCCACCCAAGCGGTTCGGCATTTCGGCGAGATTAGGAAACAGCGCGAACAGTCTTTCCGGCGTCCAGGACGGAGCGGGTGTACCATCGGCAAAGCTGCGCGGCGGCTGCCGGCCGATATCGAGATTCTCCATGACGGTGAGATCGACGAAGATGCGGCGGTCCTCGGGCGTGAAGCCTAAGCCTCGCCGCGCGATCTCGAATGGCTTGAGGCGCGAAATATCGTCGCCGTTGAAACGCACCGCTCCCTGGCGCTCGGCGAGGAGGCCCATAATGGCCTTCATGGTCGTGGACTTGCCGGCGCCATTGCGCCCCATCAGCGCCACCACCTCGCCGCGGCCGACCTCGAAGCTCAGATCATAGAGGATGCGCGCCGCGCCGCACCAGACGCTCAAGCCTTCGACCGCCAGCATGGCCTCGCCGCTCATGACACGGCTCCTTGTGACGCGGATTCTTGAGCGAAGGTCTTGCCGGTGCCGAAATAGACTTCGCGCACTTGGCGGTTGTCGCGAATGGCGGCGGCATCGCCATCGGCGATCAGCCGTCCGCGCGCGAGCACGATGATGCGATCGGCGAAGGCAAACACCACGTCCATCGAATGTTCGGTGAACAGCACCGAAATGTCGCGCTCGACCACCAGCCGCTTGACCAGGGCGATGAGTTCATGCCGTTCCCGCGCCCCCATGCCGGCGGTGGGCTCATCCATCAGCAGCAAGCGCGGTTCGTTGGCGAGCGCGATCGCAAGCTCGACACGCTTGACGTCACCATAGGCGAGCTCACGGCTGGGCCGGTCGGCCGCTCCGCGCATACCGACCTGCTCGAGCAGATCGAGCGCGCGATCGCGGTGCAATTCCGCGGCCGGACGCCAGAGCCGGTAGGTCGCGCGCGCGTGCGAAATCAGGGCCATCTGTACATTCTCGACGACCGTCATAGACCCGAAGGTGGCGGCGACCTGGAAGGTGCGCGCAACGCCGAGCCGCCAGATCTCGCGCGGCTTGAGCCCGGAAATATCCTTACCCTCGAACAAGACTTCGCCTGAATCCGGCGCGAGCTGGCCGTTGATCATATTGAAGCAGGTGGACTTGCCGGCGCCGTTCGGCCCGATCATGGCGAGGAACTCAGCCTGCTCGACTGCGAAGCTTACTTCGTTGACCGCGTGCACGCCGCCGAAAGCCTTGGACAGCGAGCGGACCGCAAGCACGCTCATATTCGCGACCTCGACTTGGCCGTAAGCCGCGCGAAGGCGCCGACGATGCCTTGCGGGAATGCCAGCACCAGCAGCAAAATGATCGCACCCAGAAGCGCGCGCCAATATTCGGTCTGTCGCATCACCGTATCCTGCAACGTAGCGAACACCGACGCGCCGACGATCGGGCCGGTTAGCGTCTGGATGCCCCCGAGCAGCACCATGACCAGGCCGTCGATGGAGCGGCCGACATGGATCGTTTCCGGCGAGATCGAGCCTTTGGCGAAAGCGAACAGGCCGCCGGCTACGCCGCAGACGCCGCCGGCAATGGCGAAGCCAAACCAATGCACGCGCTTGACGTCGATGCCGATCGCTTCGGCGCGCAGCACGGAATCGCGGCCCGCGCGCATGGCATAGCCGAACGGCGCGAACAGGAAGCGCCGCAGCAGCAGGATCCCGATCACCGCCAGCGCCAGCGTGAGCAGAAAATAGACCCAAGCCTGGTCGAACGGCGGCGGCGGC
>Ga0209048_10007410_pt1 | contig 10138 bp, 8 predicted proteins | sample FrelakmetCRP12CR_FD_187146 | JGI IMG/M metagenome (GOLD analysis project Ga0209048, IMG submission 187146) | Freshwater lake sediment microbial communities from the University of Notre Dame, USA, for methane emissions studies - CRP12 CR (SPAdes)... | ecosystem: Environmental > Aquatic >... | reverse complement strand
ACTTGGGATCTCAGCGCGGACCCTGATCGGTCCCGCGTTGGAGCGGGTTTTCGAGAGCCCCTGGTTGCCGTGCTGGGGCTTCAGTTCCGCGAGAACCGCATGTACCCCAGGAGTTCCAGCCAGTGAGCATGCGGCTCACCCGTCAGCAACGTGATCAAGCCGTCTGAGGCACGAATGCGGATTGTCTCCGTAGAGCGCTGGGACACGGGAAAAATGAGCATGACGCTGGGAGCGAAGATTTGCGAACAGACATCAATGAGAGCCCGCGAAGAGCTCGATTCAGGGTTGGGCAGGCCGATCGGTACCGCGCGGGCGTCCCGTCGATCTGGGAGTTGAGCAACATGAATCAGGAGAAGGTGCATCATTCCGCAAGTCCGACGGTTCTGTTACGGATCAGCGATGGTTCCTGTCAGATGCATCGAGCGTTCAGCGATTTCAGCCAGGCGGTCTGCGCGGCCGAAGCGTATGCCGGGGCGGGCTTCATGGTGGCCATGATCTCGGCGACTGGCCGGTACTTGATGGGGTTTCAGCCCCGGTGGCAGAGAATTGCCGTGTGAGAGATCTTGCCACCTGTCGCGCAGATCCAGGAAAAAACGAGGCGAAATGGGGTTCAAACCGCGAAAATCCAGGAAAAGACCAGAAAATTGAGCTTTTTCCCCGTTTTTCTCTGGATGTTTTCGGCATAATCGTCGAAAACGAACGCCAGGAGCCTCGGTGATCATCCCTCAACGGAGAGGGGGAAACCGACTGGTTCGCTCCAGAAACGGCAGCGATCTCTGACAGGAGGGAGAAACGTCCATGGCCAAGAAAGCCGCACCCAAGGCAGCCGAACCGAAGGCAGCCGCCGCCACCGGCGAGAAGGCGGGCACCAAGCCGCCGACCAAGACCGAGTTCTACGCCGTGCTGGCCGACAAGGCTGGCATAACCAAGAAGCAGGTCGCTTCGATCTTTGAAGCACTGCACGAACTCCACGGCAAGGAACTGGGCAAGAAGGGCTCCGGAATCCTGGTGATCCCCGGCCTGTACAAGATCAAGGTGGTGCACAAGCCGGCCACCAAGGCCCGTCCCGGGTTCAACCCCGCGACCAAGCAGCCGATCACGATCAAGGCCAAGCCCGCCCGCAAGGTGATCAAGGTCATGCCGCTGAAGGCCCTCAAGGACCTTATCTGACCCTGCCAGACAGTCGATCATTGGCGCTGCATGCGCACCGGCAACCCAACGCCACAGGGGCCCGCCGGTGCGTTTTTTCTTGATCCGGTCACTCCGCCGTCAATTCCCAATGGAATGCGGCGGTGTGGGCGTCGATGATCAAGGTGGTGCCGGCGTTGTCGGCGAGGGGCTCGAGCTTGGCGGGACCGATTCGCTCGCCTGCGTTGTTCAGCACGTGGCCCGAGATCTTGCCCTTGCGCCGCCAGACCACCCGGGCGAAGACCGGCTCCTGGAGGAACGGCGGACGGCCCGGATCGGCGACCTCGCGCTGGAACCGATCGACCCAGCGGAAGCCCGTCGGTTGCACCCGCCCCACGACCGTGACGAGCAGCCGCCTGGCCGTGGGGATCGGCTCCGGGCCCACCGCGCTGGCGACGACCACCGCGAACGGGTTGTCGGACGAGAGGTCCAGGTTGGGGAACGTGATCGGCTCGCCGCCGAACCAGCCGGCCATGCCCTGGGTGAAGGGCGTGTCGATCACGAGCCGGCCGCGGGTCGGGTCCCAGCCGGGGAGGCCGACTTCGCGGGTTCTGCGGCGAGCCGGCACGGGCGGACGTCCGCCATGCTCGGTGTCGCCGCGCTGGCCGTCGCGGTCGTTCTGTGCTTTCGTGCTGGTGCTCGTGCTCTGTCCGCGAAGCATGATCGAGGCAAGGTGCGGCCAGAGGGCGTAGACGTGCGGGCTGCCGTTGGCGACCTCGGGAATCTGCAAGATGTCCTCGACCCCGACGGTGCCGACCGGCCCCTCGCCCCACAGCACAGGGTAGAGGAAGACCCCGCGCCGGACCAGGGCGTCCCAGTCTTCGTGCATGGCCGTCTCGGCGGCCAGTAACACGTCGGCCGCTTCATACGGCAGGGCCCAGGCGCCTTGCGTCTGGGGGCACCACTGGCCGACCGCGTAGGCCACCCCGGCGTGCCGCTTCCGCTGGGCTCCGGCGTTGAGCGCGCCGTCCTGGCTCCAGAGCTGAGACCTCGTCTCAGGGGCGACGAAGGTGGAGGGCGACCAGAACAGCCGATCATCCACGAGGTCCAGTGATGGGGCCGCCTGGCCGGCCGAGAACTCGGGCTCGCGCCGCCAGTGTGAGCAGCCGGCGATCGGCACTCGTACCTTGTCCTTGCGCAGGGCCTCGACCATCTCCTTGTAATGGGCCGTCTCCACCGATTGCCAGAACCGCCGGCCGGTCCCGCTGGCATTCGTGCCTTTCTGCGCCAGCGTCCGCAGGGCCTGGGCGTACTCGCCGGGCAGGGCGTCGTCGGGGCGATCGATCAGATCGAAGAGCGAAACCTCGCCCAGCAGCGTGACCCAGACGAGCGCCGGATCGTCCTTCAGAGCGAGGTTCGTTTCCGGGTTGACCCGGCTCAGAAGCGTCCGGGCCGATTGCAGGCTGAGCTTTGTGATCGTGGGATCGAACAGAGCCGCGGGTCCGCCGCCAGCGGGCAGGAGCCCGGCGATGGCCACGCCGTCCTGGTCGCGGAACCGGCGGTTGCTTTGCAGCTCGAGCGCCACGTGGATTCCCCGCGCCTTGAGCGCCGCGACCAGGTGGTCGAGCCGCTGGAGGGCCACGGGGTCAAAGGCCTTGGTGTCGTCGCGGGTGTCGTCGAAGAGGCTGCGGTCGGGTCCGACCGGCGTGTCCAGATCGCCCAGCCGCACCAGGTTGATTCCCGAACGGGCCAGCCGATCGGCCAGCTCGTCGGCGCGGTCGGGCTCGAGGAACGCCGTGGGCGCGATCAGGCTGACACCGTGGAATCGTGCCCTGCCTCCTTTTTCGAAGGTCAGCCGGCCGGCCTTGGTCGTCACGAAGCCCTTCTGGCCGGCGGGTGCCGGGACCAGGAACGAGAAGTCGAGGGCCGAATTCGCGGCGATCGCCAGCGACGGGGGGACCTTCAGCCAGTCATCGGTATCATCGTCGGCGTGGAACGGCGTCCACGCGGCCACCTCGGGGTTGGGCGTCGCGGTGATCGTGACATCGTCGATGTAGATCCTGCCGAGGGTGTCGCTCTTCGCGAACTGGATGACCGCGCGCGTCGCCCCGGGCGGCACGCGGACCTCGGCCACCTCCTTCCGCCACTCGAACGATCCGGCCCACTCGAACGCGGCGACCCCGGTTTCCGTCCCCGCGATCGGCCGGCCGAGATTGTCGAGGAAGAAGAAGAGCGCGTCCGCGCCGCCCCCGCCGCGCAGGCCCTGGCCGCGGGCAAACACGGTGATCTCCAGCGAGCCAAGGGCGTCTACCGGCAGCGACAGGCCCGTCAGCACGCGTGAACCCGACCGCGCCAGCTCGATCGCTGCCCGAGAGCGTCGGCCGGGAAAGATGCGCTGGGCGTCGTTATTGACGATCCAGTAAGCCGGCGCCGGGTCGCCCAGCTCGAAGTCGCCATTGACGATCAGATTGGTGGTGGGCTGCTCGCCCACGGGAACCAGGTCGATGGTCAGGCCGTCGATGTCGAGGATGCCCTTGGCCCCCATCAGGCCGACCGACATGATCGCGTCGCGCGTGCCGGGCGGGACCGCGATCCGCTTGGCCACGCGGGTCCAGCGCGAGCCGACGGTGCGGGTCCAGGGGCCGAGTGTCCCGCGGGAAAGGTGCCGCAGCGAATCGCCCAGGAAGTCGATCAGCAGGCTCGGCTCCTCGCCGGCGCGCTCACCGTGCTGGACGTTGTCGAGCTTGATCCAGAGCCCCAGGATGATGGCCTCGGTCTTACGCCCGTCCACGCCGAAGGCCCGGCTCAGGCGTGCCGGCCGGCCCCGCTGGGAGCATTCGAAGCGGACGTAATGCGGCCCGACGATGCCCCCCCTGGCCTCCCACGTCGCGTCGCGGGCGTTGTACCAGCCGTCGGGAATGCCGTCCTTGTTGGCATCGTTTTCCAGCTCATCGACCGCCGGCGGCCCCGGCCTCTCGATCTCGGGTTCCTGTGCCAAAGTCGGCAAACATAGTAACGCCAGAGGCAGAAGAAGCAGCGCGCTGTGCGTCGGCGCGGACATGACGTCCCCTACAACGTTCCTCATCCGTCGATGCTCCCGGGCTTCGAGGCGTCGCGCCCGCGCTTCCGGCGGGGTTGGTCCGGATCGGGAGCCGGCGCCGGTGTCGCGTCGGGCCTCGGCTCGGCCTTCTCCTTGAGCGCCTTACCGGTCATCGGCACGAAGAGCGTGGGCTTGAGCTCCTTGTCGATCAGCTTGCCGTCCTTCTTGATGACCAGGTGCACGCTCTGAGTGAACCGGTCGCCCAGCGGAATGACCATCCGGCCCCCCTCCTTGAGCTGGTCCAGCAGTGGCTGGGGGATCCGGTGCGGAGCGCAGGTGACGATGATCGCGTCGAAGGGCGCCGCGTCCGGCCAGCCCTCGTAGCCGTCGCCGACCCGGGTGTGAATGTTGGTGTAGCCCAGCTCTTTGTGCACGGCCGTCGCCCGCTGTGAGAGCGGGGCGTGGATCTCGACCGAATACACCTCCTTGACCAGCCGGGAGAGGATCGACGACTGGTAGCCCGAGCCGGTGCCGACCTCGTAAACCCTGTCGGTGGCCTTGGGATCGAGCACCTCGGTCATGAAGGCGACGTCGTAGGGCGGCGTGATCGTCTGCCCTTCACCGATCGGAATCGACTCGTCATCGTAAGCCTGCCGCCGCGTCTTGGGCGGCAGGAACTTGTGCCGCGGCACCGTGCGGAACGCGTCGAGCACCCGCGGATTCTTGATCCCTCGCTCGACCAGGTGCCGCTGCACCATCCGGTTCCGTGCCGCCGCCGTGGGATCGGACACCTCGGCCGTTTTCTGATCCTGGGCCCGGACCCATCCCGCGGACGCCACCGCCAACGCCAGCACCACGATCAGCGCCAGACTGTGCCTCATCATTGATCTGCCCCTCGTGACACTGTTCGGCCCTTGGATCCCATCACATCATAACCCCCCGCGATGAGTTTCCCATCCCGTGGAGCAGGATTCATCCCGCGGGGATGGCCACTCCGGCGGGGTAAGGCATGGGGTCCACCAGGAGAAAGCTCGAACGTCGTTCGCGCGCATCATCAACAATCCCTCCCGACCTCACCGCATCAGCTCATCCGCGGGAACCGCACGCACGATCGTCGTCCCTGGCACGACCGCACTAATTATTCCAGACCGCGCATTTTATCAATTCATGAAGAGGATGTGAGAATTGGCCCGTCGGCATCGCAATCAATCCACCTTGATTTACAATGTTTTTGCGTTTACGGGATACCTCTTGGGTTTCGAGGTTTCGCGGGTGGAATTCCTGCGTGTTGCGTCTGGCGGAAATCCGCGTTGGAAGGAGCGGTTCAGGTCGATATAATTCGCCGGCGGCTGAACCGATCGCGAAACCCCAACTCGTTGCCCTTCAATGTCCTGGAGACGTTTTTTGAGCCTGTCGGCGAGGGCCTGGCTGGCCGCGGGCCTGGTGGTTTGCGGGCCGGCTGTCAATGTGGTCGCCGAGGTGCCGGTCCAAGATGTGGTGTTGAGAGGGAAGGTGGTGACCCTGGCCGCCGCGCTCGAGGCGATGAAGCTGGGAATCCGGGTTGACGCTGAACCCACCGCCAACGCCGTCGTATTACAGGGTGAAGACGGTACGATCACCCCATTACTCTCCGACGAGGCCAGCCGTGCTCTATTCCTTGACAAGCGGTTGCGGAATCGTCCCGCCGAGCTGCGGGGCAAGCGGTTTCAGGGCGTGCCGTACCTTCAGGTTGTCACGTTCAAGATCGAGCAAGACGGCCGCCTCCAGACGCCTGAGTACTATTGCAATATCTGCACGATCAGCGTGCGGTTCCCGCGGATCTGCCCCTGCTGCCAGGGGCCGATGGAGCTGCGGATGAAGCCGGGAAGATGAGTGGCCACAGCCCACAGCCCACTGCCCACTGCCCACTGTTCGAGGGTGAACCACACATGCAAGGTCCGCTGAATGTGAATCTGCTGCTCGGGCTGGTGGCCATCGCGGCCGTGGCTTCGACGGTTCTTTCCATGCTGGCCCTGGGCTGGGTCACGCGGCGAGGCCGGGGGCGGGGGCTGCCCGAATACACGCCGCCCGTGACCATCTTCAAGCCGCTCAAGGGTCTGGACGAGGAGCTCGAGGAGAATCTGCGGAGCTTCTTCCACCTGGACTATCCGACTTATCAGTTGCTGTTCGGGGTCGCCGACGCGGGTGACCCGGCGATCGCGGTCGTGCAGAAGCTGATGGACGCGTATCCCGATCACGATGCCCGGCTGGTCGTGGGCGCGCCGGCCTTCGGCTTGAACCCCAAGGTCGAGAACCTGGCGTCGATGGATCGGTTCCGCAAGTACGACGTGATCCTGATCTCCGACTCCAACGTCCGGGCCAGGCCGACGTACCTGCGCGAGACCACCAAGTACCTGGCCGAGCCGGGAGTCGGGCTGGTCACCAACCTGTTCGCGGGGGTCGGCGAGACCCACTCCGGCGCGATCATGGAAAACCTCCAGCTCAACGGGTTCATCGCCGGGGGCATGGCGCTGGCGTCGGTGATGCGGGTTACCTGCGTGGTCGGCAAGTCGATGCTGATGCCTGTGAAGGCGCTCGAGGCGATCGGCGGCTTCGCCCGGGTCCGCAACCTGCTGGCCGAGGACCAGGTGATCGGCGTCCTGGTCCGCAAGGCGGGTTACTCCATCCGGCTGTCGCACCACGTGATCGACAACGTCAACCGCCGGCGCGGATTCAACTGGTTCCTGAACCGGCACTCGCGGTGGTACAAGATCCGCCGCCAGATGGCCCTGTACACGTTCCTGGCCGAACCGATGGCCAACCTGGCGACGGTGGGCCTGGTCTGGGCGTTCTCGGGCGATTCGGGAATTGCCTGGGGCGGACTGGCGGGGCTGGTGGGCATGGGCATGGCGCGCGACGCCCTGCAAACGCGCTGGCTGAGCGGTCGATTCCCTGAGCTGCGAAAGCTGCTCTTCTCCCCCATCAAGGACGTGCTGCTGCTGCCGCTGTGGTTCGACGCGATCGTCAACCCGCGCGTCCAGTGGCGCGGCCATCGGTTCCACGTCGGCCGGCTGACCCGGCTGCGGGAGGCCCGCGTCCCCCGCGACGTTCGCCGCCGCGTCCGACGGGCGCGGAAGCACCGCAACCAGCACGGCAACACCGGCGCCGGCGGCAACACGGGCACCGGCGGCAACCAGGCTGGCAATGACACTGGCAAGCTCCGCGAGTTTGGCTCTCGGTTGCGGTTCTGGTCCGAGGAGTCGCGGAATCCGCGTTCTCCGAAAGATCCCTCTTGAATCCGGGCGGCAATCGCCGAATCATTGAAGTCGATTCCTTTCGACACCAGAGGCCCCTGGGGTGAAAGAGGCTTCTTGATGGAAGAAAACTCCGGCGCATCGGAATCCGATGCATCGTCATCCGACCCTGCCGACCCGGCTTCCGACCCGGGTCGCAAGCCGTTTCCGGCTCGTACCGTTCGCGTGGGCCCATCCGGTCCATGCACTTCTCCCGCTGAGCGACCCCGAATCGAGGCCGCCTCTCCCCACCCTGGCCGCTCGCGGCTGTTCGACCTGGTCCTGATCCTGACGGGCCTGATCGCGCTGGCGCCTGGGCCCCGTGCCCGAGCCGACGGCTCCGCCGCCGGCGCTGGACTGGACCACGTCCGTAGCTCCGGCAAGCTCCGCTACGGCAGCGACATGGAAGGCGGAGGCCCGTACGCCTACCCCGACCCGAAGTCTCCGCGCGACGTCACGGGCTTCGAGGTCGAGCTCATGGCGATGCTGGCCAAAGACCTGCAAGCGGCGCCCGAGTTCTGCCAGGGACAGTGGGACATGCTGCCGCGGCTGCTCGACCTGGGCCAGTGCGACATCGTCGTCAATGGTTATGAATGGACCGAGCCGCGGGCGCGGGACTACCTGGCCACGCGGCCGTATTACGTCTATCAACTGCAACTGATGGTTCCCCGGGGCAGTCCGCTGCGCACCTGGGACGACCTCGAGCAGCCTCGCCCGGGCGGCGGTCGCTGGACGGTCGGTGCCCTGGCCGGTTCGGCGGCAGACACCTTCACCGCCGAGCAAGGCGGCAAGAACGTCCGGGCGATCCAGTTCAGCGGTGCCACCGACGCCATGACCGCCGTGCAGAACGGCCAGTACGACGCGACCCTGCAAGACGTTCCCGCAGCGCGGTTCTACCTGGACCGGTACCCCGGGCTCGAGCTGGCCGGACCGCCCGAATCGCACGGCTATTATGTGATCTACACCAGGGCCGACGATCGGGCACTGCGTGACGCCCTGGACCAGGGAGTCGCCCGGCTGATCGCGCGTGGAGACCTGCGCCGGCTGTACAAGAAATACGGCATCTGGAGCGAGGCCCAGCGTGAGCTGGCAGACTTCACCGGCCCGCTCGAAGTGATCTCGGGCCAGCCGATGGAACGCGGGTCGGCGCTGGTGGGCCGCTACTGGTCCCGCCTGGCCGAAGCGGCCTTTGTCACGATCGCCCTGTCGCTGAGCTCGATGCCGCTGGCCATGCTCTTGGGCCTGGTGATCGCGATCGGCCGGATCTACGGGCCGACCCCGGTGCGCGCCGTCCTGACCGGCTATGTGGAGCTGATTCGCGGCACGCCGCTGATGCTCCAGCTCTTCGTCCTTTTCTACCTGCTGAGGCTGCCTCCCTGGGTGGCGGGGATCAGCGGGCTGGCGATCAACTACTCGGCCTACGAGGCCGAGATCTATCGCGCCGGTTTGCAGGCCATTCCCCAGGGCCAGATGGAGGCCGCGCTGGCCCTGGGAATGTCGCGCTGGATGGCCTTGCGGCGGGTGATCATTCCCCAGGCCGCGCGGATCGTGATTCCGCCGGTCACCAACGACTTCATCGCCCTGTTCAAGGACACTTCGGTCTGCTCGGTCATCACCCTGATCGAGCTGACCAAGGAGTACTCGATCCTGGCCAACAGCACCGGCGGGGCGATCGAGTTCGCCCTGGCCGCGGCAGTCCTGTACATGTTTATGAGTATACCTCTGTCCTGGTTCTCGCGGTGGTCCGAACGGCGGCTGAGCGCCCTGGGCGCGAAAGGAGGGGCGGCGGCATGATCGAGGTGAATGACCTGGTGAAGTGGCACGGACCGATCGAAGTCTTGAAGGGCGTGAACCTCTCGGTGAAGCGCGGCGAGGTGGCGACCATCATCGGGCCTTCGGGCAGCGGCAAGAGCACCTTCCTGCGCTGCCTCAACGGGCTGGAGACGTTCCAGGGGGGGGCCGTCGCGATCGACGGCCTACGGGTCAGCGCCCACGACTCGGCCGCCGAGCGCTCCAGGGTCCAGCGCACGGTTTGCCTGCGGGTGGGCATGGTCTTCCAGAGCTTCAACCTTTTTCCGCACAGAACCGTGTTGCAGAACGTGATCGAGGGACCCATCTACGTGCTTGGCGTCAGTCCGCAACAGGCCGCGGAACGGGCGCGCCGGCTGCTTGCGCGGGTCGGCATGTCGGACCGGCTGGATGCCCTGCCCCGGCAGCTCTCCGGCGGCCAGCAGCAGCGGGTGGCGATCGCGCGGGCCCTGGCCATGGAGCCCCAGGTGATCCTCTTCGACGAGCCCACCAGCGCTCTGGACCCGCGGATGACCACCGAGGTCCTGGCTGTGATGACCGATCTGGCCAGCGACGGCCTGACCATGGTGGTCGCGACCCACGCCATGCATTTCGCCCGTCGGGTCTCGCACACGGTCCACGTCTTCGGCGAAGGCCGGATCATCGAATCCGGCCCACCGGGCCAGATCTTCGAGGCCCCTTGTCAGGAAGCTACCCGGGCGCTCTTGTCGGAGGTTCTGGCGGCCTGAATCCCCGTGGGACAAGATTCCGATCTTGTCGGAAATCACGAAATGGCACGATTGGAATCCTGTCCTAGTGCGCCTGTAATTGCATCGAATCAGCAGGGTGAAAGTCCCTACCGGAGTGTTCTGGCACTCCGTAACCGAAGGTAACTGCGTCGCCGCGAGGC
>Ga0209048_10007409_pt1 | contig 10138 bp, 6 predicted proteins | sample FrelakmetCRP12CR_FD_187146 | JGI IMG/M metagenome (GOLD analysis project Ga0209048, IMG submission 187146) | Freshwater lake sediment microbial communities from the University of Notre Dame, USA, for methane emissions studies - CRP12 CR (SPAdes)... | ecosystem: Environmental > Aquatic >... | reverse complement strand
CCGGTGACGGTGCCGGAGCCCTGGGCTGTGAGCGTCGCACCGTTTGCGCTGAGAGCCCCGCTCGCCGACGTAAACGTGAAGGTCAAGGTCCCGGGCACAGAGCCGGGGCAAGTAGTAGCAATGCCCGGGCAGGTCAGCGACCCGCTCCACGAAGCGGCGTTGCCGGTCCCGGTCATCGTGATGGTGCCCGCACCAGTTGGGCAGACTTCGGAGACGGAAGCCGACCCGCCCGATACAGCTATCACCAGTTGTCCAGGGTAGCTGATCGGCGAGATGCCCGGGACCGTGAGGGTAGTGGTTCCGTTCCACGTCTTGCCGAACGCGGAGTTCAGTCCTGAACCACCACCACCGCCATTGCCGTTGTCGTTGCTACTGCTGCCGCCGCAGCCCGCGAGAGCGAGTACCGCACCCAACACCAGACACGTCCTCATGCGCCTTCCCCCTTGCGGCGCGTATCGCGCCCGCGTAGGAAGCAGGCGCACCCTTAGTGCACCGCAGCCTTGACTAGGGTCAGGCGGCTGATCCTTTTGTCCGGGGAGCCCCGATCGGGACGCTGGCTTAATGGAGTAGTCCTCACGCCCGACGGCGGACGATGTTGTCCGGGTGAGTCGGCGCCGCCCGGGCGGCCCGATCTCGATCTTCTGCCGAGGGCGTCACCTCGCGCAGCCGCCGGTGCGGAGGTCGCATCCGCTCACGGAGATCGATCACCTCCGTTTTGTGCTCCCCGTGCTCCCGGACGGCGGCGTCGACGTCCGCTAGCGTCCCGACGATCGTCCGCTTCCAGCTGCAACCCGAGCCGCAACACAAGAACCACTGTCCAGAGTTTCCGCGCATGCCGGGAAGCCTCGCCGACGCATCCGACAGCGTCAACGAGCCATGAAACTCACCGGCAGTGCGACCCTCCCGTCACGTAACCTCCACGTAATAGGTGGGTCTAACCGCACCTAACGGGATCAGAAACCCCCGCGAAAACACAAGGATTCACCGGTGCGTGGAGGGGTCCCGCTTGTCTGCAAAACCCGTATTCCCCGGTTCGAATCCGGGCGGTGCCTCCAACCTCACGACCCATCTGCAGCTTGGAGGCCCTCCTTGGGGGCGGCCCCAGGCCATCGGCTACCCCGAGGAGATCCGCCCGCGCACCCGTTCGGGCGGAGGAGGCCCCCCAGGAGGCTTCCTCCGCCGGCCGGGCGCGAGGAAGGGGGAATGACGCGGGTCCCCTCGAGCTCGGCCCGGCCGGCGGAGCCCCTGGCGCCGCAGCCGGCAGCTTCGCCCCGTCGGCGCGCGGCGTGGACGGTCAGGCTACCCCGCTATCCCACGTTCACGGGAGCCGCAGCCATGGGGTTGTGGACTGCCCTCCGCGGTGGTGACATGCCGGTAGCTCGAATCGGGTGGATCACTGCGGTCGAGTATGGATTCACGGACGCGAGGCGCCCCATGACCACTGTGCACGACACGCACCGCCACTCAGGGCGGGGAGGGGAGCCCGGCTTGCGCGGCGAGCCGCTGCCGGACGTGTCGAGCTCCGCAGCGCCGCCGATCGAGGGGAGCGGCGACGCCACCGGCTCGAGTGGAATGAGTGAAGGGCGCTCCGCCGAAGAGAGTGCCGCCCTGGTGGCCGCAGCCGCCGGGCCGGGCTCTCCGGACCCGAGGGGCGAAAAGGACGTCCAGACGGCGGTCGAACGGCTCAGGCAAAGCCGCAAGGGGCGCTCGCTCAGCGCCTGGCTCGCGCGAGCTGCGGAAGTCGCCGGGGAGATGGTGGCGGCGTCGCTCGTGCTCCGCGCTTGCGACCGAGTCGGGAAGCGGGTCCGGGCCGTCGGCGCGCCGCGGATCGAGAACCGAGGGACGATCGAGATCGGCGACGACGTCCACCTGAATTCGCGTTGGTGCCCGGTTGCCCTGGAGTGCGGGCCCGGCGCGACCTTGCAGCTCGGAGAAGGGACGCACGTCAACTACGGGAGCTGGATCTCCGCCCGCCGCCTCGTCCGCATCGGAGCGCGAGTGCAGCTCGGGCAGTACTCCGTGATCTCCGACACCGAGTCGCCCGGCGACGGCCCCGAGCTCGCACAGGCCGTCGAGATCGCGGAAGGGGCCTGGCTGGCAGGAAGGGTCACCGTCCGCCCGGGCTCTCGCATCGGTGCCGGCTCGGTCATCACCGCGGGCAGCATCGTGGCCGGAGAGATCCCGCCCGGGGTGGTGGCAGGAGGGAACCCGGCGCGCGTTCTACGTCGGCTGGACGGCCGCCCGGTCGCGGGCGCCGCGCAGCCGGCGGCGCCCGGGGCGGCGGCGCCCCGGGGCGAACCCTCTCCGATCGTCGCGGGGGCGCGCGGTGTCCTCGCCGCCGACTTCACCGTCGATGACCTGGCGCGGCATCTCGCCGACCCGGCGGATCCCCCCGTGGTCGGCGCCCGGGTGGCCCCCTTCGGCCAGATCGCGCAGACGGTCCTCGCCGGGCCCCCCGCCGACGCACCCGACTTCCTCTTCCTGTGGACCCGTCCGGTCACGGCCGTGCCCTCCTTCGCGCGAGCCGTTGGGGGCGAGCAGGTGGCCGAGGCCACCGTTCTCGAGGAAGTGGACAAGTTCTGCGAGCTCGTCGCCTCCGGCGCGGGGCGATGGCGAGCGGTCCTCGTCGCCACCTGGACCCTGCCTCCGCACGAGCGAGGCCTGGGGCTCATCGACGGACGGCCCGGCGGGGCGAGCCGGCTGCTGGCGGCGATGAACCTTCGGCTCATGGACCGCCTGGCGGGTGCGGGAAACGTCTTCGTGCTCGACGCGTCGCGGTGGGCCGTGGCCGGCGGGGCGCAGGCTCAGAACCCGCGCGCCTGGTTCATCGGCAAGGTCGCCTTCTCGGGAGCGGCTCTCGCGGAGGCGGCGCGCGACATCAAGGCGGCGCTGCGCGGCCTGGGCGGAGGCGCGAGGAAGCTCGTGGTGGTGGACCTCGACGACACCCTCTGGGGAGGCATCGTCGGTGACGTCGGCTGGGAGCACCTCAAGCTGGGGGGGCACGACCCGGTCGGAGAGGCACTGGTGGCCTTCCAGCACGGGCTCGCCGCCCTCAAGCGTCGAGGGGTGCTGCTCGCGATCGTCTCGAAGAACGAAGAGTCCGTGGCGCTCGAGGCGATCCGGTCGCATCCGGAGATGGTGTTGCGCCAGGACGATTTCGTGACCTGGCGGATCAACTGGCGCGACAAGGCTCGTAACGTACAGGAGCTCGTGAACGAGCTGAACCTTGGCCTTCAGTCGGTGGTCTTCCTGGACGACAACCCGGTCGAGCGGGCAAGGGTGCGCGAGGCCCTTCCGGAGGTGCTCGTGCCGGAATGGCCCGAGGACAAGATCCTCTACCCGAGCGCGCTGGCCCGGCTCCGCTGCTTCGACGTACCTTCCCTGAGCCGCGAGGACGCGGAACGGACGCGCCTCTACTCGGAAGAGCGCAAGCGCGAGGCGCTCCGCGAGCAGGTCGGTTCGCTCGATGACTGGCTGGCGGGTCTTGGAACCAAGGTGAAGGTGGAGCCTCTCGGGCCGGCGAACCTGGCGCGGGCGGCCCAGCTTCTGAACAAGACGAACCAGATGAACCTCTCCACCCGGCGCCTCACCGAGCAGGAGCTCCTGGCCTGGGCCGCCGACCCTGGCCGGCGACTGTGGACCGTGTCGGTGTCGGATCGATTCGGGGACGCCGGGCTGACCGGCATCGTCAGCATCGAGGCGGACGGCTCGGTCGGACGCGTGGTGGACTACCTTCTGTCCTGCCGGGTGATGGGGCGCAGGGTCGAGGAGACGATGGTGTTCCTGGCCGTGGAGACGGCGCGAGGCTTCGGGCTCCGGTCGCTGGAGGCGACGCTCGTCCCGACTGCCAAGAACAAGCCGTGCCTGGGCTTCTGGCAGGCGAGCGGATTGGAGTCGCCTTCGCCCCATCTGTTCCGATGGGACCTGGCCGTCGACTATCCGCTGCACGCCGCCATCGCGCTCGACTGGGCGCGGAGCGAGCCGTGAGCGCGAAGGGGCTCCTCGCGCTCCCGCGGTCGCTCTGGATGCGTCATTGCGACCGCGTGGGTCCGGGCGCGAACGTCACGGGCCAGCCATGGATCGAGAACGGCGGTCGCCTGGTCATCGGCTCCCGCTTCCGGCTCTCATGCGTGCCGGTCGATTCCCACCTCATTGTCGGGCCGGGCGCCTCCCTCGCGATCGGCGACGACGTCGTCTTGGGGCACGGCGCCGCCATCGCGGCGCACGAGTCCATCCGGATCGGGACGGGGAGCAGGTTGGGCCCGTTCTGCGCCATCGCCGACACCGACTTCCACGTCGCCGGGAGGCCGGGCGAGAAGCCGGAGACGAGCCCCATCGACATCGGCCCCGGGGTCCGCCTCGGTGCCCGCGTCACCATCCTTCGCGGCGCCGTCATCGGCGAAGGAGCGTCGATCGAGTCAGGAAGCGTGGTCTCGGGCGTGGTTCCGGCGGGCGCCTGCGTCGGGGGCGTGCCGGCCCGTTCTCGAGCCCCCGGGCCGGCCCGTCAGGAGGGAGACGACCTGCCGTCGCGCGTAGCGGCCGCGGTCGCGCGGGCCCTCGGGCTCAACGAGGCTCCCGCCCCCGAGTCCGGGCGGGAGAGCATCCCTGGCTGGGACTCCCTCGGCGCACTCCTCGTGTTGCTGGCGCTCGAGGAGGAGTTCGCGGTCACCCTCGACGAGGCCAAGGTCCCCTACGCGAGCAGCGTGGCGGACCTCACCGGCCTCGTAGAGGTGGCCATCTAGGAACGCGTCGCGCCCGTGCCGGGAGCCGCGAGACCCCCGGCGCCGCGCGCGCGACGGCCTGTACCGCAAAAGAGCTACAAGGCGCATCTGGCCTGTCACTGGACGATGGCCGTATCTCTAGATCGCTACAATAAATAATAAGTATTACCTATTGTTAGTTGCACGTCGTTTGTCCGCCGTGTTCTGGGTCGCTCTCCGGTGGTCGTAACCCATCCCATGTGGGTAGCTACCAGAGAGGGTGGTTGGATGTAACCATGCTCTCTACCCGGGACAATCCGGGACAAACCACCGGGCACGCCGACCGATGATGACCATGCCGACGTTTGTGCGAGCTTCAACGCTCACCCCCGATGCACTCGCCCTCCTCTTCGTCGCCCTGAACGGGGTCGACGCGGCCACCACCGCGTACCTCATCGGTCAGGGCGCGACGGAGGTGAACCCCGTCCTCGCGCCCATTCTCAGCGTGGGGGTCGCGACCTTCGTCACCCTGAAGGTGTCCGTCTCGATGCTCGTCGCCGCCCTGCTGATGCGGTTCAAGCCCTGGGCGCTGAAGGCACTCTGCGTGTCGTTCGTCGGCGTCGTGGCCTGGCAGGTCACGCTCTGCGTGACGTCCTAGCCGGCATCGCGGCGGTCGTGGCGCCGGACGGGGACCGGCGCGGCCTCGTTCAACCTTGAAGCGAGCACGCGGGGCGATTACCTCCCGCGCGTGGCGACGGAGTGTCAGTACTGCGGCGCGGACCTCGAGGCGGCTGCGCCTCGCACCGAGCTCGGCTTCCTCTACGGCGTGGAATGCAGCCGCTGTTCCCCCGGGACGCGGCGGTCCCAGGTCCTGGCGCGGAGCATGGAGGTCGACGAGCTCGCCTGCCCCGATTGCGGAGCGCGCATCGCGCCCGCCGCCTCTCACCCGGACGTGCTGGTGGTGAAGGAGATGACCTACGAGCTCTGCCCGGAATGCGGGGCGCGATGCGGGGTGGCGGGCGTGCGAAAGCTGAGGGACGTGTCGAACGGGACGATGTAGCGCCCGGCCGCGCTAACGCGGCGAGGACACGGCCATGCTCGAGCGCTTGCCCCGGAATCGTTCCTCGACGAAGCGCCACGTCTCGAAGATCGTCTCCTGCGGATCGCGCGTCACGAGGTCGAGCTCCGAACGGGCCTTGGAGGAGTCGAGGTACCAGTAGCGTTCGGCCATCTCGACCTCCTGCCCGGACACCGGCGGGTCGGTGTCCCGCCATGCGTGGAAGCGTTCGAGGAGCCGGGCGCCGGCGACGGTGGCCGCCGAAGGCAGCGTGACCCTCGGTGCCTTCACACCGGAAAGGCGGGCGAGGCGCCCGAAGAGGTCGGCGAAGGTCATGTTGGCGCCGCCGAGGAGGTAGCGCTCTCCCGGGCGGCCGCGGTCGAGCGCCGCGGCGAAGACGGAGGCGGCGTCGCGAACGTCGATGAAGGAGAGCCCGCCCGACGGCATCGCCGGGATGCGCCGCTCGAGGAACTTGAAGACGAGGTCCGTGGAGGTGAGGCCCGCGTCGCCGGGGCCGAGCAGGAGCGAGGGATTCAGGACGACGACCGGGAGCCCCGCCTCCCGATGGAATCGGAGCGCCGTCTTCTCCTGGTAGATCTTGGAGAGGTAGTACGGCCACCCGGCCACGAGGGCGATGGGGTAGTCGTCGTCCTCTGTTGCCTCGCGGGCTTCCGCTCCGACCGCGATGGTCCCGGAGCTGGAGGCCACGACCACCCTGGAGACGCCCGCGGAGAGCGCGTCCTCGAGGAGCGTTCGGGTACCTTCGACGTGGAGCCGGTAGAGCTCCGACGAATGGCGAGGGTTGAAGTCCACCTTGCCGGCGAGGTGGTAGAGGACCTCGATGCTGGCAAGAGCCCGGCGCACGGCGTCGCGGTCCTCGAGCGGCGCATGGACCACCTCGGCGCCGAGGGCGCGTGCCTCGTCGGCCCCTCCGCGGGCGAGCACCCGCAGCCGGTGCCCTGCCCCGGCGAGAAGCGGGACGAGCTCCCGGCCCAGGAAGCCGGTGGCACCCGTGACCAGGACCCTCACGGCTTTTCCTTGGCCGTCCGTGCCGAGGAAGGCGGCTCGTCGTGGCGAGGCTCACCCGCATCGCCCTCCCCGGGCGCCGGCGAGGCCCCTTCCTTCGCACCGGAGGGCGCAGGGCGCCGGCTGCCGGGCTCCACCTCGAACCGGTCGCGGAGCGACCTCACCGCCTCCTCCATGACGAGCGTCGCGACCTTGTGCGCCTCTCCCTTCGGCAGGTCGGCCGTTCGGCGGCGCAGGTCCTCGACCGGGATGAGGGGCCCGATCGCCACCTGCAGGTCCGCCCGGCGCGGGAGGATGCCGCCCTTGGGAAGCGCCTCGTGGGTGCCGTGCAGGTAGAGGGGAAGTGTGTCCACGCCGCAGTGGAGCGCGAGATACCCGGCCGTGGGCTTGAATGGCCGCATCTCGCCGTCCGGGGAGCGGGTTCCCTCCGGGAAGATGAGCACGTTGTAGCCCCGCTTCAGGGCCGTCACCGCGGCGCGCAGGCTCCGGCGGACCGAGCCGGAGCGCTCCATGGGAATGAGGTTCGTGAAGTTCTCGAAGTAGGCGCGCTTGAGCGGCGTGTCGAAGAAGTAGTCGGCGGCCGCCATGGAGGCGAGCCGCTGCCCCTGCTCGCCGAGCGCGAACTTCACGAGCCCCATGTCGAGGTGGCTCGCATGGTTCGCGACGACGAGCACGTTTCGGCCGACCGGCACGTGGACCCGGCCATCGACCCTTGCCCGGAGGAGCGACCCGTAGAGCGCCTGCTGGGCGAGCCCGAACGCGGCGCGGCCGAGCGCCTGGGCGGTCTCGGGAAGAGCCAGGGTCTCGCCTCGGCGGAGCGGTGGCTCCTCCGCGACGCTCCGCTCGGGCCCGTCGGCGCGCGGGACGGACGCTCCCAGGAGCCGGGCCAGCTCCGCCGCGGTGTGGGTGCCGGGGACCTGGTCCACGATCTGCGCCAGCACGCCGGCTTCCTCGAGAGCGGCCTGCAGCTCGGTCATCATCAGCGAGTCGAATCCGAGCTCGGCGGCGAGCTGCGTTTCGGGAGTGACGAGCTCGCGCGGCTGCCTCGAGATCTCCGCGAGCAGGTCGAACACCCATCCGTCGGTGCCGCGGACGGCCGCGTCCCGGGCTCGCCGACCGCGCTGGGCGGCCGCCTCGAGCTTCTGGAGCTCCTGCACCACCAGGGCCCGCTTCACCTTCCGGGTCGCGGTCCGCGGCAGGGGTCCGTCCACGAGGTGCCAGACCTTGGCCCGCCTGTGGAAGGGAAGGGATGCGCTCAACTTGCGCAGGTGGGCCTCGACGAGGCGCCGCACCTCCGCGGGGTCGCGCGAGCCTCGCGCGGGCACGACGAGGAGAGCCACCTTCTCGCCGTCCGCGTCGGGCAGGCCGACGGCGGCCAGCTCCTCGATGAGGGCGGGCTCCTGGTAGAGGGCCTCCACCTCGTCGGGGAAGACGTTCTTCCCGGTGGCGTCGATGATGACGTCCTTCTTGCGCCCCACGATGGTGAGGCGTCCGGTCCCGTCGAGGCGTCCCAGGTCGCCGGTGTGGAGCCACCCGTCCATGAGCACCGCGTCGGTCTGCTCGCGATCCACCTCGAGGGCGCCCTGCCCGCCACGGACGTATCCAGCCATGACGTTCGGGCCCCGCGCCAGGACCTCGCCCACGCCCGCCTCGTCGGGCGCGTCGATGCGGATCTCGATGCCGGGCAGCGCCCTGCCCACGTGTCCGAGCCGGACCGCGTCGTCGGGTGTGCTCACCGAGAGCACCGGCGAGGCCTCGGTCAGGCCGTAGCCCTCGTACAGGTCGAACCCCATCTCGTGGAACGCCTTCTGAACCTCCGGCGACAGGGCGGAGCCCCCCGATATGAGGACGCGCAGCCGCCCTCCCAGCTTGCGGTGCACCGGCCAGAACAGGAGCTTGCCCAGGTTGAGCCCGCGGCGCTCCCGAAGCGAGGCGTTCGCCTTGCGGAGGACCGCGAAGGCCTGCTCCACGATGCCGGGTGCAGCCGCGATCTCCTGCGTGATGCGCCGGTGAATGAGCGACCACAGGGCGGGAACGCCCACCATGGCGGTGATGCGCCCCTCCTCGAGCGCGTCGCCGATGCGGTCGGCGGTGAGCTCGTCGAGGTACTCGATCTCGGCTCCGCGAGAGAGCGGGACGAGCAGCCCGCAGGCGAACTCGAAGGTGTGGTGCAGCGGCAGGACGGAAAGCAGGCCGTCGCCGGGGCCGAGCCGGAACACGCCACTCAGCCTCGCCACCAGGCTGGCGAAGTTCCGGTGCGTGAGCATCACGCCCTTCGGGGTCCCGGTCGTACCGCTCGTGAAGATGAGGCTCGCCACGTCGTCCGGGGCCGCGGAGTGCGCGAGGTCGGCTGGCGGGCCGCCGGCAAGAGCCTCGGCGAGCAGCGCCACCCTCGGAGCGAGCCCGGCCGCGGAGAGCGCGCCGTCGAGGTCCCGGGCCCGGTCGCGAACGTCCTCCGAGAGCAAGAGCACCCGGGCGCCCGAACTCCGCGTCAGGTTGGCGAACTCGGTGGCGGAGAGCTGCGGGTCGACCGGCACCGCAGCGGCCCCGGCGCGAAGGATGCCGAAGTAGCAGGCGGCCCACTCGGGCCTGTTCTCGCTGGCGAGCAGCACCCGGTCGCCGTGCGCCACCCCGGTCGAGCGGAGGAACAGGCCGACGCGTTCCGCCGCCCGGGCGAGGTCGGCGTAGGAGACCGTCTCCCTTCGCAGCCCGGACATGCGCAGCGCGACCCGGTTCCGGTGGTTCTCGGCGGCGGCGGCCAGGAGCTCGAGCAGGTCCCGGTGCGCCTTCACTCCGTGGACCTTCTTCTTCGACTCCGCCTCCAGCCCGGGGAAGACCCACTCTTCGAGCCCCTTCACGTGGACCCCGATCCAGTAGGACCTCCAGTCGAGATCCTCCGGGTCCCAGGGGATGCGGGCGCGGTCGTCGGGCGCCAGCCGGTCGTAGAGCTCGCGGATCGCAGCGCACCGGAAGACGTACTGGTTGTCCCACAGGAAGGGCATGAACAGCTCGAAGAGCTGTCGGCTGCGCTCGAGCCGGCTCTGCCATTCGTCGAGCTCGTCGGAGATCCGCCCGGCGATCGCCTGGACGCGAGGGGCGCCCCAGCGGGGCGTGTGCTCTTCGAGCAGGCGCTGGGCGGCGCGGGCGAGCTTCTCGCCCGCCGGGGTGCTGAACCGCTCGAAGTGGTCCCGGTCCACGCGGTAGGGCTCGAGCCGGGACCGCAAGAGGTTGAGCAGCGCGCTCCCCTCCTTTCGCTCGGCGTAGAGCCGGCGCTGGTAGAGCCCCACCAGCTCGAAGCAGCGGTGCACGTGAAACGGGTTCACGTCGCCGGACGCGAGGTGGTACACGCGGCCGG
>Ga0209048_10007407_pt1 | contig 10138 bp, 8 predicted proteins | sample FrelakmetCRP12CR_FD_187146 | JGI IMG/M metagenome (GOLD analysis project Ga0209048, IMG submission 187146) | Freshwater lake sediment microbial communities from the University of Notre Dame, USA, for methane emissions studies - CRP12 CR (SPAdes)... | ecosystem: Environmental > Aquatic >... | reverse complement strand
GATCTCGATCGCCAAGAAGTACACGAACCGCGGCCTGCAGTTCCTCGACCTGATCCAGGAAGGCAACATCGGCCTCATGAAGGCCGTCGACAAGTTCGAGTACCGCCGCGGCTACAAGTTCTCGACGTACGCGACATGGTGGATCCGGCAGGCGATCACGCGCTCGATCGCGGACCAGGCGCGGACGATCCGCATCCCCGTGCACATGATCGAGACCATCAACAAGATGAATCGGATCTCGCGGCAGATCCTGCAGGAGACCGGGCAGGAGCCCGATCCGGCGCTCCTCGCCGAGAAGATGGAGATGCCCGAGGAGAAGATCCGGAAGATCCTCAAGATCAGCAAGGAGCCGATCTCGATGGAGACGCCGATCGGCGACGACGACGACTCGCACCTCGGCGACTTCATCGAGGACCTGTCGACGGTCGCGCCGTCGGACGCCGCGGTCAACGCCAGCCTGCGCAACGTCTGCAAGGACGTGCTCGACACGCTGACGCCGCGCGAGGCGAAGGTGCTGCGCATGCGCTTCGGCATCGAGATGAACACCGACCACACCCTAGAGGAGGTCGGCAAGCAGTTCGACGTGACGCGCGAGCGCATCCGGCAGATCGAGGCGAAGGCGCTGCGCAAGCTGCGCCACCCGTCGCGCTCGGAAAAGCTGCGGAGCTTCCTCGAGGGCGAGGGCTGACATCGTGTCCTGCTGAAGCCGGGTCCGGGCCGCGTCCGTCCGAACCCGGATCCACGCGGCGTCCTGCTGAAGCCGGACCCCGGACCCCCGCCCCCTGAGGGGTCCCTACTGCCCTGCGCCGTGGGACCGACTTCGGTCGGCAGCCATGGTCACTTCATCAGCAGCACGGGGGTCTTGCTCACCGCGAGCACCTTGGTCGCGACCGAGCCCATCACAAGGTTGGCGAGCGCCGTGTGGCCGTGCGTGCCCATCGCGATCATGTCGAACTGCCCGCCGGTCGCGAATTTCACGATCTCGTCGGCCGGATCGCCGACACGCCGCTCGCTCACGAACGGGATGCCGCGCACCGACAGGAACGCGGCCGCGCCGGCAAGGGCGGCCTCGCTCTCCTCCCGGTAGTAGCTCTCGACGGTCTCCTTCCCCACCCATGCTGCCGCGGCCTTGTACGGCACCGGCGGGTGGACGTGGATGAGCGCGAGACGCGGCGTCTCGCGGAAGAAGCCGAATTTGCCGACGAGGCGCTCGAGTGCGGCGAGCGCCTGCGGCGAGCCGTCGATGGCAACCAGGATCTTCACGGAATCGGGGGCGCGACGAGGAGTTCGCCGGCTCCGATTGTACGGCAATCGGGGCTGCGCGCGCAGCAGGCGCTTCGCTATTGCGCCGGTGCCGAAGACTGCGGGCCGTCGCGCCTGCCCTGGCCTTTGAGGTCGAGCGTGACGCTCATCTGCTCCCTGTCCTCCGGATTGTCGTGCGCCACGAACCCGAGCGCCGAGGTGAACTTCAGCATGTTGTGGTTGTTCCGCAGCACGGAGCCTTCGAGGCGCTTCAGCCCGCGTCGCTTCGCGCCGGCGATGAGACGCGTCATCAGCATCCACGCGACGCCACGGCCGTGCCAGGCATCGGCAACGACCACCGCGAACTCGGCCGTCTCCTCGTCCGTGCTCATGATGTAACGCGCGACGCCGACGATCGCCGGCGCGGCAGCCGCCTCGTCGACGGCCACCAGTGCGAGCTCCCGGTCGTAGTCGACCTGCGTGAACCGGGCGAGCATCGCCGGCGTCAGCTCGTGCAGCTGGTAGAAGAAGCGGAAGTAGCGCGTCTGGTCGGAGAGGCCGTGGACAAACGCGCGTTCCATTTCCGCGTCCTCCGGCCGGATCGGCCGCACGTGCAGCGGGGTGCCGTCGCGGAGCGCGACGTCGGCGACCATCTCGACCGGATACGGATGAATCGCCATGTGGCGGTAGCCCGGGCTCGCGGGCTCGAGGCGGGGGTCGATCGTGATGCGCGCCCGCATGATTTCGGCGCGGCCTTCGCCGACGCGCACCGGATCGAGCGCGACCGAGCGCACCCACGGCAGCGAACAAACGAGCGCCGACACCTGCACCAGGAGGTGCGTCAGCGCCTCCGCCGGTACCGCGAGAGCACCGGACTCCTGCTGCGCCGCGGCGCCGCCGGCGCCGCCGGTGCCGCGTATCAGGTCCCTCGCCAACCGTTCGTTGAGCGGCGGCAGCAGCACGATGCGCTCGCCGACGCCCGCTGCGGCCGCGCCTCCGGCCCCGAACGTGATCACGGGGCCGAACACCGCGTCGGTGTGCACGCCGACCGCCACCTCGTGGGTCGCGTCGAACGCGCCCTCCTTGCGCACGATGATCGCCGCCCGGCGATGGCCGCGGCCCGCGGCCTCGTGCACGGGTGCCCAGGCACGGCTCAGCATCCGCCCGTCGCGTATCCGCTGGCGCACGACGGGCGCGCCGGATTCCGGTGCCGACGCCGTGGTGTCGGTTCGCAGCGTCACCGGAAAGCCCATCCGACGCGCCGACGCGAGCGCCTCCGCCAGCGTCTCCACGGGCTCGCTCGGCGCCACGGGCAACCCGAACGTCGCCAGCAGCGCGTGCGCTTCGATCTCGGTGAGCACGCGGCGGTTGGCGGATGCGGCGTCGATGCGAATGCGCTCGACGCCGCGCAGATCCGGCGGGTGCGGCTCCGGCTGGGGCGGCGGGACTTCGAGCAGCCACTCCTGGTTGCGGCGATAGACAGCGAGAAACGAGAACGCTTCGACCGCATTCTCTGGCGTGTAGAAATTCGCGACGCCGCCGGCTTCGAGCGCGGCGCTCTCCTCGCGGCGTTCGATCGAGCCGAGCCACGCGCCGAGAACCGGCTTCGTCGCACGCCGCGCGACCGCCGCCACGGCACGCGCCGCGTCGGTGGCGCTTGTCGCTGGACGCGCGACGTGCAGCGCGAGCACCGCGTCGACCTGCGCGTCGGAAAGCGTCGCCTCGACCGCCGCCGCGAGGCGCGCCGGTGTCGCGTCGCCGCGAACGTTGACCGGATTCCGGCAGACGACGTTCGGCGGCAGGAGGGCGGCGAGCGCGGCTTCGGTCGACGGCGAAAATTCGGCGAGCGCGATTCCGCGGTCGGCGGCGATGTCGGCCGCGAGCGTGCCCGGCCCGTGGCCGTTGGTGACGATCGCGAGCCGATCGCCGCGCGAGACCCGGCTCATCGCCAGGATTCGCGCGGCCGCGAACAGCTGCGTATAGGTCTTCACGCGGACGGTGCCGGCCCGCTTCATCGCCGCGTCGAACACCGCGTCGGGCGTCGGCCCGTCGGTGGCCGGCCGCTCCATCGACCGCCCGGCCTTGAGCACGACGACCGGTTTCGTCCGCGCGGCCGCGCGAAGGGCCGACAGGAACCGCCGCGCGCGACCGACCGTCTCCGCGTAGAGCAGGATTCCGTCGGTCCCGGCGTCGAACAAGAGCGCGTCGAGCAACTCGCCGAATCCGACGTCGATACCGCCGCCGAGCGCGACGACCGTCGAGAAGCCGATGCCGGTCGACGCGGCGAAATCGAGCATTGCCGTGCAGACGGCGCCCGACTGCGCCACCAGCGCAAGCCGGCCCGGGCGCGCAACCACCGTGCCGAGCGTTGCGTTGAGCCCGATTTCCGTGCACATGACGCCGAACGAGTGCGGCCCCAGCAATCGGATGCCGCGGGACCTCGCGACGGCCAGCACGTCGCCATGCCAGCGCCGCGCTTCCTTCGGATCACCCGGTGGCGTGGAAAACACGACTGCCGCTTTTACGCCCGCGCGGGCGCCGTCTTCGAGGACGGAAGCCACCGCCGGGTGGGGCACCGTGATCAATGCCAGCTCGACCGGTTTTCCGATCGCATGCAGCGACGCATATGACCGGCGTGCGAGAACGCGGCGATGGTTCGGATTGACTGCGAAGAACGCACCCTGGTAGGCCCCGCCGAGCACGTTCTCCATCACGATCCGGCCGATCGAACCCGGCTTGCCCGACGCACCGACGAGCGCGACCGACGCCGGCACCAGCAGCGCGTGCAGATAATGGGACGGGTTCATGGGCTACGGGCGCCCCGGGCGAGACGGCCCCGCGAGCCGTCATTGGCACGTCGGATATAATTCCCCGGCGGCACGATGGAGCGAAAGTCGTCGCCGATCCGCCGGCGGCGCGCGGCCGTTCCCCTGCAGGCAGCGGGCCCGTAGCTCAGCGGTAAGAGCAGGGGACTCATAATCCCTTGGTCGCTGGTTCGAATCCAGCCGGGCCCACTCCGCACCGCTGCGATCATGGCCGATATCGCCGAACCCGATTTCGCGGCGGTAAACACGTTCAATTGTCGCGCGTAGGCTCGTTCAACTCAAGCCTCGCGGCGCCGATGCACGATCGTTCGTTCGCTGACACAACGTGCCCCGAATCTACGTTCACACCTTTGCTGTGCCCGCGAAGTCGATCGACGTCAACCGTCACGTCAACAACCTCGAGTACTTGCGTTGGATGCAGGACGTCGCGACCGCGCACTCGATCGCGCAGGGCTGGCCACTGGAGCGCTACCGCGCCCTCGGCGCCGGCTGGTTCGTTCGGTCGCACGCCATCGAGTACCTGTACCCGGCGGTCGAAGACGACACGCTGTCGATACTCACCTGGGTCGCCGGCTTCCGCCCGAGCAGCTCGCCGCGGCGGTATCTGTTTTGGCGCGGCGCCGACCGGCGCGTGGTCGCGAAGGCGGAGACGCTGTGGGCATTCGTCGATTTCGCGACCGGTCGCCCGACTCGAATCCCCGACGAGTTGCGGTCGGCGTTCGCGGTCGTTCCCGTCGAGGAGGACGTGATTCGGAGCGCTGGTCTCGGCGAGCCGCATCGGACTGAACGCGGAACGCCGCGGTGACCCGGCGGGCGATTCCCGCGACCCGCGCAGGTCGTGATCGTACCGGTTCCCGTGAACGGCGACGCGGGAGCCGCGACTACGCGACCGCCGGTACCGGTCAAGGCGCCCGGAAGGCGCGCTGACCGACCGGCGGTGTCGAGCCGGCCGCCGTGCGCTCATGCTTTCCGCGAAATCGCGCCTTCGTCCGGGGTCGCGGCGGCGTGCGGCTGCCAGACCTCGTCGATCACCGCGCGCAGCGCAAGCACGACCGGCTCTTCCGCGCGCGCGCGGAGCCAGATGAACTGGAGCGCGGTCTCGAGGCGAACATCCGACCAGAGGCAGACGTCACCCGCGGCGGCGTGCTCGAGCGCGAGGTCCTCGCGCATCAGCCCGACACCGAGTCCGGAGAGGACGAGGGAACGGAGCACGGCCTCGTTGTCGGCCTCGATCAGCGTCGCCGGCGCGCCGCCGCGCGCCCCGAAGAGGCTCGTTGCAAGCGCGTGATGCGTGCTGATCGCCGGCGCCGTGATCCAGGGCTGCGCGGCAACCGTGTCCCATGCGGCGCCGTCGACGCGGCTGCGCCATGCCGCGGGAGCGGCAACGCGATAGATCATCGTGCGCAGGCGCGCCGACTCGATGTCCGGATGGACGAGATCGCCGTAATAGAAGCTCGCATCGAGCGTTCCTTCCCGCACCATTTCGAACGCGGCCCCCGTGATCTCATGGTGCAGCTCGATGTCGATCAGTGGAAAGCGCTCGACCGTCCTGGAAAGAAACTCGCCGAGGCGGATGAACGCCGGATCGGAGAGGGTTCCCACGCGAGCCGGCCCGGCCACTTCCCCCTTTATCGCCGCCGCGGCGCCGCGCAACGCCTGGGCGGCGGTGACGACCTTCAGCGCCTCGGGCAGCAGCCGATGCCCCGCTGGCGTGAGTTCCATTCCGGTCGGAACCCGCTCGAAAAGGACGACACCGAGCTCGTCCTCCAGCGCCTTGATCTGGGCGCTCAGCGCCGGCTGGCTCACGTGCAGTCGTTCGGCGGCGCGCGTCAGGTGGCCGAGCTCGGCCACCACCGCAAAACCGCGCAGCTGATATAACTCCATGATTTCAGTAATTTTTGTACAAGGTTAGACCAGTATAACCCGGGAATGTTGCAATGCAATAAATTCTTGGCACCGAGGCCGATTGGCGGCGCCGATGGGCCCCATCCAAATTGACGATTGGATAGCACCGATGCCAAGCGCCATATTGGCGATTGTGCGCCGCATCAAGAATGCTGGCCGCGCGTCGGAGTCTGTATCCGTCATCCCCGGAGCCCCGCCATGGAAGCTGCACACCATTTCACCGACGACAAGATATTCTCGGGCGCCTTTGCCGCCATCGCCGACGCCCTCGCGCGCCTGCCCGGGGATGCTACCCGGCCGGATGCTGCTTCGAAACCGTCGCGCTCTGCACCGGTCGAAGAGGTCCGGATCGGGTTGGCCGAACGCATCGACCGCTGGTTCTGGCGGCAGCAGCAGCGGGATATCGAGGCGTTCCTCGCGCGCTCCCGCGACGTGTTCGAACTCGAGCAGCGGATCCGCGACATCGACCGGGCGTTCAGGGGCCGCAGCTTCTGACGGGCGGGGCGGGTCGCGTCGGCGCCCGTCGCGCATGCCGCTGCAAAGACCAACGGGAAACCGTGGGTCGCGGCACCGTGTTATTCGATGCCACGGCGACGTCCGCAGCGCCAAGTTTGCGCGGCGGTCAGCCCCGGCCGGATCGCGCGAGTCCGATAAGTGCTACCCTTTGGCGATGAATCCGCGGCGTGACATGCGAACAAATATCGAGGAAGCGCGGCGGTGGCGCATGCGGCTGGTTGCTCTCGCGCTGGCCATGTCCGTCGTTCCGTTGCCCGCAGTCGCGGCACTGGGAGGCGACGAGCCTACGGTGCAGGCCGATCAAGCGCAAATCAGGGGCACGCTTCGCGTCTCACGTACCGCGCGTTTCTCCGTGCACGAGATCCAGGCGCCATCCGGCACCGCCGTGAGGGAGTACGTCTCCCCGGCAGGCAAGGTCTTCGGCGTCGCCTGGCAGGGCCCGGCGATGCCCGACCTTCGTCAGGTGCTGGGCGAGCACTTCGACCGCTACGTGGAACTCGTCAGGAGCAGACGCACCGGGCGTGGTCCCGTGTCGATCGAGGAACCGGGGCTCGTCGTGCAATCCAGCGGACACATGCGGGCGTTCGTCGGCAAGGCATACGTTCCCGGATTGCTTCCACAAGGCGTCGCGGCCGAAGAAATCAAATGAGGGACGCGTCGATGAATCGATGGTTCGCGTTCGCGCTGGCGGGAGTTTTCCTCTCGCTCGGGGGATGCGGCGGTGGCGGTGGCGGTGGCGGCGGTTCCGGCACGGTAACCCCTCCGACCATCCAGAATACGCAGCCCCTGATCGTCGACGCGGGACCCGCGAATTACGTGAACATCCTGTTCACCAGCGTGACCGTGTGCGCTCCGGGCGCGAGCACCAATTGCCAGACCATCGACCACATCCAGGTCGATACGGGTTCGACGGGTCTCCGGATCATGGGGTCCGTGCTGTCGCCGGCGCTGGCGCTGCCACAGGCGATCGACGCAAACGGCAATCCGCTGTACAACTGCGTGCAGTTCGTCGACGGCTACAGCTGGGGATCGGTCAGGACCGCGGATGTCCGGTTCGCCGACGAGCGCGCGAGCTCCATGCCCATCCAGGTAATTGGCGATACCGGCAATCCGGCAATACCCACGAGCTGCTCCAGCTCCGGCCCGCCGGAGAATACCGTCGCCACGTTCGGGGCCAACGGCATCCTGGGCTTGGGCCTGTTCCAGTACGACTGCGGCAGCGCGTGCGTGACGAGCGCCCTCCCCGGCACCTATTACGGCTGTCCTTCGTCGGGCTGCCGCCCGGTCGCCGTGAGCCTGGCACAACAGCTGCCCAATCCGGTGTCGTTGTTCGCAACGGACAACAACGGCGTGATCATCGATCTCCCCGCGGTGCCGGCGATCGGCGCGGCGACCGTGAGCGGCACGCTGATCTTCGGCATCGGCACCCAGGCGAACAACAGTCTTGGCAATGCAACGGTGTTCAAGGTCGATCCCAACACCGGCAATCTGCGGACGGTCTTCAACAATCAGGCGTACGACAACAGTTATGTCGACGCCGGTTCCACTGCGATCTTCTTCGGCACCGGTTTCTATGGGGGATGCAGCGGCGCCGCCTTGGGGCTCTATTGCCCCGCTTCGACGCAGAACCTCTCGGCGTCGCTGCGGGGCGCCAACGGGACATCGGGCGCCATCAGCTTCAGCGTGGCGAACGCGGACCTGCTCTTCGCCAACAACCCCGCCTTTAATGTCTTCAACAATCTGGGTGCGCCGAACAGCGATGCGACGAGCTTCGACTGGGGGTTGCCGTTCTTTCTGGGCCGCCGCGTGTACACGGCGCTGGAAGGTCGCACGGCCGGCGGCAGCACCGGTCCGTTCGTCGCCTTTTAGACGATCGCTCGTCGCGTGCCAACGCCGACCGACCGCGGAGACCGGAACCGCAATCCTGAGCCGGTGCGCGCGCGGATGATCTCGACGGTCGGTGCGCAACGCGCGATATGCGGAAGCATCCGCGCGTGACCGCCTCCGGGCGCCCTACGACAACCGCACCCGCCGTGACCCCGCACAACCCCCTCGTCTGGATCGGGCTGGCCGGAACCGCCCCCGACGACAATCCGCGCGCACGGCTGTGGCAGCGCCGTCTGCACTGGATCATGATCGCGATCGCGCTGCTCGCGCTCCCGGCCTACATGCTGGACACGGCGGAGCTGCAGGGCCATCCCACGTGGCATTCGGTCGCGGGCGCGCTCGACGCCGTGATCTTCTGCGCGTTCCTCGCCGAGCTCGTATTCATGGCGCGGCTGTCGAGCTTTCCGGTCCGCTACGTCACGGAAAACTGGCTCAACGTCGCGATCGTCATCGGCTCGCTCGCGAGCGTGCTCGGCGCGACAACGGAATGGATAGCGCTCGTGCGCGTGCTGCGCGTCGCGATCGCCGGGCTCGTGCTCGTCCGCACCCTCGCCGAATTCCGCGTGCTGTTCACGCGCCGCGGGGCGCCGCTGCTCGTCGGAACCGCGTTCATGATCCTGATCGCCGCCGGCGGGATGTTCTACTGGCTCGAGCCGACGGTCGACAACTACTGGGACGGTCTCTGGCTCGCCTTCGTCACCGGCACGACGATCGGCTACGGCGACATCGTGCCCACGACGCCGGCGGCACGCGTGTTCGCCGCGTTCATGGTGCTGGTCGGCGTTTCGCTGGTGACGCTGTTCACGGCGAACGTCGTCGCCTTCTTCGTGGGACGCGAGGAGGTCGAGCTGGGCCGCGAACTGCACCGCGAAATCGTCCATCTGCGCCGCGACCTCTCGCAGCTCGTCGACGCCGAGGAGGTGCGGATGCGGAAGGAATTGCACGCCGAGCTGCGGGCCTTGCGCGCCGAGATCAAAGCGCTGCGCGAGGGACTGACCGGCCGACCGGCCGGACCGCGGCACCACGCGCAGGAACATCTGTCCCCATCCCCGGGCTCACGGCCAGCGGCGGCGGTTGACGGCATAGTAGAGCACCGGAATCACGACGAGCGTCAGCAGCGTCGAGACGAGGATGCCGAAGATAAGTGAAATCGCGAGGCCGTTGAAGATCGGATCGTCGAGAATGAAGAACGCGCCCAGCATCGCCGCCAGACCCGTCAGCGCGATCGGCTTGGCCCGCGCCGCGGTGGCGTCGACGATCGCCTGCGCCAACGCGACGCCCTGCGCGAGCTTGAGGTTCACGAAGTCGACGAGCAGGATCGAGTTGCGCACGATGATGCCGGCCAACGCGATCATGCCGATCATCGACGTCGCGGTGAACGGCGCGCCGAGCAGCGCGTGGCCCGGCATCACGCCGATGATCGTCAGCGGGATCGGCGCCATGATCACGAGCGGCGTCACGTACGAGCCGAACTGCGCGACGACGAGCAGGTAGATCAGCAGGAGTCCCACGCCGTACGCGATGCCCATGTCGCGGAACGTCTCGTAGGTGACCTGCCACTCGCCGTCCCACTTGAGCGCGTAGCTGCGGTACGGATCTGCCGGCTGGGCGATGAAGTATTCGGACAGCGTGCCTCCATTGGGCACCTCGGCGGCCGCAACCCTCGGGCGCGCGCCGAACATCCCGTAGAGCGGGCTGTCGGTCTTGCCGGCCATGTCGGCGATCACGTAGGTCACCGGCAGCAGGTCCTTGTGGTAGCGCGT
>Ga0209048_10007406_pt1 | contig 10139 bp, 10 predicted proteins | sample FrelakmetCRP12CR_FD_187146 | JGI IMG/M metagenome (GOLD analysis project Ga0209048, IMG submission 187146) | Freshwater lake sediment microbial communities from the University of Notre Dame, USA, for methane emissions studies - CRP12 CR (SPAdes)... | ecosystem: Environmental > Aquatic >... | reverse complement strand
CTGCAAAGGCCAGATACCTCCGGTTCGCCTGGGATTCTCCTGCAAAAGCCTCTCTCAAAAATTGTTCAGATTTGGACATGGTCAACTCCTCCTTTCTTTTTATTTTACCACACAATTCATCTGTTCTGGTTTAATTTTTCTCTCTCTTCTGACACTCCGGGCAAACGCCGAAGAAGTCGAGCCGGTGATTCAAGATATGGTATCCTGTCTTTTTGGCCAACTCCCTGGGCAATTCGCTCAGAACGGGAAGGTCCGGATCGAGTATCCTCCTGCATTTCGTGCAAATGAGATGGGGATGAGGATAAGGTCTGGCGCCGTCAAACCGATTACTGTCGTCAACAAATCCAAGCTCCATGACCTCTCCCAACTGTTTGAGCAACTTCACGGTCTTATAGATGGTGGCCAGACTGGTAAATGGGAAATCGGCTCTTACGCGCTCATAAATCTTTTCAGCGCTGAGATGCTCCTCATTTGAGGCCAGGATTTTGACTACCGCCACCCTCTGAGGCGTCAATCGGAATCCCTCTTCCTTCAAGCGGTTGATCATTTTACTCAGGCGATTTTCTGGAATAGCCATAAGAGGACGGAAACTCATTAAAATTGGATAATGATTATTAATTAATAATGATTGTTGATAAATCAAATTAACAGATCAATCTTTTTTTGTCAAGAAGAAAAGAGTTTAAAAAAAGTTTAAACAAATGTAATATTTTACCTTGACATTTTTCTAATAGTTACGGCAGGATTGACCTTGACCGGTGGTTCTATTACAGAACAAAAGACTGATCCGCCTCTTTCCATGTGTCGAACGGGAGGGATATGATCGATTGGCTTATTAAAGATGCTCAAATTATCGACGGAACAGGAGTTCCTGCCTTCCGGGGCGATATTGCTATTTCAGGTGAGAGAATCCTTGAAATAGGAAGACTGGGGAATCTGGAGGCAAAGCGCCTGGTCAAAGCCGACGGAAAGATCATCTCACCCGGTTATATCGACATGCACAGCCATTCGGACCTCCTTTTTCTTAACGGTTCATCGATTGCCCATAAGATCTACCAGGGAGTCACCGCAGACCTGGTGGGCCAGGACGGCATGTCTGCCGCTCCCATAACAGGGGCCTCCAAAGAACCTCTGGCAGAAATGCTTGAACCCTTAGCAGGCCCTTTAAAGGGGGAGTGGCAACCTTGGGATCTGAAGGACTATTTGCGGGCCTTGAAGGAGCAAGGGACACCCATCAATGTGATGACACTCGTTGGACACTGCAATTTGCGGTTGGCTATCATGGGGTACCGGATGGGGTTACCCACTCGGGAAGAAATGCGCCGCATGGGAGAATTGCTGACCATCAGCCTGAAGCAAGGCGCGGTGGGTCTCTCCTTGGGTTTGATCTACCCTCCCAGCAGTTACTCGGACGTGAACGAATTGATTGGCCTGGGTAAGGTAGTGAAGGACCATAATGCCCTTCTGGTGGCCCATATCCGCAATGAAGAGGACCAGATTTTTCAGGCCTTGGAAGAAATGATCAGGGTGGGAAGAGAGAGCGGCTGCAAAATTCACATTTCGCACCTGAAATGTCTGGGGAAGAAGAACTGGGGCAAGATGCCGAGAGTTCTGGAAATGCTGGAGGGAGCCTTTGAGAGTGGAGTGGATATTTCCTTTGACCAATACCCCTACACGGCATCGTGTACTTCTCTTTCCGTTCTTCTGCCGGGGTGGGCCATGGAAGGAGGATGGAAGGCGTTTCAGCAACGGATCGGTCAGGCTGAAGAGGTGAACAGGATCCTCGTTGAGATGAGAAAAACGATCGAGAAGAGAGGGGGGCCAGGGTCCATCACCCTATCCTCTGTGCAGAGATCTGAAAACCGGGGGCTGGTTGGAAAAACCATGGAGCAGATCTCGAATGAGAGGGGAATCCCAAGCGATCAAGCTGTCTTAGAGATATTGACTGAGGAGGAACTACAGGTCATCGCCATCTATCATGCTATGTCGGAAATCGACGTTGAACTAGCCATGGCTCACGGTCTTCACACCGTTGGAAGCGATGGGATCCTGGGAGAATTTCCGCACCCTCGCGCCTATGGAACATTTCCTCGAATCATCCACCATTTTTCGAGAGAGAGAAAACTCTTTCCCATTGAAGAAGCGGTCCGAAAGATGACCTTTGCCCCGGCAAAACGGCTGGGTCTCAAGAACCGGGGGCAAGTGACACCCGGTTATTTTGCAGATCTGCTTCTATTTGATCCGGAGATTTTTCAGGATACCGCAACGTTTGAGAGCCCGAGACAATTTGCACGGGGTCTTGATTGGGCATTTGTGAATGGAATCCCTTTGCTTGAAGACGGGGAATTGCAGGAAACACTTCCAGGGCAGATTCTCAAAAAGAGGTGATGCCAGGAATACCCGGAAGATGCTGAACAATTTATCAAACCGACTGCCTCTTTCTCATCCGATTTTTTCCCGCTAAACTCCCTCCCCCTTCGACGGTGGACGGGCAGCCTGCCTGCCGGTAGGCAGGGGCGGGGATGAACCAGAAGAGGCATTTCCTGTACGATATTCAGAATATGATCTCCATGGAGGGTTCTGATGAAATGGTTCTCGATTCTTGGACTGAGTTTGATGCTTTTCATGGCCACTTCTCTCGCCCGGACACAAAACGCTGTTCGCCTATCGATTGCGACAGGGGGAACGGGGGGGATTTATTATCCGGTCGGATCGGGCATGGCCGGTCTTTTCTCCAAATATGTATCCAATGTCCATGCGACGGCAGAAGTGACAAGCGCCTCCGTGGACAACTGCCTTTTGTTGAACAAGAGTAAAGTCGACCTTGCCTTAGCGGTTGCTGATACCGCATGGGACGCCTATCAGGGGAAAGGGAAGGGATTCAGAGAAAAAGTGCCTGTTAGGACACTTGTCGCCGTTTACCCCATTTTTATGCATTTGGTTAGCTTGGAGAACAGAGGCATTGAAAAGGTAACAGACCTGAAAGGAAAGGCGGTTTCAACAGGAGCGCCAGGAGGCTGGACTGAATTCACAGCGATGAGAATCCTTGAATCGGTCCGATTGAGTGCGGATAAGGGTGTGATGAGAAGCAGGCTAGGACCCTCCGAATCCAACGCCACATTGAAAGAGAAGAAGATTGACGCCTATTTCTGGGGAGGAGGGATCCCCACGGCATCGGTAACCGACCTGGCAACTACCCCTGGAATGAAGATGAAGCTGATCCCCCTGGGTGATGTCGTTTCCATCATGAGGGATAAGTATGGGCCCGTCTATGTGAAGGGTTCGATTCCTGCCAGGACATACCTCGGCCAGGATCTCGATATTCCAGTCCCTCTTGTGTGGAATCTCCTCCTCTGTCATGAAAACATGAAAGAGGATCTGGCTTACCGGATCGTCAAAACGATCTTCGAGCACCAGCCGGAGCTAGTGGCCATCCAGCGGGAAGCAAGGTTTTTGACCTTGGAGGCTCAGGCAGGCGGCGGGTCACCCATCCCTTACCATCCGGGAGCGCTCCGGTATTTCGCCGAAAGAGGTATTAAGGCTAAATAATCTATAAAAGTCATGAACCAGCGAGCACTACCAGGCTCCGGATTGATTACATCCTGCACTCTCATTTTTGAAAACCTTGCCCCGAAGCAACACTTCAACCAGTAACAAACGGAACCAATCCGAAAGTTGATTTGATTGTCAGATCGTAATTTTTTGGTGGGTGCGTACAGTGGCAAGACGAACGGTATTAGGGATTTCCAAATCAAGCCTTGCATATTAGGGTGATTTCCCTACTGACTCCTTATTTGTAATCGTTGACTCTCAAGAGTTGTTTTGGACTGAAGGCTTGCAAGTGGACTCGTCAAAGACAAGGGTTCCATTGGGCCGCCTTCTATGTGAAAAGGCGCAACTCAACCATCGTGGCGATTGTAGGTTCTGATCTCCGCGGTCGATGGCAGTCATGGAAAAAAACATGGCCAAGCTGACTTTCGGGCAAACGAGGACATGCCCGGACAGATGATCTGTAAAGTGTAACTTGACACACGACACTTCTTGGGGTAACCTTAAATATGAAGATCCGAAACGTGGTCCATCGGGGACTGAGACGCTTTATTCGGCATAATGATGCTTCTGGCTTGGCCCCTGCTGTCGTGGAGAGGGTTCGCAACATTCTGACCTTCCTGCAGGAGATGGAAAACGTCCAGGAGATCCGGGATATCCCGAGCTGGAAAGCGCATCAGCTCACGGGTAACCGAAAGGGAACATGGAGCCTCACCATCACCCGCAACTGGCGGATCACGTTCAGAATCGACCAGGCCAAAGGAGAAATCCTTGACCTGGATTATGAGGATTACCACTGAAAGGAACCAAAACCATGATGCGTATGGCACGCCCGGCCCATCCGGGACAATTCATTAGGATGGAAGTGATCGAGCCTCTTGCTCTCTCCGTTACCCAGGCTGCCAAGGTTCTTGGCGTGACCAGGTCCGCTCTTTCTGCCCTTCTCAACGGCCGTGCCGCACTCTCGCCTGGCATGGCGCTTCGGATCGAGAAAGCTTTCGGCCCGAAGATGGACACTCTTCTTCGCATGCAGATTGCTTACGAGATTGCCGAGGTCCGCGACAGGGAGGCAGACATCAAGGTTAGGCGCTACGCGGCAAAGCCATCCAGTGCCCATAACCAGGTCGTGCTTTGAACAGCCCCAGCGCCAGAACGTCTTATTAAGAACCTTCTTTTTTCTAACAGGTTTCCGACGTCTTCTTCGTAAAAAGGCGACATTTCCTCTTACAGGTCATCCTATCACTTCCCTGGAAATCGACGTTTGTTTCGGCTCGATCGAAGGTCTGAATGTCATCGTAACCAATATCCGATGCGCTTCTGAGGCTACTCGTCATCCCCCGTAACGGGCCTTATCCGCATCGTCGTTTGGCAAAGATGGTGTCTCCATGTTCAATTCCCTCCTTAAAAATACTGCTCCTCCTTCCCCTCAGATGAATCTGGGGTTCTTTGATACCGAACAGACTGAGTTCTTCAAGGGGTTCTTGGCGGGTTGTCATAAGTGTTTCCCACATCCGATCCTTATGGCATTATGAATTTTTTTCCAGGGAGTCGCACCGTCAATACGGGGCAGGGCGATTTTCTAACCACGTTCTCTGCGGTGCTACCCAAAAGTAGATGGTCTAGCCCTGTCCTTCCATGGGTTCCCATAACAATAAGGTCCGCAGACTCTTCCCTCGCCATCTGTATGATCTTATAAAAAGCTCCGCCCTCGTCTGTCTCTCTCGCAAATATCTCGACATTCTTGAACCCCCCAATCTTTTGCAGATAGTGAGTATTTATTTTCTGCTCTACCCGCTCAGTCTGCCTGGCGATCAGTTCTGTCGCCCCTTTTGGTGGGGCCCAATAGTAGCAGACCGGTTCAACGATGGCATGGAGAATTAAAAGCGTTGCATTATAAACTCTTGCGAGATTAAAGGCATAGGAGAAGGCATGGTCAGAATTTTCGGAGAAATCGGTGCAAAATAAGATTTTCTTGAACATCGATGAATCACCCTTTTTTTTTAATTCCCCGTAATTCCGATTTGAAGATCACATCGAGGATCCTTGGGAGTCTTTTCCCCTGTCTTCCTGTTTTCCGATCCCTTATCCGAACATGAGATGCCATATACACTGCTCCGAGGATCAATGCTGCCTTTTCTTCCACGTTGCCTTTTTCAAATTCTCCCTGTTCAATCGCTTCATCGATCAAGTGTCTGAGGGTTTCCCATAACCTCTTATAGTCTTCTTCAATATCAAGAGACGGAGTTCCTGGTGGAAAGCCCTGGAAGAGATAGAGTAACTCTACGTGCTCACAGAGCCAATGCGATTCACTATTCTTCACCTCGGAAGGATGGCCCGTTTATCAAGGTGAACTGCGGTGCCATCCCGGAGACACTCCTCGACAGCGAACTCTTCGGTCATGAGAAGGGGGCTTTCACCGGGGCCATCAGTCAAAGGAGGGGGCGATTCGAACGGGCCGACAGGGGCACCATCTTTTTGGATGAAATTGGAGAACTACCATTGCAGGCCCAGGTCAGGCTGTTGCATGTCCTTCAAAAGAAAGAAATCGAGCGTGTGGGAGGAACAAGTTCCATACCGGTGGACATCCGTATTATATCGGCCACGCATAGAAACCTCGAAGAGATGATTGGCTCGGGGCGATTTCGCGAAGACCTCTGGTTCCGGCCCAATGTCTTTCCCATCACAATCCCGCCGCTCAGGCAGAGAAGAGAAGATATCCCGGCCCTGGTCCATCACTTCATCGACCGCAAGTCCATGGAGCTTAAGCTTACGGAGAGACCTGTGCTGGCCGCCGGTGCCATTGACAGGCTTATCGCGTATGACTGGCCAGGCAATGTACGGGAAGTGGAAAACATGATCGAACGAGCTTTGATCCAGCACCGGGGGGGTGTCCTTTCATTTGAAACACTTCTGCCCCTGCTGGTTTTCGGGGCCCGGGAGGTGGTTCGGGACGTAGGCCAGAATCGAACCCTGCCTTCGCTGGACGGGATGAATGCCCGGCACATCAGGCGAGCCTTGGAGATGGCCGGTGGCAAGATCAACGGACCAGGTGGGGTTGGGCAAATCCTGGGGCTTCACCCAAATACTCTCAGGAAGCGGATGAACAAGCTGGGAATTCCGTTTGGAAGAAGGAGCTGGCAACTTTCGAGCGGTCAGAAATAAGAAACTTGCGAGCAGAAGGAAGACCAGCCTGATGGTTATAATATCTGCCATCTATTCTCTGTTTTTGGCCATTGAGGAAGATTAGGATAGGATCTTCTCATATTGGATTTGGATCCTTGGTTTCCGCCCGTAATGGTTGACCACCCGATGGGCCTCAGAGTGGAGATGAGCAGGTGTAGCCTTTAGTATCGGGATCGCTTGCCAGTTTCTTACAAATAGATTTCGAATAAAAGTGAGAAGAAATTATAAATAGAGGTGGCAGGCGACCCAGCGGCCCTCCTCCCCCTGATGGAAGAAGGGCTCCTCTTCATAACATCTGGGAAGGGCCTGCCGGCAACGGGTATGGAATCGGCATCCTGAAGGCGGATGGATGGGGCTTGGAACATCTCCTTCCAGGATGACCTCTTCCCTTCTTTTCTTCGGATCGAGAGAAGGAACTGCAGACAGAAGGGCTTTTGTATAGGGATGAGCCGGAGACCGAAAGAGAGCCTTTTTTTCGGCCCTCTCCACCAACTTTAAAAACTTGAGATAAGATCAGTTGGCCGTGAAGTCATTGGAGGAAATGGGATCTGTGAACTTAAAGAGCCTGAAGCCTCTCATTGTAATGTTTGTGATGCAACATAGGGATTCAAGCTTCCCTACCGCCTCTTGCCCCTGTCAACATCAAACTTTTCACAATTGGCCGTCGCTATTCGAAATCCCTTTATTCAAAGCCGGCGGTCCTTTTCCACAGGGTTAGCGAAACACCGTTAAAATCATGACGCCACCATGGGACATAGCCATGTTCTAATAGCTTCCGTTTTACTTTTTCCTTTGGATCGTATAATTCGGCCAAATAATCGAAGAGCCACAGGGTATTGTTCCTACTGCGGATGACTGCGAGCAGGGAAGGCGATATATCCCCTTCTTTCAAAAACCCGTAGGCAGGGATTGAATCATCAGCGTAGTAAGTATACGGAGCCATGGGTGCATCGAAATGGAAGCCAACGGCCTGATTGGGTTCAGAATGGCCGTTTATGTGTGCAACAGCCCCCCTCCAATTCTCACGATGGTTCTCGGGCTGGTAATAGGCGACGAGCATGAAAACCTGAGAAACAATTACCACGATTCCCAATCCAATTCCGATGGGTCGGTTGAACCGGAACAGAACCACGAGAAAAGACGCCACGACGACGTAAACGATGAAGGATGACCCAAAGAGGTATTTTGCCCCGAAGATATTGGATTTGAAGGATAGAGCGAAAGACAAGACGAAGATTCCTGCGAGGAGAACGATCGAGAAAAAAATCGGAAAACCGAGGCGTATCCATTTATCTCTATGCCTCCAGCCCATCAGGATCACAAAAAAGAAGAAGATAACAAGGCTCAACCGTTCAATCCACTGGGCCATGGGACCCAGAGCCATGATTTTCATGAGAATAGGCCAGAGAAAATGATAAAGTTTGGACAAAACAGGGTCTCCCCAGAGAAAAGCAAGAAGAGGTGAAACAAAGAGAGGAAGAGAGGGGTGAAAAAGAACCCAAGCCCTGCCCGCGCCTTTGAACTGTTGGATAAAGTGAGGAACCCAGGGGACAAATAGGGCCAGAATTACCCATTGAGCCAGAAACCACTGCCACAAGTGGTTTCGATCTCTCCGGTAGAGCCGAACCATCACCGCCAGGTTCAAGATGACCAGGAAGATTCCTGCCTGGTAATGGGTATAAAGTCCTAATGCAGACGAAAAGATGTATCCAAAGAGGAAGGGGAGATTCCTATTCTTGAGGTATTCCCAGGCAAAAAAAAGGGCAAGCACCATCCAGAGTCCAAGGAGGGAATACATCCTCACCTCCTGGCTGTAGCGAACTTGGAAAGGGGAGAGAGCAAAAAGAAGAAGCGCCAGGAGAGCAACGGAGGAATTGAGCATCTGGCGGATGCAGAAGAATAGAACGATCCCAGAGAGGAAATTGCAAAGGACGGAGAAGGAGCGGAGCGTCCATTCATCGTGGCCAAGCAGGGACCAGAAGCGCAACAAGAGATAATAGAGAGGAGGGTGGAGATCGTTCGCCGCATGTTGAATGCACTCGGTCACGGAGCCGTTGACGATATTGGCTGAAATCGCTTCATCCAACCAAAGGCTGGGAGCGGAGAGACCATAAATTCTAACGCAAAGGCCTAAGAGGATTAAGCCGAGCACGGCAAAAAAACCTGCTCGATTGGACAGGTGGTCCGCCTCTTTCGCTTTCCATTCCTTCCGGTTCTCGATCCTGCCCGAGGTTGTGGAAACTTCAAGAGAAGGGCTGGAGGACTCCATGGCGCATCTCCTGGCACACGGAAAATGTATTTCATTCTACCACAGGGAAGCAACCCCGGGCAACGGTGGTTCAATGTTCCATTATTTTCCTGTTATTTTTGTTGACGCTTTTTTCCAGAATTGGTAGAGTCTGTTTATCATAGCCAATTCCACTCGATTGGAGAGAGTGGAGATTTGCAGATGAGAAAATATCAGGAGGTGGCCCCATGACAACATGGCGAATCGTTTCAAAGAAGGCAATACTTATCCCGGTCTTTTTAATCGCGCTGCTGGTCTTTTCCACTACGCTTGCCCATGCTCAGTGGATTTCTGTTGATCCGCCTTCGGTAGGCAATGATTGGTTTCTCTTTGACGTCCATTTCCCTTCGCCGGGTCAGGGGTGGGCGGTTGGGTGGGACAGGAGCAATAATGAAGAGAAGGGTGTATTGCTCCAGTACGTGAATGGCCAGTGGGTGTCCGTCAACCTTCCCCATCCTCCCCTCAACGGCGACTGGCTTCTTACCGGAGTTCATTTTACCTCCCCGAACGAGGGTTGGGTCGTCGGGGAACAAAAATGGGGGTTCCAGGGCTTGTTGCTTCACTACTTAAACGGGACATGGGAATACGCCAATAGCCCCAATGTGAGCGACGATTGGTGGCTCTGGAAAGTGCATTTAACAGCAAAGGACGAGGGATGGGCCGTCGGGGGCAATGGAACGAAAGGACTTCTACTCCATTATACAACCTATCCGGGAACCGCCGCACCCACCTGGGGCACGGTCACTCCTCCTGATCTGGGAGACGACGTTATGTGGAATCTTTTCGGGGTCCATTTCACATCAAAGGATGAGGGATGGGCTGTGGGAAGGACGCTATATGGGGAAAAGAACACAGGGGTATTGCTCCATTATTTGGATGGCCACTGGGTTTCTGTCACACCCCCGGAAGTGAGCAATTATTGGGACCTTTGGGGAGTTCATTTTCCGTCGCCCTACCGTGGGTGGGCCGTGGGGACGGACCTTATAAACGGACGAGGTGTTTTGCTTCGGTACACACGTGAGCAGTTTTCACCTTATCAGGAAGAATGGGTGTCGATTCTTCCTCCTGCAAACGTGAGTAAACTCTACGGGGTCCATTTCACGTCAGAGGATGAGGGATG
>Ga0209048_10007405_pt1 | contig 10142 bp, 8 predicted proteins | sample FrelakmetCRP12CR_FD_187146 | JGI IMG/M metagenome (GOLD analysis project Ga0209048, IMG submission 187146) | Freshwater lake sediment microbial communities from the University of Notre Dame, USA, for methane emissions studies - CRP12 CR (SPAdes)... | ecosystem: Environmental > Aquatic >... | reverse complement strand
TGACGCAGGCCCGGTACGGGATCTCCTGGGGGGCGATCGGGAGCGCCATGGCCACGTACCAGGCCGCCCTCGACTACGCCAGGAGCCGCAAGCAGTGGAAGGAGCGGCCGATCGCGGCGCACCAGCTCGTCCAGGAGCGCCTGGCGTGGATGATCACGGAGATCACGAAGGGCCAGCTGCTGGCCTGGCGCCTGGGACGCATGAAGGACGACAAGACGATGAAGCCGCACCACGTCTCCATAGCCAAGCGCAACAACGTCTGGGTCGCGCGCGAATGCGCCAAGCTCGCCCGCGAGACCCTCGGCGCGAACGGCGTCGTCAACGAGTACCCGGTCTTTCGCCACCTCGCCAACATCGAGAGCGTCTACACCTACGAAGGGACCCACGACATCCACACGCTCATCATCGGCGAGGCGGTGACGGGAGTTCCCTCCTACAATCCTCCGATGGAGTAGCTCGCCCGCGCCCAAATCACTGGCCCACAGTCTCTTGCGCTAAGATATTGCCGGTTGGGCATCACCGGGAATCTCAAGACGATGCAGCTCGGAGAGCTGCTGCAGTGGCTCTCGCTCGGCTCGAAGACGGGAACTCTCCTGATCGACGGCCACGGAGTCGAGAAGCGCATTTACTTCCAGGACGGCCGCATCGCCTCGACCTCCTCTTCCTCGGAGCGCGAGTACCTCGGCCACTTCCTCGTCTCCCACGGATTCATCTCGGAGGAGGAGCTCAAGATGGCGATGGAGGTCCAGGAGGAGTCCCAGATCCTCCTCGGCAAGATCCTCGTCATGATCAACGCCATCGCCGAGGCCGACCTGATGCGGCTGATGAAGAAGAAGGCCGAGGAGTCGATCTACGACATCTTCCTCTGGACCGAGGGCGACTTCGAGTTCGTCGAGGGCCAGATGCCCGAACAGAAGATGGTGCCGCTTTCGCTCGATGTCACGGGCATCATCATGGAGGGCATGCGCCGCTACGACGAGTGGCAGCTGATCCGCCAGCGGGTCCCGGACTCCTCCGTCGTCCCGGAGATCACGCGGCCGCTGGACATGGAGCTCCTGTCCGACCGGGAAAAGCTCATCGTGCCGTACGTCGACGGGCAGCGGTCGATCGAGGAAGTCGCCCTCCAGACGCACAACGCCGAGTTCACCGTCTCCAAGCTCATCTCCGAGGGGCTGCGCACCGGAACGATGCGCCTGCTCGAGCGCGGGCCCCGGACCCCGCCGGTTCCGTCAATCGGCGCCGGCGTGTCCGAGGTGGACCATTTTCTCCAGAGGGGCCGCGCGCAGCTGAAGGAGGACCCGCAGGCGGCGTTTCGGATGTTCAAGGTCGCCCACGAGCTCGATCCCAACGACGGCCGAACGACGGAGGCGATCCGGGAGGCCGAGCGCGAGATCAAGGCCGCGCTCGACCGCGACGGCGTGTCCGGCGACAAGGTCCCCGAGCTCGCCGTCCCGATGCAGAACCTGACGCAGCGGGCGTTCTCTCCTCACGAGGGGTTCGTGCTCTCCCGCATCAACGGACAATGGGACGTGAAGTCCATCATGAAGATCTCCCCGATGAAGGAGCTCGAGGTCCTCATGATCTTTCATAAGTTCCTGAAGGACGGGGTGATCCGCTTCAAGGGCCGGGCAACCCGCCCCTGAAAGCCGGCCTGGCCCGGACCGGCCCGTCGTAGAATGAGCGATTCAAGGAGGGTCCGGGCGATGACCGCATCGCGCAGTCGGGCGCGGGCCTTTCGGGGGCTCCAGGTCGGTGCTTGCGCCGCGGCCCTCGCGCTCTCGGCCGTGCTCGCCCCGGGCATTCCCTGGGAGCGTTCCGGCGAGATCCTCTTCTTCACGGCACTGGCGGTGCTCGCGTTCCGCCTGCGGGTGCGCTACGCCGGCAACTTCGTCGGCCTGGAGGCGGCAGCCCTCGCCCCGGCCATTCTCCTGCTCAACGCGCCGGGCGCGATCGTGCTCATCTGCATCGCCGCCGACGTCGTCGCCAAGTGGATCGGCAAGACGCGCCGAGTGACTCTCTCGAACGCGTTCGACGTGGCCCAGCTCGCGCTCGCCTACGCGGCGGCAGCCCTCTTCTGCCGGGCCCTCCATGCCGCCGTGGCGGGTTGGGCCACGGTGGCAGCCCTGGCGATCGGCGTGCTCCTCGTCTTCTTCTTCGTCAACACGGCCCTGGTCCTGGGATACCTCGACCTCGGGTCGCTCGTGCCCCGCGAGCGGCTGCTGGAGATCGCCATGTTCCAGCTCGCGGCCCTGATGCTGCTCGCGCCGATCGTGATCCTGGGGACGCTCGTCTACCCGCACTTCGGCCCCGCCGGAATGCTCCTGGCGTTCTTCCCGGTCGTCCTCGCCTCCTTCGTGATGCGGAACCTCTCCTCGATGGAGCGGCGGGTGCAGGAAGTCTCGCGGCAGAACCGGGAGCTCGACGTCCTGCGCGACATTTCCAACACTTTCGGCGTGAGCGCCCGTGTCGACCGTTACGAGCGCCTCTTCGCGGCGATCGCCCGGCTGGTTCCGGCCCGGGCGGCGGCGATCCTCGAGTGGACCGGCGCCCACGGGGACGAGTTCGCCGTCCACCTGTCGGAAACGGCCGTCGGGGCCCGGGCGGAGCTTCTCGTCTGGGCCCGCCGCAGCCGCATCGATGAGGCACGCGTGGACCGGGGCGCCGCGCCGCACGAGCTCGCGATCGGCGAGGCTCGCGACGTGCGGCTCACGCCCGAGACCTCGCATCAGGTGCGCATCCGGCTGTCGACCTTCGAGATGCACTCGGGCCTCCTGATCGTCGAGGGCGAGTCTCCGGCGCTCCACTCCCCCGAGGCCCTCGCCTCCCTGCACACGCTGGCCGACCACATCGCCCTCGTCCTGCAGGACCGGTCGATCCGCGCCCAGATCGAGGACCTCTCGGAGCGCAACCGCGAGCGCGCCGACACGCTCGACCAGATCCTCGAAATCTCCAACGACCTCAAGAAGAACCGCACCCTGGACGATCTCTTTCAGTCGATCGCATCGGCTGTCGCGCGGGGCCTCGGATTCCAGCAGGTCGTGCTTTCGCTGTACGACCGCGAGAGAAACGTCTTCACCCCGCGCGCCGCCGTCGGGCTGGATGACCAGTGGGCGGACATGCGCGATTCCAGCGTCCCCGCCGAGGAAGTCACGCGCCACTGGAACGAGCGCAACCGCGTGTCCAAGTCCTACCACGTGCGGGACCGCGCCTCGCGGGAGGGTGCGCTCTCCCGGGCCGCCGCCCCCCTTCGGGTCCTCGCCGCGGGAGACGAGGGCTGGGCGGCCGACGAGATGCTGTGGATTCCGCTCTATTCGGAGGACCGGCTGCTCGGCTGCTTCTCGGTCGACGCGCCGCGCAACGGGCGCTCGCCGTCCCTCGAGACGATCCGTTCGCTCGAGATCTTCGCCAACCAGGCCGTCACGGCCATCGAGAGCGCGCGCTCCTACAACGAGGCACGCGAGCAATCCATCCGCGACTCCCTGACCGGCGCCTTCAACCACCGACACTTCCAGGAAGTGCTCCAGCGCGAGCTCGGACGGGCGGAGCGCCTCGGCCGACCGCTGACCGTGCTGATGCTCGACATCGACGACTTCAAGTCGATCAACGACCGCTTCGGGCACCCGGTCGGGGACGCGATCCTCCAGGGCATCGTCGCCGAGATCCGCAACGAGGTGCGCGGCGACATGGACTTGCTCGCCCGCTACGGCGGCGACGAATTCGCCCTGGTCCTTCCCGAGACGCCGGTCGCCGAGGCCGTCCTCGTCGCCGAGCGTGTCCGCCGCCGCGTGGACGAGCGGCTCTTCCGCATGCCCGACTCCCACCAGGTCCTCCGTGCCACCGTCTCGATCGGCCTGGCGACCTACCCGGACGACGCCGCCGAGAAGAAGGACCTGGTCGAGAAGGCCGACGCCGCGCTCTACCGCGCCAAGCACGGCGGCAAGAACGCCGTCGTGGCCACGACGGAGGCCGGGCCGGGCCAACTGCCGCTCTTACCTCACTGAACGTCGCTTCGCTTGCTCGAGGATCTGCGCCCTTCGGGCGCATCGGCGCGCGGCTCGCGCACGGGCGCTCGACCACGCGCCTGATCCACTCGCGGCGCTACGCTCCCGCGGCGCGAACCTCCTCCCTCGCTTTGCTCGGGAGACTATTCGCGCCGCGAGCGGATGTCGCCGTGCCGCAAATGGGAGGAGACGGAGGTGGAGTCTTTGTCGTAGAAGCGCAGGGGCCAGTCGCGGGCCGCTCCGGCGTAGTCGATGCCGATTCGCGGCGTGACGCCGAGGCGACGATGAGTCCGGCGTCCCGGGAGGAAGATCCGAATCGCGTCGGCCAGAAGGTCGAGTCCGTTATCGCGGGTCGTGATTCCGAGCGCGCTGCAGAGCTTGCCGGGTCCGGCCGCGAGGCGCGGGGCCCCCTCCGGGCCCTCGGCCGCGCGCAACAACACCGCCTCCGGCACGCCCTCGCGCCGCGTCACGACGTTGGCGCAGTGGTGCATTCCGTAGACGAGGAACACGTAGAGATGCCCGCCGTCGGAGTACATCGGCTCGACCCGCGGCGTGCGCCGGCCGCCCCAGGAGTGCGCCGCGCGGTCCCGCGCTCCGAGATATGCCTCCGTCTCCACGATCCGGGCGCCGTACCAGCGTCCGCGATGCCGCCGCGCGAGATAGGCGCCGACGAGGCTCCGCGCGACGGCCACGGTCCCCCGCCGGTAGAACACCCGCCCCGGCTCGGAGAGCCCGAGCTCTTCGGGATCGAACGCGAGGCGCGGGTCGGGCGGCTTCTTCGGTATCATCCGGCAAACCGAGACACGGAAAGGATTTTATGAACATTCTCGTCACCGGCGGCGCCGGCTTCATCGGGTCGCACATGGCCAAGCGGCATCTGGCCGACGGCCACCGGGTCGTCATCGTGGACGACCTCTCGACCGGCCGCCGCGAGCGCCTGCCGCAGGACGCCCGATTCGTCCAGGCGGACATCGCCGAGACGGACCTCGAGCCGCTGCTCCGCGAGGAGAAGATCGCCTTCATCTCGCACCACGCCGCGCAGATCGACCTGCGCCACAGCGTCGCGGATCCCATCGGGGATGCGCGGGCCAACATCATCGGCAGCCTCAAGATCTTCGAGGCCATGCGGCGTGCCGGGACCCGCAAGGTCCTCTTTTCTTCGACCGGCGGAGCAATCTACGGAGAGCCCGAGGGCGGCCGGCCCGCGACCGAGAGCCATCCCACCAACCCGATCTCGCCCTACGGCTGCGCCAAGCTCTCGATCGAGAAATACATGCACTACTACCGCGTGGTGCACGGGCTGCAGACGCAGGTGTTCCGCTACGGCAACGTCTACGGCCCGTGGCAGGACGGGACCGGCGAGGCCGGGGTCGTCGCGATCTTCTCCGCGGCGATGCTCGGCTCGCGGCCCCTCAAGATCAACGGAGATGGCGAGCAGACCCGCGACTACGTGTTCGTCGGCGACCTCGCCGAGGCGGCCAGCCGCGCCGCCGCGAGCGACAAGGGCGGCGTCTGGAACCTCGGTACGGGCGTCGAGACGTCCGTCAACACCCTCTTCGCAGCACTCGCTCGCGAGTTCGGGTACACAGCCGAGCCTCCCCACGTGCCCGCACCCGCCGGCGAGCAGATGCGGAGCGTCCTCGATGGCTCTCTGGTCCGCCGCGACTTCGGCCTTCCGGCCTGGACGCCCCTCGAAGCTGGACTGAAGGCGACCGCCGACTTCTTCCGGAGCCGCCACAAGGCGTGAAGGCGCCGTTCAGGGCAGCTTCGGGATCGGCTGCACACCGCTCGGCTGGCGGCGCTCCTCCTGGCCGGGCGCCGCGCCGAAGTGGCGCTTCAAGACGACGACCGTTCGGTCGTCCTCCGGCTCCCCGCCGCCCGACCATTCCCCGACGCGCGCGATCAACTCCCGCGCGATCTCGTCGCATGGCCGGTCGCGGATCGAGAGAAAGGCCTTCGTGAGACGCCCCACACCGTATTCCTCGTCGTCCTTTCCGTGGGCCTCCACCATGCCGTCGGTGTAGAGCAGGAGCGCGTCGCCGGGCTCGAGGCGGCGGTACCCCCGGGTGTACGTCGCGTTTGCGGTCGGGCCGAGCACGAGGCCCGTCTGGATGAGCGGCGTGACGCTGCTCCCGTGAAAGTGCAGCGGATGGGGGTGGCCGGCGTTGACATACATCACGCTGTCGTTGTCCTCGATCTCGCCATAGAAGAGCGACACGAAGCGCGTCGTCAGGCGCGACTCGTGGATGATGCGATTCAAGCGCTCGACGGTGCGCACGATCTTGAAGTCGCGCTCGACGGCCATGCGCAACCCGGTGTACACGTCCCGGACCTGGAGCGCGGCCGGCAGCCCGTGGCCGGAGGCGTCCGCCATCGCCAGTCCGATGATCCGGTCGGAGACCGGAATGAAGTCGAAGTAGTCTCCTCCGACGAGCTCGGCCGGTGTGGTGTAGCCCGCGATCTCGAGCTCGCCGCGGCGGAGAGCCCGCTTGGGGAGGATCGACATCTGAATGCGCCGCGCCTCCTGGAGGGCCGTGACGTAGCGGTCCTGGCGCAGCTTCTGGTCCACCGCCAGGCGCAGGATGCCGAGCGAGGCGACGAGATCGTCTTCGGGCGCGGTCGGATCCACCGTGAAGGACAGGATGTACTCGTCGTCGCCGACGGCGATCGCGGCGAAGCGCTCGGCGCCGAGCCTGCGCTCGAGCACCGCGTCCACTCCCGGAGCGGAGAGGTCCATGACGACCACCCCCTCGTCCACGACACGTTCGATCGGCGCGTAGTCCTCGGGGATGAAGAGGCCGGGCGCGATCTCCGGAACTCCGCCGAAGGTGCGCTTGAGCTCATATCCCCCGTCGCGCCGCTCATAGACACGGCCCCCGCGAACACCGAGCACCCCGGAAAACTGCTCGATGACGGTCGAGACGGTCTGCATGATGGTTGCCGAGCGATCGGCTGCGCACTCGATGGCCTCGATCGCCTTCTCGACCCTGCGGAAGAGGAACTTGCCGGTCGAACTCGTCGCCATGAAGCGCCGGATTCTATCGTGACGTCGGGCGCGTGCGGCGCCGCACGCCCTTCTGCCAGGGAAGGCGGCCGGAACCCTCGCATCGGGTGTTGAGCTCGGCCAGTGCGAGATCGAGCTCGGCGCGCCCCTCTTCGGCGCGCCGTCCGCCCGCCGCGGCACCGACGCGCCCGGCCCAGCGCTCCCACGATTCGAGGACGCGCGAGTGCTGACCGCTCTCGGCGTGGACCTCGTCACCGTGAACCAGCAGTCGCAACTCGAGCTCCCGCGCCGCGGATCCGGAGGCCTCCGTCGTGCCCTCCCGCCGCACGCGGGCCAGCAGTGTCCGAGCCTCCGGCGACAGCCCGTCGGTCTGCCAGGACTCGCCCGCGCATGCGACCGCGAGCAACGCCGGCCAGAGCCGTCGGTGGAGCCAGGTCTGCTTGCCCGAGACGAGCTTGGCCGAAAGGACGTCGGGATGGCGCGCCAGGGCCGATCCCATCGCGAGGATCGTGTGGGCCAGCGGGTGGCTCCACCACGACCCGTGGACCGGGGCCTCGGTCACGAGCGCGACGAGGCTCGGCAACTTCGGGTCCGTCTGGAGCAGGAGCCCGTGGCGCTCGAGCTCTCGCACCGCGCGGTCCACCTGTCGGCCGAGATTCGGGGTCGGGGTCGTCACGGGCGAAGCCTAGCAGCTTCGCCGGCGGATCCGCGGCGTTATCCGGCGGCCGGCGCCCCGGCGCGCAGGGCAGGACGCTCGTTGGGGCGATCGTCCCGGATCTTCCCGTCCTTCAAGCGCACGATCCGGCGCGCATGCGCGGCGATGTCTTCCTCGTGGGTGACCAGCACGATCGTGTTCCCGCGTCCGTTGAGCTGGTCGAACAAGGCCATGATCTCCGCCCCGGTCTGCGAGTCGAGGTTGCCGGTCGGCTCGTCGGCGAGCAGGATGCTCGGGTCGTTGATGAGCGCCCGCGCGATCGCCACCCTCTGGCGCTGGCCGCCGGACATCTCGTTCGGGGTGTGATTCATCCGGTCGGAGAGCCCGACGGCCTGGAGGGCCTTGAGCGCCCGCGCGTGACGATCCTTGCGCGAGAGGCCCCCGTAGACCAGCGGCAGCTCGACCTGCTGGAGGGCGGAGGTGCGCGGCAGCAGGTTGAACGTCTGGAAGACGAAGCCGATCTCCTGGTTGCGAATCGCCGCCAGCTCGTCGTCGGTCATCCGGGCAACCTCTTTGCCGTTGAGGATGTAGGAGCCGGCCGTCGGCGTGTCCAGGCAGCCGATCAGGTTCATCAGGGTCGATTTTCCCGAGCCCGAGGGCCCCATGATCGCGACGTACTCGCCCCGCTCCACGCCGAGAGAGCATCCGGCGAGGGCCTGGACCCTCTCCTCGCCCATCTCATAGACCTTCGTGATGTCGCGGATGTCGATCAGCATCGCGCCCGTTTCCTCCGCCTGCGGCGCCTGCCGCAAGCCGGCCATTCTGTCACTGGTCGCAGGTCTCCCTCGGAATATACGGTTTCCGGCCCCCCGTGTTTCGGTCCCGGCGCCGCATCTCAGGCGAAGATGGCCGCCACACCCGCTTTCCCGAGCACGAACAGGCCCCACAGGACGAGCACCATCATGGCCACACGCGCCCGGGGGGCCCTGGTGGCCGCCGACAGGCCCAGGACGAGCAGCCCCATCGTCCAGAAGGAGAGCACGTCCAGGGAGGACAGGAGCGCGTGAAGGGTTGCCTGGCTCCTCGCGTTCACCCCCACGCCCGGATTCGTCGGCAGCAGGTCCCCCACGGTCTGCGGGTCGATCGTCGCGCGGTTCCAGAGCATCCCGAGCAGCACGACGGACGCCACCACGCTCGGCAGGAACGCATGCAGCGTCACGCCGAAAGACTGGCGAAAGCGGATCTCCCAGCCGAAGGCCTGGCAAGAGAGCCAGAGCGCCGCCGCGGTCGCTCCGGCGACGATGGCCGGAGCCGCAGCCGCGAAGATCTCGAAGATCCAGGAAAAGCGCGTCGAGCGCGCAACGGCGTCGTCGATCTGAGGGTCCGTCAACTTCTGTTCCCGCCGGCTCGCCCCCTCCCGGATCACGCTCCCCCAGTCGGTTCGGGCGACCACGATCTCGCCGACCAGAAACGACAGGGACATCCAGAGCAGCAAAGGCGCGAGCCAGGTCGGCCGGGCCGCGATCGCGGCGAACGTCCGGGACGGAGACACGAAAGCCCCGACGAGCCGCCCGAGGGCCGAGTCGGGGCCTTCTGCCGCCGGCACGGGAGCCGGCGGCTCCTCCGGCGCCACTACGGCGCGGCCGTCAGGCCCATCGCCGCCGCGCGGATCAGGTCCGCCCGGACCTCCAGGGGCGGCGGGGGCTCCATGTCGGGCAGGCCCTCGATCTTCACGCCTTTCCACTCGAGGATGTCCGCGATCGCCAGGTGATACGCCGACACGGCCTTGCGATAGGCCACGAGGGCGTTCACCTCGCGCGAACGCGCGTCCGAGAGGTTGGTCTGCAGCTGCGAGACCTCGAAGGCGGTGGTCATTCCGTTTTCGAACTTCTTGCGGGCCGCGTCGAGGTTTCGCTCCGCGAGCTCGCTCCCCTTGGCGGCGGCCACGATCGATTTCGCTGCCGTGTCGATCAGCCGGTAGGCGTTGCGCACGTTGACGATGGTGTCCTGCTCGATGGTCGTCAGCAGGGCCCGGGACGTCTCCAGCGTGTACTTTGCCGCGCCGCGATTGCCGAGGGCCTGGCGGTTCAGGATCGGGTACGCGAAGACGAGCCCGACCTTCCAGCCCTTGTAGAGCCGGTTGAACACGTCGTCCACCGCGCTGCCGAAACTCAATGGCCCGCCGTTGTTGCCGTAGCTCGCCTGGAGATTGAGCGAGGGCAGCACCTGGTTGTCGTAGTACGCGTAGCGGATCAGGTTCGACGCCACGTTGTACTGCTGCGCGATGACCTCCGGCCGGTGCGCGAGCGCCGTCCGCATGCCCGCCTCGAGGTCGAACTGCTGCTGCTCCACGCGCACCGGATCCACCGGAATGATCGGAGCCGTTCCCCACTTGGCGGGGTCGGCGTTCAACTGGCGCTTCAGCTGATCCTGGGCCAGACCGATCGTGCCCTCGGCGGTGATGATGTCCTGGATCAGCTGA
>Ga0209048_10007404_pt1 | contig 10143 bp, 7 predicted proteins | sample FrelakmetCRP12CR_FD_187146 | JGI IMG/M metagenome (GOLD analysis project Ga0209048, IMG submission 187146) | Freshwater lake sediment microbial communities from the University of Notre Dame, USA, for methane emissions studies - CRP12 CR (SPAdes)... | ecosystem: Environmental > Aquatic >... | reverse complement strand
GGGAGACATCGTCGGTGATGCCGGATGTAAAGCTGTTTTTCGGATCGCGATCCTTCAGTTCGTCGAAGATGGACTTCGCCATGCCGGGGCTGAAGTTCTTCGAGGAAAGCCCATACCGTCCGCCGATCACCAGCGGCATATGCCGCCGCTTACCATGCGCGACGGCTTGCGCGAGCGTAGCCACGACATCGAGGTATAGCGGCTCACCCGTTGCGCCTGGTTCCTTGGTTTGTTCGATCACCGCGATGCGCGTGCAGCTTTCTGGAAGGGCGGCGAGAAAATGTTCCGATGAAAACGGCCTGAAGAGGCGAACGTGCAGCACGCCAACGCGCTCGCCCTTAGCACGCAACGCCACGGCGGTTTCGGCAGCAGTCTCCGCGCCCGTTCCCATCGCAATGACGACACGCTCTGCATCGCGCGCGCCGCTATACTCGAACAGGTGATAAGGCCGGCCTGTCAGCTTCGCAAAGCGGTCCATCTGCGCCTGCAGGATCCCTGGCACGGCGGCGTAATACGGATTTACCGTCTCCCGCGCCTGGAAAAACGTGTCCGGGTTTTGTGCCGTACCCCGGATGAAAGGGGTTTCCGGATTGAGCGCGCGGGCCCGGTGGGCACGAACCAAATCGTCACGGATCATCGCGCGGATGTGCTCGTCCGCGATCAGCTCAAGGGTGTTGATCTCATGAGAGGTGCGGAAACCGTCGAAGAAATGCAGAAACGGAATACGGCTCTCCAATGTCGCGGCCTGGGCGATCAAGGCGCTATCGTGGGCTTCCTGGACAGACGCGGACGAGAAAAGCGCAAACCCGGTTGGCCGCGTGGCCATGACGTCTGAATGATCGCCGAAAATCGATAAGGCCTGGGTTGCCAACGAACGCGCCGCGACATGAAAGACCGTGGACGTCAATTCGCCCGCGATCTTGAACATATTGGGCAGCATGAGCATCAGGCCCTGCGAGGACGTGAACGTGGTGGTTAGCGCACCCGCTTGCAGCGCACCGTGGACGGTCCCGGAAGCGCCGCCTTCGCTTTGCATCTCCTGAACGACGGGCACGTTGCCCCAGATGTTCTTGAGGCCTTCCGACGACCACTGGTCCGCCAGTTCCGCCATGGTGGACGACGGCGTGATTGGGTAGATCGCGCAAACTTCATTCACGCGGTAGGCGACATGGGCGCACGCCGTGTTGCCATCGATTGTCGTTTTCGTTCCCATTACGGCACCCATTGTCCGGTAGCTGTGCCTTGCCCGATTCCTGCTGACTCGGGGATCATTTCCATGGCGTGGCATGGACACTGCTCGACGCAGACGGCGCAGCCCGTGCACAGCGCCATATCGATGCGGTAGCCCCGGCCTGGCCCAAGCTTTTGGATGGCCGCTTCAGGGCAGGCGGCGTAACAATGATCGCATTCGAAACAGTTGCCGCAGGAGAGGCAGCGTTTGGCTTCGTGAAGCGCACTAGCTTGGCTGAGCCCGGCCATGATCTCGCCAAAGCCATGCCGGTCCGCCACGGGCTCCTCCTTCTGGGCGGCGCGCTCTGCATCAGCATAGATCGGCAAATTTAACATGCCGAAGCTGACGATCGGCCGCGCCGGGGGCTCAGCGCGCTTCTCGCCGCGCAGCCACGCATCGATGTTGCGGGCGGCCTTCTTGCCGTGTCCAACGGCGGAGGTCACCGTGCGGTCGCCAGGCACGAGATCGCCGCCCGCGAAGATGCCCGGCGCACCCGTCATCATGTCCAAGCCCACGATCACCGTGCCGTCCGGTTTGAACGCGATGCCCGGCACCTTCTGCAGGAAGTGGCTATCGGCCTGCTGACCCAGCGCAAGCACGACCGAATCCGCCTTCAAGGTCTCGAAGGTGCCCGTTGGCTGCGGCCTTCCTTGCTCATCGAGCGCCATGATCTCAACCTTCAGGCCGTCTTCGCCGATGTCCCGGATGCTCGTCAGCCATTTGATCTTCACGCCTTCGGCGATTGCTTCGTCGGCCTCGAACTGATGAGCGGGCATGTGAGCACGATCGCGGTGATAGACGATCAGGGCTTCTTCCGCGCCGAGGCGCTTCGCCGTGCGAGCTGCGTCCATCGCCGTGTTGCCGCCACCGTAGATAACGACGCGCCGCCCAAGCTTTGGCGCTTCACCAAGCGTTGCGTCGTGCAGGAGGCTTACGGCGTCGATAATCCTCTTTGCATCGCGGGCGGGAATATCGATGCGCTTGCCGATTTGCGTACCGATCGCAATGAACACCGCGTCGAAGTTGCCCGCTTTCTTATCGGCGGCCACATCCTCCACCTTGCGGTTGGGGACGATCTTCACGCCCATGCCCTCGATGCGCTTGATCTCTTTCATGAGGTCTTGGCGCGGTAGCCTGTAGGCAGGGATGCCGAAATGCAGCATACCGCCCGGAAGCGGCCCGGCGTCATGGATCTCGACGTCGTGGCCGAGGCGGCGGAGATGGTAGGCTGCCGAAAGACCGCTCGGACCTGCGCCCACAACAAGAACGCGCTTGCCGGAAGACGCGGCAACCGGCGCCTGCCATCCTTGCGCGCTCGCGAGATCGCCCAAAAAGCGCTCAACGGAGTGGATGCTTACCGCGCTGTCGAGGTCATTCCGATTACAGCTCGTCTCGCAAGGGTGATAGCAGACGCGTCCGTGAACGGCCGGCAGCGGGTTGTCTTCTACCAGCTTAAGCCAGGCTTTCTGGAACCGGCCCGCTTGTGCATGGGCAAGCCAGGCTTGGATGTCTTCGCCTGCGGGGCAAGCGTTGTTGCATGGCGGCAGAAGGCTGACATAGGAGGGTTGATGGCTCCGGGCCGGGCCGGTTCCCTTCTCGTGGGTCAGGTCCACAAGCGGCGTCATATCGTGAGGCTGCATCGTCATGGGTATGGCCTCCTAGAGCGTGACCCTCTTGTCATCGTGAGCTGCAACCGGTAGCCCTTCGTTGCAGGTTATTTGTCATAGCCATCAAGCCGGCTTGCTCAATGCGGCTGGGCGAACGGCTGCGCCGGTCTCCCTGATGAAGAAGGCCAGGATGATCGCGGCCACGATCGCTGCGATACCCGTGGCGCCGCCCTTCTGAAAGACTTCGAGCGTCATCGGAGCGCCGGCCGACAGCCTCGTCAACAACCAGCCATAACCCGGAGCCACGAGGGCACTGATCATGAACACGAGAAAGTTGATCGCTCCCGTCGCGCTGCCCTTCACCTCATCGGGGTTGGCCTCCTTTATCGAGCTGTACGGGATCATGGCCGCGCCGGAACCAAAGCCGAGCACGAAGCCGAGGACGTAGGACGGCAAGGTATTGGGAGGCAGATAAAGGATCGCCAACGCCGTCGCGAGCATCAGTACCGCGCCACCGACGAGGACCGGTCTGCGGCGGCCGATATGGTCGGAGACATAGCCCAGTAACGGCGCACCGACGACCCAGCCGAGCGGCACCATCGAGGCCCTGTTGACGGCCTCAGTATATTCAATATGCCAACCCTCGCGCAGGAAGGGCACGCCCCAGATCATGTCGCCGACCGTCGTGGGCAGGAACAAGAGCCCGGCGCAGAAGCCGCAAAGATAGGATTGCGGATTGGTAAGCACCGTCTTATAGGGTGCAAACATGCGCCAGATACTGGTCTTCGAATGCTCGGACGGAGGCTGCTGCGGCGTGACCAGCACGAGCGCAAGCGCGATGACAATCGCAACGAGGCCAGCATAGAGCCAGAATTGTTGCCAAGTAATCGGTCCATGGATCAGCGGTGCTACGGCGAATTGTCCCGCTGATCCCCCGAGCATCCCGAGACACTGCGTGGTTCCAACGGCCGTTGCCAGATAACGGGCCGGAAGTCCATGAGCTGCCAAGTAAACCGCGCCCACAAACGCGAAAGCTGCGCCAGCGCCCTGCAACAAACGCCCGACGTTCGCCGCCCACTCGATGCCAAGGCCGAACATGACTATCCCAACAGCAAGAACTGTAACACCGATTGGAATAGTGTATTTCGCACCCCAGCGGTCGAGCGAGGCGCCTGCGACAATCGCGAATGTCGAATAGGTGTAATAATAAACACCGAGCAGCGAACTCACGCCCAGAGCCGACAAGCCGAATGCCGCTGTCAGCTCGGGGATCATGACGCCTGGCGCAGAACGCACGGCGTATTGCAAGAAATAAAACAGAAGACAAAAGACCCACGCGACCACAAACGCCCAGTGAAAGCCCCGAGATGCCGTTGCGGTTGCCCGCATTGCCTGAACAGTCATGACCGCCTCGGTCGCTTAAGAAATACCTGATTCAAATGCTGGGAGCGAATGAGACAAGAGGTCGTTGATCGTTATCAAAGACCCCGAACTTGCGGCGACCAAGAAATCCCAACGAAGCTGCCCGATCAGCAGTTTGGCTCTATCGCAGCCTGCGGGCAACTTCTCACCGGTATAAGTAGATTCCGAGCCTGCCTTGCACGATCTCCCGCAGCTATAGTCACGATAAGGAGTCTTGGCAGGCTATCGATCCCTGAGGGCTAATTCATGGGCCGCTCAGATGGCTACATTATTGATAATGCACAAAGCGCAACTTAGGTCTTCATAATTAGATTTGCAGCATAAGTAATATGTGAGGTTTTGAGGCTTAGTTCATGGTGATGGGCGCTTTGCAGACCTTTCGATATTCGACGATCCAGCCGGGATAGAGCACTGATCTCACGAGCAATCCATTGAACTCGTGAGGCGGCGTCACGCTTGATCAAGGTTCCTGCGCGTTCTGAGAAGCTCACGGTGGAAGTCGAGCATCTAAAACACAATGAGTCACAAGGCCATGAACGCACCCACTTCAACGCCGGAGCCTCGGAACCGAACCGAAGGCAGAGGGGCGCCAACAAAGGGAGAGCCCCTGGCTCCCGGCGAGTTGCGCAAGATGAACGCCTATTGGCGGGCCGCCAATTACCTGTCCGTCGGGCAGATTTATCTCTACGGCAACCCACTCCTGCGCGGGCCGCTTACGCTCGCGCACGTGAAGCCGCTGGTGGTCGGACACTGGGGCACAACGCCGGGGCAGAACTTCATCTATGTGCATTTGAACCGGGTCATCAAGAAGTACGATCTCAACATGTTCTACGTCGCCGGTCCCGGTCATGGCGGCCCGGCATTGGTGGCGAATACTTACCTCGAAGGTAGCTACAGCGAGATTTATCCGGATATCAGCCAGGATGAAGCCGGGCTGAAAAAGCTGTTTACGCAGTTCTCGTTTCCCGGAGGCATTTCCAGCCATGTTGCGCCCACGACGCCCGGATCCATTCACGAAGGCGGCGAGCTTGGGTACTCGCTCAGCCACGCCTTCGGCGCCGCGTTCGACAATCCCGATCTGATCGTCGCCTGCGTCATCGGCGACGGTGAAGCCGAAACGGGTCCCTTGGCCACCTCATGGCAGTCCAACAAGTTTCTCGATCCCGTAACCGATGGGGCCGTTTTGCCGATCCTGCACCTCAATGGGTACAAGATCAGCAACCCTACTGTGCTGGCTCGAATTGGGCACGAGGAACTGGAGCAGTTCCTCCAAGGTTGCGGCTGGTCTCCCTTGTTTGTGGAAGGCGACGAGCCGGAAACGATGCATCGGCTCATGGCCGCCGCCGTGGAAGAGGCAATCGAGGACATCCGGCTCATCCAGAAGAATGCGCGCGACGCAAATAACGCTGCAAGGCCCCATTGGCCAATGATCGTTCTGAAGTCCCCAAAAGGCTGGACGGGACCGAAAGACGTCGATGGCGTCCAGATCGAGGGCACCTGCCGGGCGCACCAGGTGCCGCTCATCGTCGATCCGGCGCATCCCGAACATGTGGCGCTGCTTGAAAGCTGGATGAAAAGCTACAAGCCCGAGGAATTATTCGACGAAAACGGCCGCCTCATACCGGAATTGGCCGATCTCGCCCCGAAAGGCGATCGGCGGATGGGCGCCAACCCGCACGCCAATGGCGGGATCCTCTTGCGCGATCTGCGCATGCCGGATTTTCGCGTTCACGCGGTCAGCGTGCCGTCGCCCGGCGCCGTCGAGGCCCAGGATACGCTTGTGCTGGGGAAGTTTCTGCGCGATGTGGCCATCCAAAACCAGGATCAGCGCAATTTCCGCGTCTTCGGTCCCGACGAGACGCTCTCCAATCTCTTGGGCGCGGTTTTCGAGGCCACCAGCCGTCAGTGGGACGCGGGTACGGAAAAGAACGATGAATTCCTGGCGCCTGCGGGACGCGTGCTGGACTCGATGCTCAGCGAGCATCAGGCCGGCATGGGCTGTTCAACAGCTACGAGGCTTTCATTCGCATCGTCGATTCGATGTTCAGCCAGCACGCGAAATGGCTGAAGGTGACGCTGGAACTGCCCTGGCGCCAGAAGATCGCATCTCTGAACTATCTCCTCGCGTCCCACGTTTGGCAGCAGGATCACAACGGCTTCACGCACCAGGATCCCGGCTTCCTCGACCACGTCATCAACAAGAAGGCCGATGTCGTCCGCGTCTATCTTCCGCCCGACGCCAACTGTCTGCTGTCGGTCTTCGATCACTGCCTGCGCAGCCGGCATTATGTCAACGTGGTGGTGGCTGGCAAACACGCCATGCCGCAATGGCTGACCATGGACGCCGCCGCCGTGCATTGCACAGAAGGCATCGGCATTTGGCAATGGGCCAGCAACGACCAGAACGCCGAACCCGATGTCGTGATGGCGTGCTGCGGAGATACGCCTACGCTGGAGATTTTGGCCGCGGTCTCAATCCTTCGCCAGTATCTGCCCGATCTCAAAATCCGGGTCGTCAACGTCGTCGATCTCATGAAGCTGCAATCGAGCAGCGAGCACCCCCACGGGCTGAACGAAACGGATTACGATTACCTTTTCACCAAAGACAAGCACATCATCTTCGCCTTCCACGGCTATCCCTGGTTGGTTCATCGCCTGACCTACCGGCGGACCAATCCAAATCTCCATGTCCGGGGCTACAAGGAAGAAGGCACCATCACCACGGCCTTCGACATGCGCGTTCAAAACGATCTGGACCGCTTTCATCTTGTGCAGGACGTGGTGGATCGCCTGCCGCACTTGGGGAGCAAGGGGGCCTACCTGAAGCAAATGGCTCAGGACAAGCTCGTCGAGCACAAGCTTTACATCGATAAGCACGGCCAGGATATGCCCGAGATTCGCAACTGGAAATGGAGCGATCTCAAATGAATGCGCAAGCTCTTATCGATACCGCTCGTTCCCTCGTCGCGGGCGACAAAGGCCTTCTCGCCATGGACGAGAGCAATGGCACCTGCAACAAACGTTTCGCCAAAGCCGGAATCCCTGAGACCGAGGAGGCCCGGCGCGCCTATCGCGACTTGATTGTGACCACACCTCGTCTCGGCGAGTGCATCAGCGGCGCAATACTTTACGATGAGACGATCCGTCAGCGTACGAAAGACGGCACGCCGTTCGTCAAAGTCCTCACCGATGCGGGCATTGTACCAGGCATCAAAGTGGACATGGGCGTAAAGGATCTAGCGGGGCATCCCGGAGAGAAAATAACCGAAGGCCTGGACGGCTTGCCCACCCGCTTCCAGGAGTATTTTCAAATGGGCGCGCGCTTCGCCAAATGGCGTGCGGTGATCGCCATAGGCCCTGGCCTTCCCAGCCGGGATTGCATCGAGGCCAACGCGGAAAACTTGGCCCGTTATGCCGTCTTGCGCCAGGAAGGCGGGGCTTGTCCCAGTCGTCGAGCCGGAAGTACTGATGGACGGCGATCATACAATGGAGCGGTCGCGCGAAGTTACGGAAGAAGTTCTCCGGACCGTTTTCAACCACCTTGGCGCACAACGGGTGAAGCTTGAGGGGATGATCCTGAAGCCCAACATGGTGCTTCCGGGACTGGCCTGCGCCATTCAGCAGACGGTGGACGAGGTAGCGGACGCCACGGTGAAATGTCTCCTGCGGGCCGTCCCCGCGGCCGTTCCGGGGATTGCGTTCCTGTCGGGCGGCCAAAGCGGCGAGTTGGCCTCGGCTCGGTTGAACGCCATGAATGCGAGATTTAAGGCAGGCGTTCCGTGGGCGCTGGCATTTTCGTTCGCCCGTGCGATCCAGCATCCGGCTTTGGAGATCTGGGGCGGCGTCGAAGCCAACCGGGCAGCAGCGCAAAAAGCTCTGTATCACCGGGCCGCGTGCAACGCTGCCGCGCGCGGTGGCGAATACAGCGCCGCGATGGAAACAGCTGAACCTGACAACAAGTCTCGCCCATTCACGGTGTCCGCCGAATAGCGACGGTGTGAAACGTCAGGCGGCTTCAGCCCTAAAATGGAGCGCAAACAAGTGATCGCCAGCCAAAAGTTGCTTCAGCTTTACTTCATCCGGCACGGCGAAACGGCGTGGTCGCTCTCCGGCGAGCACACCGGGCGCACGGACATTCCGCTGACGGCGCATGGCGAAGACGAGGCATGCGGCCTTGAACCGTGCCTCCGCGCGATCGAGTTCGCTCGCGTCTTGACAAGCCCTCTGCAACGGGCGCGGCGAACCTGCGAGTTGGCGGGACTTGGGGCGTCGGCCGTGATTGAATCGGATCTAGCCGAATGGGACTATGGCGATTACGAAGGACAGCTCTCATTGAACCTGCGCAAAGACCGGCCGGACTGGAACTTATTCCGGGATGGCTGCCCCGGCGGCGAAATGCCCGCGCAGGTGGCCGCCCGCGCCGACAGGCTCATCGCGCAACTTCAAGCGCTGGAAGGCAACGTCGCGCTCTTCTCGCATCGCCAATTTGGATGCGTCCTCGCTGCGCGATGGATCGGGTTGCCGGCGGTTGAAGGTCAGCATTTTGCCCTGGGGCCGGCCTCGCTCAGCATTCTCGGCCATGAAGCCAGCCACCCCAAGACGCGTGTCATAGCGCTTTGGAATGCCGTTTCGTCGATGTCGTCCGGCGCCAGTTCCCAAAGCGGGCGTTTCAGGCGACCCGCGGTGCCGGCGTTATTGATCCAACGGTCGATAATCGCGAGTTTCGAGACGGCATAAGACACGAACGCTTGAGCCTCGCCAGGCGCGGACACATCGCACGCCATGCCATGCAACTCGCCTCCGGGCACCTCGATTCGAAGCTGCCCAAGCGCTGCTTCGAGACGGTTATGGTCACGTCCGCAGATGACCACGCGGTCTCCGGCGAGCAGGAACATCCTTGCCATCGCCAGGCCAAGCCCCGCAGATCCCCCGGTCACCACCACGCCCAAAGAGCGTGGCGCAACATCCTCTCCAGATCTCATGAAGTTTCTCATCTTGAGAATATCAACAAATCTGCTTGTCCGCTCCCGAACCAAGACGGGATCCTTCTTTATAGCCTCTCCTGGAGGAAGCCAGCCACAAAAGCCCGGCTATTCGTTGGCGAAGCCCGCAATGTTTGCCTACATGCATAGCCTCTAGTATTGAGGCGCGAGCAATCTTCGGAGGCGGCATGAGCGCAGACACCGGCACCGGAATTTTCACCGGCAAGAGCGTGAAGCCGGAGATGCTCGCACTCAAGCTGGCCAACCGGCACGGGCTCATTACCGGCGCGACCGGAACGGGTAAGACCGTGACGCTGCAAGTTCTTGCCGAAGGCTTCTCGCGGCACGGCGTTCCTGTTTTCGCCGCCGACATCAAGGGCGACCTCTCCGGTATCGCCGCAAAGGGCGAGCCGAAACCGTTTCTCGAAAAGCGCGCAAGCGACGTTGAGCTTGAGAATTACACCTACGAAGCCTACCCCACCGTCTTCTGGGATCTGTTCGGCGAGCAGGGCCACCCGATCCGGGCGGCGATCGGCTCTTTGGGAGCGATGCTTCTCGCAAGGCTTATGGAGCTGAACGAGACACAGGAAGGTGTTTTGACCATCGCATTCCGGGTTGCCGCAGATGAGAAGCTGCCGCTCGTGAACTTGCGCGATTTGCGCGCCGTCATTTCGCTGGTCGCCGACCGCGCAAGCGAGCTTTCCAAGACATATGGCAATGTGTCGAAGGCGTCCGTCGGTTCCATCCAGCGGCGGCTTCTGGTGCTCGACGAGCAGAAGGCCGAACTCTTCTTCGGGCAGCCAGGACTCGACATCGCCGACCTGATGCGAACAACGCCGGAGGGGCGCGGCATCGTGAACGTGCTCGCCGCCGACAAGCTGATGTCCACGCCCCGGCTTTA
>Ga0209048_10007403_pt1 | contig 10145 bp, 6 predicted proteins | sample FrelakmetCRP12CR_FD_187146 | JGI IMG/M metagenome (GOLD analysis project Ga0209048, IMG submission 187146) | Freshwater lake sediment microbial communities from the University of Notre Dame, USA, for methane emissions studies - CRP12 CR (SPAdes)... | ecosystem: Environmental > Aquatic >... | reverse complement strand
CACCCTTGGTAACATAGTCTTGCAGCAAGGTCTGTTCAACGGCAGAGATTGGTTTAGTGGGGCCAGCGATGACGATGATGGTGGCATTGTCTGGTATTTTATTCTGGGCAATAAGGTTTAGGGACTGGACAATATAGTTTTTGGCTTCGAGTGCCGTCTTTGCGCTCGTATAAGCTGCATCGGCAGCGTTTTGGATATCCCTTTCGCCGTGTCCGGTCAGGAAGTAAATCGTTTGTTGCCCGGGATTCATCAATCGAACCAAAGCCGAGGTGAGATCCTGCTCGGAGGCCAACGCGACTATTTCGTGATGATCTCCCATTTGCAGATATATTTTTCCATCACCAGTAATACCGGCGGTTCGGGCGGCGAGAGGATTCTGGTCCGGATCAATGAAAGTGTAGTCAAACTTACCATTCGAATGGTTCTTGAAATTCTCAAGCAATTTTCGAGCGGTATCGCTGGGAGTTTGGGAGGTGAAGAAACCAGTAGCCTTAACGGAGGCAGGCAACGCCTTCAAGGTATCCAGAGTAACAGCAGCCAGACTATTTTGTTTATCTTCAGTAAAGTCCATTGGTTTTCCAGGGTTTTGGAGGACCAGAATGTTGACCACTAGAAGAATACCGATAAACGCCAGCAACATAATGGCAGCATTACTACCATAACGAGCCTGTCTTCCGGTGAGCAGTTCGCGGACCCGCTGCGGATCCAGAAGGGCAAAGAAAGCCAAACCCAGAAGAACCAGGGCCGTAGAAATCCATAGGGCCCAAGTAAATACCTGGGCGTTGGGGAGTGTATAGATTTTGGCAACTGCAAGCAACTTAACGATCAACAGGAGGATGGTTGCCAACAATGCGATACCTGATACCCACAACCCGATGACTGCGAACTTCTTTGGGTTGTTCTTCTTTTGGGAGTTCTTTGTCTTAGCCATTATCTCCACCTCCTAATTTCAACGGCTACTGCGCTTAAAAACAAGCCCAAGGCGGTCAGGCTGAGCGGATAGATAATGTCAGAGAGCGATATTGAGCCAGCGACCATGGAATTGAAGCGACCGTTTAAATCCAGATAGTTGAAAATATTGTTGATGGAAGTGTCCTGGATGATATAGGTCGGCAAGCGGATAAGCCACCAGAAAACGAGGAGCACTGCAAAAGTGGCGAAGAACGCGGCAAACTGGTTGTTGAAAAAGGATGACATTGCAGTTCCGATTGCAAGGAAGACTGCGCTTAGCAGGATGATGGCTATATAGGCTGACACCATGACGCCCTGGTCGATACCCGGTGTGGTCAGTTTGTTGAGCACAATCGGAAATACCAGGGTAATTGCGATAATAGTCAGCATGAATAAAAAGGAACCAAGCCATTTTCCCACCACCAATTCCCCATCCTTTATAGGTGTGGTCAGAAGAAGTTCGAGAGTTCCCATGCGTTGTTCATCAGCGAGCAGACGCATAGTCAAAGCCGGAGCGGTGAACAAAAACACGGTTGCTAGAGGGCCAATAATAATATCAATCCCGGGCGCTGAATTGCTGTAGTACGATTGATTCGTCGTGTAATAGATAATCACGACAAAGTAGATCCCAACCGTTAACAGCGTCAAAAGGGCTGCAATATAAGCAATCGGACTGGTGAAATAATGCCGATATTCACGGCGGGCAATAGTCCAGATATTGCGCATGGATTACCTCTCTTTCCTGACATTATCCTGCGTCAGCTGCAGGAATATTTCTTCAAGACTCAACCCAACTGGATGAAACTCAAGAAGATCGAACCCGGCTTTTATGGTTGCTCTTGCGACCGCGGGGCGAACATCTGCGCCAGGGGCGAATTGAAACTCAAGAGTGCCATCCGGTTGGAGCTTAGCGTTTTGCACCCCGTCAATTTTTGCGATAATTGGCAGCAAATCGTCCGCCTCACCCTTGACACGCAGAACAACATGCTCTGCGCCGACCAAACGAGATTGGAGGTTCTCGGGCGTATCCTCTGCAACGATGCGACCTTTATTGATAATCAAGACACGATCGCAAAGTTGTTGGGCCTCAGAAAGGATATGAGTAGAAAGAAGGACTGTTCGCTCTTTTCCGACATCGCGGACGGTATTGCGGAATTCCACCACCTGCGCCGGGTCAAGACCGATGGTCGGTTCGTCCAGGATCAAAACCTCAGGCCTATGCAGGAGAGCCTGAGCCAGTCCCACCCGTTGACGCATCCCTTTAGATAGATTGGAAATATACCCGTCGGCGCGCTTTCCCATCTGGACCAAATCCAGGGCAGCATCAACCATGTCATCGCCATTGGGCAAGTGACGCAGGTCGGCCATGAATTTCAGGTATTCGTAGACGGTCATTTCGGGGTAGAGTGGAACAGTTTCGGGCAGGTAGCCGACGCGACGACGCACCTCCAGTGACTCACTAATTACGTCAAAACCAGCTACCTGAGCTGCCCCATAGGTTGGGGGCATATACCCGGTGAGGATACGCATCGTTGTGGTTTTCCCGGCACCGTTTGGACCGAGAAAACCGACAACCTCACCCTGCTTGGCCTCGAAGGTCAGATTTTCAATTGCCCTTCGTGAGCCGTAATCCTTAGTGAGACCAATAGCGCGGATCATAGGTTCTCCTTGATAAAAAAAATGAAATTGATTGCGAGCGAAATAAACGGCACAGCAGCCTTAGGGCGGCGGTGCCGGGTATGGCATCGATCAATCGCTTTGTACTATACAATTAAAAGCGAGGCAAAGTCAAGTAGTTTCATTTTTTCTAATCAAACCCTAATCTAAAAAAAGAGTATCGGTTTAATCACCGGTTCGCGGGGAATCGGCAGCTTGAAAGGGCAAAAAGGAAGGCACTGAGCGAATTGACTAAATAAACTATGTTAGATAGAATTGGGCGACATGGTTACTGGGAAAATATTGTTTTCTGGAATCCAAATTGAACTGGAGCGGATACATGAATATTCTTTGGCTCGGCAGCCGTCATGGACTAAATAATTTTGAACAGGTTGCCATTGTATTTGTGCTGGTGGCTGCCTTCATTAGCCTGGCATATGCCTGGTGGTTGCGCGGCATTGTGCTGAAGAAGGATAAGGGCACAGAAAAGATGCAGGAAGTGTGGAATGCGATCCGAATTGGCGCCAATTCCTACCTGGGACGCCAATTGCGAACCATCCTGCCTCTGATCGGGATTCTAACGTTGGTAATGTTCTTCAGTGTGTATATCGTCCCGCCCAGCCTGGAGGCCCGGGAAGAATTCAAAGCTTTTGGCGACCAAGGTATTAAACTGATCATTGCCGTGGGCCGTACGATAGCCTTTATCATGGGGGCCTCCTTCTCTTTGATGGTGGGCCAATTAGGAATGCGCATGGCAGTCCAGGCGAATATTCGGGTGGCGGCAGCCTCCCGCCGGGGATTTAATGAAGCCCTCTCGATCGCATACTATGCCGGTACGATCACAGGAATGCTTACCGACGGTCTCGGCTTACTTGGTGGAACGCTGATATTCATCGTCTTTGGCAAGGCTGCCCCAGATGCCTTGCTGGGTTTCGGTTTTGGCGGAACCCTTTTGGCATTATTCATGCGTGTGGGCGGTGGGATTTTTACAAAAGCCGCCGATGTAGGTGCAGACCTGGTTGGCAAGGTCGAGAAAGATATCCCCGAAGATGACCCGCGCAATGCCGCCGTAATTGCAGACCTAGTTGGCGACAATGTGGGAGACTGCGCCGGTATGGCTGCGGACATTTTCGAATCTTACGAAACCACGATCGTCTCCGGATTAATTCTTGGACTGGCACTGGTTGCCCTTACAGGAGACCTGAAGTGGATCGTTTACCCATTAATTATTCGCGCGATCGGAGTAATTAGTTCGATGCTGGGAACCTTTACGGTGCCCATTTGGGAGAAGTTCCCCCTTAAGTTTTTGCGTGCACACGACGCGGAAGAGTCCATGTTCCGTTCTTACGAGGTATCCAGTGTCTTTACTGTTACCCTTTCCATATTTTTGGCATACTTCTACGCTCATGATTGGCGTCTGGCTGCATTGACCGCTGTCGGCGTTGGTTTGGCAGTGGCGTTCAACCCATTGACTTCGTATTTCACATCCACTAAAAAGGCGCCAGTCAAGGAGATTGTCAAATCGACTGACACCGGTCCAGCGACGACCATTCTTTCCGGACTATCAGTTGGGATGGAATCAAGCGTATGGGCGGTGGTTGTCATTGCGATCAGCTTCATCATCGGTCTTTTGCTCTACAACGGAGATGGGGCAAGGTATGTTCTTTATGCGGTTGCGATGATCGGGATTGGTATGTTAAGCCATACCGGCAATAACGTGGCAATGGATTCTTATGGTCCCATCTCAGATAATGCCAATGGTATTGGCGAGATGGCCTGGCATGGAATGGAGGATGAAGAGACCAAGAAAGCCCGCCAGATCATGGCTGACCTGGATGCTGTAGGCAATACGACCAAAGCCATAACCAAGGGCGTGGCGATCGCGTCGGCGGTTATAGCGGCGGTCAGTTTGTTTGGGGCGTATATCGCGGATGTAGCCCGCGTGCAGACGCAATTGGGGCAAGCCGTGATGGAAGCCATCCGACTCTCGGATACCAAGGTATTCATAGGCCTGCTCCTTGGGGGTGCAATGCCCTGGTTGTTCTCATCCCTTTCTATCCGGGCTGTCAGCCGCGCGGCTGGCAAGATTGTGGAAGAGGTCCGGCGCCAATTCAAGATACCGGGCATCATGGAAGGCACCAAACAACCTGACTATGCGGAAGTGGTGGGCATCTCCACTGCTTCGGCGCAGAAGGAACTCATTCCGCTGGCGACCATCGCGGTGCTGATGCCATTGGTGATTGGCTTGGTGCTGCAAGTGGAAGCCCTGGGGGGTTTCCTGGCAGGGATCATCCTCTCCGGCCAGCTGCTGGCAGTGTTTATGTCCAATGCTGGCGGCGCCTGGGATAATGCCAAGAAGTCCATTGAAGATGAACCGCGCAACCTGGCACAAAATACGGGCAAAGGCTCCGACCGACATAAGGCGGGTGTGGTGGGCGATACTGTCGGTGACCCGTTAAAGGATACAGCCGGCCCGTCTCTCAACCCGATGATCAAGGTGGCGAACCTAGTCAGCCTGCTGGCAGCTCCGATCATCGTAAAATACCCGATACAGAATGCAGATGGCTCGATCAATTTCGTCATTGTCGGCATTGCCGTGGTTCTACTGGCTGCAACCATCTGGGCAATTTCCCGGTCGAAGGCTCCGATGCCTACTTTCAGAAAAGAAACCGTTTAATCCTTCAAGTCAAAAAAAGCCCCCCGCAGTACGATTGCGGGAGGCTTTTTTTTATTTTCATAAATAACTTAGTGTTCTTTTTTCCCAAAATAACGTCTCTGCCATTCGAACAACCTGTTCAAGGCTTCAATGGGCGAGAGGGAATTGACATCCAGACCATTAAGCTCATCCAAAAGAGGATTGGTTTCAGGGAAGAGTGCCACTTGCTGGGCTGCGTGAGGATTAATTCGGACTGCCTGGCCGGATGACTTTTCCAGTTCCGCCATGATCTCTGTCGCCCGTTGAATAACAGGACGGGGCAGTCCCGCCAATTGCGCAACGTGGATGCCATATGAACGGTCGGCGCCACCCGGGATAATTTTATGCAGGAAGACCACTGTCCCGTCCGCTTCGGTAACGGCCACATTGTAATTGCGAACACCCGGCAGCAGGTCGGCGAGTTGGGTCAATTCGTGGTAATGGGTGGCGAAAAGTGTTTTAGCGCGCAGGGATGGGTGATTGTGAATGTATTCAACGACTGCCCAGGCAATCGAAACACCGTCGTAAGTGCTGGTGCCACGCCCGATTTCATCCAGGATGAGTAACGACTTTTGGGTGGCATGATGCAGAATATTGGCGGCTTCGATCATCTCCACCATAAAAGTGGATTGCCCCGCCTGAATTTCATCTTGGGCGCCGATACGTGTGAAAATGCGATCCACCAACCCAACCCTGGCAGAGGCGGCCGGGACAAATGAACCCATCTGTGCCATCAGCACAATCAGCGCCGCCTGCCGCAGATAAGTGGATTTTCCAGACATATTCGGACCGGTGATAATTCGGACAATCTCTCCCTTTTCGAAGAGTATGTCATTGGGAACGTACCGTTCGCCATGCAGACTTGTTTCGACAACCGGGTGACGGCCTTCGTGGATTTCCAGAACATCAGCGTCAACGACTTCGGGACGGACGTAGCCACCCAACGCGGCACACTCGGCCATGGCCGAAAGTACATCCAGTTCAGACAGGGCATGCGCGGTGTCCAACAAGCGACTGACTGATTTTGCCAGCGAGGCGCAGACTTCCCGGAAAAGGCTCTGTTCGATCTCACGGATGCGTTCCTCGGCATTAAGTACGAGCGTTTCGTATTCTTTCATTTCCGGGGTGATGTAGCGTTCAGCATTGACCAGGGTCTGCTTGCGGATGTATTCTGAGGGGGCTTTGGCAACCTGTCCCTGGGATATCTCGATGTAATATCCGAAAACCTTGTTGTAACCGACTTTGAGAGTCTTAATACCAGTACGCTGACGTTCACCCGCTTCCAGGTCGTTAATCCACTCGCGGGCGTGGCGGGATGCTTCGATGACGCCGTCCAACTCGGCAGAATAGCCGGAACGAATAATGCCAGTATTTTGAAGAGTTGCAGGCGGATCATTTTCAATAGAAGATTGGAGCAAGGTACATTCGTCAGTACAGGGATTTAATGAATTTAATGGTAATGTTGAAGAAGCATTTTCGGCGGTGAATAAATGTGTTATTGCCGGTATCTGGAGCAAAGTTTCCCGCAAGGCAACCAAATCGCGCGGCTGGGCATGACCGGAGAGGATGCGGTTGATCAAGCGTTCCAGGTCGGCCAATGGTTTAAGTGCAGAACGCAACTCTGCGCGCAGCAGCGAGCGGGAAAAGAAGAACTCAACGCCTTCCTGTCGAGCCCGGATCCGGTCCACATCGAGCAGAGGCTGGCTGACCCACTGTCCCAGCAGCCGTTTACCCATAGGCGTGACGGTGAGGTCGAGGGCACCAAGCAAAGAGCCTTTGGTTGCACCACGCAGGGTTTCGGTCAATTCGAGGTTGCGGCGGGTGGCGGCATCAAGAGTCATGAATTCGCTTAGGCTGTAAACGCGTAAACTGGAAAGAAGAGGCAGGACTGCCCCGTCAGTTTCTTTCAAGTACTGGATAATCCCGCCTGCGGCGCGGATGGCCAGGGGTAGATTCTTTAATCCAAAACCATCCAGGGTGGAGGCTTGAAAATGAGCGAGTAATGTTTCATAGGTTTTGCCCGGTTCAAAGCGCCAAGCGGGCCAGGATGTAAGGTGGCTGATAATACCATTTGGAATAATGAGGTTATCGGGATGGATAATTTCAGCGGGGTGGAGACGAGTCAGTTCGGCACGGAGGGGTGCCCAGGCTTGACCTGAGGCACCTGCCGAAAAGTCAGAAGCGAAATCGAGTTCGGTAACGGCAAATTCGCCGGTAGTGATATCCACGTAGGCTATCCCGGCGCGTCCATCATCTGCCACAATTGAGACAAGGTAATTGTTGGCGTCACCGGGCAGGAGACCAGGTTCAACAATCGTCCCAGGTGTGACAACGCGCACAACCCGGCGGGGGAAAATGCCCGTGGTGGGCTGGTTGCCAACCTGCTCGCAGATGGCTACATGGTAGCCTTTTTCGATCAAGCGGGCGAGGTAGTTCTCAACGGCGTGGTATGGAATACCAGCCAGCGGGGCGCGCAACCCTTTACCGATGGGGCGGGAGGTGAGAACAATATCCAATTCGCGGGCAGTAGTTTCAGCGTCCTGGTCAAAAGTCTCGTAGAAATCCCCGAGGCGGAAGAAAAGGATGGCATCGGGGTACTGGCGTTTGATCTCAAGGTACTGCTGGCGAATGGGAGTTACATCTTCGGTCATGTGTCCATTTTACTGCTTCTTATAAAAATCTGTACCCCTTTTAAATTTTGCGCTATAATTGAGTCACTATACTCAAACGAAAAGGAGACTAACATGGCTAGTGTAACGTACGATCACATTACGAAAGAATTTGGCAATGTCAAGGCAGTAAACGATCTGAACCTTGAAATTGCCGACAAAGAATTCCTGGTCTTCGTGGGCCCTTCGGGCTGCGGGAAGACGACCGCCCTACGCATGCTGGCAGGGTTGGAGGAAATCACCACGGGGCAGATTAAAATTTCTGACCGGGTTGTGAATGACGTTCCTCCAAAGGACCGCGACATTGCAATGGTGTTCCAATCTTATGCACTGTATCCACATATGACGGTCTATGATAATCTGGCGTTCGGCTTGAAACTGCGCAAGACACCGAAAGAAGAAATCAAGCGCAGGGTTCAGGAAGCGGCGGACATCCTGGGCATTGGGGAATTGCTCACCCGCAAACCTCGCCAGCTTTCCGGCGGACAGCGCCAGCGAGTGGCGGTTGGACGGGCGATCGTTCGTGAGCCTAAAGTCTTCCTCTTCGACGAACCGCTCTCGAACCTGGACGCCAAACTGCGGATCGCAATGCGTTCCGAAATCACCAAGCTGCATCACCGGCTGCAGACAACGTTCATCTATGTGACTCACGATCAAATGGAAGCGATGACGATGGCGAGCCGGATCGCAGTGATCAACAAAGGTACACTCCAGCAGCTGGATACGCCGCAGACGCTCTATGATCACCCGGATAACATGTTCGTGGCCGGTTTTATCGGCGCTCCCGCGATGAACTTCTTTAAGGCGAAACTCCGAAAGGAAGGCAGCCAGCTGATCGTTGAGACCGATTCGTTTAAAATTCCTCTCCCCACTGAGCGGATGAAAGCTTTTCAAGCTTACGTGGATAAGCCAATTGTGTTCGGCATTCGACCTGAAGATATTTACAACCCGGTTTTCGTCCCACCCGGGATCCACGTGGCCTCGGTGGAAACCAAAGTGGACGTAACCGAATTGATGGGTAACGAAATATTCCTGTATCTATTAGCCGGCTCGGATAATATCGTTGCCCGCGTTGATCCACGGACCGATTTCCACATTGGCGACAAGGTTCAGGTGTCCTTCAATCTTGACAAGAGCCACTTATTCGACCCCGAAACCGAGCTAGCCATCCGCTAATCTGTTTGGGAACAAAGACCGCCAGGTGCGCGCAGCCTGGCGGTTTATTATGTCTGAGGTATTTATGGAAGCAAAATACAAGTTGGTTTTGGTTCGTCATGGACAAAGCACCTGGAATCTGGAAAATCGTTTCACTGGTTGGACGGATGTTGACCTGAGCGAGCTAGGACGTCAGGAAGCTCACACGGGTGGTCAACTTATGCGTGAGAAAGGATTCGCGTTTGATATTGCTTACACATCTGTCCTAAAACGCGCAATCCGAACGCTGAATATCGTCCAGGAGGAGATGGATCTTGAATGGATCCCGGTAGTGCGTGCCTGGCAATTGAATGAACGCCACTATGGGGCGCTCCAGGGCCTGAACAAGGCCGAGACGGCAGTAAAATTTGGGGAAGAGCAAGTGAAGATTTGGCGACGCAGTTATGATGTCCCGCCTCCGGCGCTAGAATTGAACGACGAACGGCACCCACGCTTCGACCGTCGTTACGCGGACCTGACACCTGCACAACTCCCTGCGACCGAATCGTTGAAGATCACGTTGGAACGCGTCCTGCCGTACTGGCACACAGTCCTGGCTCCAATGATCAAGTCTGGCAAGCGTGTGCTGATCTCTGCACACGGCAACAGTATCCGGGCAATGGTCAAGTACCTGGATAATATATCTGATAAGGAAATCCCCGAACTCAACATTCCGACCGGCATCCCGCTGATCTACGAACTCGACGAGGTCTTGAGACCTGTTAAGCACTACTACCTGGCGGACGAAGAGACCGTCCGTAAGGCGGCAGAAGCAGTGGCTGCCCAAGGCAAAGCCAAATAAAACCAAAAACTGGCGTTAATATCACGCCAGTTTTTGGTTTAAGGTGAAATTATTTTCGCTTGCGTCCAAGCAATGCGATTAATGCAGCAATAATCAACGCAGCAACTATGATCAAGGTTACTGAGCGGCGGGCTGCTGGGACAGACAACCCCGAAGAGGGGGGTGGGGTTGGCGGGAG
>Ga0209048_10007402_pt1 | contig 10145 bp, 8 predicted proteins | sample FrelakmetCRP12CR_FD_187146 | JGI IMG/M metagenome (GOLD analysis project Ga0209048, IMG submission 187146) | Freshwater lake sediment microbial communities from the University of Notre Dame, USA, for methane emissions studies - CRP12 CR (SPAdes)... | ecosystem: Environmental > Aquatic >... | reverse complement strand
CCCCGCCGGCCCCCCAACGCCCCCCGGCGCGCCCGGCCCGCCCACCGCTCGCGCTCGGACTGCTGCTCGGAATCGGACTGGTGCTCGTCGGCGTGGCGGGGTCGATCCTCTGGGTGGGCGCGCTGTCGCCGTACTCGTTCACCCGTTTCCCCCTCGCGGCGGGTGTGCGCTCGCTCCGGGTCGAGCGCGCCGGCACCTACGTCGTGTTCGAGGAGTTCTCGGGCGCAGCGGGTCCCACGCTCCCGGCCCCGCTCGAGGTGAGCGTGACCGGCCCCGACGGGTCGGTCGTGCCGCTGGTCGACCTGGCCGAGCCCGGGGTGCGGCGCAGCATCGACGGCTACCGGGTTCCGGGTCACGAGGGTCGGGCCGTCGCCCGGTTCGTGGCCCCGGCCGCCGGCGACTACGTGGTGGTGGTGTTCGAGCGGCTGCCCGGCACGTACCCGCCCGATCAGTTCGCGCCCCGGAGCGAGGTGACGATGGCTGCGGGCAGCGATCTGGCCACGACCACCATCGGTCGACCGATCGTCGGAGCGGCGATGGGTCTGGTCCCCATCGTCGTGGGCCTGATCCTCGTTACCGGTACCGTGCTGCGGCGCCGCCACCGGTAGCCTTCCGGGATGGCCGTTCTGCGAGCAACCATCGAGGAGCTGTGGGAGCGCCGGGCCGAGCTCGAGCCATCCGACACCGACGCCAACCAGGCGGTCTTCGAGGCGGTGCGCCTCCTCGACTCCGGTGCGGCCCGGGTGGCCGAGCCCGACGGCGCCGACGTGATCGTGCACCAGTGGCTCAAGCAGGCGATCCTGCTCTACTTCAAGCAGTCGGCCATGGCAACGATCGAACTGTCGCCGTTCGAGTACGCCGACAAGATCCCGCTCAAGAGCGACTACGCGTCCGCCGGGGTGCGGGTCGTGCCCGGTGCGTCGGCCCGATTCGGATCGTTCCTCGACCGCGGCGTCGTCATGATGCCGAGCTACGTCAACATCGGCGCCCGAGTGGGCCGCAACACCATGGTCGACACGTGGGCCACGGTGGGCTCGTGCGCCCAGGTCGGCGAGAACGTGCACCTCTCCGGCGGCGTCGGCATCGGTGGGGTGCTCGAGCCGCCGCAGGCCGCGCCGGTGATGATCGGCGACGAGAGCTTCATCGGGTCTCGCTGCATCGTGGCCGAGGGAGCCCGGGTGGGCGACGGCGTGGTGCTGGGCGCGGGCTGCATCCTCACCGCGTCGGTGCCGGTCATCGATGCCGAGACCGGCGAGGAGATCGGGCGTGGGCGGGTGCCGTCGTGGTGCGTCGCCGTGGCCGCGACCCGTCCCCGCACCTATCCGGGGGGCGAGTTCGGTATGCCGTGCGTGCTCGTCGTGAAGCGGCTCACCGAGGGCGAGCGTCACGACAAGGCCAAGCTGAACGACGTGCTGCGAGAGCACGGCGCGGCAACCTGAGCCCGTCGTGACCACCGACCTCCTGGCGCTCACCGCTGAGCTCGTCGCCGTGCGCTCGGTGAGCCGGACCGAGGGTCAGCTGGCCGACCGGATCGAGGCCGAGCTGCGGGCGCTCGACCACCTCGAGGTGACCCGCATCGGTGACAACGTGGTCGCCCGCACCACCCTCGGTCGGGCCCAGCGCCTGATCCTGGCCGGGCACACCGACACGGTGCCGCCGAACGGCAACGACCTGCCGCGCCTCGAGGGTGATCGCCTCCACGGCCTCGGGGCGAGCGACATGAAGGGTGGGTTGGCGGTAATGCTCGAGGCGGCGCGGCTCGTGGACGACCCCGCCGTCGACGTCACCTTCGTCTTCTACGCCCGCGAGGAGGTGTCGGCCGCCGAGAGCGGGCTGCTCGAGGTGTGGGCCACCCGACCCGATCTGCTCGAGGGTGATGTGGCATTGCTCGGTGAGCCGACCGACGGCGTGCTCGAGGCCGGGTGTCAGGGCACGCTGCGGCTTCGGGTCGAGCTGCGGGGCGAGCGGGCCCACACGGCGCGGCCGTGGCAGGGGCACAACGCCATCCATCGGCTCGGACCGGTGCTCAGCGCCCTAGACCAGTACGAGCCGCGGCGTCCGGTGCTCCAGGGATGTGCGTTCCACGAGGCCCTGCAGGTGGTGTTCGTCGAGGGCGGCGTCGCCGGCAACGTCGTGCCCGACCGGGTCGAGCTCTGGATCAACCATCGCTTCGCGCCCGACCGCACCCCGGCCGAGGCCGAAGCTCAGGTGCGAGCCCTGCTGGCCCCGTTCCTCGAGGACCGGGACTCCGTCGAGCTGGCCGACGTGGCCCCGGCGGCGGCCCCCTCGCTCGATCACCCCCTGCTCGTCGCGCTCATCGAGCGCAACCAACTCGCCGTCGAGGCGAAGCTGGGCTGGACCGATGTCGCCCGCTTCGCGGCCCACGGTGTACCCGCCGCCAACTTCGGCCCCGGCGACGCCCTCGTCGCCCACACGGCGGGGGAGTACCTCGATCGCTCCCGGCTCGAAGCGGTGTTCGCCGCCACCCTGGACCTGATCCACGCCGGCGCCTGACCGACCGTTGTCGAGGGCGCCGTCGGGCGGGCCCGGGCGGCATCGCGGCGGGTGGATCGGCTCATCGCCCTTCGTAGACTTCGCCCGGCGTGCCCGGCCGGGCCGTCACCGAACCAACCTCTTGAGGAGACCCCAGATCATGGCGATCGAGATCGGCCAGGAAGCCCCCGACTTCGAGCTGAAGGACCAGCGTGGCGAGACGGTGACGCTGTCGAGCTTCCGTGGCAACCAGGCCGTTGCTCTGGTGTTCTACCCATTCACCTTCACCGCCCGGTGCGAAGGCGAGCTGTGCGCGCTGCGCGACGACTTCAGCGACTTCGAGACGGCCGGCGTGCAGGTGGTCGCGCTGTCGTGCGACAGCCGCCACGCCCAGGCGAAGTGGGCCGGCGAGCAGGGCTACCAGTTCCCGGTGCTGTCGGACTTCTGGCCCCACGGTGCGGTGGCCACCGCCTACGGGGTCTTCAACGAGGCCCTCGGCTGCGCCAACCGCGCCACCTTCGTGATCAACACCGACGGCGTGATCGTCGATGCCTTCGCCAGTCCCGACCTCGGGACGTCCCGTGAGAAGAGCCGCTACGCCGAGGCGCTCGAGAAGCTCTGAGTCGTGGTGGGCCCGGTCGCGCCGGGTCCACCACCGACCCGGTCGGGAGACGAGGGGGGCCCGGCCTCACCGAACTCCGACGCCGAGCGGCGTCAGAGCTTGCGCAGGACCGTGACGACCCGGCCGTAGACCGCGACCTCGTCGGGGTCGAACTCCATGGGTCCGAGGGCGGGGTTGGCCGGGAGCAGCACGACCTTGCCCGCCTTGCGGGTGTAGGTCTTGACCGTGGCCTCGTCGCCGGGGATGCCGGCCACGACGATGTCGCCCTTGTCGGCGGTAGTCTGGGCCCGGGCCACGATGAAGTCACCGTCGAGGATGCCGGCCTCGATCATCGACTCGCCGCGGACGCGCAGCATGAACAGGTCGCCGTCGCCGCAGAAATCGGCCGGCAGCGGGAGGATCTCCTCGACGTTCTGCTCGGCCAGGACGTCGGTGCCGGCGGCCACGTCGCCCACGAGGGGCACGTGGCGGACGGGCCGGCGCTCGAGGGCGGCGCCCGAGTTGGGGTCGTAGCGCACCTCGATGGCGCGTGGCTTGGTGGGATCGCGCCGCAGGAAGCCCAGTCGTTGCAGTGTCGCGAGGTGAGAGTGCACCGTCGACGGTGAGGTCAGGCCCACGGCCTCGCCGATCTCGCGAACCGACGGGGGATAGCCGCGCTCGTTCATCTGCTGCTCGATGAAGTCGAGGATCTGCTGCTGTCTCGGGGTGAGCCGGTCACTCGTCATGGTGGTTCCTCATCTCGCGCTGGGAGGGCGGGGCTGCGGGCTGGTGTGGCGGGCTGACGAACGTGTGTTCGTAGGATAGCACCGGCGTGTCGGCGTGGCAAACACCTGTTCGATTTGGGCCTTGACGTCGAACGGGCGTTCGTGGTTCGCTCCCGGTGTGAAGCGAACGAACGTTCGGAGAACACACGTTCTAGCAGGTCACCCGGTTCTGGTGGTGCCACTCGAGGCGGCCGCTCCGGGCCGCCTCCCGGTTGACTGTCATACCCCCCGAGGAGACTGATCCCCATGGCCGCCGTCGTCGTCTCTCATCCCGCCCCCGACCGCTCCGCTGCTCGCGTCCCTGGTCTCCCGCACTTGCGGGTGCTGCCCGGGGGTCGCGCCGCCGCCCGCCGCCCCGGCCGGCTCCACCCGGCGGTCTACCGCCGTCGTCGGCTCGCCGTCGCCGCGGTCGCCCTGATCCTGGTGGCCGTCACCTTTCTGGCCGTCACCGGGGCCCGCACCCTGCTCGGTTCGGCGAGCGCCGGGCCGGTCGCGGCCGCGTCCTCCTCCACCCCCTCGGTCGCCGCGTCGGCCGCGGCGCCGGTCCACAGCTACGTGGTCCAGCCGGGCGACACGTTGTGGGCCATCGCCCGTCGTCTCCAGCCCAGCGGCGATGTCCGGCCGCTGGTCGATCGCCTGGCCGATCGGCTCGGCGGCGCCGCGCTCGAGGCCGGGCAGCGGTTGCCCGTCGATGGCCTCACCGACTGAGCGCCACCCGTCCGGCCACCGGCCCGTCCGGCTCCTTCGGGCCGTGCCGCGTCCGGTGCCGCCGCCCGGTCCCGGGCGCGTGGCTGCGGCCGACGGCGGTAGCGTCGGAGCCGTGCGCTGTCCGAGTTGTGCGAACCTCGACGACAAGGTGGTCGATTCGCGCCTCGCCGATGACGGCTCGGCTATCCGGCGCCGCCGGGAGTGCCTCGAGTGCGGCCATCGGTTCACCACCTTCGAGCGCTGCGAGGAGTTGCCGCTCGTCGTGGTGAAGCGATCCGGGGACCGGGTGCCGTTCGACCGGACGAAGATCGAGTCCGGTGTGGCCATTGCCGCCACGGGCCGGCCCATCGCCGCTGATCAGATCGCGGAACTGGCGCTCGAGGTCGAAGAGCAGTTCCGGCTGCTCGGCGGTGAGGTGCCGAGCGAGCGGCTCGGTCTGGCCGTCCTCGACCGGCTGCGCAGTCTCGACGAAGTCGCCTACCTGCGTTTCGCCAGCGTCTACAAGGACTTCGACGACCCGGCCGACTTCTCCCGCGAGGTTCGCCTGCTCACCAAGGCCACGGCGCCCAAACGGCACTGACCCGTGACTGGATCGGGTCGACATCTCGCCGAGATCAGGCCCGGGTGTAGCGCAGGAGCAGCTCGCCACGGTCGACGAGGGCGTGTCGGAGCTCGAGCCCGAGCGGGGTGGCGGGCGAGGCGCCGTGCGCCAGGCGGGCCGAGTCGCCGGCCACCACCATGGGTGCCAGCGTGAGGCACAGCTCGTCGACGAGTCCGGCGGCCACCAACGTGCCGTTCAGCGTGGGGCCGCCCTCGCAGAGCGCGAACCGGACCCCCCGGTCGCCCAGCACGGCCAGCGCCAGCGCCGGGTCGACGCTTCGTTGGCCGACGTCCACCACCTCGGCCACGTCGGCCAGCGCCTCGCGTCGGCGTTCGTCGGCCGCGGCCACGGTGAGCACGAGCGGGCGGGGATCGTCGGGGCCGAGCTCGGCGAACAGGCGACTGGTCGGTTCGAGCGCGAGGCGACCCGAGACCACCACGATGCGTGGGCGCGGGGCCTGGCCCCGGGCGAGGCGGGTGACGATCACCGCGGGCTCGGCCCGCGCGGGCCCGTAGTTCTCGGCGCGGACGGTGCCGGCGCCGGCCACCACCGCGTCGGCGAGGCCCCGCAGCGTGTGGAAGACCGATCGGTCAGCGTCCCCGGAGAGTCCGCCCGACCGTCCGCCGACCGCGGTGGCACCGTCGACGCTGGTGATCATGTTCAGGGCCAGCCAGGGGCGCCCAGGTGGGGCCGGACGGGCATCGACCGTGTACAGGGCGGCGACCTGACCCGGGTCCAGGTCCTGTCCCAGTGCGACCGCGGGCCGACCGTCGTCCATGTCGTCGGCGAAGAGGAGGCGCACGGACCGACCGTAGCAACGGGAGGCGCTCGGGACCTTGGTCCCTGGTCGACCGGGCCCGGGCCGGGCATGATATGTCGACGCGGCGTCGGCACGGTGTCGAGGCGGGGCCGGTCGCCGAGCGACGACCGGGAAGGGGCCACGATGGGGCGGGCACGACAGCTGTTGGCGCCGGTGGGAGCGGTGTTGCACGCGGCGCGGCGTCCGGCCAGCTACGGCGGGCACTTCCGTGAGGTCGTGTCCACGGCGGTCACGGCCGGTGTGTGGCCGACCGGGTTCGGCGGTCAGGGCCTCGGCCGGCTGCACGATCTCGAGGCACCAGACACCGTGGTGGAGGCGCCCGTGCTGTTGGTGCACGGCTACGGCGCCAACAAGTCGAACTGGATGTTCGTGAGGCGGCACCTGCATCAGGCGGGGTTCGGACGACTGCACGCGTTCAACTACAACGCTCTCGCCGCGGACATCCCCCGACTGGCCGAGCGCTGCGCGGAACAGGCCGACGAGCTGCGGACCCGCCTCGGCGTCGACCGGGTGCACCTTGTGGGCCACTCGCTCGGCGGGATCATCGCCCGTTACGCCGTGCAGGTGCTGGGCCTGCGCGGGGTCGGTGTGTGCATCACCATCGCCTCGCCCCACGGCGGGGTGCGACTGGCCCGCTACAGCGCACCGTTCGCGTCGATGGCGCCACTGCACAGCGCGTCGTCGTTGCGCCCCGACTCGACGGTCATGACCCTGTTGCGGTCGAGTGCCCGGCCGCTGCCCACCCGCTTCGTCGCCTACTACTCCAACCTCGACCTGTTGGTGGCGGCGCGCCGGGCCAGGATCGTCGAGCCCGAGCTCGACGCCACCAACATCTTGGTGAAGGACCACGGCCATCTGTCGATCCTGTGGTCGCGCCAGCTGGCTTCCTCGGTGGTCGATCAACTCGGCGCCGCCGAGGGCCTAGCCGGCTACGGCCGGCCGACCCACTCGCTCGAGGCCCGGCGGGCGCTGGGTCCCGTCGACGCGCCCCACCTGCGTCTGGTCGAGCGTGCGGGCGGCGCCGACGAGGCTGCCGGCTGAGCGGGGGCGTCCCGGCCACGGTCGTTCCGGGAGATCCCGGCCCGAAGCACCACCGCGCACAGGGCTGTGGACGGATGCGTTGGTCATCCACCGGCAATTCACAGGGTTGTACCTCTTTTGTCCCACAGGCTCGACGCCGTAGGTTCACGTTTGTCAACGAGGGCTGCGGCGTGGGCAGTGGATGGTGGCTGGCGTCTGGAAGGCTCGGGCTGGCAGGACGGCTTCCTTGGGGAGTCGCGAGGTTTCTGGGAGCGCAGGTCAATCGTGATGCGGCTATCCCGGGTTCGCGCGGCCCCCTGACCTGCTGGTTCGCGCCGCAGCCCCTGGTTGGCCGGTTGGAGGGCGAAGAAATCCCTGCCGGGATCGGCACCAACCGTTGACAACGCCGTAATTACGATGGTGTAATCCCTGGCACATCTTGTGGCCCGGGGCATCAGGGGGGCAGATCAACCACAAGATCTTGTGGCGGCGGCGCGAGTCGGGGCCACGGGATCTCGTGGCGGCGGCTGCACCCCCCGGTAGCCTGGACGGAACCGGTTCCGGGCCACGGGGACACCCCAACTTCGGTTCGACCGGGAGGAGACAACGCCCATGGCTCTGGCGCCTGAGCAGGCTGGTATCGGCATCCGCCGTCACTTCACGACGGAGGGGACGCACCCCTACGACGAGGTGGCGTGGGAGACCCGCGACGCGCGGATCACCAACTACCGCGATGGCTCGGTCGCTTTCGAGCAACTCGACGTCGAGTTCCCGGTCGGTTGGTCGCTCAACGCGACCAACATCGTCGCCCAGAAGTACTTTCGCGGCACGCTCGGCACCCCCGAGCGCGAGCGGTCGCTGCGTCAGGTGGCCGATCGGGTGGTCGACACCATCACCACCTGGGGCAACCGCGACGGCTACTTCGCTGACGACCGCGAGGCTGAGTCGTTCAGCGACGAGCTCAAGCACCTGATCATCACTCAGAAGGCCGCGTTCAACTCGCCGGTCTGGTTCAACATCGGGGTGAAGGGCGTTCCCCAGCAGGCGTCGGCGTGCTTCATCCTCGCGGTCGACGACAAGATGGACTCCATCCTCAACTGGTATGTGGAGGAGGGCACGATCTTCAAGGGCGGCTCCGGCGCCGGCATCAACCTGTCGCGGATCCGCTCCTCGAAGGAGCTGCTCAAGGGCGGCGGCACCGCCTCCGGCCCGGTCAGCTTCATGCGCGGCGCCGATGCCTCGGCGGGCACGATCAAGAGCGGGGGCAAGACCCGGCGCGCCGCCAAGATGGTCATCCTCAACGTCGACCACCCCGACATCGAGGAGTTCATCTGGTGCAAGGCCCGTGAGGAGCGCAAGGCCCACGCCCTCGCCGCCGCCGGGTTCGACATGAGCCTCGACGGTGCCGACATCACCTCGGTGCAGTACCAGAACGCCAACAACTCGGTGCGGGTCACCGACGAGTTCATGCAGGCCGTGGTCGACGACGCCGACTGGCACCTGCGGGCGGTCACCGACGGGTCGGTCGTCAAGACGGTCCGCGCCCGCGATCTCATGCGGCAGATCTCCCAGGCCAGCTGGGAGTGTGCCGATCCGGGCATGCAGTTCGACACCACCATCAACCGGTGGCACACCGCGGCCAACACCGGCCGCATCAACGGCTCCAACCCCTGCTCGGAGTACATGCACCTCGACAACTCGGCGTGCAACCTGGCCAGCCTCAACCTGCTCACCTTCCTCGACGACGAGCACGTCTTCGACGTCGAGAGCTTCCGCCACGCGGTCGAAGTCGTGTTCACCGCCCAGGAGATCCTGGTCGGCAACGCCGACTACCCGACCGAGCCCATCGCCGAGAACTCCCGTCGGTTCCGCCAGCTGGGTCTGGGCTACGCCAACCTCGGTGCCTTGCTCATGGCCCTCGGCCTGCCTTACGACTCCGACGGCGGCCGGGCCTGGGCCGCCGCCATCACCGCGCTGATGACCGGTCACGCATACGCCACGTCGGCTCGCACCGCCGCCCGTATGGGCCCGTTCGCCGGGTTCGCCGAGAACGCCGAGCACATGTTGCGGGTGCTCGCCCAGCACCGCGAGGCCGCGGCCTGGATCGACGAGGAGGCCGTGCCGGCTGAGCTGTTGTCGTCGGCTCAGCAGTCGTGGGACGAGGCGTGCGACCTCGCCGCCGATTTCGGCGTGCGCAACTCCCAGGCCAGCGTGCTGGCCCCCACCGGCACCATCGGGCTGATGATGGATTGCGACACCACCGGCATCGAGCCCGACCTCGGCCTGGTCAAGCTCAAGAAGCTCGTGGGCGGCGGCACCATGTCGATCGTCAACCAGACCGTGCCCCGGGCGCTCACCCGGCTCGGCTACTCGGCCACCGGGGTCGACGAGATCATCGCCTACATCGACGAGCACAAGACCATCCTCGGCGCCCCGGCGCTCAAGGCCGAGCACCTGCCGGTGTTCGCCTGCTCCATGGGTGACAACGTCATCCACTACCTGGGTCACGTGCGGATGATGGGTGCGGTCCAGCCGTTCATCTCCGGCGCCATCTCCAAGACGGTGAACATGCCCGAGGAGGCCACCGTCGAAGAGGTCGAACAGCTCCACATCGACGCCTGGCAGCTCGGCCTCAAGGCCGTCGCCCTCTACCGCGACAACTGCAAGGTGGCCCAGCCCCTCGCCACGGCCAAGAAGGGCGATGCCGAGGCCGGCACCGATGCGGTGGCCGAGGCCACCGAGGCCATCGAGCGGGTCGTCGAGAAGATCGTCTACCAGCCGGTGCGCCAGAAGCTGCCCCGCACCCGGTCGTCGAAGACCTTCGAGTTCCGGGTGGCCGACTGCAAGGGCTTCGTCACCGTCGGCGAGTACGAGGACGGCCGTCCCGGCGAGATCTTCGTGCGGGTGTCCAAGCAGGGTTCCACGCTCGCCGGCATCATGGATGCCTTCGCCATCTCGGTCAGCCACGGCCTGCAGTACGGCGTGCCGCTGCGCAGCTTCGTCGAGGCGTTCACCGGCATGCGCTTCGAGCCCGCCGGCATGACCGACGATCCCGATATCCGCATCGCCAACAGCCTCATGGACTACCTCTTCCGTCGGTTGGCGATCGAGTACCTG
>Ga0209048_10007401_pt1 | contig 10145 bp, 10 predicted proteins | sample FrelakmetCRP12CR_FD_187146 | JGI IMG/M metagenome (GOLD analysis project Ga0209048, IMG submission 187146) | Freshwater lake sediment microbial communities from the University of Notre Dame, USA, for methane emissions studies - CRP12 CR (SPAdes)... | ecosystem: Environmental > Aquatic >... | reverse complement strand
GAGAACGTTCGGCGTCAGCGGATCAAGCGAGGCTCACCATGACGTGCTTGACCTCGGTGTAGTCCTCGAGCGCGTACATGCTGAGATCCTTGCCGTAGCCCGACTGCTTGAAGCCGCCGTGGGGCATCTCGGAGGCCAGCGGGATGTGGTCGTTAACCCACACGCAGCCAAATCGCAGCGCCTTGGAGACCCGCATGGCCCGGCCGACGTCGCGGGTCCAGACCGAGGAGGCGAGGCCGTAGGGGGTTCCGTTGGCCCAGGCGATCGCCTCGGCCTCATCGGAGAACTGCTGCACGGTGATCACGGGGCCGAAGATCTCCCGCTGGATCATCTCGTCATCCTGCCGGAGTCCGGAGACCACGGTCGGCTCGAGGTAGAAGCCGGGCAGATCGGGCTGGCGACCGCCGGTGGCGATCTCGGCGTGGGCCGGCGTGCGCTCGAGGAACCCCTCAACGCGCTCGCGCTGGCGGGCCGAGTTCAGCGGCCCGAGCGTCGTGTCGGGCGCGAACGTGTCGCCGACCACGAATCCGGCGGCCTGCTCGACGAGGCCGGAAACGAACTCGTCGTGCACCTTGGAGGACGCGAGCACGCGCGTGGCGGCGGTGCAGTCCTGGCCGGCGTTGTAGTACCCGGTGCCGGCGATCGTCTCGAGCGCCGTCTCGAGGTCGGCGTCGTCGAAGACCACGACCGGCGCCTTGCCGCCGAGCTCGAGGTGGACGCGCTTGAGCGTGTCAGCGGCGGCTGCGGCGATCCACTTGCCCGTGTCGACTGAGCCGGTCAGCGAGACCATGTCGACCTGCTCGTGGGTGACGAGCGCCTGACCGGCCGGGTTGCCGTGCCCGGTGATCACGTTGAGCACGCCCTTGGGGAAGATCTCGGCCGCCAGCTCGGCCATCTTCAGCGTCGAGGCCGGCGTCGTCTCGGCGGGCTTGAGCACCACCGTGTTGCCGGCCGCCAGCGCGGGGCCGATCTTCCACACGGCCATCATCAGGGGGTAGTTCCACGGCGCGATCTGACCGATGACGCCGATCGCCTCGCGGCGGATGATCGACGTGTGGCCGCTCACGTACTCGCCGGCGGCGCGCCCTTCCAGGCAGCGGGCCGCGCCGGCGAAGAAGCGCAGGTTGTCGCACATGAACGGGATCTCGTCGCCCTTGAACGCGGCGATCGGCTTGCCCGCGTTGGCCGCCTCGAGATCCGCGATCTCGTCCGCGTTCGCCTCGATCGCGTCAGCCAGCTTGAGCATGGCCGAGGCACGCTCGCCGGGGGTCTCGTTCGACCAGCCGTCGAACGCCCGGCGGGCGGCGGCCACGGCGCGGTCGACATCGGCCGCGGTGGACAGCGGCGCGGTCGCCATCACCTCGCCGGTGGCCGGGTTGAGGATGTCCTCGGTGCGGCCTTCGACGGGGTCGACGAACTCGCCGTCGATGAAATTCTGCAATGTCCGTACCGCGGTTGCCATGCCGTCTGTCCGTCAACTTATCACCCGGGGGCGCTCCACATTGGCGCATGTTCGAGATCCGCGTCTACGAGTGGGCCATACGCTTCTACGCTAGGGCGACAGACCCGTTTGAGGAGAGGAACCCAACATGAATGAAGTCGTCATCGCCTCCGCTGCCCGTACCGCGATCGGCACCTACGGCAAGAGCCTCGGCGGCGTCCCGCCGAGTGATCTCGGCGCCGCCGCCGCCACCGCGGCGATGGAGCGCGCCGGCATCGAGCCCGAGCAGGTCGGAACGGTCGTGTTCGGCAACGTGATCCACACCGAGCCGGGGGACATGTACATGGGGCGGCTGGTCGGGATGAAGGCCGGAATCCCCAAGGAGACCCCCGGCTACACCCTCAACCGGCTGTGTGGCTCCGGTGTGCAGGCGATCGTGTCCGCCGCCCAGCAGATCCAGACCGGGGACGCCGAGATCGCCGTGGCCGGTGGGGCCGAGTCGATGAGCCGCGGGCCGTACTGGGTCCAGAGCGCCCGGTGGGGAGCCCGGATGGGCGAGACGCCGATGATCGACGCCGTGGTGGGGTGCCTGACCGATCCGTTCGGACATGTGCTGATGGGCGTCACGGCCGAGAACCTGGCCGAGCAGGGACCGATCTCCCGTGAGCGCCAGGACGCGTTCGCGGTCGAGTCCCACCGCCGGGCCGCGGCGGCGCGCGAGGCCGGGGTCTTCGATGAGGAGATCGTCCCGGTGGAGATCAAGGTCAAGCGCGACAAGGTCCAGTTCGCGCGCGACGAGCACATCCGCGAGGACGCCTCGCTCGAGGGCATGGCCAAGCTGAAGCCGGCCTTCAAGCCCGACGGGACCGTGACCGCCGGCAACTCGTCCGGGATGAACGATGCCGGCGCCGCCGTCGTGCTGATGAGCGCCGGTCGCGCCAAGCAGCTCGGAGCCCCCGTGCGGGCGAAGATCCTCGCCTACGCGACCTGCGGCGTCGATCCCTCGATCATGGGCATCGGCCCCGTCTCCGCGGTCAAGAAGGTGCTGGACCGCGCCGGCCGCTCGCTCGACGAGATCGGCGTGATCGAGCTCAACGAGGCGTTCGCCGCTCAGTCCCTGGCTGTGATCGACGGGCTTGGGCTCGACACGGACAAGGTCAACCCGAACGGCGGCGCGATCGCGCTCGGGCACCCGATCGCCGCCACCGGCGCCGCGATCACGACCAAGATCCTCTACGAGATGGAGCGCGGCGACCACGAGCTCGGGCTCGTCACGCTGTGCATCGGCGGCGGCCAGGGCATTGCGATGCTGTTGGGACGCAACGGAGCATGAGCAAACTGCTCTAGCCTTCCGACATAGGATGGATCCAGCGTCGGGCATCGGCATTCCGGTGGCATTCGCCGCAGGGCTGATCTCGTTTCTATCGCCCTGCGTGCTGCCGCTCGTTCCCGGCTACATATCGGCGGTCGCCGGTGTCGCGCCTGCCGACATCAGCTGGCGGCGGGTGCTGGGTCCCAGCCTCAAGTTCGTGGCCAGCTTCTCGGCGATCTTCATCGCGCTCGGGTTACTCGGTCAGCGTGCGCTCCGCGCCACGCTGACCGGCCCCGCGGCGCTGAAGGTCTCCGGGGCGCTGATCATCGCGATGGGCGTGCTGTTCGTGCTGGCGCCGTTCATCCCCAGGCTCAACCGCCAATGGCACGTCGGCCGGCTGATGGAACGCGCCGGCCGCAGCGGCCCGGTCCTGACCGGCGCGGCGTTCGCGCTGGCGTGGACGCCGTGCACGGGACCGACGCTGGGGGCCATCATCGGCGCCACCGGCTCCACCAGCTCGGCCGCGCACGGGGCGATCCTGCTCATCTTCTACTGCCTGGGGCTGGGCGTTCCGTTCCTGATCACGGCGATGGCATTCGGGACCATGACCTCGGCGCTGTCGGTGGTCAAGCGCCACTACGCGGTCGTGATCGGCGCCGGCGGCGTGGTCCTGATCTGGATGGGGATCATGATCTGGACGGGCGAGTTCACGCAGCTCAACATCACCGTCAACCACTGGCTGCAGAGCCTGGGGCTGCCGGACCTCAACTCCTCGACGTAGCGCGGTCAACGCTGGCGGTCGGCCTCGCGCGGGCACGCGGGCACGCGGGCACGCACGCCAGGGCGGGAATAGTGCGCACAGGCTGGCCCTTCCGCACTTAGGCCGCCCTAACGTGCTAGTGTGGCCGCTCCCAGGGGTCTTAGGGCCGCCTAACGCTCGAACAGGATCATTCGTGTCGTTCGCACAGACCGTCGCGCTCGGAGCGCTCGCAGGGTTCACCATCTTCCTCGGCCTGCCCGTGGGGCGGCTGCAGACGATCGGCACCCGCGCTCGGGTGGCGCTGGCGATGTTCTCGGTCGGCGTCCTGGCGTTCATCTTCGTGGACGTGCTCTCCAACGCCCGGGACATCCTCGGGCTGGCGGTCACCGCCTACAAGACGGGCCACGGCTCGCTCGGTCATCTGATCTGGCTCGTCACGCTGATGGCCGTCGGATTCGGCCTCGGCAGCGCCGGCCTCGCGGTCCTCGAGCGCCGGATCCGACCCGCCGGCGCACGCCGGCCGCCGATCGCGGGCGGCGCGCCCGCCGTGGCCATGACCGTCGCCGAGGCCGATGCCGTCGCGATCGAGGTCGACGCCGCGCGCCGGCGCGCCCTGCGCACCGGTCTCACGATCGCCGCGGCGATCGGCGTGCACAACTTCGCCGAGGGGCTGGCGATCGGCGTCTCGGCCCGCGCGGGGGCGATCAGCCTCGCGACCGTGCTGATCATCGGCTTCGCGCTGCACAACGCGACCGAGGGCTTCGGCATCGTCGGGCCGCTCGGTGACGTGCGGCCCTCGTGGAGGTGGCTCGGGCTCGCCGGGCTGATCGGCGGCGGCCCCACCTTCCTCGGCTCGATCGTTGGCTACGCGGTCACGAGCATCCCGCTGGAGTTGACCTTCTACGCCGTGGCCGGCGGTGCGATTCTGTACGTGATCGGCGAGGTCTGGAACGGTATGCGGCGCTACGGCCACCGCGAATTGGGGCTGCTGCTGCTGACCGTCGGCTTCCTGGCCGGAGTGATCACCGACCTCGTGATCACCTACGGCGGCGGCTGAGCCGCCCCGCGCGCTTCACTCCTCGCCGTCGGGATGCCGCTCGTGCCAGCGCACCGAGGCGGCCTCGGCACTGGCCGAATGATGGTTGGGCACGATCTCGTCGTCCTCCGGTACGTTGGACGGCGCGGGATGCTCAACGTCCTGGTCGGGATGGGTCTCGCCCCAGCGGGCGGCGGTGGCGGCGGCGTCGGCGTCGTCGCTGGGCTCTGTCTCTTTGGCCACGGGCTTCTCCTCGACTCGTTCGCGGGCAGGGTAGCGCGGAGAAGGCCCCGCGGCAACGTCTCATAGAGTACGTGAGATGTCAGGCCACGGCGACCCGTTCACATCCTCGGAGTCGGTGCCGGTCGACGGCGGCGCGCTTTTCGTCGCCCAGGCCGGCGCGCGGCCGGGCGACGCCGAGGTGGTCGTGCTCGCCGTCCACGGGATCACGGCCTCGCATCACGGCTGGAGGCCGGTCGCGCGTGAGCTGATCGAGCGGCGCCCCGATGTCTGCGTGCTGGCTCCCGATCTGCGCGGCCGCGGCCGCAGTGCCGACGTCGGGCCGCCCTACGGGATCGCGGTGCACGCCGCGGACGTGGCTGCGATCCTCGAGCACCTCGGCGTGCCCGAGGCCGTGCTGGTCGGTCACTCGATGGGGGCGTTCGTGGTGGCGCGGGCGGCCGCCGATCGTCCCGAGCTCGCCTCGGCGGTCGTGCTCGTCGACGGCGGACTCAGGATCCCGGCTCCCGACGACCTTGATCCCGACGTGCTGCTCGACGCCGTGCTCGGCCCGGCGATCGCCCGCCTGCGGATGACCTTCGACTCGCCCGAGGAGTACATCGCGTTCTGGCAGGCCCATCCCGCCCTCGCGGATCGCTGGAGTGACGACATCGAGGCATACGTGCGGGCCGACCTCGTCGGCGAGGCGGGCGCGTATCGCAGCGTCGTCAACGAGGGTGCCGTCCGGACCGACGGCACCGAGCTGCTGCGCGATGCGGAGACGCTCGAGGCGGCGGGACGGATGCGCGCGCCGCTGTGGGTCCTGCGTGCGCCGCGCGGGCTGCTCGACGACCCCAACCCACTGATCCCGGAAGCCGTCCGCGACAGCTTCGCCGAGGCGCAGCCCGCCGCCACGCTCGAGGATGTGCCCGACGTCAACCACTACACGATCACCCTGGGGGCCGGGGCCCGGACCGTCGCCGACGCGATCGAGGCCGCGATCGCCAACCGGCGCGTGGCGGCGCCGTAAGCGGGGGCGGGCGCCCCGTGCGCCCGGGTGCGCGATGATGCCCGCCGTTCCGTGAGTCCGAGCATCCCGATCCCGCCGCACGACACCCCGCTGACGGGCGGGTCGCCGTTCCCACCGATCGCCGACTACGCGTTCCTGTCCGACTGCCACACGAGCGCCCTGATCGCGCCGGACGGAAACGTCGAGTGGCTGTGCATCCCGCGCTTCGACTCCCCGAGCGTGTTCGGAGCCCTGCTCGACCGCCGAGCCGGCGGCTTCCGGGTCGGGCCCTACGGCCTCGTCGTGCCGCTGTCGTGTCGCTACGAGCCGGGCACGACGATCCTCGAGACGACGTGGATGACGCCGTCGGGCTGGATCATCGTGCGGGACGCGCTGACGATCGGGCTGTGGCACGATCAGCACGCCGACGAGACCTCCCACACGCGTCCGCCCACCGACCACGACGCCGACCACATGCTCGTCCGCTCGATCGAGTGCCTGCAGGGCGAGGTCCAGGTCGAGGCGGTGTGCGAGCCGATGTTCGGCTACGGGCGCACGCCGGCCAATTGGACCATGCTGACCGACGACTGGAGCGCCGCCGAGGCCACCGACGGCGAGGTGACGTTGCGGCTGCGCTCGGACCTCCGGCTGGGGATCGAGGGCAACCGCGCCCGGGCGCGGCACACGCTCAAGGAGGGTGAGCGGCGCTTCATCGCGCTCGGGTTCTCGCACGGCATCGAGTGCCCGGTCAGCGGCGACGACGCCCTGGAACGGCTTCGCATCACCTCCCAGTACTGGCGCGGTTGGCTCGCCGGCGGCCGGTTCCCCGATCACCGCTGGCGCAAGCACCTGCAGCGCTCCGCGCTGACGCTCAAGGGGCTGACCTACGCGCCCACCGGAGCCACCGTCGCCGCCGCGACCACGTCGCTGCCGGAGACCCCCGGCGGCGAGCGCAACTGGGACTACCGCTACTGCTGGATGCGCGACGCGACGTTCACGCTGTGGGGCCTGCACGCGCTGGGGCTCGACTGGGAGGCCGACGACTTCATGCAGTTCGTCGCTGATCTGGAGCGCATCGACGGTGGCGCGCTGCAGATCATGTACGGGGTGGGGGGTGAGCGCGATCTCACCGAGCAGGAGCTCGACCACCTGTCGGGGTACGAGGGCTCGGTGCCCGTGCGGATCGGCAACGGTGCCTACAGCCAGCGCCAGAACGACGTGTTCGGCGCCGTGCTCGATTCGGTCTACATCCACACGAAGGTCGGCGGCCTGATGCCGCAGCGTCTGTGGCCGGTGCTCAAGGATCAGGTGCGGTGCGCGATCGACGTCTGGGACCAGCCCGACCAGGGCATCTGGGAGGCGCGTGGCGCTCCCAAGCACTACGTGTCCTCGAAGCTGATGTGCTGGGTGGCGCTGGACCGGGGCGCGCGCCTCGCCGAGCTGCAGGGCGAGAATCACCAGGCGCAGGGGTGGGCCACGATCGCCGACGAGATCCGCGAGGACATTCTCAAGAACGGCGTCAGCAAGCGGGGGGTGTTCCGCCAGCATTACGAGACCGACGCGCTCGACGCCTCGACGCTGCTGATCCCGCTGGTCCGCTTCCTGCCCCCCGAGGATGACCGGGTCCGCGCGACGGTGCTCGCGATCGGCGAGGAGCTGAGCGACAAGGGATTCATCCTCCGCTACAAGGTCGAGGAGACCGACGACGGCCTCTCCGGTGAGGAGGGCACCTTCCTGATCTGCTCGTTCTGGTACGTCTCGGCGCTATCGGAGATCGGCGAGCACGACCGCGCGTGCGCGATGCTCGAGCGGCTGCTGGCGCACGAGTCGCCGCTCGGGCTCTACGCGGAGGAGCTCGAGGCCCGCACGGGTCGCCACCTGGGCAACTTCCCGCAGGCTTTCACCCACCTCGCGCTGATCAACGCCGTCATGCACGTGATCTCGAGCGAGGAGCAGAGCAGCTGAGGCCCGGCCGGCGCGGCGCGGCAGACGTTCAGCGCAGCAGCTGCTCAGAGCGCGCGAACTGCACCATCGTGCGCAGCGTCTCGCGGGCGTCGTGGCGGGGGCGCCAACGGAGCTCGCGTCGCGCCTTGCTCGTGTCCATCAGGACCGCCTCGCGGAAGGCCTCGACCCACTGGGCCTCGGCGGGCACGAACGGCAGGTGGGCGACCAGGCCGGCGGTCGCGTCGACCGCGAGCTCGGGCACCGGGATGCTGTACCAGCCGAGCGCGTCGGCGAGATCGGAGAAGGTGAGCGTGCCCGCGCCGGCGAGGTTGTAGACGCCGGGGGCGCCGCGGCCGAGCACGGCCGCCCGCATCGCGGTGGCCACGTCGTCGTGGTGCACGAGCTGGAAGCGGACCCCGGGGTCCGGCAGCACGGGCTTGAGCGCCGGCACGAACTCGAGCACCTTCATGACGGCCGCCGGCATCCGGTCGGACAGCTGGAAGTAGGGGATGCTCTCGAGCAACATCAGCGCATCCGGGCCGGCGACGATCGAGGGGCGGAACACGTAGGCCTCGGTACTGCCGCCGGCCAGGACCTCGCTGAGGACACCCTCGAGCTCGGCCTTCTGAGCCGAGTAGTAGTGATTGGCGGTCCCGCGGGGCTCGAGGTCCTCGGTCAGCCATTCCGGGTTGTCGCTGTGGAACCCGTAGGCGGCGACCGAGGACGCGTACACGAGTCGCGCCGCCCCGCCGGCGACGGTCGCCTCGAACACGTTGCGTGAGCCCGCGAGGTTGACCGCGCGCGTCTCCTCGAGACCGCCCATGATCAGGAACGCCAGGTGCACGACCACGTCCGCGCCGGCCACCAGCTCGGCGACGGCGTCGCGGTCGAGCACATCGGCCTGGCGATACTCGGTCTTGCGCAGGCCCGCGGCCGCGGGATCGAACGGCCGCCGGGCCATCGCGACGATCCGGCCCACCTCGCGGCTGCGCTCGAGCGCGCGCAGCAGCGAGCGCCCGATGTCCCCCGTCGGACCGGTGATCGCGACCGTCAACCCGCGGGACCCGGCGGCAGGATTCTCGGCGTCCGGCATCGGCTCCTCAGTCCTCGTATCCGGGTTCGCCGGGAAGCACGACCCGCGCCGTCTCACCGAACAGCAGCACCTTCGGCTGGACCGGGAGCACCGCGCGTCCGCGCGCATAGGCGATCAGCTCGTCGGCGGAGCGAAAGGCCGACAGCTGCTCCAGGTGCTTGATGGTGGGGAACACGAGCAGCATCTCCTCCTGCTCGCCCGCCTGCAGCGCGGCCGCCGGCTCGTACCAGCGCGAGTCGACGATCTCGCTGCCGTCCACGAGCGGCACCGCCCCGTCCGGGAGCGCGGCCAGGTAGAACCAGGTGTCGAAGCGGATCTTGACCTCGGCCGGCGTGATCCAGCGCGAGAACGGCACCAGCGCGTCGGGTCCCGCGACCTGGACGCCCGCCTCCTCGTCGAGCTCGCGGACGGCCGCGGCGCGCAGCGCCGCGTCGCCCTCGCCCTCGTGCGCGTCGACCGCGCCGCCCGGGAACACCCAGGCGCCGCCCATGAACCGCGACGCCGGATTGCGCTGGACGAGCAGCACCTCGAGCTCCTGGCCGCCCCCGCGCAGCAGGATCACCGTCGCCGCCGGGCGCGGAACTGTCTCAGCGCCCGGGTTGATCTCCTCCCCGGGGGCGGGCCGGCCGATGTCCATGGTGCGACACTACCTGGCTTTCGTCATCTGGGATTTCTGGAACGTTGCACTACGCTTCCGCCGATGAACGGACGGACAGCTCTCCGATGACGACTCAGACCAGCCAGAAGTGGATGTGCGAATCGTGCGGGTTCATCTACGACCCGGACGAAGGCGATCCGGACGGCGGCATCCCGCCGGGCACCGCGTTCGAGGACATCCCCGAGACGTGGTTCTGCCCCGTCTGCGGCGCCCGTAAGCGGGACTTCACTCCGTACGAGGATTAGTCGCGGGTGGAGCTCGGCGGCCGCGGCTCGCCCGGGCCGCGAGCCGGTAGCAATGCCCGCCCGCGCAGACTTCACAAGTCGAAGATCCCGCTCCTGTAGGGTGCGCGTCGAGTCCGGGGAACCCCAATCACAGAGGCATGGATGTTCTGGAACGTGTTGTTGCTCGGCGCGGTGGCCGGTCTCGATCCGGCGCGGATCGGGGCGGTGGCGTTCATCCTGTCCCGGAAACGGCCGGTGCGTCTGCTCACGGCGTATCTCGTCGGCGGGTTCGGGGTCAGCCTGATCGTCGGCGTGGTCGTCCTGTTCGTGCTCAAGCGCGCCGGAGTCGGGTCGAAGAGCACGGTGCCGCCGGAGATCGAGGTCGCGGTGGGCGCGCTGGCGTTGGTGGTGGCCGTGCTGGTGGGCACCGGAGTCGCGGCGCGACTGCG
>Ga0209048_10007400_pt1 | contig 10149 bp, 3 predicted proteins | sample FrelakmetCRP12CR_FD_187146 | JGI IMG/M metagenome (GOLD analysis project Ga0209048, IMG submission 187146) | Freshwater lake sediment microbial communities from the University of Notre Dame, USA, for methane emissions studies - CRP12 CR (SPAdes)... | ecosystem: Environmental > Aquatic >... | reverse complement strand
CGCGCAAGCTCCGGCGCCTGCCGCAACCGTGACGAGGGCCAGTACGCCCAGCAGGGCGAGGGCGCGAGCTATCGGTGAGAGCGCCACGGCAACGCGGCGCTCAGCGCGCCGCTAGTAGTTGGTGATAATGCTGCAACAACTGGTCGGGGGTCACGAACCCATCGATGCGCGTCCAGGGCTGTCCGGGAGCCGCGCGCATCAGCGTCACAGGGGCGTGACTCATTTTGTCGCCCCGATAGGCGCCAAAGGCTTGCTGCGCGGCGAGACTTGCCTGCAGTGTGCCGGTGTAGTGCTGCCACTGCGGCCCGGCACCGAATTTCTTTGCGTAAACGCGCAGGCGCGCAGGAGTGTCCTGCTCCGGGTCGATTGATATCGACACCATGTGCACCTTGCTGGTTTCGGGCCCGAGCTTGCGCTGGAAGGCCGCAAAGGTCTGGCTCGAGAGCGGGCAGGTCGTGGCGCAGGTGGTAAAGATGAAATTCATCACCACCGGGCGCCCATCGTCCAGCTCCCTCTGAAGCGAGACCTGCTGACCGTCGTCGCGCACCAGCTGCACAGCTGGGGTCACGTAGTTGATGGTAAAGACCCGGACGCTATTGGCGGCTGTGGAATCGGTGATCGTCTGATCCGCCGACCCGTTGGTCACGGCCTCAGCAGCGGCGCACGCCAACGGCAGCGCAGCCGCCAGCAGCAAGGCGCTCGAGATCATCCGTCGCATCATCACTCGTGCTCCCAATTACCGGCCAACGGCCGACGTACACCCGCCTGCATGCATCGCCATTTCTACACTGCCGCAGCGCCACGTCACGGTCAAGGAAGCCTGCACCCCATTGTTTACTTAACGTGGCACTACTGTGTTCTGCCCATCGGCGGGTCGGAATGAACCTACTAGGTGCGAATCTCCATTAGCCGCAATCTCGCCTACGCGGAAAGAGCCGAAGAGGGTCGGGTGGGGATTGCCAGGGACAGATGCGGGATGGTTCACAAGAAAAATGCGCGCACGTTTCCATTCGCTTTGGCGCGGCTTGCGTATTCATGGCGCCCGGCAACGTTCATTGGACCCATGGCTCACATTTTCATTGCAACAGTTTGAGCGGCGAGCGCGCTAAAAGTTCCGGACGGAGGCCATATGCTTAAGACACGTTTGATCGGGGGCGGAGTTGCGGCGGCGATTCTGGCGTTGTTTGCACTGCCGGCAGCTGCGCAGAGTTTTCGCGTGCAGTGTCCGGGCTCCACGGCGATGCACCCCAGCGACACTACGAACACTGGTGCCGATGTGTACAGCGGGCCGAAGACACCGACTTCAGCAAACGTCACCAACGGAGTGACGTACCAGCCCAACGGCGGTCGTATCAAGTGCCAGCAGGTCTCAGGCGGCGACGGCTTCGCGACGATGGCCGACGGCACGCAGACGTACCTGTTTGGCTTTGGTCCGCTGTCCGGCATGGCCGACGTCGCCGCGGGCATGCCGGGCACGCAGCTCGCCACCACCTTCAATCAGTTCAATGTCAACGCCTCTGGCGTAATCAATCCAGGCATCTTCGTCGGTGCGCCGGTCGACCAGACGGCTCAGTCGGTTGCGTCCACCTACAACTTCAACGCCGCTGTCGGCCTGGTGCCGGATCCGAACATGACCCAGTACGATGGCGTCAGCGGTACCTACACGGGCCCGAACTGCGTCACGAAGGAGGCCGCCTCGAATCCCGCGTGCATGACCGGTCATGTCGATCCGCGCCTGATCATGGATGTCGGCGTCATGAACGCGAATGAGCCGGCGCCGCTGATCGCCATCGATGAGGACGACGAACTGTTCCTGACTTTGACCAACGTCGGCATGATCATGCGCCCCGACCTGTTCGAGCAGCACACGATCCACTTCCACGGTTACCCGAACGCCTCCGCGTTCTACGACGGCGTTCCCGACGCCTCCATCGCTATCAGCATCGGCGGCAGCTTCAGCTACTACTACCTGGCGCCCGATGCCGGTACCTACTTCTGGCACTGCCACATCTCCCCGCCGGAGCACCTGCAGATGGGCATGGTGGGGCAGTTGTTCGTGCGGCCGCGGCAGGACCGGGTGGCAGCCGGGCACTCGCTATGGGCTTCGCTCGCCGGAGGCTCGGGGCTGCCTGGTGCCGACGCGAAGGGGCAGCAGAGCGACAACCGCACCGCCTGCCATACGGAAGGCATCCTGTGCACGACGCCAATTCCGGCGGCCAACAATAATGTGACGCGCGCCTCAACCGGCCGCTACGCCTACAACGATGGCGACGGTTCGACCTACTATGACGTCGATTACCCGATCCAGATCCATGGCTTCGATCCGAACTTCCATTTCGTCGGCATGACATTCAACCCCGAGTCCTTCACCGACATGAAGGACAAGTACTTTCTGTTGAATGGCCGCAGCTATCCGGACACCGTCTCGCCGGGCACGATGACGACGCAGTCGACCGATGGCGTGCTGCACGCCTCCCAGCCTCTGCCGACGATCATCAATATCCCCGTAAACGGCAAGGCGCTGCTGCGCATTTCCATGCTCGATGTCACCGAGTACCAGACGCTGGCTACGCTCGGCGTGCCGATGAAGGTGGTCGGAGTCAATGCGCGCCTGCTGCGTGACCTGGCCGGCAACAACACCGAGTACTCGACCAACTCGATTACGGTGGCGGGCGGCGAATCGGTTGATGTGATCCTCGACGCGACCAACCTGCCAGCGGGATCGAAGTACTTCCTGTACACCCCCAACCTCGACCACCTTTCCAACGACGCCGAGAATTTCGGCGGCCTGATGACCGAGGTCAATGTCTGTCCGGCGGCGCAACCCAACGTCGACCCGAACACGAAGAACTGCAAGGCCTAGGAGAGCAGCGATGCACGCCAAGTACATGAATCCCCGCTTCCGGCAGTTGCTGCTGGCTGCGCCCGTCGCCCTGGCCGCATTCGTTGCCACCAGCGCGCAGGCAGCGGTGCCCGGCATTGCCGGGCCGACGTTCAATCTGGATGCGAAGGACGCCTACATCAGCCAGCCTGATGGCGCCTCGGTCTACTCATGGGGCTATGGCTGCACGACGGCCCCGGCGGCGACGGCATTCCTGCCGAGACCCGGCGGCACCGGCCTGCCGAACGCAAACTGCCCGCAGATGCAGATGCCTGGTCCGACGCTGATCGTCCATAAGGGTGACATCGTAACGGTCACGCTGACGAACAGTCTGCCGGTCGCGGCTGGCAACACTTCCATCCTGTTCCCGGGTTTCAACGTTGCCACGAGCTGCGGCACTTCGGGAGTGCAGGGCCTGCTGACTTGCGAGGCAGCCCACGGCGGCACAGTGACCTATAAGTTCACCGCCGATGTCGAGGGGACGCATTCCTACTTCAGCGGTACCCAGGGTGACCTGCAGATCGAGATGGGTATGTTCGGCGCGCTGATCGTGCTGCCGGCATCCACGCCGTCAACCTGCAACGCCGTTCCCAATGCCATTGCGCACTATGTCGCTACAGGCAACTCCGCTGAGGCGGATTACCGGCTCGCGGCGTCTGCCTACAGCCACAGCGCGACCTGCTACGACCGCGAATACCTGTTCCAGTATTCGGAGATGGATCCCCGCATACACAGCCAGGTGGAGCAGCAGGTGCAGTCGAATGCCAGCTGCAGCACCTCGAACGGCTGCCTGCAGGTCAGCACCGAGCCATACCACCCGGCTTACTACATGATCAACGGGCGCTCGATGCCTGACGACATGGATCCGAACTACGTTGCTCAGTACCCGAATCAGCCCTACAACGGCAACCCGCATGTACATCCGGGTGAGCTGATGTTGGTCAGGGTGATAGGACAGGGCCGCTGGCAGCACCCGTTCCACGAGCACGCCAATCACGTACGCCTGCTCGCGCGCGACGGCAACCTGCTGCTGGCGCCGAATCTCCTTACGGGCGAGACGGAAAACCGCCTGGCTGGCCCGCTGCTGTTCACGACCACGACGACTCCCGGCCAGACGCTTGATGCCATCTTCCAGTGGAGCGGCAAGGGCCTGAACTGGGACGTATACGGTCATGGCTACGCCGGTGATTCCACCGTCTGCACGCCCGATGCGAACGGCTTCTATACCAGCAACCCGGCCGCGGCAAATTTCTGGGAGTGGTGTGCCGACCATAAGAAGCCCCTCGAAAAGAATCCGGCCGGATCCGTTGCTGCGGGCGGCCCGATGACGCTGCCCGACCCGACCATCGTGGTTAATGGACCCTGGTACAGCGGCACCGCGTACCTCGGACCCGATGCGGCGGCGCGCGCGGTCGGCCCGACGCCGATCCCCCCGTTCGGTACGATCGCGAACAACTCCGCCAGCGAGGCCGGTTTTGCCTATATGTGGCACTCGCACAATGAGCGTGAGATCACGACGAACAACATCTTCCCCGGCGGCATGCTGATGATGTTGTTGGTCGATCCGCGGGCGTACCAGATCGACGAGTCGAATTGAGACCAGGAGAATTGCAATGCGAGCCATCATGTCCAAAACGCGCCTGATTACTTCGGTAGTCGCAACCGGCGTTCTCCTGTTGACTGCGGGAATGGCCTCCGCGCAGACAGCGGTCAACCTGACAGCGGGGGCGACCAATACCACGCTGCCAGACGGCCAGTCTGTGCCGATGTGGGGCTATTCCTGCCAGGGCGTAACGGCCGGCACGGGAACCTGCGCTGCCCTGAATCCGGCGGCGAGCACCGCGACGGCCAATACGACCAGCGCGACCGTGTGGTCGCCGGTCGTCATAACAGTGCCGTACACGGCTGACACGAACGGCGTTAGCACCACGAGCCTGCAGATCAATCTGACCAACAATCTGGCATTCCCCGCCGGAACTCCGACCAATTTCATTCCCACCTCGATCGTGATTGTCGGGCAGCTCGGCGGCGGCCTCGGCACCAATTTCACGACCACGCCGAGTCCGGCCCACGCGGCTCAGGGCGTGACCTGGTTTGCCGCGGGGCCGCCTGACAACGGCACACCTGCCACCGCCGGCAACGCGACCTTTACGCCACCGGCCCAGCCGGATCGCATCCAGTCCTTTGGCACCGAGGTGGTTGCGACTGGAGCCACGCCCGCCGGCAAGCAGGTTGCTTCGGGCAGCGCGCTGACCTGGAGCAATCTGCGGCCCGGTACATATTTGATCGAGTCGGGCACGCACCCGTCGATCCAGGGCTCGATGGGCCTTTATGGAATTCTGGTGGTCACGGCCGCGCCGGTCCCGGGCACGAGCCCCGGCTGCGCCTATCCGGGCGCCACCACCGGCAGCTGCGCGCTCGCCTACGACGCCGACGTGCCGATGCTGCTGAGCGAGATCGACGCGGTACAGAACACCGCCGTCAGTGTGGCGGTCAATACCGCCGGTTTCAATGAAACCAAAGTCTGGAGCGGACAGCCAGGGCAGTGCGGTGACGTGCCGCCGTCTTCGACAGCAGTCGCTGGCTTCGCCAACACCTGCTATCCGCCCGCGGTTAACTATGACCCGCGCTACTTCCTGGTCAACGGCTTGTCGTTCGATCGCACCAAGGTTGCGGGCTCGACGATCAATACGCTGTATCCCGCGCCCGCCACGTCCACGACCGGCACGGTGCTGCTGCGCTTCGTGAACGCCGGCCTGCGCATGCACGTGCCGTCGATCGTCAATACGACGATGACGATCTGGGCCGAGGACGGCAACCTGCTGCCCGGTGTTCCGCGCAAGCAGAATGAAGTGTTCCTGGCGGCGGGCAAGACCCACGACGTCGCGCTGCAGCTGACGACCGCCGGGGCTGCCTTCAACGCGGCCGCCTACCCGATCTATGACCGCTCGCTGTCCCTGTCGACGAACAGTGCGCACGACGGCGGCATGCAGGCGTACCTGTCGGTCGCTGGCGCCCTGGCGCCGGTCTCGAGCCTGACCGCACCGGTGTCCGGTATTGCGACGACCTTCTTCTGCTCGAGCGGCCAGACGCTCTCCGTGTCTGATGCCAGCAAGGGCCTGATCGGCGGCATCGCGGGCGCAAACGGCGTCACGCTCGGCACGGCGTTTACAGGATCGGTCACGGCGGCGAATGTGACCGTGAGCGCCGATGGCACGTTTACCTATGTGCCGCCAGCCACTGGCGCCTGCGCCGGGACGTTCGCCTACACAGTCAACGGCACCGCCACGGGCACCGCGACAATCAAGGAATGCAGCGCGGGCGCGCGCGACGCTGCCTGCGCAGCTGCTGGCACGGTGACCGCCAATGCCGACAGCTACGTGAGCCCCGTCGGGGCGATCACGGGCCACCCGGCGGTACTCCACATCGCATCGCCTGGCGTGCTGCTCAACGACGTTGACTCGTCGAAGCATCCCCTGTCGGTCGTCAATCCTGCGGTGGCGCCAACCTGCACCCCCAAGGCGATCGCTGCGACGGCAACCACACCGGCGTTTGCGGCCGGTTCCGGCACCTGCGCCGTCACGATGCAGGCTGACGGCTCGTTCACCGCGACGGCTACGGCCTCGGGCGGTTACAGTTTCTCTTACACGGCGCAGAATTCGCAGGGCGTGTCCTCCGCGGCCTCGACGGCCGCAGTCACCGTCGGCGTGCCCGCTGCCAGCGGCATCACCGTCACGCTGATCGACGGCGTCACCAACAAGCCGATCCCGAGTCAGGACTACCGCTGGACCATTGAAGAGGACCGCACCTTCTACGTAGACCCGGCCTGCCAGATCAATTCAACCGATCCGAACCTGCGCCCGGCAACCTGTCCGGCGCTGCCCGTGCAGAGCCTGGGCTACAGCTTCCACACGGCCTTCATGCCGGTGGTCGCCACCGGTTGCACCGGACCCGTATCCTGCGAAGCGGGACAGACTCTCCTCGGCACCACGCCGGTCGCCTGCGATCAGGGCAACGGTGTGTGCCGGACGGTCGCCGCCAACACCGGCAAGGTGCAGCTCGACCCTGGCCAGATTCCGCTCGATCCGGCCAAGCGCTACTTCCTGACGGTTGCTCCCGCCGACGGTATCAATCCGACGATCAACGGCGCGGGTGGACCGATCGATCTGGGTAATGGCAAGTCGCGTCCGTTCCAGACCAGCGGCCTCACGAACAACATGGGCGACTGCACGGGCTTCACGGCTGCCATCGCGCCGACCGACAACTGCGGTCACTCCCTGGGAGGCATCCAAATCTCGGGCGCCACGGTTGCCGCGAACGTAACCAGCGGCACCGCGAACCAGTTCAATGTGGTGCTGACGCGCACGCCGCTGCCGACCGCGCAGATCTCGGTCTTCGTGTTCGAGGATGACTATCCGGTCAACGGCGAACACGACTCTTCGGGCGTCTCTGTCAGCGGCCCGACGCCGTACGAGGCGGGCCTGGGCAGCTTCAATATCGTGCTGTTCGACCAGGCCGGCGGCCTGGGCGACTCCACCGGTCAGCCGACCTACGACATGTTCAACCAGCCACTGTCGAATGCGCTGTCCGGCTGGATCGATCCGCTGACCGGCTATAACGCCTGTCCGCTGACGCGGAACCCCGATGGCCTGATCGGCATGATTCCGGTCTGCCCGCAGTTCGAGGATGGCAAGGATGCGAGCGGCAACCCCGTGCCTTCGCCGATGGCCGGCCAGGCCCTGATCAGCAACCTGTACCCGGGCCTGTATGAAATCCAGGCCTTCCCGGGTGCTGACCGCATCGCCAAGGGCGAGCAATGGCTGCAGACGAACACCCTGGACGGCGCCAAGCCGCACGAGGCGTTCATCAAGCCCGGCGAGCCCAAGCAGTTCCAGGAGTTCGGACCCGGCGGTTTCCACGTCGTGATCGGCTTCGCGAACCCGGACATTATTAATGCCCGCCGTACGATGGCCGCCACCGCCATCACGGCAGCAGGACCCTGCGCGACCGCGAGCAACTGCACGCAGAACCTCTACGGCCAGGTCCAGGGCATGCACATGGCCCGCACGCCTGACCAGCGCACGTACGCGAGCGGCGATTACAGCATGTATGCGTTCTCGCAGTGCTACGTCGCGGTCAGCGCGCCGGACAGCTACGACTTCGCCTTCGCGAAGTGCGACGCGGACGGCAACTTCGAGTTCAGCGCGGCCAACGGCAACGGGCCGCTGCCCGCGGGCGACTACAAGCTGACCGTGTTCGACCAGTGGAACGACATCATGCTGGACGGGCTCGTGAACTCGGTCTGCGTCGGCACGCACTTCTATCTGAACGGCAGCAATACACCCGCGAGCTGCGATACCTCGGGTGGCAAGGTCATCGGCTCAGATCCCAGCGTGCCGCTCATCTTCCCGGTCACGCAGTGGCGCACGAACCTGTACACGCGCACGTTCATCGACACCAACGGCGACGGCGTGTCGAACGTCGACAGCAGCGGTAATCCGACCGAGCCCGGCCTGGCGCTGGTCAGCACCAACGTCCGCTACCGCGACGGCAGCTTCGGGTTCTTCAACAATACGGACCTGAACGGCTTTGCTGGCTGGAACGAGATCTTCCCATTCATGAACTGGCTGGTCGCTGAGACCACCAGCACGCGCTACAAGCAGACCGGCACGCACATCGTCTATGACGCCGGTGGCCCGGTTGACGGCACTGCTGGCGGCGGCACTTCGACGATTGCCGATCACCTGGCGAACACGATCGAGCGCACCTCGCTCCCAGCAGCGCTGCGCGTTCCGGGTGCGGTGTATTGCACCGGCGCGGACTGCACCGGCCAGTCCATCGCGACAGGTCCGTATAACGGCGGCGCAGCGAGCCCGACGACGGGCCTCTCTTCAGGCGCGATCATCCCGCCGCAGAGTTTCGGGCCGTCCATGGCCTTCCAGAGCCTGCTCGGCCAGAGCGTGTTCATGGAATTCGGCATGCGTCCGATGAAGCCCGGCGAGAACGGCGGCATCCAGGGACATGTGATCTACGCCTCGACCCGTCCGTTCGACGACCCGCAGCTGCTGCTGCAGCTGTCCTGGGAACCCGGCGTGGCCAATGTGCAGGTCAACCTGTACCAGGAAGGCACGGATACCAATGGCCAGCCGACTCTGAACCTGGTCGACACGACCAAGACCACGAGCTGGGACGACTGGGCGCAGGGTTTCCGGCGCGATGCCAGCGGCAACCCCATTCAGACAACCTACACGTATACGGACGCATCGAACACGTCACAGACGGTGACGGGTTATGTGCCGAACATGAACTGCCCGGGCCAGGATCCGACCAGCCCGTTCTTCCAGACGCTGCGTGGCAGCACGCAGTGGCTCGACCAGAGCAACCCAAAGACCCCGCTCGCGGCCGACTCGCTGTTCAAGTGCTATGACGGTTGGTCGCAGCTGAACCAGGTGCAACCGGCTCCGTACGACGGCAAGTACACCTTCCCGAGCATTGCCAATATCAATCCGGCCACCGGCAAGCCGGTGGGCGGCATCGGATCCGTACCCGGTACGAATTGCACGATCTGCATGACGAACTCGAATGACGGCTGGCCGATGCTGCCCAACGGCAAGTACGTGGTCGAAGTCATCGTTCCGAAGGGCTACGAGCTCGTCAAGGAAGAGGACAAGAACATCCTCATGGGCGACATCTACGTCGCGCCTGTGACGGTGCAGTTCCCGGGCGTGGGCGGCAACGTCTTCATCATGCCCGACCAGGCCGCCGTCGGTGCCGCGTACAACAAGAACAGCTCGATCAACATGACTCAGGACCTGGGCTCGAAGACCTTCCCGCGCCACGAGGGCGACACGGGCTCTATCGAAGCCTACTGGACGTGCGTCGGCGCGCTGCGCACGGTGCCCGATTACAACAGCCTGTTCCCCGGTGTCGGCCAGAATGCACCGTTCGCCGGTGCACAGCGCCACCTCTGCGATCGCAAGGAGGTCGTGCTCGAAGACCAGTCGACCGCGCTGGCGAAGTTCTACGTGTTCACCCCGGCGCACATCGCCGGTCACTTCACGGGCACGATGACCAACGACTTCGCCTCGGAGTTCGATCCGTTCTCGCCGCAATTCGGCGAGAAGTTCGGCCCGCCGAACCTCCCGGTCGGCCTGCGTGACTACACCGGCCACGAGATGGCGCGCGTGTATGCCGACCAGTGGGGCATCTACAACGGCCTCTACTACTCGAGCTGGGAAGTGAATCCGCCCAACCCGACCGGCTATGCG
>Ga0209048_10007399_pt1 | contig 10150 bp, 15 predicted proteins | sample FrelakmetCRP12CR_FD_187146 | JGI IMG/M metagenome (GOLD analysis project Ga0209048, IMG submission 187146) | Freshwater lake sediment microbial communities from the University of Notre Dame, USA, for methane emissions studies - CRP12 CR (SPAdes)... | ecosystem: Environmental > Aquatic >... | reverse complement strand
AATGGTTCTGGTTTTATAGATTGGATTGACAACGTAATGAGGAGATGAATAAATGGAGAAACCTTTTATTTTAGCAGCAATTCCGTTTAAGGGGCAGATTCCACTCATAGTAGAGTGCGTTAACTCCATACTTCATTCTTACATAACTGGATTTTCGTATACTATAGTTTTGTGGGATGATGGAAGTACAAACGAAGAACTAGACGCTTTATGGAACGCTATTCCGAAAAATATTTTAATTTTGAAACATGAAAATGTTCAGTATACGAAAGCTGTAACAAACATCTTTGACTTCGCAAAGAGTGATAAGCAGTTTCATTATTTACTTCTCTGTAATAGCGACATTAAGTTTCATCCTGGATCTTTTCATGCGATGGTTAAACGACTTTTACAAAACCCAAATTATGCAGCAGTAGGGTGTAAAGTAGTAAAGTGGGGAACTGACATAATTCAACATACAGGAACTAGGTTGGGAGATGATGGAACACCAGAACATAAAATGAAAGTTGTAGATCCGTATTGTGGACTACATAGAGACGATCCGAGAACTATGCATGTAGAAAGACGATTGTGGGCGAATGGGTGTTGTATAATGTATAACTTAGAAGTCCTAAGAGGTCTTAATTTAAACTTTGACCAAGAGTTTACTCCCTGTTATTTTGAAGAAGCTGACTTAATGACAAAGCTAAACTTTTTAGGATATCCAACACTTTATGAACCAAGAGCAATTGTTGAGCATGTAATGAATGCTACGATGAATGCTGAGAGAGAAAGATACGAAAAAGTATTCTGGACGAATTGGAATAAGTACTTACAAAAATGGGAAGGATATTTTAATTCGAAACAATTACAGTTTTAGGAGGAGAAATGAATCATGGTGGTGAAATTTATAAACGACTGTCTCTTTCAACTAAGAAAGTAAAGTTTGGAGGAAGAAAGAGCAGATTGTACTCTAATGGTTATATGCTGGGTGCTGTTGTTCTTTCTCAAATTGTGAACGTCTATGCTATTTTTGCTTCTTCTGATTTTCCATATGTTTCTTTAGTTAGTTTCTTAATTCTTTGTTATTCAGGATTTTTTTATATAAAGCTATTAAAAGAATACGTTAGAGAAAAAAAGAGTATGGAAAAAACTGGGATCGAGTTTTGTAATGCTTGTGATGGGTATGGATACTTATTTGTTTTAGAAACTAGACAGTATGTCGAGTCTAAAAAGATTGAAAAAAAGAAAGACTTAATTCATTGTCCAAAATGTAGGGGAAGAGGAAAAATTGATTGGATTGAAAAAGTCACCAGAAATTAAGAGGATAGTATAATGGAAAAATCTCCAATAACAGATAAGACTCTTGGGATTGCGCATTTTGCGGATGCAGATAGATTCGCGGAAGTTAGAAGTAAAGCAAAAAAAGAATGGGAAGATAGACATATCAAAGCAAAAAGAAATAGAACAGATCCTGTTCCTGAACACAGGATTGACGAAGAGATTGTAATAGTAAAAGGATACGTAAGCAACCGAGATTATATCCTTATGAAAATAATTGACTTCGAAGAAAGTTCTAGATCTTTTAGTTACTACGGAATAGTTTTAAAAGTTACTGAGAAGTCAATGAAAAATCGAATTGGAAGACTTATCTCAACTGGAAGAGGTCTTTGGTTTGGATATGGACCTGCAAATGTTGGACCAGAAAAGATTAAGTGGATAGAAGAATGAAAACAAAAGAAAAATGTTTTAGGTGCGGAGGAAGAGGATTTAAGTCAATTGATCTAAGACAAATTCCATGGAGGGTTGTGATATGTAGATTGTGTGGAGGAGTAGGGAAAGTCGACTGGGTGGGAAGAGTAATAGGTGCGAAAAGTGTTATTCTCATCCCAAAGGTTTTAAGAGATAGAAGATGGGATTTTTATGTTGAACTGGAAGGAGAGCCAGTTCAATTTTTTAAGGGAAAAATATGAATCCTTTAATGGCTCTTGTTGTTGACTCGATGAGAAAAAATAGAGATATTTATGGTCTAAGGAGACTTCTAAGAGAGGCCGTATTAACACAAACAAAATTTTGGTGTAGGAAAAAGAAAATTTATATGGATCGAATAATTCAAGTTATTAAGAAAGAAATTAATGAAATTGAAGATGAGAAAAAATAACTTAATTTAAGAACATATGATAAAGGGGAAAAAGTGGAAACTGATAGAATTTTGGTTCTTATCGTAGTCATTATTTCGGTAGTTTTTGTTATAGCAAAAATCGCAACTTTTTAGAAAAGGAGAAGTTTGATTCATGAAGGATGAACTAGCCCAAACGAACTTAGCAAAACCAGAAGAAGTTCCTTCTGGAAGCATTGATCCAAGAAGTACTACAATTGACGAATTGTTTGGGAAACCAAAACCTCCAGAAGATAATGCGTTTGTAATTATCCAAGATGGTGGTGTTGGTGACGCAATTTGTGCTACTCCTATGATTGAGTCTGCGAAGAAGTTTTATCCAGATAAGAAAATCATAGTAGGTTCATCTCATCATGAGGTTCTAATTAATAATCCACATATTGATAAGTTATATGCTCTAGGTTTTCCTCAAGATCTTTTTGAAACATGGGTAAAACCTTTGAAGCGGTTTGGATCTGTAATTAAACGGGATATCTATAATGAGTGTGCTCATAAATTATTTCCAGGTCCTCTTAGTATGATCTGGTGTTACTTGTATGGTGTTCCGTTTTATGGAGATGACGTAAAGATTTATCTTACTGAAGATGAGGAGAACGAAGCGAAGAAGTTTTTAAAATCTTTCCCAAGAGAAGTAGTTGTAATTCATGTAGCAGCTGCAAGACTAACTTTTGATCCAAAAACTCAGATTACACAAAACAAAGATTGGTTTCCTGAAAGATGGGCAGAGTTAGTAAATACATTAAATAAAACATATGATATTATTCAAGTTGGTGGTAAAGAAGAACCTCAAGTTCCAGGCGTAACTACATATTTAATGGGAGGAACAGGTCTGAGACAATCAGCGGCTCTTATAAAACATTGTCTAAGTTACATTTGTGTTGAAAGTATTATCGGACATATGGGAGCTGCTGTTGGAAAGACAGGAATTGTTTTATTTGGAAGAAGTAACCCACTGATTGCTGGCCATCAGATTAGCGAAAACCTTTATGTTCCAAACTCTTGTGAGTTTAACGATCTGTTTTGTGGTAGGCCACAGGGATACTTTGGTGATTCAGAATTATATCGTGGTCAGATGCGACCTTGGATGTGTCCAAATAGAACTTGTATGAGAGCAATTACAGTTCCTTTAGTTTTACAGACTTTTAAGAAAGTTTTAAACAAAATCAAAGGAAAATAAAGATAAGAAGAATTAGGTTCTGGGTAAAACTAGAACCTAATTTTTTTGTTGTTTTAGATCTTTTTTTTGTACATTTTGTAGAACAAACTATAAACCTGGTGTGTTTCAAAAAAGTCTCACATCTAAAAAGGAGTGATTAAGTGGCTCCACCTTCAATTAAAGATCAAAATGGACAGCAAGTTAACGGGTGGACTACGTGGTCTAGACATGTTCTTGCTGAATTGGTTAGATTAGACGAAGAGATTGATTCTATAAACATAGCTCTAACTGAAATTAAAATACAGATAGCGGTACTTCAATTCAAAAGTGGTGTTTGGGGAGCGATTGGCGCAGCAGTAACTATAGCTATAACATTGGGAATTTGGTTCCTAACAAGACGATAATGAGGCTCTAAGATGTTTGATTTTATTCGGAAAATTGTTTGTGGAAAAAAAGGTCAAAGTATTTTGCGGAAGAACGGAGACGAGAGTCTAAATAAATTAATACATCTTACGGAAGAACTAAATTCTAGATCTGCTCTTTTAAAAGAGAGCGAAGAAAAATATAAGAATCTTGTCGATAACTTACAAGAAGGAATTTGGCAAATTGATAAAGATGGTAAAACAATATTTATTAATGAAAGAATGGCTGAGATGCTTGGTTATCCTCTTGAAGAAGTTTCGAAGAAAAGTCTATTTGATTTTATGGACCAAGAAGGAATAGACATTACTAAGCAACATATAGAAAATAGAAAAAGGGGAATTAGAGAGCAGTATGAATTTTGGTTCGACCGAAAAGATGGAAAAAGAATAGCTACTATAATAGAAGCAGTTCCTCTTTTTGACGAGAATAGGAATTATACTGGAATCTTATCTGGGATAATAGATATAACTGAAAGAAAGAGAATAGAAGAGAATCTCTATGTTATGAAATTTGCGTCTGATAATTCTTCAGTTCCAACTAACTGGGTTGACAGCAATGCGAACTTAATTTATGTGAATAAGAAGTTTTGTGAGAACTTAGGATACTCTTCTAACGAGTTACTAAAGATGAAGATTTTTGATATTGATCCAGAGTATAACAGTATGAAAGTATGGAGGAATCATTGGAAGGATCTTAGAGAGAGGAGAGTTCTTGATTTTAAAACAAAACATAAAACAAGAAGTGGAAGGATAATTTCAGTAAAAGTTACTGCGAACTTCGTAGAATTTAAAGAGAAAGAGACTTTAGTTTCTTTTATTCAAGCTTTATCTAAACCTATTACCAGAACGAGTAAAAAATAAGAACATATTATAAATATTAACTTATACTACGGTATGTTAAAATTAGACCTAACATTTTAAAAAAGAGGAAGAATTAAATGGACTTAGCAACTCTTGAAAAGATAAGTGAGACGTATTCTAGTCCTCCCCACATTATTGGTCTTTGGTCTTGTCTAAACGTTCCTGCTAGAACAGACTCAACCGCACTAATAACTTTTACTCTACCTGCGCACAACTTTTTTCTAGAACCATATTCTCCAAAGATAGAGAAAAGACTTAGACAAAAAGCGTATGCGATAGACCTCAGAATGATTTCTATTTCATGTCTTTCCGATAACTATAGCGTCTATATCTTAAATAAAAATGATATCTCACTTCTTCAAACAGTTTACGAAGTTGCTTGTTACTGTAATATCAATCTATCTGTGAGTGATACTGCGGAAGAATCTTTTATTATAAAAAATAGAGATGACGTTTTAACCAACCAGATTTATTTTTGGATTGATAATAGAATTGGAACAGTTGATACAGGTCCAATCCTCGTAGAACTTACATACGTAGTAATGCAAGATAGATTAGATTCACAGTTTTAATAAAGGAGAAAGTTAGATGCCACGTTGCAAACCAATACCTGAATGTAGTTATGGGAGTGGCGTCGGAGTGTCAGGGTATAGTGGATTTAGTGGTTATTCGGGAATGGATGGAGCTTTTGCTTCTTCTGGATATTCAGGAATCTCAGGGTATTCTGGATTTAGTTCCTACTCTGGTATTTCTGGATACTCGGGGATTAGTGGATTCTCAGGAATAAGTGGTTATAGTGGAGACTCTGGTTATTCTGGAATAAGCGGTTCAGGAGATTCTAAGGTAAAGGTTGCATCGAGTGATACTTTAGCTGGATATTTAAACGGGAAACTTGTTGCTGGAACTGGAATAACGTTAGTTGAAGGAAACATTGGAGGCGATGAAATTTTAACAATATCGTTATACATCGCTCCTACAGTATCTTTAAGTGGCGGGAGCACCGTTGAAATAGGTTCTACTATTGCGGATGTTGCTTTAAGCTGGATTTGCAATAAAGCAATGCTTACAAGAGTTTTGTCTGCCCCTGTCCCAGTATTAGATAGGGATAGAGGGGCTGGTCAGAATGGTTCTTATACTCATGTTGGTGCAAATCTTACATCTAATACAACGTATTCAATAACTGTTGGTGATGGAACTGGTTTTGCAGGTGGTTCTACAGCTTGTTATTTCAGAAATAGAAGATATTACGGGACGAATGTAAATATAGGGCCTTTATCTAACGCCCAAATTTTAGCTCTTAATAAAGAATTTTGCTCAGGCAGATCCAATACCCATACTTATGATTGCACAGGTGGGACTTATATTTGGATTTGTTATCCAGCAAGTTTCGGGGCTGCAACTTTTAAGGTTGGTGGTCTTGAAGTTACATTTACATTGTTTACTCAAGATGTAACAAACGATTCTGGTTATATTGAAAGTTTTTATTGCTATCGTTCAACAGAGTTACAACATGGAAGTGATATAGAAGTGGTGGTGACGTAATGGCGAAAAATGAAGGCACTCTGGTAATAAAAGAAGTTAGACCCTATGACAGTTTGGATACTTACCCATCCGCTTATGCGAATGAGGTAAAAGGGGGTCATCATCAGGTTTTGACATTAGTAGAGCGAGATGCAATTCCTGCAGCCAGACGTCTCGAAGGAATGTTTTGTTATGTTAAGGAAGATGGAAAAGTTTATAGGCTTGAAGCTGATTTGGCGACTTGGATTGAGTTCGCAGGAGCTATATTAGAACCTGTAATTACGGTTAGTAGTGAATATACTGTTAACGTTACCGACTGTGTTATTTTGTGTGATGCGAGTGGTGGAGGGTTTACTGTTCATCTTCCTACTGCTTTATCTGCTGTAGATAAACATTATTTCTTAAAAAAGATTGACAATTCTTGGAATATTGTAACGATAGATGCTAATGGTTCTGAAGAGATAGATGGAGAACTGAATTATTTGTTGGAACTGGAATGGGAATTTGTGGAAATAGCTTCCAATGGAACTTCGTGGTATGTGGTGGCTGAATAGGAGCAGCAATGGCAAAAAAGAAAGTTTTAAGTTTAGACCTTTATGGGATTCAACAAGTTGAGGAAGTGGGTGCCCTTACCTATGAAGGAAAGCAGGATGGGGCTGCAAATTGGCTTATTGTAAAAATGGACGAGAGTTCAGGATTGAGTATTCTATATGCGACATCAAAGAATAATCCGACTGTCACGTCATACGCTTTAGCGTGGACAGGCAGGGCAACTTTAACATATGGTGGTTATCCAGATGCTTTTTAAATTAAACAAAATAGGAGAAAATTAAAATGGCTAATTTCGTAACCTTCACAAGTTCAGGGACACTTTTTGATACTAATCTTGCACTAAATGCGATAGCAAATGGTTGGACGAGGTGTGAGGCAGGTTATAACTGGATAAAACCAGTCAATTCAAATAATGTTGCATACGCACGTATAACTTATCTTGCAGCTACAAGAATTTATACTGAGATAAGCGCTACAGGCTATCAATACACAATATTTGAGCCAGCTGTGAGGGAGTATTATGATCAACCGTCCCATGGAGGGTTAGGTTTGGGATGGGTAGGATGGGGCAATCCAATCTATTGGGCAGGCAGAACGGAATCTGATCTAACCAGAGACCATACGTTTATAGGCTGGATGGATAACAACTGTATCATTGGAAATGTATATTGCGATCCATCAATTACTGGAGCTACAACCTTTCCAATCTTCTTCTGCGTAACAAAAGGCTTTGATGGAGTTAATCGTTTGGTTGGCTTAGATATGCTGCCCAGTGGTGCACCATATCGGTGCAACGCAAGACTTATTTATGCCACAGATGCTATTAACTATTGGTATGGTTTGCAGTCTGGAGGTCTTGGGGTTTGGTCGTTTGATAACAAAGCCCGTTTATCAAGAATGTATTTATTCCGTGGAGGTGTTGCAGTTGCTGATGTAGTAAATGCTGCTACTATTACTGGAAGTTTCGAAGATCCAGTTACGGGAATACCTTACGTCCTTTGTAGCAAGAGTCAGGGTGTTGAAGTTTACAATGATGAGTGTATTCTGACAATCGGAGGGATAGATTACTATTATCGTTGTCTTTATCCTACTTTAACACCACCGCATACTATTATGTTGACAAATAAGGCCTCCAACTTCAATGCAACTGCAGTCCCTTCGTCAAAAGGTGTGGATGAGATACTGACTTATTGGGTAAGGAGATTGTAAATAAATGACGTTAACACCAGATATAATAACTACAACTACGAACCCACAAACGTTTTGGCCTGCTCAAAAGAAGGTGATTAGAACTTCGGATAATACGGTTCACGCTATTTTTAGTGAAGATGCAGCTTTTAATCATTGGATAAGTCGTAATGACGGGGTTTCATGGGCTTCTATTACTATAGAGTCTTATGCTCCATCAAAATCCAGATATTGTTCTGTTGTAAAAGATAACAACGATAATCTTTATTTGGCAACAGACAAAAGCGAAAACCCAAGCGGGATATGGTTCAGAAAAGGAACAGTGAACAAAGGAGTTTCTCCTTGGACTTGGAGTTGGGGAGCGGAAGTAGAAGTTACTGGTGCACTAACTCATTGTTTTTATCCTGATATCTTGATTGATGGTAATGGTTATATTCATATTCCATTCGCCAGGATCTATGCCAGTGTAAGATGCACTTGGGCAAGAAGTATAAATGGTGGAACAACTTGGGTAATTGGGACAGATACAGGTGGTAATGCTTATCTATTTCCAAACTACTATAATTATTATCCAACCATTGTAAAAGACTCTTTGAATAACCTTTACTTTTTTGTTGTTTCTTCTGGAGGCAATCCAGATTATATACAAGTTAAGAAGGCTACTTATTCTGCTGGGCCATCTTGGAGTTTACCAAGCGGTCAGGGTAACTATGTTTCCAATACAACCGTTCAAGGTGGAGAGGTTACAGCAAGATGCCTTCCAGATGATAGATTTATTGTTGCCTTCGTGGATAGTAATAGTTTTTCAGGGAATCTCTATTTTACAAAATCAATTAATCCTAATGATGTAAGTGCTTGGCGGTTTCAAATTCAGCTTAGCACCGATGTAAGTATTTATTCACCAAGCATTATTGTTTATAGCTCTTCAAAGTATAAAATTTATTATATTAAAACTGATGGTGTTGTATATTCCAGGGAAACTTTGGATGGGGGAAATACTTGGTCTTCTGTTCATTGTGAATACAATGCCAGTCCTATAAATATAGCTTTAGACATAGGAGATTCTCCAGCGACTTCAGTAGACATAATTTGGAGAAGTAATCCAGCTAATCCCAGAACTGTGTATCACGCAATCACACAGGATGATTATACCGTCTTTAATGCGACATTTGTAGCAGTAGATGTTGAAAACACTATCAATCAGCAGCCCGTTCAAGGGCAAGATGTTATGTATGAACGACCTCTACTATATCGGTCTCGTATGATGGCATTTCCAATATTTGGTGGAAGCCATGTTATACAAGTTAAAGGTGAGGAAGAATAATGGGATCGAGAAAACTTGGCGATACAATTACATTTGATTTTACAACCCATAATCCGTCTACAGGAATGGTTCAAGATGCAGATTCGCTTCCTACTTGCAAAGTTTTTAAAGATGACAATGATACGGCTATTTTAATTCCAACTGTAGTAAAAAGAGTTGGTGAAACTGGTGATTATAGAGTAAGTGTAGTAGCAACTTCTGGCAACGGATTTGAGGTTGGGAAGACTTATAATGTTATTGCGTCCGCAACTGTAAATACTATGTCTGCAAAATCACGGATAGGCATATTTGTTTTGGACTCAAAACGTAACGCAGACATGAATGACCTATCTCAGGCACAAATATTATCAGACGCTACGCCATTTCAGGGAAGTAAGATTGCAACATTAGCTGGGGATGTGTGGGATTCGCTTTGGGCGAGCCATACTGTTTCTGGTTCTTTCGGAAAGTTAGTTAGGTCAATCTATAAATTTATTTTACTAAAGTAGGTGGAGTACTACTAATGGATATTAAACTTAACGTTATATGGTACGATAGTTTTATGGTTGCAGATGGAGAAGGAAATCCAATTACTGGATTAGTTGATGGGAATTTTACGAAGAAACTTTGGAACCCTGTTTTTACAGAAGTATCTGGGGTGGTACCATTAACAATAACTGAATTGGGATTTGGGATGTATCAGACATCTTTCACTCCTGATCAGCTTGGAGATTGGACACTCGTAATTTTTAACGATACTTATTTTAAATATGGTAAAGGTAGAAGTTATAGATGTGTAGAACATTTGGCGGATGATATAGGAGTGGAAACAGATAAAGTACCTACAATTGATGATAATTTACAGAGAGCTTTAGGTTTGGTTCACGAAAATATTTTTATTGATTCTACAGTTTACGATGAAGATAATAACTTAATTTCTGCTAGAATTAGAATCTATTCAGATCCGAATGATGTTGGAACAAATATTG
>Ga0209048_10007398_pt1 | contig 10150 bp, 9 predicted proteins | sample FrelakmetCRP12CR_FD_187146 | JGI IMG/M metagenome (GOLD analysis project Ga0209048, IMG submission 187146) | Freshwater lake sediment microbial communities from the University of Notre Dame, USA, for methane emissions studies - CRP12 CR (SPAdes)... | ecosystem: Environmental > Aquatic >... | reverse complement strand
TTTTCAAAAAAGCAAATTTCTTAAGAGATCGTCAATTATCTTAAAAATAATCGGTATTCGTGAAAGATTTCTTGCAACGCTTGTTAACACCTACAAAGTGTGAACATCCTTATGAATTGGATAGTGAAGATTATCGGTTGAAATGTTTGCACTGACTGATTGTCTTACGATCTGCTATGATTCAAGATGGACAGTAATCCAGGGAGGGATTCCTCCCTCCCCGATAAAGAGACTTTACTGACAGTTAAATATCAGTGCCATACTGTAGGCTTCAGAAGCCCATGCCTATGGTTGACAGATGCCCTGCATTAAACTACTTCTAGGTGCTGCCATAATACATGCAGAGGCTGTACGCAGTGCAGCCTGGGATCCCTTTCTTTATTTCACACGCTCAATCCCTTCGGAAGTGATCGCAATTAACTCGATGCTCATATTTTTGACATCACTGGCTGCTGACGGATCGACAGGATTATAAATCAATTTACTTGGCCAAGCTCTCGTCAGATTCCAGCGGGCGACTTCTTTAGAAGTTTGGTCATACATAACAACGGAGCAATCTTTACGGGCGCCTGCGATGTTCCCCTTTTCCACCATCTGTCTCCATTTGTACATATACATATCGCTGGTAATACCTCTCTTAAGTGTAAAATCAAAGAACTTCAATCTGCCCGGCACCTTCTGTACTGTTTGTCGTCCTGATGACTCCGCAGCCTTATACTCAGTTACCTCGGTTTCAGAACCAATATTATTTGCCTGGACGAAAGTACCGACAGTTTGTTGGTTTATCACCAATCCAAAGTAGAATGTTACAAGCGGATCTGAACCAACACCCGCAGCGTTTGCAGGCTTGTAATTTGCAAATGTGAACCCCATTGCCAAGGCAAAAATCAAGACTCCAAAAACCACATATTTGACATCACTTTTCATTCTCTTAATCATGTATTACACCCCTTTCTAATTTCAGGTTGAATGATACTGATACCCGACGGAAGTTTTCTGCTTTCCATGAAGCAATTTGATTATTTTGTCACCTCCTCTGATGCTTGCCCATATGGTGACTCTTTTTGCATCATCACCCCCTTCCATCATGTTTATATTATCTTACGAAATATATTTCAGAAAAAACCAATTTATTACTATACGATAAAAGTATCTTGCTACCGACCTGCCCCCAGAAGATATACCACATTCAAAATATAATTCTGCCTTTATGAGGGCTATTATGGGAGCCGTTTCTATTTATTTCCAATTGTAATGTAACATAAAAGGGCAAAATAGAAAAAACAATACTTCAGGAAGACAGCCGCAGGCTGCATGCGCGGAGAATGAGCTGTCAAGGAGTAGCATGTTTCATCTCGCATTCAACGAGCTGCCCTGACAAAACGACCTGCGCCTTTGTATTTGAAGGATTTGCCGCGCTCTACCAGCAGCTCTTATTGAAAACAAGGAAGTAATGCCAATCCCCTGCTGATATAACCTCTCATGTGATTATCTCAGAAAAAATCTTTCTTCATCTCTACTGTTATCTGGTTACTTGCGAGTAAACTTTTGGCCATACCCTCGATTTTGGGAAGTTCGTACTGGAAAAAATACTGGAAGGTAAATAGCTTCCCCTGATAGAAATTCATCTCGGTCCCGGTGGGATTTGTCCTTAAGGCCTTCTGGGCGGAAATAGCCTGGAGGAGCCACTGCCAGCCGATAGTTATGATGCCGAAGAATTCCAGATAGAGCGTGGCGTCCGCCAGGAAGAGGTCCAGCTTCCCCTGCATGGCAAAGCTGATAAGATGTGCCGTTACCTTCTTCAGTTTATCCGTGGCCTCTTCGAGCTCCCGTGCGTAAGACTGCAACTGCGGTTCCTTTTTGGCGGTGGCTATGGTCTCTTCGATCTCCCGGATAAGCAACATGGCCGCCTCTCCGTTCTTCATGGGCACCTTGCGGCCCAGGAGGTCGAGAGCCTGGATACCTGTGGTTCCCTCGTGGATGGGATGGATGCGCGCGTCGCGGTAGAGCTGTTCCAGAGGAAACTCATCGCAGTATCCGTAACCGCCGAGACATTGCAAAGCCTGGCTTACGGCAAGGATTCCCATCTCCGCGGGATAGCTCTTGGCCACAGGTGTGAGAATTTCCAAGAGAAGGTTATATTTCTCTTTCTCCTTTCCTTCGAGAACCCTTTCTAAATCGACATATTTGCCGCACTGCATGAGGAGTGAAAGGGAGCCTTCAACAACGGCACGCTGGAAGAGAAGCATCCTCTTCACGTCAGCGTGCTCGATGATAGGAACTTGGGGAGACGAAGGATCTTTGGCAGTGAGCGGCCGTCCCTGAGGCCGTTCCTGAGTATATTCCAAAGCCGCGTAATAGGCGGCGGACGCGATGCCGGCGGCTGCAATTCCTACGGCAATTCGTGCCTCGTTCATCAACTGAAACATGTGGGAGAGTCCCCGGTTCGACTGTCCTACGAGATAGCCCCTGCAGTCACCGTTCTCGCCGAAGCTCAGCTGGGTGATGGGCGCCCCGCGGTAACCCATCTTGTGGTAGATACCCGCGACGTGGACATCGTTAAAGACGAGTGAGCCATTATCATCGGGCCGCATTCTGGGGACGACAAATAGAGAAATGCCTTTTACTCCTGCAGGAGCGCCGGCAATCCGCGCAAGAAGAAGATGTATGACGTTTTGCACACCATCATGATCGCCTGTGGATATAAATATTTTCTGTCCCCTTATCCGGTAGTAACCGTGGTCAGTGGGTTCAGCAAGGGTCGTTATGTCAGACAAGGAACTTCCCGCCTGGGGCTCTGTGAGGGCCATGGTTCCCTGCCAGTCGCCAGCGTACATCCTGGGGATATAGGTATTAATCAGTTCCTCAGTGCCAAAGGAATATATGAGATGGGCGGCGCCGGCGGTGAGGTATGGATAGACGCTTCCTGCGTAATTTGCTGCGGAGAAGATGAACATGGGGACAAATCCCAAAATCACCGGGAGCTGCTGCCCGCCTACTTCTTGAGGGGCCGTGGCGGATATCCAGCCGCCTGCACCGCAAATCTGCATGATCTCTTTCACCTTTGGGTGAACCTTGACGCGGCCATCGACAAATTCCGGCTGATTCTTGTCCATTTCCCGTAAGGTGGGTTTGAAGAGGTCCTTTCCCAGTTTAAGGGCTGTGTCGAGGATCATGTCGAAGGCTTCCCGGCTATGATCGGCGTAGTGGGAATATTTCAGAAGGGAGGCTGCGTCAAAGACCTCGTAGAGCAAAAATCTGATATTTCTTTCACTAACGAATTTTTCCGCCAAGATATCCTCCTTTAAAGGTACTTACAGAGAAGATGAAGATTGCTTTGCTGCGTATTCCTTTATGATGAACCATTTTTTTTGATTCTTCCGTCGATGATCAGGTCGTCGCCAAGTCTGCGAATTTTTTTATAATGGAGCATCGGCGATTCATCTATGCTTTTTGTTCCCAGATTGCCGACGGCCTCAATCCCTTTACCCACGATTTTCGGCGCTATTATTATCACCACTCTATCGGACAGCTGTTCCATTAACATCGATGTGATAATGGCCGCGCCTCCTTCAACGAGGACGGATGAAATCTTCCTTTTCCCCAGCTCAAAAAGAAGTCTCATCAGATCGACACGACGATCTTTATCGGTGTCGACTGCCATCACTTCAATACCGAGGTCCGCCAGTCGGGCGCGTTTGTCGCGGCTCGCATGAATGGTGGTAGCTACTATAGTCTTTGCCTTGTCTTGATCTTTTAGAATTCGTGCATCTGCAGATATGTGCAAATGGGAATCGACAACAACCCTGAGGGGGTTTCTACCTTTGGTCAGGCGGACAGTCAGTTCCGGATCATCTTTCAACACGGTGCCCGAACCAATGAGGACAGCATCATGATGACTTCTTAACGCGTGAGCAAGCGCAAGTGATTGCTCGGAGCTGATCCAGCGGGAATGTCCCGAAGCCGTGGCAATCCTTCCATCGATGCTTTGAGCGAACTTGAGGGTTACAAAAGGAATTCCCGTCTGCATAAATTTAAAGAACCTTTCATTGAGCTCCTTGCACGATTCTTCCAGGACGCCCACCGTTGTCTTTATGCCGTTACGTTTGAGGGCTTCTATGCCTTTGCCTGCGACCATGGGATTGGGATCAGGGGTTCCGATGACGACTCTTGCGGGTTTGGCAGCAGTGATGCTTTCTATGCACGGAGGTGTCTTGCCGTAATGCATGCAGGGTTCAAGGTTAATATAGATGGTTGCGCCCTTGATTGGCTCTGTGGCATGATTGATGGCATTGATTTCGGCGTGGTTGCCCCCGAATTTTTGATGATACCCCTCTCCGATGATGCGGTCTTTCTTTACAATAACGGCACCCACCATGGGGTTTGGACTCACCCATGCCTCTCCCTTCATGGCAAGCCTGAGGGCCCGTTTCATGTAGAATTCATCAGCCACGATGCGTCCTCCTCCCTTTGTTTGTTGTATCATATATCACGCCTGTCACGGATGTAAAGGGTGAATAATAATAGAATGTTTCTGTTGTTGAGTGGGCTTTAATGTGATATAGGGAAGCGCAATTATCGGGCTTGAAATTCACTTGGGGTCAATCCGCTATTTTTGGGTTTGCGTAGAGGACATGGGTGATGCCGGTCCTAGCGAAAAGGAGAAGAGATTATGAAGGGCGTTGTCTTAGCGGGAGGTTTGGGCAGTCGCATGTATCCTCTTACAAAGGTTACTAATAAACATCTCCTTCCTGTTTACAATGAACCCATGATTTATTATCCCATAAAGATACTGGTGAATGCCGGTATTGATGACATAATGATTGTTACGGGAGGAAACAATGCCGGTGAATTTTTGAAACTCCTGGGAAACGGGAAGGACTTCGGCCTCAGACATCTTAATTATACATATCAGGAGGGAGAGGGGGGAATTGCGGCAGCCCTGAGCCTTGCAGAGTTCTTCGCAGATGAGGGGAAAATTGTTGTTGTCTTAGGGGATAACATCATTGAAAAGAATGTCAGAAAGGCCGTTGAGGCTTTTGAGAAGCAGAAAGACGGGGCCAGGATTATGCTGAAAGAGGTACCTGACCCCAAGAGGTTTGGCGTCCCCGTTTTCGATGGAAACCGTATTGTCCGTGTTGAAGAAAAGCCGGCTGTGCCGAAATCGCAGTATGCCGTCATCGGCATTTATATGTATGACAGGAGAGTTTTCGAATTCATCAAGACTTTGAAGCCATCACAGAGAGGGGAACTGGAGATCACGGACGTTAATAATTTCTATATTAACGAAGGCAAAATGGAATGGGATATTCTCGATGGTTGGTGGAGCGATGCTGGAACCTTTGAGTCCCTGCAGTACGCCGGGAATATGGTGGCGAAAACGGGAGCAAACAAGATGTGAGGGTCGAATATGATCGAAGGGGTCATGATTAAAAAGCTGAAGGTCATACCGGATGAGCGGGGCAGATTGATGGAGATCCTGCGTATAGATGATGAGATGTTTAAAAAATTCGGCCAGGTGTATATGACGACGGCCTACCCGGGAGTTGTGAAAGGATGGCATTATCATAAGAAGCAGTATGACAATATGGCCGTTGTAAAAGGTATGATGAAAATTGTTCTTTATGACGGCAGGCAGGATTCTTCAACACACAGTGAGATTAACGAGTTCTTTGCGGGTGAACACAATCCTCTACTGATCCATATTCCGCCCTACGTGTATCACGGATTCAAATGCGTTTCCCAGGAAGAGGCCGTGGTGGTCAATACGCCAACAGAGGCATACGATTACAGTGAGCCTGATGAATTCAGGGTGCATCCCCATGATAATGATATTCCCTATGAGTGGGACCGGAAAGACGGCTGATGCCGATAATCGGTGTAGCGTTTCAAAAATCACTAGATGATTGTTATTGCGGAAAGTAAAACGGCCGAAGATATTCGGCGCATTCTTGCGAAAATTAGGCGAAAGGCATTGACAAGGTTTATATGGGCGCATTTCTGTATATCTTTCTCACCTCTGTGGGTGCCGCCGTTGGGAGCTTTCTCAATGTCTTGATTTTTCGGATTCCCGAGGGGCAATCTATCGTTCTTCCATCTTCCCATTGCCCGAATTGCGGTCATGCCATAAGGTTTTACGATAATATTCCCATCATCAGTTATCTTATTTTGCGGGGGAAATGCAGGGACTGTCATGAGAAGATCTCTGTGCAATACCCCGTTGTAGAAGCTGTTACGGCACTTATGTCGCTGCTCCTATTATTGAAATTCGGTCTGAGTTTCAAATACCTCTCTTCTTTCATATTCACTTGTGCGTTGATTGTCATCACATTTATTGATCTCCGTCACCAGATAATCCCTGACGTCATTAGTTTGCCGGGAATACCTGTCTTCTTTTTCCTTGCCGTTTTCTTTATGAACCTAACCGTGTGGGAATCGCTCCTGGGGATTCTGATCGGGGGCGGGTGTCTTTTTTCTATTGCTTTCCTGTATGAAATCATCACAAAACGAGAGGGCATGGGTGGAGGTGATATCAAGCTGCTTGCCATGCTTGGCGCTTTCCTGGGGTGGAAGTCACTGTTTTTTATCCTGTTTGTCAGCTCCTTGCTTGGCGCAATTGTCGGCGTTTCCGCCATGATTATCAAGGGGCAGGACATGAAATACGCTGTGCCTTTTGGCCCTTTTCTGTCCATCGCTGCCGTTGCATATCTCTTTGTGGGCGCGGACGTGATGAAGTTTATGTTCTTTCATGACTGACGTTGTTAGCAAAATTTCTTGACTTAAAACCAGTATAAATATACCGTACCAAATAGTTAGAAAGTGCAAGAAAAGGGGAGCGAAGGGCCTGACTGTTGGGGCTGATTCGTAACCTGCTGCGTTTGGCTTTTGAATCCGTTATGCAAATAAGAGGTTGGCCATATGGCCAACTTTTTTAGTATGGATAATAATGATTTCTTGTCCACTGCGATTCCCTGATTTTGGAAATCTTTGGATGGTGGGTATTTTACGAAAAAAAGGTGTGTGGTTGAATGAAGCGCAGATTGCAGACACTGCTGGGAAATGCCGTAAAGGACTGCATTGATAAAAAGTTGATAGATGTAGAGGCTGTTCCCGATATAGAAATTGATATACCCAAGGATGCCGGTCACGGTGACTATGCCTCCAATGTGGCGATGGTGCTGGCATCTCGTGCGAAGGGAAAACTGCCACCCCGCCGGATTGCAGATATCATCTCAAAGAATATCAGCAGTGGCGATAATGTGCTGGCAAAGGTCGAGGTTGCAGGTCCCGGTTTTATGAATTTCTTTATCAGGGTGGATGTGTGGTCTACCCTGCTTCACGATGTAGAAAAGCTGGGCGATCGTTATGGCGCCTCCGATTACGGAAAAGGGAAGAAAATACATCTGGAATTTGTCAGCGCCAATCCCACGGGGCCCCTTCATATAGGCCATGCGAGGGGAGCTGTTGTTGGCGATGTCATTGCCAACATCCTCGAGGCATCAGGCTTTTCCGTTTTCTGTGAGTATTACATTAATGATACAGGCAACCAGATGAACAACCTGGGAAAATCCGTTTTCTCTCGTTATCTTGAGCTTCTGGGAGATGATGTAGATTTTCCTGAGGGCTGCTATCAGGGGGACTATATCAGGGATCTGGCAAAAGAAATAATTGCAAGAGATGGTGAGGACTATCATAAAAGAAACCAGGAAGAAACTATCCGCACATTTACGGATTATGCTTCGAGTTCAATATTGAATGGCATAAAGGACGATTTAAAAGCCTTCGGCGTAGTTTTTGATAATTACTTCAGCGAGAAAGATCTTTATAAGGATGATGGAGTGGCTAAGCTGCTTGCAGAGCTTGAGAAAAGAAATTTCATTTACAACGATGGGGAGACCGTCTGGTTCAGAACCACCGCGTTTGGAGATGAGAAAGACAGAGTAGTTATAAGAAAGAGCGGAGAGCCGACCTACTTTGCCGCCGACATTGCCTACCATCAGAATAAGTACCAGCGCGGTTTCGATAGAATTATCGATGTCTGGGGCGCCGATCATCATGGATATATCCCCCGGATGGCTGCCTGTATCGAGGCCCTCGGACATGAAAAGGATTCGCTGAAGATTGTTCTGGTGCAGCTTGTGAATCTCCTGCGGGATGGGAGGCCTGCCCCCATGTCCACCCGCGCCGGTGAGTTCGTAACGTTGAACGAAGTCATTGACGAAGTAGGAAAAGACGCAGCAAGGTATAACTTCCTGATGAGACGTTCGGACAGTCACCTCGATTTCGACCTGGAGCTGGCAAAGAGGCAATCCAGTGAGAATCCTGTCTACTATGTGCAGTATGCGCATGCGAGAATTTGCAGTATCATGAGAAATGCTGACGAGCGGGGCTACAAAATTCCGGCATATGATGAAGTCGATTTGAGCTTCCTGACTCTTCCTGAGGAGATTAACTTAATTAAGGCAATCACCCGGCTTCCTGAGGTGGTTGAAGGGGCTGCGCTTTCCCTCGAACCACACCGTTTGACGTTTTACCTTAATGATCTTGCGGCCCTCTTCCACAGTTATTATAATAAGTATAAGGTTTTATCTGATGAAGAAGGCCTCAGCAGGGCGAGGCTTTTCTTGATAAAATCAATTCTGGTTGTGCTGAGCAATGCCTTGAGGATACTGGGAGTTTCAGCACCGGAAAGAATGTGAAGACAATAGAAAAGTGAAATGACATCCAAAAATGTGCGTGTATTTGAACTGAAGCTGGGTAAGCGGGCATTAATTCTATTTATCTTAGGAATGTCCTGTTTGCTTTTTGTTGTTTTTCTTTTCGGCGTGACGGTTGGCCAGAATATTGATACCTACCCGGAAAAGTATTCACGCGGTTTTCGGGGCATGATGATGGAAAAACTTGGCTGGTCATCGAATAGGCCGGAGTCTGCTGTGTCCGCCAGCGAAACAGCGAAAGAAACCGTTAAGGCAGTGGCCGATGAAATTGTCCCGGAAGAAAAGAAGACGCCTGTTGCAGCTACCGCGACGTCTGATGAAAAGCAGCCTTCACTTCCTGCCGCCGCTCAAACGGAAATAAAGCCGTCTCTCGAGAAGGAAAAATATCAAATACACGTCGGTTCTTTCAAAGAAAAAGGAAAAGCCGATGAGTTATGTAAAAAACTTACAGCCCTTGGATTTTCCCCGAGAGTTGGTGAAGTGCAGGTGCCGAAAAAGGGGAAGTTGGTGCGCATAACCATCGAAGGTTATGAAAGTCGGGAAGATGCGCAAGAAGCGGCGGACGGTGTGGCAAGAAAAATCAAGGGCCTCAGTTGTGTCGTTTTAAAAATGGGAGCAAAGAATAATTAGAACAGCAGATATGTGCGGGTGAGTGATGTTTGAGACGCTGACGGAAAAATTAGAAGATGTATTTAAGAAACTCAAGCGGAGGGGTCGCCTCGATGAAGATAACATTGTTTCCGCTTTGAAAGAGATACGCATGGCCCTTCTTGAGGCGGATGTCAATTTTAAGGTGGTCAAGGACTTTATAGAGGACATCAGGTTGAGGGCTGTGGGTCAGGATGTTCTGGACAGTATCACGCCGGGTCAGCAGGTCGTGAAGATTGTCCATGACAGGCTCGTGGAGCTATTAGGAGGAAAAAGCAGCCAGCTGAAACTTTCCAGCCGTTTCCCTGCTCCCGTAATGATGGTCGGTCTTCAGGGATGCGGCAAAACAACGACAGCAGTAAAACTTGCGCAGCATCTGGTCTATCAGGGCAAGCGGGTGTATCTCGTTTCGTCAGACGTTTACAGGCCGGCAGCCATAGAGCAGTTGAAAGTCTTAGGTGAGAAGATTGAGAGTGTGGGTATTTATGTTTCCGGAGAGATTCATGATCCGGTCAGGATTTGCCTGCAGGCTGTTGAAGAGGCAAGGAGCAACGGCTATGAAGTGATTATCGTTGATACGGCCGGGAGGCTTCACATAGACAATGAAATGATGGATGAACTCAAAAGGATAAAGGATGCAATTAATCCCTCAGAGATTCTCCTTGTCGCAGATGCCATGACAGGTCAGGATGCTGTGAATGTGGCGGGAAAATTTAATGAACTTCTCGGCATTGATGGCGTGATTATGACCAAGATGGACGGAGACGCGAGAGGCGGCGCAGCTC
>Ga0209048_10007397_pt1 | contig 10150 bp, 6 predicted proteins | sample FrelakmetCRP12CR_FD_187146 | JGI IMG/M metagenome (GOLD analysis project Ga0209048, IMG submission 187146) | Freshwater lake sediment microbial communities from the University of Notre Dame, USA, for methane emissions studies - CRP12 CR (SPAdes)... | ecosystem: Environmental > Aquatic >... | reverse complement strand
CTTGCGCTCGCGCTCGGAGCTTCTCCAAGGCCGGCGCCGACGCCCGTGCTGCCGCCGGTGGCCGGAAGCGCGAGCGACGACGACGCCGAGCGCGTCGAGCACCCGGTCCGCTTCGTCGAACCGGCTCCCGAGATGCGCAAGCTCGCGGTGACCCTCGGGACCTGGAGCTTCACCGAGACCTGGAACGAGCCGACCCGCTACAAGCGGGGCCAGTACGAGGGCTTGCCCGGCGCCGGAGGTTACGGAACCCTGACGGTTCGCCCCGGGCCCGGCGGCTTCTCGATCCTGCTCGACTACGACGCGCGCAATCCCATGGGGCACGTCACCGCGCTCGCCGTCGTCTCGTGGGACCCGGCGCGCCGCTCGTACGAACTCGACGAGATCCACAGCGCCTTTCCGGGCGTCCTTCACCTGACGGGCCAATTCGAGAAGGGAGACCTCGTCTTTCGCGGGCAGGACGCGCGGACGGGGCGCAAGCTTCGAGTGCGCCTCGTCTGGACGGGGCTCGGCCAGGACGCGTGGACCACGAGATGGAGCGAGGCCGGGAAACACGGCCGCATGGAAGAGGTCGTGGCGACGGAGCTGACCAGGAGCCCGGCGCGGTGAGGCTCCGGCCGTGGGCGTCCGGGCGCCCTGTCGCATAGCATTCCAGGACGATGTCGTTGTCGTTCTGTCGCGCCGCGGGCATCGCGCTCGTCTGGCTGACGGCGGCGGGGCGCCTCTTTGGGGGTTCGGGTGAAACCGGCACGATCTCCGGCCGCGTGAGCGACGACGCGGGCCAGGCGCTTCCGGGTGTCACCGTCGAGATCGCCGGCCCGGCGCTTTCCGCGGCGCGCGTCGCGGGGACCGACACGTCCGGGTTCTACCGTATCGAGGGCCTCCCGGCCGGGACCTACGAGGCCACCTTCAAGCTCCTGAACTTCATGGGCGTCGTCCGCAAGGGCATCGCCGTCGAGGCCGGCGCGGCGCGAACGATCGACGCGACGCTGCGCCTTTCGGTCGCCGCCGACGTCGTCGTCACGGGCAAGCGCTCGTTCCGCAACCTCGCCGACGTGACGGAGCCGGGCGAGAGCCTGATAGGGATCGCGGGCGCGTCGACCCAGGGCGCCATCACGTCCGAGCAGGTCGCACTGCTTCCGATAGGGCGGCCCGGCGACGTGCTCGAGACGATTCCGGGCCTCGTCATCAGCCAGCACTCGGGAGAGGGCAAGGCGAACCAGTACTACCTGCGCGGCTTCAACCTCGACCACGGCACCGACTTCGCGACGACGGCGGCGGGGATGCAGATCAACATGCCGACCCACGCCCACGGCCACGGGTACACGGACCTGAACTTCGTGATCCCCGAGCTCGTCTCCGGCGTCCAGTACAGGAAGGGGCCGTACTTCGTCGAGGACGGCGACTTCACGACCGCGGGCTCGGCCAACATCAACTACGCCAATACGCTCGAGAAGCCCGAGGCGCTCGTGCAGGGCGGCTCGGACCAGTACCTGCGCGGGCTCTTCATGGGGTCGCCGAAAGTCGGCGAGGGCAATCTTCTCTACGCGATCGAAGGCGTCTACAACAACGGCCCGTGGGTCGAGCCCGACAACTACCGCAAGTACAACGGCGTGCTGCGCTACAGCGTGGGCGACGCGCAGAACGGATTCTCGTTCACCGGCATGGGGTACTCGGCGAGCTGGAACTCGACCGACCAGATTCCGCAGCGGGCGGTCAATGATGGCGAGATCCCGCGCTTCGGCACGATCGACCCGACCGACGGCGGACAGACCCACCGCTACAGCCTCTCGGCGGAATACCAGAGCTCGGGCGCGTCCTCGACGACCCGGGCGGTCGCGTACGGCATCGCCTACAAGCTCAATCTCTTCTCGAACTTCACCTACTTCCTCGACGATCCCGTGCACGGCGATCAGTTCGAGCAGGCTGACGACCGCAGCGTCTACGGCGCGAGAGTGACGCACCGCTGGATGGCGAACTGGGGCGGCTTCGCCACGGAGAACGAGCTCGGCTTCCAGGGCCGTTTCGACGACATCCACACGATCGGGCTGTACCACACGGAAGACCGGGTGCGCCTCTCGACGACGCGGGAGGACAAGGTCCGGCAGGGCAGCGCCGCCCTTTTCTTTCAGAACGACACGCAGTGGAGCGCGAAAGTCCGCACGATCCTCGGATTGCGCGGCGACGTCTACCACTTCGACGTGACCGGAGTCAGCGACCCGGAAAACGGGGGCAAGCGCACACAGGGAATCTTCAGCCCGAAGCTCTCCATGATCTTCGGGCCGTTCGACCAGACCGAGATCTACGTGAACGGAGGCTACGGCTTCCATTCGAACGACGCGCGCGGGGCGACCATCAAGGTGGACCCCGGCACGGGCGACCCGGCGTCCCCGGTCACGCCGCTCGCGCGGGCGACGGCCGTCGAGCTCGGCGTGCGGAGCCTGCCGATCCCGAAGTGGCAGACCACCCTCGCCTTCTGGGGCCTCGACATCGCCTCCGAGCTCATCTTCGTGGGCGACGCGGGAACCACCGAGGCCTCGCGCCCGAGCCGCCGCTACGGCGTCGAGTGGTCGAACTACTACCGGGTGCTGCCCTGGATGACCCTCGACCTCGACCTCTCCGTCTCGAAGGCCCGCTTCCGCGACGACGACCCCGCGGGCAACCTGATTCCCGGAGCGGTCCAGAACGTGGTCGTCGGGGGAGTGTCGGTGGACAGCCTCGCCAGTTTTTTCGGGAGCGTGCGCGTGCGCTACTTCGGCCCCCGCCCGCTGATCGAGGACGGCAGCGCCAACTCAAAGGCCTCGACGACGCTCTCCGCGCTCGTCGGGTACGAGCTGATCCGGGGACTCCGCGCGCAGGTCGAGGTCTTCAACATCCTGAACGCGAAAGTGTCGGACATCGACTACTACTACGCCTCGCGTCTGCCGGGCGAACCGGCCGGGGGCGTGGACGACATCCACTTCCATCCAACACAGCCGCTCTCGGCGCGCCTTGCCATCGTCTTTGCTTTCTAGCTCCGGAAGATCTGTGAAAGAGTTGCCGCCATGCGCTCCCCGGCAGCGGCCCCCGAGCAGGAACTCGGCTTCTCCGTTTCGGACCTGCCCGAACCGCACCGCAGCCGCACCCGGCAGATCCTGAGGAACCATCCGGAGGTCCGCCGGTACATCGGCAAGACGCCAGCGACTTTCTGGGTCGCCGTCGGCCTCGTGGCGTTTCAGGTCGGCCTGGCCTGGCTCCTGCGCGCGAGCTCCTGGTGGCTCATTGTTCCGATGGCCGCGCTCGTCGGCGCCTTCGCGAACCACGCGCTCTGGGCGCTCATCCACGAGTGCACGCACAACCTGGTGTTCAAGACGCCGGCGGCGAACGCGCTGCTCGGGATCTTCGCCAACTTCCCCCACGTCCTGCCGGGCTCGGTCCTCTTCAAGAGGTACCACCTGAAGCACCACGCCTTCCAGGGCGTCTATGACCTTGACGCGGACATTCCCAACGTGTGGGAGGCGAAGCTCGTGGGCACGTCGCCCTGGCGAAAAGCCATGTGGCTCGTGCTCTTTCCGCTCGTGCAGAGCCTCCGGCCGCCCCGCTTGCGCGAGATCCGGCCGCTCGACCACTGGGTCGTCCTGAACTTCGCCGCGCAGTTCGCCTTCGACGCCGCCGTCTGGCTCGTGCTCGGGCCCCGCGCCCTTGCCTACCTGCTCGTCTCGTTCCTGTTCAGCGTGGGCCTGCATCCTCTCGGAGCGCGGTGGGTGCAGGAGCACTACATCGTCTTCCCGGACCAGGAGACCAACAGCTACTACGGATGGCTGAACCGGCTCGCTCTGAACGTCGGGTACCACAACGAGCACCACGATTTTCCTTCGGTGCCCTGGAACCGGCTGCCCGAGGTGAGGCGTTCAGCTCCCGAGGCCTACGAGAAGCTCGGCAGCCACGGGTCGTGGGCGCGTCTGCTGTGGCAGTTCCTCTTCGACCGGCGCCTCTCGCTCTTCTCGCGAAAGGTTCGCGAGGAGCGCGGGGAGGTGCGCTTCGACGGCGACGTGACGCCCGACCTCGAGTCAGGGGGTCAGGTCTCTACAATTGCGCCTCTGCACCGCTCTTCCTGAGAGGACGCGCAATTGTAGAGACCTGACCCCGCGCTAGAAGCGCAGGGACAGGCAGCTCAGGCCGCCGTCCATCTTCGCGAACTCGGACATGTCGAGGGCGATGACCTCGAGACCGAGAGTGCGCGCGGTCGTCTCGAATTTCGGATGGCCCGCGGCCACGAGAAGCGTGTCGTTGACGCGCACGCAGTTGGCGGCGTAGTTCTCGGACGCGTCGACGGCGAGGCGCTCGTAACCGCGGAAGGCCGGGTGGCCGGCGAGGGCGTCGATGAGAACGAGGCGCCGCTCGGACACGGCGGCGATGCCGCTCTTCAGGTGCAGGATGCCGGCGACCCCGCGGATGTCCACTTCCGCCGACGTGAAGCCCATTTTCGCGAGGTGTCCGGCGAGCTGCCGGGCCCCCTCCGCGTTCGTGCGCTCCGAGATGCCGATGAAGAAGTGGTTTTCCGCCTCGCAGATGTCTCCGCCGTCCACGGTGCCCGGCGCCGTGATCCGGGCCGGGTCCGGGAAGAACGGCGAGAGCGCGCGCTCGATGTCCGCGACCTCTCCCGTGCGGGAGGGCGCTCCGGGTCGCGTCAGGACCGCGCCGCGCTCGGTCAAGATCGCGGTGTCCTCGACGAACGTCGCGTCGGGAAAACGCGGATCGGCATCGAGCCGGACGAGGGCGAGCCCGCACCGCTCGAGCGCCTCGCAGTAGCGGGCGTGCTCCGCCAGGGCCCGCGCGACATCGGGAACGCCGAGGTCCACGGTCGTGAGCCCGTCGGCGAAGTTCGCGGCGGGCGGTCGGACGAGGGCGTGGCGGAACATGATCGCTGTCCGGCTAGACGTTGAACTTGAAGAGCATGACGTCTCCGTCCCGGACGACGTATTCCTTGCCTTCCTGCCGGACGAGCCCCTTCTCCTTCGCCGCCGCCATCGAGCCCGTGGCGACGAGGTCGTCATACGAAACGGTCTCGGCCTTGATGAAACCCTTCTCGAAGTCGGAGTGGATGACGCCGGCCGCCTGTGGCGCGGTGTCGCCGGCGTGGATCGTCCAGGCGCGCGTTTCCTTCTCGCCCGTGGTCAGGTACGTGCGGAGACCGAGCAGGTGGTAGGCCGCCCGGATGAGCGAGGACACGCCCGAGTCCTCGACGCCGAGGTGCGACAGGTACTCGCGCGCCTCCGCGTTCGGCAGCTCCGCGAGCTCGGATTCGATCGCCGCGGACACGACGACGGCCTCGGTGCCGAGGTGGGTCTTCGCGAACTCGCGGACAGCCATGACGTGGGGCGAGGCGTCCGCCGCCGCGAGGTCTCCCTCGGCGACGTTGCAGGCGAAGAGCATGGGCTTGAACGTCAGGAGGAAGAAGCGCTTCGCGACCTCTTTTTCCTCGGCCGAGAGGGGCGCCGTGAAGGCGCGGCGGCCCGTGTCGAGGTGCGGCACGAGCTTCTCGGCGACGGCGAGCGACTCCTTCGCCTCCTTGTCGCCACCCCGGGCGTTCTTCTCGAGCTTGTCCTTCGCCTTCGCGACGGTCTCGAGGTCGGCGAGAACGAGCTCGGTCTGGATGGTCTCGATGTCGGCCACCGGGTCGAGCGCGCCGGCAACGTGGACGATGTCCTTGTCTTCAAAACAACGGACGACCTCGACGATGGCGTCCACCTCGCGGATGTGCTGAAGGAACTTGTTGCCGAGGCCCTCGCCCTTCGACGCGCCCTTGACGAGGCCGGCGATGTCCACGAACTCGATCGTCGCCGGGATGATCCGCTCCGACTTCGAGATCTTCGAAAGCGGCTCGAGCCGCGCGTCGGGCACGGTGACCACACCGACGTTGGGCTCGATCGTGCAGAACGGGTAGTTCGCCGCCTCGGCCTTGCGCGTGCGCGTCAGGGCGTTGAAGAGGGTGGATTTTCCGACGTTCGGCAGACCGACGATTCCGGCGCGCAGCATAGGGCGGCGAGTATAGGGGAATCCGCTAGAATCTCCCCATTCTGAGCTCCGCCCCTCCGACATCCCCGGGCTTTCTCCGCGCCGTCTCCCGCTGGGAGATCGTGGCGCTGTCGGTCAACGACGTCATCGGGAGCGGCGTGTACCTGATCCTGCCGGTGGCCGCGGCGATGCTGCTCGGGCCGGCGAGCATCTGGGCGATCCTCGCGGCCGGGGTCGCGGTGCTGCTCCTCGTGCTGTGCTTCGCGGAGGCGGCCAGCCTCTTCGACACTCCGGGCGGCGCGATCGTCTACACCCGCGCCGCGTTCGGCGAGTTCGTCGGGTTCGAGGTCGGGTGGATGACCTGGTTCGCGCGTATCGCCTCGGTCGCGGGCCTCTCGGTCTTCTTCGCGCGCGCGGTCGGGTACCTCTGGGACGGCGCCAATCACGGGCTCGGCCAGGCGCTTACGGTCGTGCTGCCGCTCGCCGCCCTGACCTGGATCAATGTCCGCGGCGTCAAGTCGGGAGCGCGGACGGCGGTGATCCTGTCCATCGGAAAGACGCTGCCGCTCGTGCTCCTCGTGGCCGTCGGCGTGTTCGCGATCTCCTGGAACCGGGTTTTCCCGGTCCCGACGCCCGACAGCGGGAACTTCAGCAAGGCGGCGCTGCTCGTGCTCTTTGCGTACGCGGGGTTCGAGAACACGGCGGCGCCGGCGGGGGAGTTCAAGAACCCGCAGCGCGACGTGCCGTTCGGCCTCATCGTCCAGATCGCGCTCGTGACCGCGATCTACACGCTGGTCCAGCTCGTCGCGATCGGCACGATCCCGAACCTGGGCCAGTCCCAGACTCCGCTGGCCGACGCCGGGCGAATGCTGATGGGGCCGTTCGGCGGCTTTCTCCTGACGCTCGGCGCCGTGCTGTCGGTTCTCGGCACGAACAACAACACGGTCCTTGCCGGACCCCGGTACCTCTACGCCCTGGCCGAAACCGGGCGGCTGCCCCTCGTCTTCGCGAAGATCCACCCGCGATACCGCACGCCGTACGTCGCGATCCTGACGCAGACGGGCATCGCGCTCGCGCTCATCGCGATCGACGCCGTCCTGCACAGCGTCAAGCCGGGCGCGCTGGGTATCGCCGAGGAGCTCGCCGTGCTCTCGACCGTCGCGCGCCTGGCGACCTACATCGGCACCTGCCTCGCGGTGCCGGTCCTGCGCCGCAAGATGCCGGCGACCGCGCGGACAATCCGGCTTCCGGGCGGGCCCGTCATCCCGATCGCGGCCCTCGTCATTTGCCTGATGTTTCTCTCGGCCGCCGAGAAGAAGAATTTCGTCGGCGGCGCCGTCGCGCTGGCCGTGGGCGCCCTGGTGTACGCCGCGCGCGGACGGGCCGCGTCGGCGAAGGAGAAGGCATGAAAAGGAAAGGTTCGTTCCTCTACGCTGCCGGCCTCTGCCTCGCCGCGGACCTCCACGCGCAGGCGTCGCCGACGCCCGCGCCCACGCCGCAGCCGGTCACCGCGATCCGCGCCGCGCGCATGTTCGACGGCCGGTCGGACGCGACGGTCCCGAACGCGGTCGTCCTCGTCCAGGGAGGGAAAATCATCGGCGCGGGCGCGGGGATCCCGGTACCGGCCGGCGCGACGGTCATCGACCTCGGCGACGCGACGCTGCTGCCGGGATTCATCGACTCGCACACCCACCTGACGGGCGAAGCCGGGGACAACTACGTCCAGGACTTCTTCGAGGAGCTGCGCCGGCCGGCCACGGAGCAGGTTTTCTACGGCGCCGAGCACGCGCGCAAGACTCTGGAAGCCGGTTTCACCACCGTCCGCGACGTCGGTTCGTCCGACAACCTCGATGTCGGCCTGCGTAACGCGATCAACGACGGCCTGACGCCGGGCCCGCGCATGCTCGTCGCGCGCTACGCGCTTGGCGCCACCGGGGGCCATTGCGACCAGACGGGGTTTCCGCCTGGAACGTTCGGGGCCGAGCCGGGCGTCGAGAAGGGCATTCTCCACGGCGCCAACGAGGGCCGGCAAGCCGTTCGCCTCGACGTGAAGTACGGGGCCGACGTCATCAAGATGTGCGCTTCGGGCGGGGTGCTCTCGCTCGGCGACGACGTCGCGGCGCCGCAGCTCACCGACGAAGAGCTGACGGCGATCATCGACGAGGCGCACCGCCTGAAGCGCAAGACCGCGGCGCACTCCCACGGCGATCTGGCGGCGCGGGCGGCGGTCAAGGCCGGTATCGACTCGATCGAGCACGGATCGTTTCTGACCGACGAAACTCTCGCCCTCATGAAATCGAAGGGGACCTTCCTCGTGCCGACCTGCATGGCGGGGCAGTGGACGGGCGGCAAGCTCGAGCGCTTCCCGCCGGCGATCGCGGTCAAGGCGAAGTCGGCCTTCGCGGCCCACGACGAGATGTTCCGCCGCGCCGTCAAGAGCGGCGTGAAGATCGCCTTCGGCACGGACTCGGGTGTTTCGCCGCACGGCATGAACGCGAAGGAGTTCGGCTTCATGGTCGAGCTCGGGATGACACCGGCGGCCGCGCTGAAGACGGCAGGCCCCGCGGCGGCCGAGCTCCTCGGCCTGTCCGACCGCATCGGCACGCTCGAGACCGGTAAGGACGCCGACGTCGTCGCGGTCCCGGGAGATCCGCTCGAGGACGTGCACCTGACGGAAAAAGTGATCTTCGTCATGAAGGGCGGCAAGGTCTTCAAGTCGCTGCCGTAGGGGGCCGAAGAGGCCTGTAGCATTGACTTTCTGCGCCCGGGGCGCTACCGTGCTTTTCATCGATTTCAAAGGAGTCCCTATGCCGCGCCGTCTTCTTGCGACTGCCGGGGTGTTTCTCTTTTTCTCGGGCGCCGTTCTGGCCGCCGGCGCCAAGCCGGTCCCGGTTGTCGTGAAGGCGAACGCGATGGCCCTTTCGCAGAGAGCCAGGGACCTGCCGCCCGCGACGCCGGATCCCGACGAAAAGCGCCCGGCGGAATGGATCCGCAGCAACGAAGCGCTGCCCAAGGGCAGCGGCGCCGCCGCGCCGGGCGACCGGTGGGACGGGGCTCTCCAGACCGAGGCGCCCGCGGGCGGAATGCCTGGACCGACCCTCACCTTCGACGGCGTCTCCTCGGATGACAACGCCTCGGCCTTCGGATTTCGCGTGCTGCCGCCGGACACCAATGCCGACGTCGGCCCGAATCACGTCGTCCAGATCGTCAACCTGCTGTTCCGGATCTGGGACAAGGCGGGCACGCCCCTCACGGCGCCCACGAAGCTTTCGAGCCTCTTCGCGCCGCTCGGCGCCCCCTGCGGGACCCGCGACGACGGCGATCCGATCGTGCTCTACGACACGCTCGCCGACCGGTGGTTGCTCAGCCAGTTCGCCCTCCCCAACGGGCTCAATCCTCCCTTCCACCAGTGCATCGCCATTTCGCAGACCGGCGACCCGACCGGCGCCTACTACGTTTACGACTACGTGATGCCGGCCGTGCTGAACGACTACCCGCACTTCGGCGTTTGGCCCGACGGCTACTACATGTCCGACAACCAGTTCGCCCCGGGCGGCGCGTCCTACGCCGGCGCCGGCCTCTTCGCCTTCGACCGTTCGAAGATGCTCCTCGGGGACCCGACGGCGACGTACATCTACTTCGACTACTTCGGGGTAGACCCAAATGCCGGCGGCATGCTGCCGACTCACCTGAACGGGCTCACGCCGCCGCCGACGGGAACGCCGAACCTCTTCATGGAATGGCGAACCACCTTGTTCGGCGATCCCACCGACGCCCTGCGGATCTACGAGTTCCATGCGGATTTCGCCACGCCCGCGAACTCCACCCTCACCGCGAGACCTGACCTCCCGGTGGCGGCCTTCGACGCCCGGACTCCCGCGACACGCGCCGCGATCGAACAGCCGGCGCCGGCGACCTCGGGCCAGTATCTGGACGCGATCGCCGACCGGATGATGTACCGGGTCGCTTACAGGACGCTCGCCGGGGGCGTGCAGTCCTTCGTGGCCAACTGGACGGTCAACGTCAGCGGCGCTCCTCCAGGGCCGGTGACGGCCGCCACCTATCAGGCCGGCATCCGCTTCGAGGAGCTGCGCCGCGACCCCGGCACGGGCGCGTTCACGATCCAGAACCAGCTGACGTACGCCCCCGGATCGGG
>Ga0209048_10007396_pt1 | contig 10151 bp, 7 predicted proteins | sample FrelakmetCRP12CR_FD_187146 | JGI IMG/M metagenome (GOLD analysis project Ga0209048, IMG submission 187146) | Freshwater lake sediment microbial communities from the University of Notre Dame, USA, for methane emissions studies - CRP12 CR (SPAdes)... | ecosystem: Environmental > Aquatic >... | reverse complement strand
GTCAGGGCACATCAGGGCGTGGTCGGATGGCGGGCACGGCTGAGGGCGTGTTTTATGCCGGTTAGCAGCGCGGCCGGCGGTGCTGGACGCGGCACCTCCGGCAGTGCCGGAGGGCTGACGCGGTTCGTATATAACCGTGAGCGGCTGACGGCCGTCGTCGCGGCGTTTTCGGCGGCGTGCAAATACGACGGCGCGTTTTCTTTTATCGAACAGATACCTTTTCATGTTTCTGGAGGATATATATGGCGGACAATGAATCAGTTGACAGGCCAGCAAGTGCTGACGGCTTGGAAATTAGCAACGGTGTCCAGCGGAGAGTTTCCGCCGGTGGAGAAGTGGCTTTCGGGCGTGGGTGCGGGCGTGGGCACGGGCGCGTCTTCGTCCGCGACTGTGACCTCCGCGACCGCGTCCGCGACGTCCACGACGGCCACGGCACGGAAAGCGCTTTACCGACCCCGGCCGTGCTGAGTCTGCGAGAAATAAATACGGAATTGAAGAAGCCAGCGCCCGCGCCGGTTAGCACCGGCGCGACGCCCGGTGCGGCTTTTTACCCACCGGACGAACGCGCGGGGTTCAACTTCGGCAAGGCAATATGCGCTTTAATTGAGTCGCTACGGGTAAATGAAACGGATTTCCTACGCGGTTTATTGCGGTTTATTGAAACCTCTTGTGACAAAAAGACGCCGACTTTCTTCAAGTAATGGACGATAGACGACCGCCGAACGACCGCCAAAGGGCGGCCGTTCGACGCCGTCCGAAACCGTCCGACTTCCGGCAGAGACCGCTAAGATATTGACAAAAGGTCGGTTCTATATGCCGTTTTATTATTATTAATAAATGGTTTATTAATAATAATAACCGAAAAAATCACGAGTCGGTAAAATGAAGTCGAAAAAAGCGGCGAAATCCGCGTAAAAACGGCAGAGGACCCCCTAGTAGGGGGGTATATATATATTTATTATTAATAAGTTACTTATAAATAATAAATATATATATATACCCCTCTCTGACAGGACGTGCGGCCGTCAAAAAATGTATTATAATTATGGTATATGAAAGACGCCATTGAAAAGCAATCCCCGAACAAAGTAAAAAGAGACCGGTGTAGTATTCCGCCCGAAAAGAGGATCCAACCCGGCACGACTCGCAACCCATTTGGAAGACCGCCAGCCGAGAAGTGCATACCGGATATCTTGCGGCGAATCGGAGACGAGCCAGCCGCGCCGGATGTCGTGAAATTTTTAAGCACTGTGTTCAAGAAAAAGTTTGTAAACATGACGAACCGAGACGCAATGTTGATGCGCGTTTATTACAATGCCGAGCTGGGACGAGACTCCGCGCGTGACTTCGTCGCTGAACGGACGGAAGGACGAGTCCGTGAATACGTGGACATCACTTCCGGCGACCGGACGCTTCAAACCGTTACCCAGCGCTTCGACTTAAATAAGTTGACGCCGGAAAAGCTTTTACACCTACGGAGATTTGTTCGTGAAATCTTGCATCCTGAAAAAGCAGGAAATCCGGCCGACGCCAAATGACATTGAGTTCATGGTCGGCTTTGAAGTCCTGATGGCGCAAAACTTCCTCAATGAGTTTATTGAGTATAACAATCCGGCGTATTCGACTCAGTGGTTTCATAAAAAGATTTGTGACACGTTCGACGACTTGCTTTCAGATAAATACAAGAAGGTGATGCTTTTCGTCCCGCCTCAGCACGGCAAGTCCTTGATCGTCAGTGAAAACTTCCCCGCGTTCGCGCTCGGCAAGAATCCACGCGCGAATATTGTCTCATGTTCCTATTCGTCTGACCTCGCTCAGCGGTTCAATCGGAAGGTGCAACGGTTGATCGATACGCCGGTCTATCAACGGTTGTTTCCTGAGACGCGACTCAATTCAAAACTGGTCTCAAACGATTCACGCGGTAACTGGCTTCGCAATACTGAGGTTTTTGAGATAGTAAAATACGGCGGCTCATTCAAGGCGGTCGGCATCGAAGGGCCGCTGACAGGAAATCCGGTGGACATCGGAATAATTGACGACCCGATCAAGGACTCCCTCGATGCGCAATCGAAGACGATACGGAATCGGTGCTGGGAGTGGTATAACGACGTCTTCGTTCCGCGCACTCACAATAAGTCAAAATACGTCTTAATTATGACGCGCTGGCATGAGGACGATCTCGCCGGGCGTATTTTACAGGCGGAAAAAGATTGGAAAGTCATTTCCTTCCCAGCGCTCAAGGAAGACGACTCGAATCCCGAAGACCCTCGGAAAATCGGTGAAGCCCTCTGGCCGGATAAGCACTCAGTTGAGCGTATTATGGCTATCCGCAAAGCGTCCGAAAGGACGTTTATATCATTGTATCAGCAGCGGCCTGCACCGGCGGAAGGCGGCATGTTCAAAAAGGCGTGGTTCAAGTTTTACAAAAAAGGATACGCGCCGCCGACGTTCGACACGGTGATCCAGTCCTGGGATTGCGCCTTCAAGGACACGGTGACAAGTGACTTTGTCGTCGGTCAAGTCTGGGGCAAGGTCGGCGTGACGGCGTATCTGCTTGACATGGTGCGCGGACAGTGGTGCTTCACGGAAACTGTAAAGCAGATGCGATTGCTATCTGAAAAATATTCGGAATGCGACGCGAAGTATGTTGAGGACAAGGCTAACGGGACGGCGGTCATTGACACACTGAAAAGTGAAATCCCGGGGATTATTCCGGTCACGCCGACCGAATCAAAAGAATCTCGTGCCGCAGCAATTTCTTATGTTATTGAAGCGGGGAATGTATATTTTCCATCGGACGAGAACTGGACGGCCGACTATCTTGACGAGATGGCCGTGTTCAATAACGGCGCACACGACGATATGGTGGACGCCACTACTCAGGCACTTAAAAAACTCTACAAGGGCGAAGCAATGCCCGGAATGTTCGTGATAGGATAACCTATGCCTACAAAAACGAAAACGAGAACGCGGAAACGGATGCCCGTTTCCGCTATTGTTAAGAATGCCGTGCCGGTCACGAAGCAGTCCTGGTTTGACGCGAACGGAAGCGTGCCTGCACCGATAGCAGGAACAATGGAAGCCATTGTTCCTGCCATGTATCAATTATGGGGTGCTTACGGCTATCAACCCGCGGTTACGTGGTATCAGCTCGCGAACATGTATGTCTCATGGGAATACACGGCGACGGAAAAGATCGCGCGGACGATTGCCTCTTTGCCTCCGAAGTTATTCCGATATGAAAACGCGGCCGGAAAAACGCTCAAGCCGTATTATGTCAAGGGCTTATTGCATAATGACATAATGACGAAGAATTATTCTGGTGAGTTCCTCGCGCGGAAACTGAAAAAGGATCATGGCATAAAGCGCGTGGAGATTGACGATCACCCGTTCCTTGACTTGATAAACGCCCCGAACGAAGACACGGTGAGATACAATTTCTGGCGGATGCTTGCGATTCATCTCGAGTTGAACGGCGCGGTCGGAATTTACAAAGCAAAACCTGACGCCTTTGGCAACCCTCAGCGACTGCACATCCTTCCGGCAACGTGGACGGGGCAGTTCAAACCGATTCCCGAAACGAACGGCACTCGCTTGATAAAGGGATACCGACTGCTCGATCAGAATATAAACACGGATTTCACCACGGAAGAAATTATCTGGATTCATTATACATCCCTTCGAAATCCTTTTGAAGGCATGAGCGCGCTGAAGGCGCAGTTGTATGCTTTCAACATGGATCAATATCTCGCGCAACAGATCACGGCATTCTACAAAAATGGGGCAATGTTCAGTAATGTATTTGAAACCGAACAGATACTAACACAAAAACAATACGATCAAGTTGCTTTACAGTTGCAACAGTATCAGGGCGCGAAGAATGCCGGACAAAAGTTCATTCTGCATAGTGGCTTAAAAATGGCAAAACCACTCACTTCCACAGCACGCGATGCAATGATTGACGAGATCGAGCGGATGGCTCGCGACAAGATGCTTTCCGCGCATGACATGAGCGCGGGAAAAATCGGATTGACGGAACACCAGAACCGCTCGAATCTGGAAGTTGTTGACATGGGATTTTTTAACGAGGCAATCAAGCCGAGGGCGATGCTAATTACGGAATACTTCGACCAGTACCTCGTTCATCAATACGACCCCGCGCTCGATTTTGAGTTTGACTATCCTCATTTTCAGGATAGGGATATGGACATTAAGGAGCGCACGGCGAACCTTGCCGCCGGAGTGACGACACGCAATGAGGAACGCGATAAGATGGGGCTGGAGCCGGTGGATGGCGGCGACGTAATTCTCGTCTCCCCAATGAATGTTCCGCTGTCAAGCGTGGCAAATCCGCCGGAACCCGCGCCTACGCCCGCGCCCGCGACCGGACTTCCGCCCGAAGGCGAAGGCGAAGGCGAAGGCTCTTTCGGTAAAAAAGAATTTAATCCCGATCAGGCGCGTAACGAGACCGGAAAATGGACGGCCGGAGGAGGCGCCGCTAGCACAAGCACAAAGCCAGAACGTGAAAGAGGAATCGCGCCGGAGGAATACGAAAAACGATTCGGCGTGAAACCTGCGTCTTCAAACGAGGACCTCGACCGTTTTTTAACGGACGTAGAAAACACACCGGAGTATAAAGACGTTGAGGCAAAGCTCGAGAATCTTAAAGAGGGGATGACGTTAGGTCCTGTTACGTTCTGGTCTATGCAACAAAATCAGGTCGACGGAGAATATACCGCCGAACGTAAAGAACTCCACGAGAAAATAATGAATAAAGTATTGACGGATGAAACAAAGGCGGCGCCTGGAGAACAGCCGCATGCTATTCTTATGCTCGGTGCGCCTGCGTCCGGCAAGTCTGAAGCGGGTCTGCCTATTGCAAAGGAGCTCGTCGGCAAAGATATAAAATACGCGACAATGGACGCGGACTATGTTAAAAAAGAACTCGGCTCAGAAAACTGGAATGTTGCCGCATACCATGAGGAATCGTCCGATGTCATTGAAGGCAAGAACGGCATGATTGAACGCGGCGGAAACAACAGGCACAATATGGTACTTGATATGACCGGCGCAAATGAGAATAAAATGATCAGGTTGGCTGATGAGTTGAAATCCAAAGGATATGCTGTCCACGTCGTCGGCGTAAAGGTTGACGATTATCAGTCTGCAAATCGAGCATGGTCTCGATTTCGTAAAGGTGGAAGATTTGTTGATCCGCATTATTCCTCTAAAGACGTTGATTCAAGGCCGGATAAAACTTATGGGATACTGAAAAAAAGTCAAAGCGTCGACTCGTGGGCACTCGTAGATAACCGAGGCGAGTCTAAAGTAATTGACCAAGGAAAGAGGTGAAAACGACTATGGATCTAACTGCACTTGAGCGAGAAATGGATGAGGCACATGAAGACCGCACTTTAGAAGCGGTCAGGCGCATTAAAGCGCCCGTGCCGGATTCGTCTTCACAAGGCAAAGCCTGGACGCCAGACTCCAAAGCCGCCGCGTGGAAAGCCTTTGATCGTGAAGCGACGGCCTACGAACCACTTTTTAAGCGCGCGGTTGTCAAATTCCTTCGCGACACAAGCAAGGACATAATCGACCGCTTAGAAAAACATGGCGTCAAAATAAAAAGCAACATCGGCGCGATGAATCTTAACGGACGGCAGAAATGGCTGGCCGATCACAAGGCGCGGCTGGACGAATTTCTACCGTCCACGGCCGACATGAAAAAACGGCTGGAAAAGGAAATGAAACCGGCCTACCTTGCCGTGCTGAAAGAACGCGGCGACCGGAAAATGAAGGAACTTGATACCCTCTCCAGCGGCACGGCCAAAGGCCGGAAGGACATTGATGCCGATGTTGAACTCGAGTTCGACCTTAACGACCCCGAAGTCCTTGACTGGCTCGGTGTGAAACTGGAAAAACTCGGCACGGAAGTTACCACGACGACCGTTGACAATATAAAAGAAATCCTCCGTGACGACTTTGAGGCTGGTGAGCCGCTGATGAAGATGGGCGAACACCTACGGGATTATTTCACCGGCGCGGAAACATACCGCGCGAACCTGATCGCGCGGACGGAAAGCACCGCGTCTATGAATGAAGCCGACCTTGAAAGCGTCCGACAGATGGACATGGAAGACGTAGTCGCGAAAGTCTGGCTTGCGGAGCAGGACGACGCGACGCGTGACACGCACCGCGAAGCAGGCGAGCGCTATTCCGACGGCCGTGACAGCGAGGACGGCCAGCCGATGAGGATAGACGACGAGTTCGAGGTCGGTGATGACCGAATGACCGCGCCCGGCGGCGGAACGCTCGCGGCGGAAAACTGCAACTGCCGGTGCGGGCTCGTCTATGAGGTTATTGCCGAATCGGAAGAAAAGGCACTCAAGGATCGCGGCAACTGGGGACACGCCGGTCGGCCGGGGCGTCGCGGCGGTTCCGGTGAAGGCGGAGGTGATCATCCGGCGCTGAAAAGGCAAACCATTTCCGAGGCCAAAACTGCTGTAATGTATTTAACAAAGGGAAACACGAAGGGTATTGAATACGCTGCTTTAGTTGACAAAGACGGTAAGCCGGTTGGTTCAATAAAGGGAACTAAAGACGAAGTCCGCATCCCGAAGGAAACGGCGGAAAACTTATCATACATTGCTCACAATCACGTAGCCGACGTGTCACTTTCAGGCGCCGACGTCGGAGTGCTGACAAGCCACCCGAACATGCTACAAATTGACGCCATTGCCAAAAACGGCGAAACGGTCTACTCACTTTACAAACCGGAGGGCTGGAGAACCGCTGCAAAAACGGATAAGGACTCTGCTGCTCAAGCGTGGGAGTTGTCAACTGCAATCACACGCGGTGATCGTTATCTCAAAGGCGGAGACCCGAACGAAATATGGACAGGGCACTCTCACGAGGCGATGAAAGTCGTGGCTAACCACTTCGGTCTCGTCTATGTCAAAAAGGAGCGCGGCATGATCGTAAAGGGCGCTGACGCGTCGATGTTCAAGGTCATAGATTTCACTCCGGCGGCGGACGACGTAGTCCTTGACGATTCTGATATAATCGAAAAACTGATGGGCAAATCTGTAAAAGAATACTCGGCTTTGCCTGCCCTACGCGCACCGGAAATATGCGCGCTTATCACGGACGCGGGGATCGGCCTCGACCGCGCTATTTACAATCTGGACAGCACCGTTCTTCAGGAAATATATCAGTCCGTGCTCGCTTCGTTCGTGCCGAACCGTGACCGCATTCCCGTGAATCTTATCATGCTTGTCTCCGACGGCGACAAAGACATGAAACGTAAATTCTTTGCGCGGTATGCCAGACGGAATAAAACAATAAAGTTGAACCGGAAATATTTTGAAGACCCTGACACGTTCCGTCAGACACTCGCGGACGAAGCAAACGCCGGTTTTCATCCGGCTGGCTGCACTACAATAAAAAGCGTTATGGATCACGAGTTCGGGCACGCACTTTCCGAATCACTCAACGACGACGCCATCCGTGCAACGGCAAAACAAATCGGGACGAAACGAATCATAGACGAGATAAGCGAATATGCCACGAAGTCAACGGGTGAACTTTGTGCCGAGGCGTGGACGCAAAAACTGAACGGCACGGAAAGCGCCGCCGCGAAAATGGTAAATGGATTACACGAATCGGAAATGATCGCGGCACGCCCGGCGTGTTTCGGTTGCGCGAACTTTGTTTGCGCCTTCGACAACTGGCATTGCAAAGCGTTCCCGGATGGAGATATCCCGGAGGACATTCTTTACAATGGCAATCCGCACACCTCTCCAGTGGAAGGCGATCACGGTATTTTATTCACGGCAGGAGAACCGACCTATGAATAAGCAGGAACTTATCAGCGCGCTGAACGAAGACCTCGCGCGTGAATACGCGGCGGCAATCCAGTACTATCAACATGCCGCAGTAATTGACGGCGTTTACTTTTCCTTTGCAAAGGAACTGCTTGATCACGCCGCCGATGAAATAAAACACGCGCAGACGTTGAACGATCATATTGCCTATCTCGGCGGCGTGCCGTCTGTGAAGGTTGCCGATATTTTTACGTCGTCCGACGCCGTGCCGATGCTCCGGCAGGACTTGCTGGGCGAGCAGGAGGCTATTGCCGAGTATCAACAGCGCGTCGCGCAAGCGCGGGCGATTGCCGACCCCGGCACGGAAGCTATTCTGCTTGAAATCCTCGCGGACGAGGAACACCATGCGAACGACCTCAAGTCAATGCTGGAGGACAGGTGAACTATAAGCACAAGGCGATAATGGCGGAACGGTCGGAGTGCACCGGATGCCCATTTGAAAAAGGCAAGCCCGAAAACTGCCGCTCAAAAAAATATCCTGGATGCGTCAAAAGGAAAGAAAAATGAAACTATTTATTGCGCCACATCCTGACGACGAGTCACTCTGGGGATCGTATATCCTCCAGCGCGAGCGGCCGGTCGTTGCTGTTTTTCGGAGCGATTCAATGAGGGCAAATGACGAGTGCGTAAAGGCTCTTTCAATTATTAATTTGATTCCGTTTTTCATTGACTCCCTGGAAAACATTAAGCAGGAATTTGAAACCATATACGCACCGGCACCGCAGGGCGGAAATAAAAAACACGACGCGGTTTGCATGGCGGCTATCAATAAATACGGTCTCCGCATCCGGCTATACACGTCCTACGGTGTCGACCGCAATGTCCCGCCGTTCGGACGGTATAAAATAGAATCGGATGCCGGGATGCTGGCAGTGAAACTGAAGATGCTTGCTGAATATAAAAGTCAACATTTACGGTCTGCCGCGCATTTTAATTTGTCAAGCAAGGACGAATATTTATTATGAGCGCCGTCAAAGAATACTGGGACTCAATCGGAAAAGGCCCGAACCTCAACTGGGAAATCGCGCACGTCAGCGAGGAAGACGCTTTTATTATGTCCGGCATGAGCGACGCGAAGCGGCTTTTCAATAGCACCCTATCGGTCATTCCTGACCGTGGAAAAATACTTGAGATCGGCTGCGGTCGCGGGCGTATCTTAAAATACCTATCCGAGCAAAAACCGGACGCCGAGTTTACGGGCGTTGACGTTTCAAAAGAAATGATCGACCGCGCGTATCTCCTGCCGAACGTGAAATATATCGTGGGCAATGGCGCGGATTTGCGGCCGTTCAAAAATGAGTACTTCGACGTGGTTTTCAGCTATATAGTCTTTCAGCATCTTCCCCGGCGCTTCACAGACGCCTATGTAAAGGAAGTTGCTCGTGTTTTGAAGAAAGGCGGTCTGTTTGTCTTTCAGATGCAAACAACTACTGACAAACAAAAACTCGACCCGCCTGACGATGACTTTAGAAAAATAAGATATTATACAATTCCGCAGATATATTTTCTTGTCGAACCGATGTTCAGAATAGCGGAAACAGACGGGATGACAAATTGTGAGAACTTTATTACAACGGCGATAAAAGAATAACATTCACCGAAAGGATTTTTATGAATCTTCAGCACAAGCAGTTCACCGGCCATCTGAAAAGCTGGGATGATAAGGAGCTCGTCATTGAGCACTTTATCAGCACGGAAACGCAGGACTCATGCGGCGATATCATGCTCGCCGGAGGGATGAAAATACGCGGAAAGCCGGTCGTGCTTTTTCAGCACGGACTCGACCCGAAATTCGGGAATGAGCCGATTGCAAAGGTGCTGGACATTCGCGTCGGAGAACATGACGGCAAAAAGGGACTCATTGCCAAGACGCAATATTTCAACGGCGAAGGGCTTACCCCGCCGGATAATACCGGGCGGCGCCTTTACGAAAAGGCGAAGGACGGCACCATGCCGAACTGGAGCATCGGGTTCAACTCCGTCAAAGAACACCCGGTCAAGGGCGGCCGGTGCGTGGACGAATGGGAACTCCATGAATACAGTCAGGTAGCAGTCGGGATGAACTCCGAGGCTTGCACGCTTCCGGGCGGTGTGCAGGAAATGAAGTTTATCATTGTCAAGAATATCCCGGACGGCTTCGCTGACGAAAAGTCCTTTCTGGACGCGACCGAGGAATTTGAATATGACGACGCGCCGGAAATGGACTGCCGGGATGGACAATGCAAAGGCGGGCAGGGAAGCGGAAACTGGGGACATGCCGGTCGGCCT
>Ga0209048_10007395_pt1 | contig 10152 bp, 12 predicted proteins | sample FrelakmetCRP12CR_FD_187146 | JGI IMG/M metagenome (GOLD analysis project Ga0209048, IMG submission 187146) | Freshwater lake sediment microbial communities from the University of Notre Dame, USA, for methane emissions studies - CRP12 CR (SPAdes)... | ecosystem: Environmental > Aquatic >... | reverse complement strand
GCTGCTTGTGTCGGGCAATAGCCTCGTCGCCGGCCAGTCCCGAAAATCGGATCGCCGCGAAACGCTCGGCCGGGACGGCGATGAGCTTTACGGCGGCGTTGTTGGGCGTCGGCAGTGTTTCCAACGTGTAGCCCGAGGGCATGACGAAGCGCACCTTCCACGCGCCTCCCGCAGATTGCTGAGAGACAGGCGCAGTCATCGCGATTTTTTCCCCGGCCTGTTGGATGACCGGAGCGATCATCGGGATTTTTTTCGAGGGAGAATTGTTTCCGAAAATATAATCGGCGATCAGGCGAAACCCGGCATTTATGGCCTGCTTGCGCTCACCGGATACCTCGACCTCGGCGACGATCATGGGCGGATAATCCCGAACCTGCATGTCTCCGAAGGATCGGATCACAGTGTAGGCCGGCTGCTCAACGAGGCTCATGATTGTTCCAGACAGGCCGGCGCAAAGAAGGAGGATTGCCGCCGCCGCAATCAAACCATAGCGTGTTTTCGATTTCATCGCCGCGATGCGATCAACTAGGTCTCTCGACTGCTGCAAACCGGCGCGGACAGGGGTTGCAGACTGGGATGAAATTGCCAAGTTTCGAGTGCTGTTCGCATTTCTTCGATGTATTTGTGGCGATTGTAGACGGCTCGCACGCTCGGGATCACGTGGCTCAGAACGCTTTCAACTGTTTGATCTGCAATGCCTCGCGCGATCATCCCGGTCGAAACAGTTCGACGAATGTCGTGGATCACCCAATTGGAAACGCCGCTCAGCCTGTCAAGACGCGCCTTTGCCTTTGAGAAGCCTGACACCGCCTTGTCGCTGTCACGGTTGCGGGCCGGAAAGACGCGATCCTCGTCCCCGAAACGACGCAAGGATCGAAGCATCTCCTCAACGGCCGAACTCATGGGCAGCACATGGTCGCGACCGTTCTTCATCATTGCCGCCGGGAAGACAATGAGCCTCTGGTCGAAGTCGATCCAGGACCATCGCAATTCCGCGATCTGAGTGCGACGCTGTCCAGTGAGGATGAGCAGCCTGATCAGCGGCTGGAATGGCCACCCCAGATCGTTCGTCGACCGCCAGATAGCTTCCAATTCCTGGTCGCTCATCACGCGATCGCGCCGGCGGGGATTTGTCGGTGCGGCGACACCCGAACAGGCGGTCAGTCGGAGGTGGGGCGTTCTTGATTGCGAGGTCGGTGAGGCGTTGTCTGGGCATCTTAGGTAGCATATAGGTAGCAAAATATGATGCGCTGTTGTGACATCTTGGGGAACGTTATGGCATATTCGATCGCCAGACGCTATTGAAAAAATAGCAAAAACATGTTCCAGAGTGAAACGGAGAAACGTTGTGGAAAGCTAGAGCGAGGAACTTTTAATCAGAGGGTCCCGGGTTCGAGTCCCGGCGCGCTCACCAAACAAAATCCAGCAGTTATAGTGGACAATCAAGGGGGCGAAACCGGGAAAACCTTCTAAAAGGTTTCACTTAGGTTTCATGCTCGCCGTGCAGCTCTGCCAAGTGGGCGACCCGCAAGGGTCACATCGCGGCCCAATCAACCTGCACTCTCGTCGCTCAGCCGGTTCCGAGGTAACGCGAACAAATAGCCGACCACATAGGCGAGTGTCGCCTTCACGCGCCAAAGTCGACATCATTCCATTCCCGTTTCCAAAAGTCGGAAACGCTAAACCGAGCGATCTCTAGTCCTTTCGAGTTAACGATGACGATTGCATCAAAATCGACCGTCTGCGGAGCTTTAGGGCTGCTCATCTCCATTTCAAAAAAGTGCCGAACTTGCTCAATTAATCCAGCTTGGTCGGATGATTGCCGCTCATACTCGCGCAGCGGTTCGAGCTTGATCCCCTCCCCGCCGGTATCAATGAGTTTAACTTCTCGAACTCGATAGACTTCCATTTTCCGGCCCGTTCTTGGCGCTAAGGACAGCCGTGAGATTGGCCGGGCGCGAGGTCACGTCAAGGGGCTCAATTTAACTGAGACACTACCAACGTGGCGGCGACAATGTTCCGGCACTACACGCAAGCGACGCCTTCTATCCCCCAACAGCTCGCGGCCAGAACAGGATCGCCAGCACAATCGCCCAAACGATGCCCCAGCCGATCCATGTGATGTTCGGGTGCGCCGCCTGCCATTCGAGGATTTGCTTGTGGATGGCCATCGGTAGGGTCCCCTCTATTCAACCGGCAGTCGCCGACACCCATGCAATCTTTTCCCTTCCGACGCTTCGAACAAGCGCGAAGGTGTCGCAGCCGAAGCGACAGAACTTCGCATGGCGCTCGAAAACGCCCGTTATCCGCACAGGGCGCCAAGTGCTCGGTGGCCGTACACCGACTTTGCGTTGGTGGTGGGAAAGGTGTGGCCTTCGCGGCGAATGATTCGAAGGTTATGGATGATTTGTGTTCGAAATTGTGATTCTGTGGCCTTTTTGTGACAGACATTGCGTTGCATTAGCGGTTAAGTCGCTCTCGGAAACACGCTGCAATCGGGAGGCGGCACCCAAATCTTAACGTTGGTGAATTAGATTTCAGAAGCCTGAGAACGCCGCATCGGTGAGCGGGCCTCAGCGAATTGCAAAGGGGAGCGGAGGATGGCATCAAAGCGTTTGATGGGAGCGGTCCGCAGTGTTGCGCTGTGCGACCAAGTCAAATCCTGGGATTTTTCGGACTCGAGGGAGCAGTTCCGCTTGCCGCCCGAAGAAGAAATTTCTGAGGACGGTAACCTTAGAGACTGGGGATGCGCCGATGAAAGAGCTCTGAGGCTGGAAATCTTTCAATTTCTTAGGAATCTTGAGGCTCGGAGCGGTCAGCGGCGTATTTTTCACTGATGATGTTGGAACGGAAAAGCGGACTCGGTACGCCGTTACGCATTCATGCAAACGAGGTCGCTCTCGTCGCTTAACGGCTCCAGAGAAATACCATCTTTCATGTCAGCAAGTTCGAGGCTTCGGTTTGGGATCAGAGTTAATGCCATTCAGCTTATAGGTTAGGGTCTGTCGTCTTCGCGTGTATATTTGCACCCTGAATTTGGAAATCTTCGAGAGCCTTCTGCTCCTTGTTGTAGTCATGGCGGCGTTGATTTTTGTTCCAGTGGATTATTGGCAAGCATGGGTATTCTTGGCCGTCTATTTCGCATCCTCTCTCGCGATAAGGCTTTGACACGTTAAGCTGCTTTACTTGTCAAGCGTCTTGATCGACCGCTATGCGTTACAGGGAAATCAACGGCTTGCGCGAGCGCCAAAACGGCGAAACGCCCTCAAATCCGCCTTTACTGACTTAACGTGTCAATGCCTGCGCCGCTCCCTCCCCCGGCGCCCGCCGCCGCTTGACCATGTATTTAGCGACCGTCGATTGGGAAACCTCGAATCCGAGCTTCAGAAGTTCGCCATGGATGCGCGGAGCGCCCCAAAGCGGATTGTCCTGGCCCATGCGTTTGATGAGCTCACGAAGTTCTGAGCGAACTTGCGGTCTGCCGCCACGTCGCGATTTCCAGCGCCAATAGCTTCGGAAACCGGCCCGATGCCAGCGCACGACGGTTTCGGGACGAATAACCGAGAAGGCTTTAAGAACCGTTGGAAAGAGCCGGTAGAGCTGCACGAAGAACCAACGGTCGCCATTGGTCAGCCTCGCCCTACCCTTCGCCTGACGCCGCAGCACGACGAGTTGCTGTCCGCCTTTTCCGCTTCAAGTCGGCTCCTCGACTTGAATGGCGCAACGAGAATCGCGAGCAGAAAGCGGAACAGCGCAATCATTGAGCCAGGATAGCCGAATCCGCACTCTGATCAACGGGGACGACGTTTTCGGCACACACAGGGCGCGGCCCGTCATCAGAAGACAAGGCCGCCAAAAAGCGATCACGAAGTTCGTTCTTTGGCACTTTCTTTGGCGCTCCATCGATAGCTAGCCTTCGTATGATCCCGAATCGCTGATTCGGCTCCCCACTTAATTCACGGAGCGGTGCACCGTTACCAATTTGAACATTCCGGGGAACGCTCTTGTGACGTCTCAACCGGACTGAATGTCTCAAATTTCATGGAGCAACAAAGCGCCTGTATGGCATTTTACTTCGATGAACAGCTTTTCCCTCATGATTCATGGCGGTGCCGGCGCCATTCATGATCCCGAGCGATACGAAGGATCGCTGCGCCGGGTCGTCGAGGCAGGCGCGCGCCTGCTGGAGGCTGGGACGTTAGCGCTTGAGGCCGTCACTCACTGCGTCACGCTGCTCGAAGACGACCCGCTCTATAACGCCGGTCGCGGCTCCGTGCTCAATGTCGATGGCGACATTCTATTTGACGCTTCGATCATGGATGGCCGCACGCTCGACGCCGGTGCAGTCGCGGGCGTTCGAGGAGTCAGGAATCCCGTGCTGCTTGCTCGCGCCATCATGGAGAAAGGCGACCACGTCTTCCTGATCGGCAAGGGCGCCGAAGGGTTTGCTTGCGAGCAGGGGCTGAAGTTCGAAGAAGCCGCATATTTCCTGACCGAGGCGCGCGTCACCGAGCTAGCGAAGGTGAAAAAGCGGCAAGCGATTGCTCCCGATCGTTTGCAAGGCCCGGACAGCAAGCTCGGCACGGTCGGCGCCGTCGCGCGCGACAGGCGGGGTAATCTCGCCGCCGCGACCTCCACCGGCGGCGTGACGAACCAGGCGCGGGGGCGCGTCGGGGATTCCCCTGTCATCGGCGCGGGAACATTCGCCGACAACGCGAGCTGCGCCATTTCCTGCACAGGCGTCGGCGAGCACTTTTTGCGCACGTCGCTCGCAAGGACCGCGGCGCTGTTCGTCGAATATCGCGGCATGGGCGCCGCCGAGGCGGCGGATGCGGCGATCCGGCTTCTGGTTGAGAAGGTGCAGGGATTGGGCGGCCTCATTATCGTCGATCGCAGCGGCGCATGCGCGCGCGCCTATTCGACGCCGGCTATGCGCACCGCGACGGCGCAAAACGGCGAAACTCGTATAGAGACGACATAGGCCATGGCGCACATGCACGGGCGAAGGCACATCGTGGACGCCGACGTCCCTTCCACGGAGACCGCATGAAGTTCCGGCGCATCCGCAGCCCTGACGGTTCCAGCAGCGTGCGGCAGGCGCAGCGCGATGGAGAGTGGAAGATCATTGAAAGCTCGCCATCCGCCTTTAAGCCAGAATGGGAGCTGGAGGCCGCCGGCCGGCTCGGATTGTCCTCGTCTCTTCACCTACTGCCGATCCAACCTTTGTCGTTTCGCGATTTCATGCCGTTCGAGCGGCATGCCGTCGACGCCGCGCGCGGCTACACCAAGCGCTTTATGCCCGGCGCCTATCGATTGGCGCGCGGCTACGATTGGTTCAGCGGCAAGACGCTCCCGCCTTTTACGCCCGCGCCGCTGTGGTATCGGCAGCCGATCTATTACATGGTAACCATTTGGCGTTCGTGCCCAGCGGCGCACCGGTGCAAACGCCGTCACGAACGGGAGCTTGGATTCGTGTTGGTTCGGCCGCTTTTCAACGCCTCACCGGAGGAAGCGGCTAAGGCGATTGGCGCCTTCGTGGTGCTGAACGACTTCAGCGCCCGCGACGTGCAACTCGCCGAGATGCGCAGCGGATTCGGGCCGTAGAATCAAAACATTTTCTCAGCTCGATGTCCGATACGGCCGTGACCGCCGACGAAATCTTGCCGCGCTTGCAGGAAATTGCCGCCTCCGTGCGCATCAACGACCGGCTCATCTCGACGCCGAACCTCGAGGCGATGCGCTACACCCTGGGTGAGGCGTTTGCGCATGTCTCGCGCGAAGAGCATCTGTTCGCCGGGGAGCTGTTCGGAACCGGAACCCGACCCGGGGGCAGCGGGATGGAAACCGGCTGCTGGCTCAAGTCCGGAGATCGGCTTAGCCTTGCAATCGACGGCGTTGGCGAAATCCATCACGACATTTTCTAATCAGAAAACTTGTATGACCAGTATTAGGCCCACGCGCATCGTCGATCTCTCCAAGGAGATCGCCTATAACCCGAACGATCCATTCTTCATGCGGGTGAAGATTAAACAGCACGCGCATAGCAAGGCGCGTTGGCTGGTGCGAGCGCTCGGCCTCCCCTTCCGTCTCTTTCCCAAAGATTTCGCCGGCTGGGCGGACGACACGATCACGAAAATGGGCGTGCACTCGACGACCCATATCGACGCGCCATGGCATCATGGCCCTATGCTCGCTGACGGGCGGCGTCCGGCGACGGTCGATGAAATGCCCCTGGACTTATGTTTCGGCCCGGGGGGTCATCTTCGACATGCGACACAAGGCCGACGGAGAAGAAATCACAGTCGCGGACATGGAGGCGTGCCTGGGCAACAGCGGGGCGACGCTCGATAAAGGCGTGATCACTAATCCATAAGGGCCTCGACCGGCTTCAAGGCACAAAAGACTATTGGATGGCCAAGGCGCGTCCCCTTAACTGACGCTTAAAACGCTAGACCTTTCAGGCATTACAGGCAAGGACGCATAAAAATGCGATCCCGTCCGTCTTACGGGCGTTTGAGCGCCGCGCGGCTTTGCAGTTTTTCAATGAACCGATTGCGCCGTCTGACGCGATTCAAAGCCGGCGCGCGCGCATCGGCCACTGGAACGAACCCGTGACGATGGCCGGCCCTCTCGCCATGAACCGGGTTTTGGGCAAGGTAGTCGAAGCGAGCGATATAGAGAAGGTCAAGCATGGCAATGCTCTCGAAAATAAGTTCCTGACTAAGAAGATCGGTCTCCCCGCTGTAACAATCAACACGCAATGACGAATATTGGCCGGCATGGTTTGTGAGACCTTTCTCACGGTGATATTACCGAGCCAGCGCCGTCATAAATCTGTCGTCCAATGCAGGTGTCTGCCAAGGCAATGGCGCAGCTCGTCTGCCGCGCGCTCCTGACCGGACACAAGAATGGATTTCTTTCAGCGCTTCACCTTCCTTTTTTCCGCGCCAAACTTCGACAGCGACGATCTTGAAGGGCTGAGGGTCAATCAAATCATCGCCGCGATCGAGCGCATGGGCTTCGAGGTGGTGCGTGCGCGGCGGCTCGAAGACGCAGAAATCGCCGTCCAGACCGACGCGGCCATCGGGTGCCTCGTTGTCGACTGGGGCAAGAAAGGCATCGAGGGCAAGCCAGCCTCGCTGATTGAGCTGATGCGTCGGCGCGGCCTTGAGATGCCAATCGTTCTGCTCATCCGGCGCAAGCGCTTCGAGGACATTCCGGTCGAGGTGCTGGACTTCATCGACGGCTATATCTTCCTGGCGGAGGAAACGCCCGAATTCATCGCCAAGAATCTCGTCTCGCGCCTCAAGCAATATGCGGAGACGCTGAAAACGCCCTTCTTTGGCGCACTGGTCGACTATGCCGAAGAAGGCAATCAGCTCTGGACCTGTCCCGGCCATAATGGCGGCATTTTCTACAGCCGAAGCCCCATTGGGCGCATTTTCATGGAGCATCTGGGCGAGGCTGTGTTCCGCGACGATCTCGATAATTCGGTCGTCGAACTCGGCGACCTCCTCACCCACGAAGGCCCGGCGCTCGCGGCGGAGAAGGAGGCGGCGCAGATCTTTGGCGCCGAGAAAACCTATTTCGTGCTGAACGGCACGTCGTCCTCCAACAAAATAGTTCTCACCAATCTTGTCGCCGAAGGCGATCTCGTGCTCTTCGACCGCAACAATCATAAGGCCGCGCATCATGGCGCGCTGCTGCTCAGCGGCGGCGTTCCGATCTTCCTTCCGACGACGCGCAACGCCTTTGGGCTGATTGGGCCGATTGATCACATGGCCTTCGATGAAACAGCGCTGCGCGAACGAATTCGCGCCAATCCGCTCGTCACGGACAAGGATGCTTGGCAAAAGAAGCATCCTTTCCGCGCCGCCGTGATCGAACAATGCACCTATGACGGCACGATCTATGACGCCGAATGGATCGTCCAGAAGATCGGTCATTTGTGCGACTACATTCTCTTTGACGAAGCCTGGGCGGGGTTCATGAAATTTCACCCGCTCTATGAGCGCCGCTTCGCCATGGGACTCAAAAATCTCGGCGAGGCGTCGCCGGGCATTGTCGCGACGCAGTCCACGCACAAGCAGCTCGCGAGCTTTTCGCAGGCGTCGCAAATCCACGTGCGCGACCGTCATATCAAGGGCCAGAAGCGCCGCGTCGAACACCGGCGCTTCAACGAAGGCTTCATGCAACACGCCTCGACCTCGCCGTTCTATCCGCTGTTCGCGTCGCTTGATGTCGGCGCGCAGATGATGAAGGGCCGCTCCGGCGAAGTGCTATGGGACGATACGGTTCGGCTAGGCATAGAACTCCGTAAGAAACTGCGCGCCGTCCGGCGCGAATTCGAGAATAAGGAGAAGGATCCCGCGCGTCGCTGGTTCTTCGATCCTTTCGTGCCTGACATGGTTTCCATCCCCGACGCCGCGCAGGAGTCGGGCGCTCATCACGTTCCGTGGGAAAGCGTCTCGACGGACCAGCTCGCGCGCAGCGCAACCTTCTGGGCGCTGGCGCCCGATGCCGCATGGCATGGCTTCAAGGATATGGCGCCAGGCTTCGCCATCACGGACCCCTGCAAGCTGACGCTGCTGACGCCGGGCTTCGACCGCAAAACCGGGGCCTATGCCGAACACGGCATACCGGCGCCCGTCGTCGCGCAATATCTGCGGGAAAATCGCATTGTGCCGGAGAAGAACGATCTCAATTCGCTTCTCTTCTTGCTCACGCCGGGCGTCGAATCGAGCAAGGCCGGCACGCTCGTCTCCGCGCTCGCCGCCTTCAAACGGCTGCATGACAACAACGCCTTGCTCGAAGACGTCATCCCCGAATTCGTCGCGCGACGCCCAGCGCGCTACAAAAACGCGCGCCTGCGCGACCTTTGTGGGCAGATGCACGGCTTTTTCAGGGATGCCGGTGTCAGCGCCTTGCAGCAGGCGCAGTTCAAAGGCGAGCATCTTCCTGAGATGGTCATGACGCCCCGACAGGCCTATCTGCATCTCGTGCGCAACAAGGTCGACTATCTACCGCTTGACAAAATCGACGGCCGCGTCGCGACGACGCTGTTTGTCATCTATCCGCCCGGCATCGCCACGATCGTTCCGGGGGAGCGACTGAGCGAGCGGGCGCGACCGATGCTGCAATATCTCAAAATGTTCGAGCACAGCGCCAATCTCTTTCCCGGCTTCGATTATGAGATTCAGGGATTGTACAAAGAAACCGACGAAGGAGGCGCCATGCGCCTTTACACTTATGTTGTGAGCGAATGACTAGCGCAAAATGTACGAACTCCCTCGAAGCCGTTTGACCAGAGGCCACGCGCAATGAGTTATGACGCTTTATTCTCGCCGCTTCAGCTCGGGGCGCTCAAGCTTCCCAACCGCATCCTCATGGCGCCGCTCACCCGTTGCCGCGCGGAGGAAGAGCATGTTCCGGGACCGCTCATGGCCGAGTATTACTCTCAACGCGCCAGCGCTGGGCTGATCATCGCCGAAGCCACGATGGCGATGGCGTGCAATTCCGCCTTCTGGATGGAGCCCGGCATATATTCGAACGCGCAAGTTGATGGCTGGCGGCGGGTGACCGACGCCGTGCATGCAAAGGGTGGTCTGATTGCTCTGCAAATCTGGCATGGCGGGCGCGCCTGCCATCCACTGCTCAACAATGGCGCTGTTCCCGTCGCGCCAAGCGCAATCCCGATCACCGACGACGAAGTGAACACACCCGAAGGCAGGAAGCCCTATGTGACGCCAAGAGAACTGAGGGACGACGAAATTCCGGGCGTCGTCGCAGGTTTCCAGAACGCTGCGCGCAACGCCAAGGCGGCCGGCTTCGACGCCGCGGAGATTCACGGCGCCAATGGCTATTTGCTCGACGAATTCCTGCGCGACGGCGCCAACAAGCGAACCGGCCCATATGGTGGGAGCGTGGAGAACAGGGCGCGGCTCCTCTTCGAGGTGCTGCAGGCGGCGATAGGCGTTTGGGGCGCCGAGCGTGTGGGGCTGCGCATCTCGCCGCTGAACAGCTACAACAGCATGATCGACAGTGACCCTATCGGCCTAAGCGCATGGCTTGCTGGGCGGTTGAACGATTTCGGGCTCGCCTATCTCCATGTCATGCGGGGCGATTTTTTTGGCCAGCAGACGGGCGACGTCA
>Ga0209048_10007394_pt1 | contig 10152 bp, 8 predicted proteins | sample FrelakmetCRP12CR_FD_187146 | JGI IMG/M metagenome (GOLD analysis project Ga0209048, IMG submission 187146) | Freshwater lake sediment microbial communities from the University of Notre Dame, USA, for methane emissions studies - CRP12 CR (SPAdes)... | ecosystem: Environmental > Aquatic >... | reverse complement strand
AAAGAATGGCTGGCCGACGCCAAGGGCGGAATGAAGAAGCTGGATGCGATGGAGAAGGCAGAGGCGGAAAGCACCATCGAGGTCGTTGGCAAGGAGATCAGGGCTCTTTTTGAAGGTAAGAAATGACCACTTCTTGGCATGAATCCATGAAAATCCTTCCCCTCATCCTTCTACTTTTTAAAGTCGAAATCTGACCCCCTTAGACCGTCGAGATTGAACTTCTGTGAAGAAAGAGGTAAAAGTGGGGTGGCTAGGGGTGAGCCACCTTTCTGGAACTTGTGCCAGGGGTTTATTGTTTGCTGAACAGCATGTGCATTAGGTCATCTGGCCTGACCAAGTGGCTTTGATCGTCAGCTCCGACACTTAGCTCCACCCACTTCACGTCGCCATTGAATGTGGTGCTTTCGGGCTTAGTGCCGAGCACGGTCGTTCCCAGCTGTCGACCGATGTCCAGCCCTTCGGTGGCGGAGAAGAGCATCGGCTGCGTGACTTCGACCCTACCCTCGCCCACTCTTTCCCCGTTATAGAACAGGGTCACCTTACCACCCTTGGCCAGCCCGCCGCCATCATAGGCGAACTCGGCCCGGACCTGATGCTCTCCAGGAGGTGCAGGCTTGTCGGCAGTGATCGTGAACAGCTTCACTCCGAACAGGTTGTACGCGAACTTCATTACCCCTTTGTCCATCAAGAGCCCCCAGCCGCCGATTTTACCCCCCTGGGCGATTATCGTTCCTTGACCACCTTCTTTGGGGATGACGACCTGTGCGGTAACCTGGAAAGACCTGTTCTTGATGTTTAGAACCGAAGCCTCGGTGATCCTCTTCATTCCGGGGAAGAAAACCTGCTTGGTTCCCTTGACTAGGGTCGGTCGACCGGCGAGCTCGGCACTGATTCTCTCTATGACGCGGTCATCCAGCGGAATGACATTGTACTTGGTGGCCTCGATCAGGAAGGCGCGCTGCAGATGCTTGAGCTTGTCCGGCATCTGATTGGAGAGGTCATGGGCCTGTGAGTGGTCGCTGCCGCCATCGTACAGCTCCCATACATCCTCGTCGAATGGAACTGTTTTTGCGCCCACCTGGAGATTCCAGGGGGTACGGTGCTTGGTGCAAGCGCTCCATCCCTTGTAGTATATGCCACGGTTGCCGAACATCTCGAAGTACTGCACGTCGTGGCGCTCCAGTCCTTCAGGAGCATTGAATGAATACACCATGCTAGTGCCCTCGTAGGGGCTCTGGGTGACGCCGTGCACCATGATGGGTTCTGGGATGCCCGCCACTTCGAGGATGGTGGGAGCCACATCGATGACATGGCAGAACTGCGAACGATGGCCACCCCTCTCCTTGACCCCCTTGGGCCAATGAACTATGGTGCCGTTGCGGGTGCCGCCCCAATGCGAGGCGACCTGCTTGGTCCATTGGTAGGGGGTGTCCATGGCCCAGGCCCAGCCCACTGCATAGTGGTTGTAGGCCTCGGTGCCTCCCCACTTCTCTAAGTTCGCCAACAAGAACTCAGGCGTCTCGATGGCCTCCCCCATGCCGTTGAGGGGGATGAATTCATTGAATGTCCCCTTCACGGTGCCTTCGGCCGAGGCGCCATTATCGCCGATAATGACAAAGATGAGGGTGTTGTCAAGGACCCCTAGCTGCTCGATGGCTTCTATGACTCTGCCCACATGATGGTCCGTGTGAGACATGAAACCCGCATAGGTTTCCATCTGTCTTTCCAAAACCGGTGCCAGGGCCCTGGGCATCTCGTCCCAGGCAGGGATCTCGGCGGGTCGCTTGGTCAGCTCGGCCTCTTGGGGAATTACTCCTATTTCCTTCTGCTTTTCGAAGGTGATCTCGCGCTGCCTATCCCAACCGTGGTTGAATTTCCCTTTGTACCTTTCGATCCATTCCTTGGGCACGTGGTGAGGTGCATGGGTAGCACCAGGCGCGAAGTAGACGAAGAATGGCCGATCAGGAGCCAGCGACTTCTGCGTGCGCATCCACAGGATGGCATGGTCGGCCAGGTCCTCGGTCAAATGGTATCCTTGCTCTGGAGTTTTTGGGGCTTCGACCGGAGTGGTACCCTCATAGAGCGAGGGATAATACTGGTTGTCTTCGCCCCCGATGAATCCATAGAAGTACTCGAACCCTGATCCAGTGGGCCAGGTGTCAAATGGCCCGACCTGGCTATTGTGGAATACCGGCACCTCGTGGCACTTGCCGAATTGAGCCGTGTTGTAACCGTTCAGCTTGAGGGTCTCTGCGAGCGGCGCTTTGGTGTTCGGACGAACAGAGGTCATCCCTGGCGCCGATGTCGCGCACTCCGTGATGCAGCCCATATTAACTGAATGATGGTTGCGGCCTGTTAGCAGTGCCGCTCTTGTAGGGGCGCAAAGAGCGGTGGTATGGAAGCGGTTATAGCGTAGACCACCTCGGGCGATCTTTTCGAAATTCGGGGTTTCGCAGGGGCCGCCGAAAGCGCTCGATGCGCCGAAGCCCGCGTCATCGAGTAGGACAATGAGAATATTGGGAGCCCCCACCGGGGGGCTCAACCTGGTTATCGGTGGTAGCTTATTATCAGGGTCCTTTGCGTCATAAGTCGTAAGATGCTGCATGATCTGATCTGGCATTGGCAATATGACGCGAGCTCGATTATCAGATTGTTCGGACATTTTCCTTCCTCCTCCTTATCCGAAATGGTTTAGAAATGATTGCATCACCAATCATATATAATGATACCATCGGGGGTCCCTGGCTGAATGGAGAAAGTGTCGGGGAAGGAATTACGGTTCGTCCTACAGCCTAGGAAATCCTGTGAATTCGGGAAAACCTAAAGATTGAGACTAAATGGGGAGCCAAACAAGCTATTAAAAATTACTAGACATATCACAATAAGCATCATAGATGCGGCGGGTGAAGAATGGCCGAGGATGCGACCGATGTGAAAAGAAGATTCGATGACGTCTATCGAATCCTCCTGGTCATCGGCCCTGTCCTATCGTTCTCCTATGGTAATTACTCGGGAACTACAACCTTTACAGATTTCGTCTACAGCATAGGATTCCCAGCCCTTATGACAGCGGTCTTGTTCTGGGCTGTCCCTCACATGCTGAAAGAGAAATGGGAATATGAAGTGAAGCTCATCGGTTATGGCCTCATTTGGTTCACATTCTTGATGCTAGCAGCCATCGTTTACATGAAGGGGGACTTGCAGCACTCCGCATGGTTCTTCGTCGCGGTGATTGTGACGATGATCGTGGTTCTGCTGACCGGTTTTATGATGCTTAGGACCAGGATCATTTCCAAGTATTACATCGTAATCACGGAAGCTTTGGTCGTAGGCATGGGGTTACTCACGTATAGCATGGTTAATTGAGCTCGCAGGCCAGGATTATTGGGAAGGCCATCCGGGGATAACTCCCACCCAGTCATCCCTGTCCAGGTATAGCTTCGAGAATTGGGACCATCTTCTATGCGAGGGTCAGCTTGGGCTCTTAATTGACGAGAACAAATACGATACCTATCAGAATGATTATTGGACGCGACAACAATGGCTACAACCTTCTGAGTCTTCTTTTCCGACTCTCATGAACGGATTCGTAGGAGTGGATTAAGAATCGCTCACGAGATGCAGCGAGGCTCGGTTCATATTATTGGTTTTAATCCAGCTTTCACATCAAATGGCACTCACTAGCAGAAATTGAAGGTGGTGGCCATTATGATGATATTGAAGCTCACCAGCATTTAATGATTGCAGCGGTGTTTCGTGGTCGAAATAGTCGCAAGATAGTTGTTTGGACATTCTACCCACTTTACCAGATATTAGCCGAGGATGTTGGCCATGCCCATAAAAAAGTATGAGCGTATCGCTATAGGACTGGGCCATTTCATGATTCAAAGTCCTCTGAAGAGCCTCCGATAATCGAGCTCGGAGATGAGAATTAAAGAAAAATGGTAAAAAAAAGTTCACTGAACTCAGACCCACTGCCAACCTCTTTCTCTCTAGCGGAATAGGTCCGTTCAGGCATGAAGCATTCAGAGGATGGTTTCGATTTCAACCTGATGGACGACTATTCATTTTTTCTTACCCTTGCTCTTAACCCTGGGGTCGTTCTTGGGCTTCGGATCCTCGATCTTCTGGCCTTTGCCATAGCCTGACTTGCTTTTGCTCTTTACCACGATCGTCACCAAAGGCTTTGTTTGGGATGAGATACCTATTACAATTTGTGGTTGCAAGCGAGGAAAAGGAATTGCATTGCTCGCCGAACCCGCAAGGTAACCTATCCCTTCTTTCCATAATTCTTTGGCAATGTTCTTTATGAAGTCACACACTCAGAGAAAGGAAGAGGATTCGAACTTGCGCATCGGCATCGTAGCTTGCGAGACTTTCAGGCGGGAGCTCGATATGATAACCCAAGGGGACCAGGACATCGTCCATAAGGAGTACCTGGAGTTCGGCCTGCATGAGTACCCTGAGGAGCTGAAGCGAACGGAGGTCGAGAAGGTCAACGCCCTGGAAGGAAAGGTCGACGCCGTCTTTTTGGGATATGGCTATTGCCAATCGCTCAAGGGCATAACGGCCAGGATGACTGTGCCGACCGTGATGATCGAGGCGGACGACTGCGTGGGTGCCTTCCTGACCCCCAGCGGATATGAAAGGGAAAGGAAGACCTGCGCGGGGACCTGGTACGCCACCCCGGCGTTCTGCGAGATGGGGAAGGAATGGTTCCAGAAGAGATTGGAAAGCCAGATGCCGGCAGAGCAACTACAGGAACTTGAAGCGGCAGTGTACGATGCCTCCTGGTTCCTGCACCAACTCTTCGACGGGTACAGCCGAGCCTTGTTCATCGACACCGGTATCGGGGACCGGGAATACTTCGAGGCCCTGTCCAGGAAGTTCGCCTCGGAGCTCAACCTCAGACACGAATGCTGCGCCGGGACGCTGAGCATCGTGAAGGACGCGCTGCAAGCCACAAAGGACTTGGGAGCACGCGGGCAGTGAGCCCCATCAAACCTTCTGCAGGTCCAGCCACTTCTCCACCCAGGGAGCCTGGTAACCTTCCATCATGTCCAGGAGCTTCTTTGGTTCCGTGTGGCAGATCACCATGTCGTGATACTCTCGCCGGATGAATCGCTCCTCGCAGCCGTGCCGCAGCATGGCCAGCAACTTATCGTAGTAGCCCTCCACGTTGAGCAGCGCGCAGGGCTTCGAATGATGCCCCAGCTGCGCCCAAGTGAGGATCTCGAAGAACTCCTCCAGCGTGCCGAACCCACCCGGCATCGCTATGAACCCGTCAGCCAGCTCCTCCATCACCTGCTTCCGCTGGTGCATGGTGTCCACCAGGCGGAGCTCGGTTATCTCGCGGTAGGCGATCTCCTTCCGCTCCAGGAAGCGCGGAATGACCCCTATGACCTCTCCCCCCTCCTTCATCACAGTTTGCGCGATTACCCCCATCAGCCCGACGTTCCCTCCGCCATAGACCAGGGCGATCCCTCGCTGCGCCAAGGCCCTTCCCAGGGCCCGCGCTGCCTCGGCATAGGCCTCCCTCGATCCGCGGCTGGAGCCGCAATAGACCGCAACCCGCATCATCCTGCCCGGATTCGTCTGGGCGGTTATACCGTTTGCTCAAGGGAACCCAAGGCAAGGCTCAACTAGCCCGTCCGACATTATGGGACGGGTTGAAAATGGCGAGCAAGCGCATGGTCTTGAAGACCCCGGAAAGGGAGTTCTACATTGAGCTCAATGATTCCTCGACCGCGGACCAGATATGGCTCTCGATGCCGTTGGAAGCTTACGTCAACGTCTGGGGCGAGGAGATCTACTTTGAGATCCCCGTGGAGTTGGCCCTAGAGAACGGAAGGAAGGTCCTGGAGGTGGGGGAGGTGGCATACTGGCCAGATGGAAAGGCATTCTGCGTGTTCTTCGGCAGGACGCCCTTGAGCAAGGGCGAAAAGCCTGAAGCCTATTCTCCCGTCACGCCCATTGGCAGGGTGCTCAACGACCTGGAGGCATTGAAGGAGATAGGGGACCGGACACGGGTCTCTTTGGACCGGGTCTGAACATCATTTTGTCAGAGTGATCTTCATCCCCTTGTTGTCAGGGCGGGTGAGGATCTTCTCCTTCCCGGATTCATGGACCACATTCAAGCAGTCGTCCAGGTTCTCTTGCCTCATGTAGGCGGCGATGACCCCGGTGTCGCCATGCACGCCGACGATCTCCGCCCCCTTGACGCGCAGCATGGACATGATGCGGTAGATGTCCTTGCCGCTGCCGAACCGGCGGATCTCCACCACCTTGGACCCCAGCAGCTGCAATCTATAGATCGAGTCCCCCATCTTCGCGTATTCGGACTTGATGGCCGCGGGGATGAGCTTCATGAGCACCTCGAGCGCCTTCTTCTCCCTGTCCTTCTCGTCTATCTGGACCATCTTGCCGATATCCAGATTGCCCACCTCCTCCCCCGGGTAGACCAGGATGATGGAGCTGTTGTCCGAGAGCGGGGTGCGGCAGGCGATCTCCAGTTCGTCCGTGACGATGACCAGGCCGCCGAAGAAGGCGCCGGCCACCCGGACCCCGGTGTCCGGGCGGAGCTTGAGGACCCCGTCCACCTCGTCCGTAAGGTTGTGGCTTATGATGCGCCTCAACTCCCTCTGCCCGATGGGCCTCCCGAGGGCCGCATTCACGCCCGCCGCGGCGGCCGCGATGAGCTCGGGGGTGCAATCGAAGGGCACGGCCGACTCGTCGGGGGTGGTGACCTTGAACGCCCCGCTGTGCCCCAGATAGGTGCAGATGCTGCGGCAGACATGCTCCACAGGATGATCTGGCTCGACCTCGATGTCCCAGGATTCCGAGGGCATGATCCGCAGGAATATGGACATGTCGATGGCCATGCCGATCCCGCCTCCTCCCGGGGACATGGAGAACTTTTCGGTGGAATCTATGGTGGCCAGGTCCAGGCAGAGCGGCACGCGCACCGTGGCCGAGCGGGGCTTCTCTAGCTTGCCCAGGACAGGATAGGGGCCGCCTAGGGGTACCCCCATCTCCAACTTGCGCTCGTCCGCCGCTACGGTCATCGTATCCTAGAAACTATTATCGCTAGCAATTTGAACCTAGCCCTCAAATTACCACAGGCCGAAATGACTTGGAAAAGCCTGAAATACCCGGGGCCGCAAACACTAGGCAGTGATGTGATGGACGAGGGAAAGGTCATGAAGACGGAAGAGGAATGGAAGAAGGAGCTCACCCCGGACGAGTACCGCATCCTACGCCAGAAGGGGACCGAGCTGCCCTTCCACAACAAGTACTTCGACAACCACCGCAAGGGCGTCTACCTTTGCGCGGGCTGCAGCGCGGAGCTGTTCACCTCCGACACCAAGTTCGAATCCAACAGTGGATGGCCCTCATTCTGGCAGCCGTTGAAGCCACAGGCGGTGGAGGAGCACCAGGACCGGACCTTCGGCACGGTCCGCACCGAGGTGGTGTGCGCCCGGTGCGGAGGGCACCTGGGGCATGTGTTCGACGACGGGCCGAAGCCCACCGGCAAGCGCTATTGCATGAACTCCGGGGCGCTGCACTTCCAGGAGCGGATGTAGACTCACTCGCTCCCAGCCAGCTCCAGCTCCCCGAAGCAGACGGAGGGCAGGATGTGATTCATGGAGATCGTGGAATCGTTGGCCACCTCCACCACCTTGCCCAACGCCTCGAACAGGTTGCCCACCAGCAGGCAGTGCTTGACCGCGCCGGTGATCTCCCCTTTCTTGACCAGGTGACCGCACCTCACCTCCAGGCCGAAGGCCCCCGTGATGGGATGCACGTCCGGGGCGGAGATCTTCTCCACCACGATGCCCTCGTCCAGGTCCGCCACGATCTGCTCCACCGTCCGGTTCCCTGGCTTGAGCACCATGCAGGTCGGCATGATGGAGACCGGCAGCAGGTAGTTGCCCACGGGCTCCAGCGAGCTGCGCCTCAGGCCGTTCCCGGTAGGAGGCTTCTGGGAGAGGGAGGCGTTGTAGACGTCGTACAGGAAGCCTTTCAGCAGGCCGCCCTTGACCAGGTCCTTCTTGATGGCGGGTACCCCTTCGTCATCATAGGGCGAGGAGAGCATGCCCCGCCGGTCGCTCGGGTCGTCCATGAACTCCACGGAAGGCGATGCCACTGGCTTGTCCACGCTGTTGGCCCAAGGGCTCCGCTTGCGGTTGACGTTCTCCGCGCTCAGCGCGAAGGTAATCGAGCCGCGGAACATCTCCGCCAGGTCATGCGGCGAGATGACCGCGCTGAGGTTCGCATTCCCCTTGTAGGCCACCGCCTGGGAGGCCGCCTTCGCCTTGCGCTTCAGCTCGAGCCCCAGCTCCGTGGCGTCCAAAGTCCTCAGCTCGGGCGAGTAGAAGCTGACCTCGCCCTCGCCGGGACGGGCGCCCTCGGTCATGGATGTGACATGCACATACACCATTGAGGCCTTCCGGGACACATCCACCTGGTTGGAGTTCAGGAGGCGTGACTCGATGACCGCGGCCCTCAGCACCCCGTTGGGCACCTTCACCTTCTTGACCTCCGTTCCACTGGCCACGATTCCCTTGGCCAGGTCGGCCATGGCCTCGGGCGTTAGGTCCTCCACGGCCGCGTCCAGCGTCTTCACCTTGATGGAACTCCTGGCCGGGGAGGGGAAATGCTTGAAGACCGTGTCCCGGGGGAGAAGCGCCGCCACCTGGACGGCCGCCTTGGCGCAGGCCTCCACCTGCCTCGGGCCTGCGAAATACGAAGCCGACTGCCCGACCCGGCCGTTGCGCAGCACCCTCATGGAGAGGCCGATGTCCACCTTGTCCTCCACGCTCTTCACCCGGGAGTCGTCGATGTAGGCGCTCAGGGTGTGGGAGCTGACCACGAAGGCCTCCGCCTCGTCCGCTCCCTGCCCCTTCGCCACTTTCAAGGCCAAGGATGCCGCCTCGTCGACGCGCATCTCAGCCACCTCCCAGTATGATCTTGGAGCGCAGGAACGGACCTCCGGAAGAGACCGGCACCCAGTCCTCCGTGCCCTTGCCGCAGTTACCGCCGTCCAGTGATACCTTGTCCCCCACCGCGTCGACGGTCTTGAGGATCTCCAGGGCCTTGCCGGTGAGAGTGAACCCCCGGACCATGTCGGTCAGCCTTCCGTTCTCGATGAGGAAGCCGCGCAATGCCTTGCCCTCGAAGCCTCCCCCCACCGGATCCTCCATGCCGCTGATGAAGCGGTCGGTCAGGACGCCGTGGTCCACGTCCTCGATCATCTCGTCCAGCTTCCAGTCCCCCGCCTCGAAGAAGGTGTTGGTCATTCTTACGAAGACCCGGCGCGAGTGGTCCTGCGCCCTGCCGTTACCGGTGGTCCTCGCTCCCATCTCCGCAGCCGTCTCCAGGGAGTGCATGTAGCCCTGGTACACGCCGTCCTCGATGATGGTGGTGCGCGAGCTGGGCGTTCCCTCGTCATCGAACGGGATGTAGCCGTGGGCCCCGCTCAGGGTGCCATCGTCCACCATGGTGATCCGCTCGCTGGCCACCTTCTCCCCTACCACCGTCGAGAGGAAGGAGCGCCTCTTCACGATCTCGTCCCCTTCGGACGCGTGCCCCATGACCTCATGGGCCAGCAGTCCGGAGATCATGGGGTCGCTGATGCAGGTCATATAGCCGGAGGGGCACTTCTTGGCCTCGAGCATCTTCACCGCCTCCTGGGCGCTGCCTTTACCCATGTCTTCCACGTCCATCCCCTTGAAAAGCTCGAACCCCCCCGACCCATCCAAGATGTTGTAGAAGCCCTCGATGCGCTGACCGTCGGAAGCCACGGTCTGCACCATCACCCTGCCCCGAATCTCCTCCCAGTCCAATCGAGTCCGGAAGGAGTTCACCAACAGGGTGCTCTTGATGGATTCGCTGTAGATGCTGTTGGCATTGACCACCTTGGGGCCTATCCGCTGGGCCTTGTCCAGGTCCTTGACCAATGCCAGCTTCTCCTCCAAAGGCACATCGTCCGGCCGGATCTTGACCTGAGCGGGATAGGACCCTTTCAAGGCCTTCGTCTCCGGCAGCCGCTTGCCCTTCGCCGTGCCCAGTCGGGCAAGTTGCGCCGCCTTGCTGGCTGCTTCCAGGATCGCACCCCTCTCCGTCATCACGGTCGAGGCGTAGCCCCAGGAG
>Ga0209048_10007393_pt1 | contig 10152 bp, 7 predicted proteins | sample FrelakmetCRP12CR_FD_187146 | JGI IMG/M metagenome (GOLD analysis project Ga0209048, IMG submission 187146) | Freshwater lake sediment microbial communities from the University of Notre Dame, USA, for methane emissions studies - CRP12 CR (SPAdes)... | ecosystem: Environmental > Aquatic >... | reverse complement strand
CTCGGCCGAGGGCACGCAAGTCAGCGGGGCATCCATGCCCTCCTCGATCGCCAGCTCGACCGCATCGGGCAGCTTGGTGCCGGTGGCCGAGAAGAACTTGATGCCGTTGTCTTCGAACCGATTGTGCGAGGCGCTCACGACGATGCCGGCCGACAGGCGCAACGCGCGCGTCAGGTACGCGACCGCGGGTGTGGGCAGAGGCCCCGACAGATAGACGTCGACGCCAGCGGCGGAGAGGCCCGACTCCAGCGCCGCCTCGAGCAGGTAGCCCGAAATGCGCGTGTCCTTGCCGATCAGCACGGCCGGGGTCTCGCCGGGGCGGCGCGCCGATTCGGCGGCGAGCACGCGGCCCGCCGCGTAGCCCAGGCGCAACACAAGCTCGGGCGTGATTGGCGATTCGCCGACGCGACCGCGAATGCCATCGGTACCGAAATATTTTTTGCTCACTTTATCGCCTGCCAAACTTTCAATGCATCGACAGTTTCGCGCACATCATGCGTGCGCACGATGGTCGCGCCGCGGGCCACGGCTGCCAGCGCCGCCGCCACGCTGCCGGCCATGCGCTCGCCGACGTCGCGGCCGGTCAACGCGCCGATGGTGGACTTGCGCGACAGTCCCACGAGTACAGGATAGCCAAGCGCGACGATCGCCTCCAGGCGGCGCAACAGTACCAGATTATGTTCCACAGTCTTGCCGAAGCCAAAGCCCGGATCGACCACGATGCGCTCGCGGGCGATGCCGGCGGCGACGCACGCGGCGGCGCGCGCCGCCAGGAAACCCGCGACTTCCGCGACGACATCGGTGTAGACCACACCTTGTTGCATCGTCTCGGGCTCGCCCCGCATGTGCATCAGGCAGACAGCCACTCTTGTATTGCTGTCGGCAACGATTCCCAGCGCGCCTGGAGCGCGCAGCGCGTTGATGTCGTTGATCATGGTGGCGCCGGCGGCGATGGCCGCGTGCATTACCGCGGGCTTGCGCGTATCGACCGATAACGGCACCCCGCGCTCGTCGCAACCTGCGCGCAGGCGCTCGATCAGCGGAATGACGCGCGCAAGCTCCTCGGCTTCGGAGGTCGGCGCCGCGCCCGGGCGCGTCGACTCGCCGCCGATGTCGAGGATGTCGGCGCCGTCGGCCACGAGCGCGCGGGCGCGAGCCAGCGCCGCGGCCGGCTCGGCAAAGCGGCCGCCGTCGAAGAACGAGTCCGGCGTGACGTTGACCACGCCCATGACCAGGGTGCGGTGGAGCGCGAGCCGATGGCGGCCGCAGATGAGCGGGGATTGCCCGTAGCCAGGAGGCATGTGCGGCCCACAAAGCACTGGGGCACCGCGAGGTGCCCCAGCTGGTTCAGTTACGGATGCGTAGTTGCGCCCGCAACTCCGCTCAGGCGGGCGTCGCCGAGGGCGCGGCGTCCGGCCCGGTATCCGGACCGAAGGTCGTGCCGGGAGTGCTCGGTTGCGCCTTGGGCGGCCGCGGGGGACGACCCTGCACGATGTCCTCGACCTGGTCGGCGTCGAGCGTTTCCCATTCGAGCAGCGCGCTGGCCAGCGCCTCGACCTTGTCGCGGTTGTCCTCGATCAACTTGCGCGCGAGCGCGTACTGCTCGTCGATGATGCGGCGGATCTCGAGGTCGACCTTCTGCATGGTCGCCTCGGACACGTTCTTCTGCGTCGCGATCGAGCGGCCGAGGAAGACTTCGCCCTCATTCTCGGCGTAGACCATCGGGCCCAATGCGTCGGACATGCCGTAGCGGGTGACCATGTCGCGCGCCATGGTGGTCGCGCGCTCGAAGTCGTTGCTGGCGCCGGTGGTCATCTGCTTCATGAAAATCTCTTCGGCGATGCGGCCGCCGAACAGCACCGCGATACGCTGCAGCAGGTAGTCGCGATCGTAGGAATAGCGATCCCCCTCAGGCAACTGCATGGTGACGCCCAGCGCCCGGCCGCGCGGGATGATGGTGACCTTGTGCACCGGGTCGGACTTGGGCAGCAGCTTGGCGAGGATGGTGTGGCCCGACTCGTGGTACGCCGTGTTCTTCTTCTCCTCGTCGGACATGACCATCGATTTGCGCTCGGCGCCCATCATGATCTTGTCCTTGGCCATTTCGAAGTCGTGCATGTCGACCAGGCGCTTGCTCTTGCGGGCGGCGAACAGCGCCGCCTCGTTGACGAGGTTGGCGAGGTCCGCGCCGGAGAAGCCCGGCGTGCCGCGGGCGATGACTTCGGCCTTGACGTCGCCGGACAGCGGCACCTTGCGCATGTGCACCAGCAGGATCTGCTCGCGGCCGCGGATGTCGGGAAGCGGCACGACCACCTGGCGGTCGAAGCGGCCCGGGCGCATCAGCGCCGGGTCGAGCACGTCGGGCCGGTTGGTCGCGGCGATGACGATGACGCCGGAGTTGCCCTCGAAGCCGTCCATTTCGACCAGCAGCTGGTTGAGCGTCTGCTCCCGCTCGTCGTTGCCGCCGCCGAGGCCCGCGCCGCGCTGGCGGCCGACCGCGTCGATTTCGTCGATGAAGACGATGCAGGGCGCGCTCTTCTTCGCCTGCTCGAACATGTCGCGCACGCGTGCCGCGCCCACGCCGACGAACATCTCGACGAAGTCGGAGCCGGAGATGGAAAAGAACGGCACCTTGGCTTCGCCGGCGATGGCCTTGGCGAGCAGCGTCTTGCCGGTGCCCGGGTTGCCGACCATCAAGACGCCGCGCGGGATGCGCCCGCCCAGCTTCTGGAACTTGGAGGGGTCACGCAGGAACTCGACGAGCTCGCCGACTTCCTCCTTGGCTTCGTCGCAGCCGGCGACGTCGGCGAAGGTGACCGTGTTGTTGGCTTCGTCGAGCATGCGCGCCTTGCTCTTGCCGAACGAGAACGCGCCGCCCCGGCCGCCGCCCTGCATCTGGCGCATGAAGAAGATCCACACGCCGATCAGGAGCAGCATCGGGAACCAGGAGATGAACACCTGCGCGAGGAAGCTCTGCTCTTCCTCGGGCTTGGCCTGGACCTTGACGCCGTTCTTGATCAGGTCCCCGACCATCCACAGGTCGCCGGGGCTGTAGGTCATGTTGTTCTTCTTGTCGGTGCCGACCCATTTGATGGTACGGCCCTCGATGCTGGCCGATTCGACGCGGCCCTGCTTGGCCTGTTCCATGAAATCGGAGTACGAGACGGCTTCGCGCGTGGTCTGCCGCGCGTCGAACTGCTTGACCACGGTGAGCACCACCAAGCCGATGACCAGCCAGATGCCGATGTTCTTGACCAGATTATTCAACGTCGTTCCTCAGTAACCCCGAATTCAGCGAACGGACCACAATTCTATGCTTTAGCGCCACCCGGCGCCATGCCGGCCGGTCGCTATGCGGCAACATGGCCTTTCCCTACCAAAAAGACCTCCCGGCTCTTGTCCCGCGAAGCCTTGGGTTTACGGACATAAACCTTGTCGAAATGCGCCTGCATGGTGCGCTGAAACTCCTGAAAACCCTCACCCTGGAAGGCCTTTACCACCAGATCGCCGCCGGTTTTGAGCCAACTTGCCGCGAAATCCACCGCCAACTCGCCCAGATATACGCTTCTAGCCTGATCCGCGGATGCCACCCCACTAAGGTTGGGGGCGAGGTCGGACACTACAAGATCGACTTTGCGCCCGGCAAGCGCAGCGGACAGCTCGGCCATGGCGGCATCCTCGCGAAAGTCGCCCAGGATGAACAAGACGCCGGGCACCGGGTCCATGGGCAACTGGTCGAGGGCGACGATATGCGCGCCCGAACCCAGCTTCTCGCGCAATACCTGCGACCAGCTACCGGGCGCGGAGCCGAGGTCGACCACGGTCATCCCCGGGCGGAACAGGTGGTCCTTGGCGGCCAGCTCGGTGAGCTTGAACGCGGCGCGCGAGCGGTAGCCCAGCCGCCTGGCCTCGGTGACGTAGTGGTCATTGAGGTGCGTGTGCATCCACGCCGTGCTGAAGCGGTGCTTCTTGCCGGCGGGATTGAGCGGGCTTTTCTTCATGCACGGTCGAGCGGGCTGACCACGGCCCGGCCGCCGCGGTTGAGGACATGCGTGTAGATCATGGTGGTACTGACGTCGGAGTGTCCCAGCAGTTCCTGGACGGTGCGGATATCGTACCCGGCTTCGAGCAGGTGCGTGGCGAACGAATGGCGCGGCGATGGCGAGCGGCAACATGGTCACACGGTCCTTGAAGTCCTTGCCGTCGCGAAAGAGTATTTCGTGGCGGGCGAAATCGACGTCCTTGACGCGCAGGCGCATGCCCTCCATGACGCGCATTCCCGTACCGTAGAGCAGGCGCCCGATCAGGGCGTGAATGCCCGACAGGTGGGCGAGCACGCGCGCGATTTCCTCCTGCGTGAGCACGACCGGCAAACGCGTGGGCGCCTTCGCCTTCTCGATCCGGTCCAGCCAGGGCAATTCGACGCCGAGCACTTCCTTGTAGAGGCATAGCAGCGCGCTCTTGGCCTGGTTTTGCGTGGACGCGGCAACGCGCCGGGCGACGGCGAGGTCGGTCAGGAATGCCTCGACGTCGGGAGCGGCCAAATCAGTCGGGTGCCGCTTGCCGTGAAACCGGGTGAAGCGTTTAAGCCAATCGAGGTACGCCTGCTCGGTGCGAATGCTGTAGTGCTTGAGGCGGATCTTGTCCCGGACGCGGTCGAGCAGACGGGGGATGCCGGGGTATCCATGGTCGAAAATGCGCGCCGTTTTTTAGGCCCCACTATTGGGAGCGAGTGCGTTGAGCCTGTGCCGCCTTTCGGCGGCCGAACATACGACGAACGGATGACTGACGGATTATCTTGCGTCAGCATTAAGATGGCTATTTCTCGGCAGGGCGCATTCCTCGTAATGACGCTGTTACTGCTCCTGCTACTTGCGTTGGTGCCCCTGGCCGCGTGGTACTGCGCTCGGGCGCGCGCACGCCGGCACGTTTGGCTGATTGTTGGCGCTGCGCTCGGACTAGTAGTCTCGCCATTGAGTTTGGGCCTGTACTCGACCTACTTCCTTAGCCCGTTCGGTTTTCCCACAGGAATGCTTGGGTTGGCGTCGACCCTATTTCATGGTGCGCCTGGGTACCACATTGCGCTGTGGCTTGGCCTTGTGCCATCGCAAGAGGGTGTATCCGGTCCCGGCTCGTTCTACATTGAACTGCTCAACGGCGTCATTTGGGCCATGGTTTATGGCTTACTCGGTTTCATCGCTGATCGGGTCCGTCTTGCGCATTCACGAACAGTCGCATGAGCCTAGTTCCCGCATGCGCCCTAACCCCACTCTACGGACTTCCCCGGAAACGCAAGTGATTTCCGCACGACGATGCGGTTGCCGCATCATCAGGCTGTGGTCATGGCGGTCGCATGGTCATGGTTTGCCGGCGAGGGTTGAGAGTTGGTGAGTTCGTGAAACCATGATCAGCTGGCGTTGGCGGCAGCACCTTTACCCCTACCGCCCTCGACATAATCGCTCCTGAGGCGTTCTGTGCGGTCGACTCCGGCCAGAAGGAGGCACTGAAGGCATGAATCGATGTTTTCACGAGCTCTGTCGCGATGGGCGATGAGTAAGTGACAAGGTACAGACTGCATCTCTCTACACGGCCTTGTGGGAGAACGTCGAAACCTGTCTCCGGGCGCAAGATAAAAGTCGCGCGCCGCCGCCTCATTCGTTCATTGGCCTCACCTGCCAGCGCGGATCAGGCGCCGGCAGTCAGCGTGGGTCCGCAGGGTTAGCCAGGTTCAGGCAGCGCTCGGTTCAACCTCGTTGCTATCTCACCTCGGTCATCGCGGGAAGCATCGGTTGCTCGGTTTCGTCGTCGTTCGGTTACGGGGTTACGCTATTCATCGCGGGTGGCGCGGACGGGGCCGCTCAAGTCCAGCGTCGCCAGGCGTCGGGATCGTAATCCTCGCCCTTGGCGAGAATCGCCCAGATCATCCGTGCGTGCTTGTTGGCGATCGCCACCAGGGTCTTGTGGTAGCCCACACGCGCATGCAGTTGCACGATCCAGGCTTGCAGGCCGGTGCGCCGCAGCGGTTCCTTGGTCAGCGCCGCCTGCGGGGCCGAGCGTGTGCCCTGGGTGAGCAAGCCGCGCAGATAGGGGTCGCCGCGCTTGGTGATGTGGCCCAGCCGGGTGTTGCCCCCTGAGCTGTCCTGGCGGGGCACGATCCCCTGCCACGCAGCGAACTGGCGTCCGTTCTTGAAGTCACGCACATCGGTGACCGTGGCGAGCACCGCCGCCGCGGTGAGTGCGCCCACGCCGCTGATCGCGGTAATCCGTTGCGCTGCGGCGTTAGTCTTGATGTGGCCTTTGATCTCCACCTCGCACGCGGCGATGGCGGCATCGAGCCGCGCCAGGTGGGGCCGGGCTTCGCCGAGCAGGCGGCGCACCATCAGCGGTAGCGCCTCATCGTGTTCCAGTTCCGGCAACGCCCGTGTCAGCACCGCCGCCGAGTGACCGCGCCAGACCCCGAATTCACCGAGCAGACCACGCAGCCGATTGATCAGCGCCGTGCGTTCCTCGCTAAAGCCCTGGCGCATCCGGTGCCACGAGAGGCACGCTTGCTGCTCGACGCTCTTCACCGCCACGAAGCGCATGTTGGGCTGCCGCACCGCCGTCAACACCGCTTCGGCATCGTTGCGATCATTCTTCGCTGCCCGACTCTTGCGAAACGGCTTGACGAACTCCGCCGCCATCAGCCGCGGCGTGTGGCCGTGGCTGGTCAGCCAGCGCGCCCAGTGGTGCGCCGCCCCGCAGGCCTCCAGCCCGAACACGCACGGCGGCAGTTGCACCGCCCAGGCCGCGAACGTATCGCGGCGAAACACCCGCGTGAACACCGTCTTGCCCGAGCGGTCCGCACCACACACGGCGATCACCTCCTTTGCCAGATCCACACCAACCGTAGTAATCTCGTTCATGACTTCCCCTCTCGTTCAGATTGATGGACAGCACCTCAATCTTGGCACTTTCGATGCCGTGCGGTTCAACCGCTTGGAGTAGGGGAAGTCCCTTCTATTCGCTCAACCGCCCACCGTCGGGCATTCAGCCCGCGCGTCGGTCGCCGGGTAGCTTGTTTCGTTAGGCAGCGAAATGGCGGTGGCGTAGAATCCGTCCATCTTGGGTCAGGGGCATGTGGTGGACTTCAATATTGAATGTGAACTCGAAGAAGATGGCCGCTGGCTCGCTGAAGTGCCACAACTGCCCGGCGTGTTGGCGTACGGCTCTACCTTTGACGAAGCCATGTCGAAGGCAGAAGTCTTGGCGCTTCGCGTACTCGCCGAACGTCTAGAGCACGGCGAGGCTCGCGCCCATCCAATAAACATCTCTGTCGCTACGGCGTGAGCCAGTGGCCGTCGGCTAAGGCTCGCCGTGTTCTTGCTGCCCTTCTCGGCATTGGGTGGCGCGTCAAGCGGCAGTCCGATTCTCACCGGACGCTTGCTCGCGAGGGCTGGCCGGATTTTGTTTTCGCCTTTCACGATGGTGAAGACATCGGCCCAAAGATGCTCTCGCGCATCGCCAAGCACACTGGTCTGCAACCTCGCGATCTCTAGCTCGCACGAACCGCTGCCTAACGAGTAAGGTTAGATCGTGCAAGCGAAGCGCGGCCACGATCTGAACCGTTTGTTGGACGAGCCCGGGCCGTGAGCGCTGACGGTGCCTCATAGAAGATATGTTTTGGGGAATTGCGCCGGTTTGAAGTTCCGCCGGCTGGGCTGGGCTCTAAAGCCCGTTGCGTGCGTACCGTTGCGGTAGTCGCTGCCCGATATTGGCGTTATTTGGCGTGCTGAGCGCCGCTTTGAGGCAAGCCGGCCCCGCAGCTTGTGGGTGCTGACGTCCCGTCACCGGCCAAGGGTCGTTGCGCTTACATGGTCAATGCGCCTGCTGGGCGGCAAGTGGAATCGGCAGGGGCCCCGAGAACAGCGATCGAAGCTGCGTTTTCACGATGGTCATCACCGCCCCGCAAGCAGAGCACGGGATGGGAGCACGTTGCTTGATCCATGCCAGTGCCCGGCCAGGAGCGAATTTGAGCAGTACGTGGAGCAAGGCGATCAGGCGCTTGCAGTTGGGATGCAGAAAGCCGAAGTTGCGGGCACGCCGGAAACCTTTGGGCAGCACATGCTGCAGAACCAGCCACAGGAAATGCGCGCCGGAAACGGTGCGACGTTGCATCTTCCCGGTCTTGGCGTTTCGAAAGCGGAAGCTCACCTGGCCGTCAATGCAGGCGTCGATGTCCTGCTCCCGGATGACGCCCCGGTAAAGATAGCGCCCCAGGTAGATGAGTGCCGACTCGCCGCTGCCGACCGATTTGCAATCCACCACCCATTCTTTGGGGTAGCGCTCGGGCAGCGTCAATCCGACGGCGGCGATGGCCGCCAGCAGCTTCGCCCGGAAGACCTTGGCCAGTGCCTTGTGGTTGAACAGATGGCTGTGCTTGGCCTTTCGCCGTTTGGTTCGCCATTGCTTGCGCTCGGCGTCGAGCGCTGCCGCAGGCATGACCAGATGGACATGGGGGTGATAATCCAACCGGCGCGTGTTGGTATGCAACACCGCGATGGCGCCGGGCGTGCCCTGAAGCTGCTGGTCGTTCTGGCTGAACGTGCGCACCGTCTCCCAGCAGCAGCGCAGCAGCAGATCGTAGACCACGCTTTGCTGCGCCCAGGCCAGGGGCCTGAACTCGGCAGGGAGGGTAAAGGTCAGCAGGAAGTACTCGGCAGGCACCTGCTTCCTGAGCTGGCGTTCCAGCCATTGCTGACTTTCGTGATGCTGACAGTGCGGGCAATGGCGATGGCCGCAGGAATGCGGAACCAGGATCTGCTGCGCACATTCCGAGCACTTGACCAGCATCTTGCGGCTGGCTTGCGTGCGGCAATGTTTCATCGCTGCGAGTGCCTGAAAGTGCTCAGGCCCGAGTTGGTTCCGGTATTGCGCCAGGAAGTCCGCCTCGAAGGTTGCGATAACGGTAGCAAGGCGGATCATTTGACCCGCCCCCAGGTGATGCTGAAACGATCCATCAGGCCATTGATCCGGTCGATGGCGTGATGCTTGGTCTGGTCAGTCAGATGGGTATAACGGGCAGTGGTGAGAATGGAGTGATGGCCGAGGAACTTCTGCACCTCGATCAGATCGACACCCGCCTCGATCAGGTGAGTTGCGTAGCTGTGCCGCAAGCAGTGGGGTGTGATCTTTTTTTTAGGCCGCAGGCCTCGACGACCTTGTGCAGGGTGGTCTGCACTCCGCCTGAATCCATCGGCGTCGTGGCGGTTGCCGCCCCCGTCAATCCGCCGTGGCGATTCGGAAACAACAGCACGGGGTTGCGATGCACCTGCCAGAAACGTCGCAAGAGCTGATGGGTCGATTGCGGCAGCGGAACGAAACGATCCCGATTGCCCTTGGCAGCGCGGATATGCACGCGCCACCGCGCCGCATCGATATCCCCCACCTGCAGTCGCAACCCTTCGCCGAGGCGCAATCCCAGGCTATAGAGCGTGAAGAAGAACACCCGGTAACTGATCACGCGGGTGGCGGCGAATATCCGTTTGGCCTCCGCGATCGTGATGATGTCGGGCAAGCGCTGGGTCTTGGGGGGCTTTATCAGACCGGGAGCCACCCAGGGCTTGCGCAAGACATGCGCGTAGTAGAACTTCAACCCGTACAGGTCAAGCTTGACCGTACTCCAGGAGTGCGACGTCACCAGCTCGGTGAAGTAGTCCGTCAGTTGTTGTTCGGACAGCTGGTCAATTTGATGATCAAAGCGCTCACCGATGCGGCGGATGGCGCGGGAATAGGCCTCAATGGTTTTAGGCTGCAGGCCTTTGAGCTTCAGATGTTTCAGTTGCGCTTGGTAGTTCTTGATGAAATGTGCGTCGGTAGATGCTTCCATCTTGGAGTAACCTCATGGTTTGTCGTCGAACAACCCCTCGGGTGAGAGGCTGAGGTTACATTTTGAGCTCAAACGATTGCCAAGCCTTTCTCCGCGTAGCGGCTTCGTCCAACCTTACTCGTTAGCTCCCAAGCAATTTGCCCGCCGAAAGCTTAACGTTGCAGTATTACAAGTTCCTAAGAAACGTCAGACTCGGCGAAAAAAAGTATTCGCCTCCCTTCATCTTGACGAATCCTGCAAAGGCCACATTGTTGCTTGTGCCCCCGGCGGGGTTGTCCCATTGT
>Ga0209048_10007392_pt1 | contig 10154 bp, 10 predicted proteins | sample FrelakmetCRP12CR_FD_187146 | JGI IMG/M metagenome (GOLD analysis project Ga0209048, IMG submission 187146) | Freshwater lake sediment microbial communities from the University of Notre Dame, USA, for methane emissions studies - CRP12 CR (SPAdes)... | ecosystem: Environmental > Aquatic >... | reverse complement strand
CCAAGCCACCGGGGGTATGAAGGATGATGTCAATGGGAACATCCTTTTGAGCAGAACGGATGGCCCTCAACACCTGCTCGCTATCATCGATGTCGATGTAGCGGGCCAGAGGTATGCCCAGGAAGCTTATCACTTCCTGGCGGTGGATCAGAGTGATGACCTGTGCGCCCCTCTTTTTGCCGAGCCGGGTTAGAACTCTCCTTCTCTCGTTATGTAAAATGAATCTCTGTGCCATGGGAACGAGGAATATCAGAAGGAACAACAGGAACCAAACGTTATTTATCAGGGAGTCTATTCCGATCTGGGATTGGAGAAGAACCATCAACTACCAAAGGATCAGATTCGTATTTAGATTTGTCGAAATACTATACTTTAAGCTACGCCCTTTCCAAGGCCATAACGCTCTCGCTCTTCAAAATGTGCAAGGATGATCCGAGGAATTGAAGATTTCCTGGAATCTCCGGTGACTATTTTGTCAAATGAATGTGGGAATGCAGCGGGTCCAACTCCGCTGCGATGACATCCCCATTTCAAACGATATCGCACACAAAAAACATCTTTCCGGTATCTCTTAGTGGTTTGATAGGGAGTCCTATCTTGTTCGGTTCAATGCTTTCATGCCTATCATGCAGCGGATCCCAACCACCCTTTCCAATCAATAGCGCACCCTCTTCCTTGGTGGGCGCCTGGATGGATGCCGCTCCTGCGGCAACCTCTGGGGCTTTCTTGGCAATCTCGACGATAGAAACGGCCTCAAGAGTCACGTTATTCACTGTGCTTAGATTCAGAGCAGTTTGATTAGCTGCAGTCGTGTTCAGGACCGCATAATTGCGGGAAGCATTTCTTGGAGCGGCTTCATCGATGGATTTATTCACGGATCCATCCATGGACTCATTCATGGATTCATCAATGGATTTATTCATGGATTCGATTATGGATTCGTTGGTCGAGGCAGTATCATTGAGTGAATCATTGCTGTAAGCAGCTTTTTGGATTGCCGCACTCAAGGTTGTCGCATTCACAGATGTGGAATTTGGCGCCGTCAGATTCAGAGTTGCGTTAAGAGTCGTGATGTTCGAAGCGGAATTATTCAACGCTGCACTATTATCCTGAGCGGTTGCAACAGCAATGGCTATCATCAGGATCAGGGTGCTTGTCAAAAATATAAACGGTCTATTCATATCAGCCCTCGGTGTTGTCAAATAGCCTAGGAGCATATCAATCTAACCGATCTCCACCAAGGGATCAAGAAAGTGGCTTAGCATATCACGGCCTATCCCATGCTCTATTTTGCCTCTATCTCAGGTGAGATGAGATATTTTTGGCGTCTTTGAATCTAATAAAATGCAAAATCTCCCCGGAACCCAGGGAGCGCAGATTACAACTCAAACAATGTCGCAAACAAAATACATTTTGCTTGTATCTCTGAGTGGCTTGATGGGTATTCCTGCCTCGAAGGTTTGCTTGGGCTTGGCATTTCCATTGACAACGAAGACTTTGCCGGACTGCAAGCCTGTGCCGATGGTAAATGAGTTCTTTTCCAAAGTCCCCTCTTGGGCTGCTGGCGCTGCTTGCACATTCTCTGCGGCATTTTCACTCAAATTATCCGCAGGCTTAACCACAGCCAAAGAATTTGCCGGTGAGGTGAGATTTTGAGGTGCAATTGCGCTATTCATGGCAGTTTCATTTGCAGAAGGCTCGCTCAAAGAAGTGCCGTTTGGCGCGGAAACTGAATTTGTGTCGTTCAGGTCAGAGCCGTTAATAGCGGTTAGGTTTATGATGCTATTGGAGGTTGTGTTATTCATAGTGGTATTGTTCATGGAGGTGTTATCTAGCGCCACATTGGTCTCTTGCGCAGGAACCGAAAGTGTGGCCGCCATCAGCAACAACAGGGTGCTTGTGAAATATATAAGCTGTCTATTCATATAATGCCTCGGGCTAACCAGAGATCTTTGGAGCATATCAATTTAACCGAAAAAAACCCGCGAGCAATAAGGGGCGCTCAAAGCTCGATGCTTGATCTCTTATTCCAATCGTATTTTTGATGTTCCTATTCTCGATATCCTATTCTTGATATCTCATTGTCGGTATCTTATTCCAGGGTATCTTATTCTTGCTTAATCTTGCTGTCATCTTCGCCCAAATCGCAGACCTCACTGGTACTGAATGTATCTCCTTTGCGTCGCAGTTCGCACACAATACGGCCGTCCACGATTCGCAAAATCCTATCCGTCTTCTCTGCCAGGGTCATATCATGCGTGACGAGGATGAACGTCTGGTTTATTTTCTTATTCAAATCTCTTAGGAGGTCGTAGATGAGTTGGGAGCTTTTTGTATCCAGGTTGCCGGTAAGCTCATCGCCGATAACAATCGATGGCCCGTTGACCAGGGCTCTGGCAACTGCCACGCGCTGGTTCTGGCCGCCGGATAGCTGATTCGGCCTGTTATCCAGTCGCTCTCCCAAGCCCACGGAAACCAGAAGCTCTCTGGACTTCTCTTTGGCCTCGGCCTTGCTTTTCCCGGCGATAAGCATGGGCATCATGACGTTCTCCAGGGCGGAGAACTCCGGTATGAGGTGATGGTACTGGAAAACGAAACCAAGCTCTCGGTTCCGAAGCCTGGCCCGCTCGTCCGGGCTGGCCCGGCTAACATCTATGCCCTTGAGAAAGATCCGGCCGCTGCTGGGTGTGTCCAATAGACCGATCATATTGAGCAGAGTGCTTTTGCCGCTACCGCTGGGGCCCACTATGGCCACAAACTCTCCCGCATTGATATTGAGGTCGACACCGTCCAAGGCGCGAACTTCCACACCGTCTCCGTAGATCTTGCTCAAGTCCTGCAGCACAATTATGCCATCACCAATACCTTCACTAATGCTTGATCACCTCATTCACTTCCTATCGCCTTCACCGGATCGAGTCTTGCAGCCGTGTAAGCCGGATACAGTCCGGAGATGAAGTTAAGAGCCAGGGCAAATATTATGGCGTAGACGAAGTACTCCGGTCTGGCTACTATGATCATGCCGGCATCGCCTCCTCCACTGCTGGTCACGTCCAGGGGTAAAAGGGTTATCAGCCTGGCTATGCCAAATCCGAGCAGACAGCCGAGAACACCTGCCGGCAAACCGATAAGCATGTTCTCCAGCAGGAATATCTTGAGAATTGAACGTCGCGTGGCTCCCATGGCCATTAGGATTCCTATCTCTTTCCTGCGTCTGCTCACCACCATGATGGCGGTATTGGCTATTACAAAAGCGGATATTAATAATATAAATATATAAAAAAGCATATTTGTTACATTTTGGTTGCCCACGAATCTGGCTATCTCTTTGTTGAAATCCTGCCAGCTGGTCGTTTCGTATCTGTTTTTGCTATTCAGGTCCAGGGCCATAGCCGGTGCCGTGGTGAAGTCGGACAGCTTTACACCGATCTCCGAGACTATATCGCCTTTGCCCACAAGGTTCTGAGCGGTCTCCAGTGGCATATAAATCAGGGTGCTGTCCTTTACCGTTCCTTTCTGGATAAGTCCGATCACCTTCAGTTTTATCGATCGGTTTTTCAGAGATAGATAGAAATCGCCGCCTGGTCTGATATCGAGGTTCTTGGCCAGGGTTACACCCATGACCGCGCCGTTACTATTGAATTTCAGATCGGAGAAATTTCCGGATATCATGGACTCTTGCACCGCCATGAGCGGATCTTCTTGTGCAGGGATCACCCCTGCAAACTCCACGCCTTCTACTTTGTCTCTGAAGCGCGCTGCGCCTTGGCCCACTAGCCTGGGGGAAACTGCCATTGTCCCGGGATATATCCTTACCAAGTCGGAAAGGGTCCGGTACATGTTGATGTAGTTCTCGCCTTTCTTTGGGCTAATAATGAGATGAGGATTCTTCTCCACCGTATTGTCCACGATTTGCATCCTCACTCCTGCGGTCAATCCCAGAGACATGATAATGATGCCCACTGCGATGGCTACAGAGATCAAGGTGAAGGCTGTGCCTCTGCGGTTGGACACCACGTGTCTGGCGGCTATATCAAGCTCAAACATTTATCCGCCCCACCTCAATCGCCCCTCAGAGCCAGTACAGGATCGAGCTTGGAGGCATTTCTGGCAGGATACACCGCCGCGACTACGCTTAAGGAAACAGCCACGAAGGTGAGCAAAAGGAAGTCCCAGGGGTTTAAAATCAGTGGCAAAGTGGTTATTTCTCGCCCACCGGCTGCGATCTCGAATGGGACTTTGCCCAAAACCAGTACTCCTGCCAGGCCGACTGCAGAGCCCAAAACGGCTCCGATGAGCCCTAAGATGCCGCTTTCCACCAGGAAGACATTTCTGATATTTGATCTGGTGGCCCCGATGGCCATGAGCATGCCAATCTCTCTGGTCTTTTCTACGACCAGGAGATTCATGATGCTGGCTATGCCGAAGAATGCGATGACCATGAAAAGAAGGACAGAGAATCTGGTCCAAAAGCCGCCTATCCTAATGGCCCGCATAATCTCAGGATTGGTCTCCTGCCAGCTCCTGGCGTTGTAGCCCCATGATGAGATCTCTTTGGCCACGGATTCGGCCTTGTAAATATCCGCCAGCCTGATTTCCACGGCGTTGACAACATTGCCCTTATCCAGGAAGTTGCGCGCGGTCTCCAGGGATACAAAGGCCACCTTCTCGTCCAGGGGCGTTCCTGTGTTGAATATACCGGTGACTGTGAGCTGAGTGTTTCTCGCGCGGGGAAATGTAGCCTCCAATTTGTCTCCCAATTTGACATCAAGGTCTTCCGCCAGGGTCTGGCCGATGACCGCATTTCTGCTCTGCAAAATGCTGTTGAAATCGCCATGCACCATGCTCTCATTAATTTTATAAATTTCATCAATATCAATAGGGTCCGCTCCCTTCAAAAAAGCGTTTTTGGTCTTATCTTTTCTGGACAGCGTAGCAGTGGTGGACAGTGATGTTGCGAAGGATTTGACGGCGCGAAGGCCTTCCATCCGGTTCAATAGGCCCTTGTAGAGGTGAATATACTCATCACCTTGCTTGGGCTCTATAGTCACATGAGGCAGCTTTTCTTCCACAAGGCCTGTTAGAATATGCTGCTGGCCGTTGACCAGAGAGGTAAAGATAACGGAGATGCTAACTGCTAGGGCTACGGCCACGATGGAGAGAAAGGTCTGGCGTCTTCTTGCAGTTATATGCCTCCTGGCTATGGTGGTCTCAAAAAGGCCGATCATTCTGGTTGTTCCCTAAATTGCATTCTTAGTTCTTATTTCTTGCTTATCTTTTTGGTCCACCTTTGCTCACTGCCAATGGCCTCCACTGGATCGAGCCTGGAAGTCTTGCAGGCTGGGTTGAGCCGATTGCTCCCGCAGAAAGGGTGTGCCACTTGCTGTATGTCATTGCAGAATTATTGCGGATAGCTCGAAGGTTGGAATGATGCCCTCTTGGGTAAATATATCCTATGGACCGTCTATCAAATTTCATTTGTTATCAAGCTGGTGGACCCAGATATTCACTAGACAACTTTTGGGAAACATTTTTTGGCCGGACTGATGCGGGAAGAGCGTTTTGTCTCCCTGCCAGGCTCTGCGGCAAGCATTTATTCATTGGCAGCAGAATGAATAAAAGCAAAAAGCAGAACAATGGATTATCATCCGTCCTTCCTGCAGAAGATGAAAGATTGCTGGACATCTTATGCGCTGCTAACCGGTAGATAGGGCTTAGGACGGAAGCTTGAAAATTAGATCAAGGCTTTCAGAAGTAAGCAGGCCTGGCATGAGCTAAGCGAACCGATCCATTGGAAACCTCAATTGGGCTGCTGATCTGGAAAATATATTCAATTGAAAGGTGCCTATATGAATGCTGATGATGATATTAAAAAGAAATTAACACCAACACAATTTCATGTGACGCAAGAATGCGGAACAGAGCCGCCGTTCCAGAATGAGTTTTGGAATAATAAAAAAGCCGGAATTTACGTGGACGTCGTCTCCGGCGAGGCGCTATTCACATCTGTTGACAAATTTGACTCTGGAACAGGCTGGCCAAGCTTCACAAAGCCTCTAGCGGAAGGCAATATCGTGGCAGAAGAGGATAACAGCTACGGCATGAGGAGAGTTGAAGTTCGAAGCAAGAACGCCAATTCTCACCTGGGCCACGTCTTTGAAGATGGGCCGAAGCCTACTGGAATGCGATACTGCATCAACTCTGCGTCCTTGCGATTCATACCGGTGGAAGATCTGGAAAAAGAGGGTTACGGCGAATATCTTAAGCTATTTAAGAAGGATGATCCGAAATGAATGATTCAAATTATGAGCTTGCCACCTTTGCGGCCGGATGCTTTTGGGGGGTGGAATCGGTCTTCAAGCAGGTTAAAGGAGTGATTGAAACAACAGTAGGATACACCGGTGGGACCTCCCCGGATCCGTCCTATCGCCAAGTTTGCACTGGGATCACCGGGCATGCAGAAGCGGTATTGATAAAATACGATCCCAAGATCGTATCTTATGAAGAATTGCTTTCTATATTTTGGAGGATACATAATCCCACCACGCCCAATCGTCAGGGACCTGATGAGGGTACTCAATATCGCTCCGCTATTTTCTATCGTGACGAGGAGCAGAAAGCGGCGTCGGAAAGATCAAAAGAGGAGTTTGACCGCTCAGGAGTTTATTTGAGCAAAGCGGTAACTCAAATCGTTCCTGCATCGACTTTTTATGAAGCTGAAGATTATCATCAAGACTATTTCGAAAAACATGGTGGTGCGTCTTGTCACTTTCTCAGGCCCAAGTAGCATGAAGCATATCCAGATTTTTTTAGAGGGGTGAACCTCATTCTCCCTAAGTCGATACTTGGGATTGGTCGATACTCGGGTAGCTTCGGTGTTGATTAGTGGGATTATAGACCAGCATTCAACAGGGGCAATTTCAGAAAGCGACTTGATTGATGAAAGCTTTGAGCTATGCAGTTCCGAATGCTTTGAGTGTGTAGTCCTGAAAGCTTTGAGCGAAAAATCTTAAATACTCTCCACCCATAATACCACTCGCTATTGATCAATCCAGATCATTTAGGCTATTTGGATTAGGAGAGAATACATGACTGCAGAACATGCAACAGGAAAAATGGATATATTCCAGATATTTATATATGCCATGGAAGCAGTGGTTGTGGCAGCGGTTGTATATGGAATGATAGCTTTGCCTTCATTGTTGAAACCCGTGCTGTGATGATGGAAAATTGCATACTTCCGCATTGAAAGCAAGACTGCAACTGCAGGCAGATGCCTGCGGGAATCCATTATCTCTTTTGGATTCATCTATTCATCTGCCAGCAATTTGGCTTTCGCTTATCTCATGCATTTTTCCGCCTATAGCAACGAACGAAAGAAAGCCCTGATGTCTTCGGCGAGGAGCTGTGGCTCTTCCCACTCTCCGAAATGACCGCCTTTGGGCATATCTGTCCAGCGCACGATGTTGGCCCAGCGATTGGCCCACTCGCGCGGCGTGGGAAACATGTCCTTTGGAAAGTTCGCCATTGCGGTCGGCACTTGCACTAGACCCCAGTTCGCCGCTTGATCATGAGCGGATTCGTAGTAGAGCCTGATGGAGGAACTGATGGTCTCTGTAGCCCAATAGATGGTCAGGTTGGTGAGCAATTCGTCTTTTGTAAAACTCATTTCTATATCGCCGCTATGGCTCTCCGGGTCGCTTAGAATCGGAATAATCTTTTGCATCTGCAGGAATGTGGCGGGCCAGCCATGCAAGAGAACAAGCGGCATTGGGTTTTCGCCTTTTCCGCGCTGATGAATAAAATGGATTCCTAGACCATCGATCTAGGCGCGGAAATGGGGTAACTCGTTTGGGCCCAAATGCCTTTGCCGCCACTTTTGGATGGATGTATTGAGATTTTGCACACCCTTTTCTCTCCAATGTCGCAGCAACATTGGCATTATCCTATTCAATAGCCGATCATCTAAACAATCCTGAGATGGAAATACGTTGCCTGTGCAATCTTGAGCGGTGCGCATCATGATTGTTTGAGAGACGTTTGCGCCGGATCCATTGGTTATTGGATCAATTGATCGAAACACAATTAAGGGATAATCTTACTATCAAAGCGGCATCATAACAGGCTCGCAAAACTATATAGCTAAGGCGATTGGGAAAACAAGAAATTGTAACGGTAATACCATGTCCGCGAGTGATAGATACGATTATGCAGAGGCGCAGATAAAGGCCTTTACACGGTCCGGGGTGAGGGCCAAGATAATGCTCAGCCTAAAAGACGGATACAAGACAGCCGCTGAAATGGAAGACCTTATTGGGATTCGATCAACAACTATTCTTCATACCATCAAAGAGATGAGCGAGGCCAATCTTGTCAGGCGATCAGCCAATGGATATGCTCTAACTAATATCGGCAAGATTGAAGCCTTGCTGCTTGATGACCTGGTTAGCAGTATTGCTGCCCTTGATGAGCACAAGAATTTTTGGCTTACGCATGATACCACCGGCATACCTATTGATCTGCAAAAGAAGATAGGGATGCTGTCTCGTTCCAAAACCATAGAGGCCGACCCGGGGGCTCTTCTCAAAACCGTAGAGCACTTCATCAATGAGCTAAATAAATCATGGATGATCTATGGCATCTCTCCCATCATAATTCCAGGCTACGCTGACGTTATATGGTCTGCAGTCAATCGAGGCGCAGAAGTCCAACTCATCCTGACTGAGTCCATCATTAAGATCGTTCTCTCCGATCATGAGGAGCTTCTGAGAGAGCTGCTTTTGAGAGAGAACTTCAAGCTATATTCCATCGGGGATGATATCAAGGTGGCCTTTACAGTCACCGAATCCTTATTGAATTTTGGGCTATTTCGACTGGATGGCGGCTACGACCTGGGGACGGATCTAATTTGTATGGGGGAGAGTGCCGTGGTTTGGGGAAGGGAGTTGTTCGGGCATTACAGGAGGATCTCGAAGCAGATAGAAGGAATCAGAGATATTTAGCTTTCCGGATACGGAAAAAAATTTGGGTTATAAGTCTCCCGAGTAGTAGCGTACCAGGTTTCGGATTCTGAATCATTGCGGATGTCCTGACCTGGACTTAAGACGATGATGGTTAGCTATAACTAGAGCCGTTTTTTGAGAATTTCTATTGACCTCTGATTTCAAGCTATTATTTATAAATATAATATTATATAACTAACTTCAATTTTTGGCAAGCTATTAGGAATACTCTTATATATTTTAATATTTTATTAAAATGTAAACGAGAGATTTTATTATTATATTATTAATATCTTATTAGAAAGCTATATATTCTAATGAATTGTTTGCATCAGGAAGCCTATGCTATTTGGAATATTTATATAATAAATTTTTGTGGAGTTTAGAGAGATGAATGACAACATAATATCCATATTCATAGATGAGATAGTCTTTTCGGTTGAGCGAGGGATTTCGGATGTATCAAATGCATTTAAGAAGTTATCAACATTCCTGACGGTGAGTTCGATTTTCGTTGGTTTTACCGGCTTTTTCCAAACTTTTGCAGGGTATATCCTACTGGGAATTGTGCCCAGCCTCATGATCTGTCTGGTGGTCTTCCTCATAACATTCAGTGTCTATAGCTTGAATAAACTCACCGATCAGAAAGAGGATGCCATAAATATGCCTGAGCGGCAAAAATTTCTGAAGGATAAAAATAGACTAATTCTATGCGTTGCTCTTTTGGCTTATGCTTTTTCGATGCTCATAGCTTCCATGCAGAAGCTATCGGACCTGCTCATAATTCTAATTCCCCCGGCTGCCAATGCGATATACAGTCTCAGATTGCTGCCAGGGATTCCCAGGTTTAAGGATATACCGGTTATGAAAAATCTCTTCGTGGCTTTATCCTGGGCTTTGGTTTGCACCTTGATGCCGGCCTCACAAATGAGTGAGCTGACAGTGGCAGTGGCTCTAGTAATTTATTTCATGCTAGCAAGAGTTTTTATAAACACTGCCATTTTTGATATCAGAGACGTAGAAGGTGATCGCAAGAATGGCATTAGAACTCTTCCTGTGCTTCTGGGCTCGTCCCGAACCACGGTTGTACTCTTGGCCATAAACAGCACATTGCTGCCCTGGTTATGGTTGTTCGGCGGCGCCAAAGCCTTG
>Ga0209048_10007391_pt1 | contig 10154 bp, 6 predicted proteins | sample FrelakmetCRP12CR_FD_187146 | JGI IMG/M metagenome (GOLD analysis project Ga0209048, IMG submission 187146) | Freshwater lake sediment microbial communities from the University of Notre Dame, USA, for methane emissions studies - CRP12 CR (SPAdes)... | ecosystem: Environmental > Aquatic >... | reverse complement strand
GTGCCGAGGGAAGTGGCAGCGCGTCTGCGCCACGCCGGGTTTGTCGCGGAGCTGTGTGGCGATGGCGTCCTGGCGATGAAGCGGTGAGGGCCGGGGCCCGCAACTTGCGCGGCCGCCGCCGCGAGAGTCCGGGCGGCGGCACCCGCGCCTCGCCGGCCGGGCACCCGGTACGGCGCCGGTAAGTATCCACGCGTCTGTCGGCATGTGCGCCTCGCGATACTATGGCGCTCGCTTGCCGGAAACAATCAGGAGTCGAACCGTGAGTTTCACCGCCCCGCAACGCATGACTCCCTCCGAAGCCCTGGTCGAGACCATGGCCGCCAACGGCGTCACCGAGGTCTTCGGCATCGTCGGCTCCGCCTACATGGACGCACTCGATATCTTTCCGGCGGCCGGCATCCGTTTCATTCCGGTTGCCCACGAGCAGGGCGCTGCCCACATGGCCGACGGTTACGCGCGGGCGTCCGGCCGGCACGGCGTGTGCATCGCCCAGAACGGCCCCGGCATCACGAACTTCGTCACGGCCATCGCGGCAGCGTACTGGGCCCACTCGCCGGTCGTGTTCATCACGCCCGAGACGGGTTCGATGACGATGGGACTCGGCGGCTTCCAGGAGACCGAGCAGCTGCCGATATTCTCGAAGATCACGAAGTACCAGGGGCACGTGAACAATCCGAAGCGCATGGCCGAGATCGCCGGCCGCTGCTTCGATCGCGCGATGCTCGGCATGGGTCCGGCCCAGCTCAATATCCCGCGCGACTATTTCTACGGCGACATCCAGGCGGTGATTCAGTCCCCGATGCGCATCGGTCGCGGGCCCGGCGATTGCGCCGCACTCGATGAAGCGGCGGCGCTGCTGGCCGCGGCGCGGTTCCCGGTGATCCTCGCCGGCGGCGGCGTGATCATGTCGGATGCGACGAGCGCGGCCGTGCAGCTCGCGGAGCTGCTCGCGGCCCCCGTGTGCAACAGCTACCTGCACAACGACTCGTTCCCGGCTTCGCACCCGCTCTGGCTCGGCCCCCTCGGCTACCAGGGCTCGAAGGCCGCGATGAAGCTCCTCGCCCAGGCCGATGTCGTGCTCGCGCTCGGCACGCGCCTCGGGCCGTTCGGCACGCTGCCCCAGCATGGCCTCGACTACTGGCCGGCCGGTGCCAAGATCATCCAAGTCGATGCCGACGCCACCATGCTCGGGCTCGTCAAGCCCATCAGCGTCGGCATCCACGGGGATGCGCGCGCCGCCGCCACCGCGCTCACCGGGCGCCTGAAGACGCTCATGCTCGCCTGCGCCGCAAATGCCGCCGAGCGCAAGGCGAGGATCGAGACGGAGAAGAAGGCCTGGGAGAAGGAACTCAGCGAGTGGACGTCCGAAAAGGACCCTTTCTCGGTGGAGGTAGCAAGCAACTCGAAGCTCATGCACCCGCGGCAGATGCTGCGCGAACTCGAGAAGGCGATGCCAAGAGGCGCGATGGTCTCGACCGACATCGGCAATATCTGCTCGGTGGCGAATTCCTACCTGCGCTTCGAGCAGCCGCGCTCGATGTTCGCGGCCATGAGTTTCGGCAACTGCGGCTACGCGTTCCCGGTGGCGTGCGGTGCGAAAGTCGCCGCGCCCGACCGACCGGCGATCGCCTATGTGGGGGACGGCGCGTGGGGCATCAGCCTCAATGAACTGCTCACCTGTGCGCGCGAGAAGATCGGCGTCACGGTCGTGGTGTTCAACAACGGCCAGTGGGGCGCGGAGAAGAAAAATCACGTCGACTTCTACTCGCGGCGCTTCCAGGCGGTAAATCTCGAGAGCCCGAGCTGGGCCGGCGTGGCACGGGCGTTCGGCTGCGAAGGCGTGACCGTGGAGAAGCTCTCGGATGTCGGTCCTGCGCTGCACGCGTCCGTGAAGGCACAGGCAGCGGGGACGACCACCGTCCTCGAGATGATGGTCACCCAGGAGCTCGGCGATCCGTTCCGGCGCGACGCGCTGTCGAGGCCGGTTCGTTACCTCGACAAGTACAAGGCGTACACCTGACGTGGCGGCAGTTCGAGGGGTGCCCCGAGTCGTTCACGCGACGCCGCGACCCTGACCTTGCCAGTGTGCTGCCCGCAGCACCTTACGATCCGGCTTGCCCAGCGCCGTCAGCGGCAGCGCGTCGCGGAACTCCACGGTCTTCGGCGCCCAAACGGCACCGCGCAGCTTCTTCACGTGCGCCTGCAGTTCGGCAGCCTCGACGGTCATGCCTTCCCGCAGCACGACGAAGCCCTTGACGGCCTCGCCCCATTTGGAGTCCGGCACGCCGATCACGATCGCCGAGGACACCGCCGGGTGCGACATCAACGCATCCTCGACCTCGCGCGGGTATACGTTGAAACCTCCGGTAATGATCATGTCCTTGGTGCGATCGACGATGTAGAGGAAGCCGTCGGCATCGCGCTTCGCGACATCGCCCGTGTGCAGCCATCCGCCCTTGAACGCTTCCTCCGTCGCCTCCGGCCGCTTCCAGTAACCGTCCATGACAATGTCGCCGCGAACACAGATTTCGCCCGGCTCGCCGACCGGCACTTCGCGGATCTCGGCATCGAAGAGCCGCACGGTCACCGTCGGACTCGGTTGCCCGCACGAACCGAGGCGTTCGGGATGCCGCGGATCATGATCCGCCTTGCGCAAGGTCGTGATGACCTGTGGCGCCTCGGTCTGCCCATACATCTGCACGAACACCGGCCCGAAGACCGCCAGTGCTTCGCGCAGGCGGTCCGGCGACATCGGGGATGCGCCGTACACGATCGTCTGCAGCGAGCTCAGGTCGTAGCGCGTGCGCACATCGGGTCGATCGAGCAGCACGTAGAGGATGGTCGGCACGAGAAACGACACGGTGATGCGCTCGGCCTCGACGGTCCGGCAGTACTCCTCGGCCTGGAATTCCGGGAGCAGCCGGCTGAAGCCTCCGCGTAGCACCACGGGCAACATTGCAGCTCCCGCGGCGTGACTGATCGGGGTGCAGGCCAGCAGGCGGATCTCCGGCGGCCAGTCCCAGTCCGCGGCGAGCAAGGTGGCCGTTGCGGCCAGCGCACGGTGCGACAGCATGGCGCCCTTGGAACGCCCGGTCGTGCCGCCGGTGTAGGCGAGCCAGCCGATATCGGACGGCGCTGCTTCGTCCACGAGCGGCGCGGGCGAGGCGGCGGCCAGCAGCGGCAGGACGTCGATCGCACCCTCGAGCGGACCGAACGACAGCAGATGTCGCAGTCCGGGCGTCTGTGACCGGATGTAGTGTCCGCGCTCGCCGAATCGGTCGGCCTCGACGATCAACGTGTCGATTTCCGCGTCCCCGACGATAAAGGCGTGATCGTCGGCGCCGGCCTTGGGGTGCAGCGGCGTGTAGCGAGCCCCGAGCAGCAGGGCGGCCACCTGGCCCGCCAGGCATTCCACTCGGTTGCCGGAGAGGATCGCGATTGCCTTGCCTTTGCCAAGGCCGAGCCCGCGATACACAGCGATGAAGCGGCCAATCGCCTCGCCCAGGTCGCGGTACGACCAGCGCTTAGCGGCATCGGCAATCGCCGGGCGATTGGAATAGCGGGCGATCGCGCCGAGGAAGACGCTGCCGAGCGTGCCTCCTTCGTGCAATTCGGTCATCGATTCACGCTCCGGCGCGGCCCGGCGATGGTCGCCTCGAGCACAGCGCGAGACTCGTGAAGAACGCGGCGGGTCTCTGCGACATGACCTGTATCTCTCTCGGTCAGCAAGGCGAGCAGCTTACGCGGCGGCGGCCGGTCGGAACCAAAGCAATCGCTGTCCTTCTTAGCGCCGAACCTCGGTGGGGTCAAACGCAGGCGAACGCTGCAGACGGCCCGATGCAAACCGGATGCTCGCGACACGCGGACGATCGATCCCTCGCTGAGGCCGGAAAAAGTCACGCCGAGCGCCAAGGACGCTGTTGGTCGGCGACTGAATCCGGCGGGCAGCTGCGAGATGCGCTATGACTACACCCCGCGGGCCACAGCGGGTCCGCTGGAAGCGCCGACGCGGCACAGGCACAAGAAGAAGATAAAGAGCAGCGCGCGCTTGAGAGTCCGGAATGCTGCGCTGCGGCAGTTGCAGAGACCAGCGGGCTATAGACGTCTTGCTCTGACCGTCCCTCAGCCTGAACGCGGGTATAATTGATTCTCACTCGCATTCGCTGCCGGGTGACGCGGCGAGTGAGGCGTGGAAGTCTCGAACAGGCGCCCCGGGGCAAGGCCGACTCACTGCCGAACGCAGTGCTGCACGCTACGCCGGCGGGCGGGTTCGCGCGAGTCCGCCGGTGCCTAGGACAGGTATTGCCGAGGGGTCTTGCCGGTCCAGCGCCGGAAGGCGCGCGTGAAGTTGCTCTGGTCGGCGAACCCCAGCAGGAAGGCGATGTCCGCGAGGCTGTGCTCGCGCTCCTTGAGGTACTCGAGTGCCAGTTCCCGCCGCGTGGCATCCAGAAGGCGCTGATAGCTGGTGCCCTCCTGGCGCAGGCGACGCTGCAGCGTGCTCGCGCTCTGGTGCAGAGCCCGTGCGATGCCGTCCTGGTCGACTTCGCCGGACGGCATTGCCTTCAGCAACAATGCCCGTACTCGTGCAGCCGCTGAGTCGGGCGCCAGACCTTCGATGTATCGTGCCGCCAGCTTGTCCGCCTCGGCTGCGAGTTCCGGGTTGCCGCTGAACGTCGGCTGGGCGGCGAGCTGCGCATCGAACACGATCGCGATGTTCGTCGCGCCGAATTCGACCGGGCACTGCAGCGCCTCGCGATACGCCGCGGGCGGCGCCGCAGGCTGCTGCGGCAACGCGACCCTCAACGGTCTCGCGACTTCCCCGGCGGACAGCCTCAGCATACGGCACAGCGCGACAACCAGCGCGTCCCGCGAATGAAGCGTCGGCATGATCGTCATTTCGGTCGGCTGCGTTTCGAGACTCGCTAGGCCACCCTGCTGGATCAGGACGACCTGCCCGTTGGTGCTCACGACGTGGCTGTATCGCGCGATGCGCTTCAGCGCCGCCAGCACGCTCGTGCTGCTGACAATGCCGAGACCAAGCGCATGGAACATGCCGGGGCGCGCGAGGCTGCCGACGTGCAGACCGAAAGCAGGATCGCCCGATTCGGTTGCCGCGAGCTGCCAAAGCCTCTGGATTCGCGAGGAGGGATAGCGCGCGTTCGGGCGCGCGAGCAGCTCGGGATCGATGCCGACCTGCCGCGCCAGGGTGTCGAAATCGAGGCCATACCGCGGCAGCGCTTCTTTCATCGCCGTCAGGGTGACGGCCAGGGCAGTCGGCTTATTCAGCATCCGGGTGGTCCGCAGGGCGAGCTCTGTCGCCTATCTTAGGCCCGTTAGGCCCGGCGGCGAATCCGGCAACCGACGCCGGGCGTCTGACGGCTTTTGACAAGAGATTGCCGTCTCTTGACAAGAGCACGGCCCGCCACGCCGATACAGTCCAGCGCCATGACAAGAATAACGCCGCCGCTGCGCCAGAGCCCAGGCGGCCACGGTGACTCGGCGGACCCGGCCATCGCCGCGCTCACCCAGCTGCTCCAGTCGGAGCGTGAGCTCGCGCTGACCGAGGAACCGTCGCTCGTGGAGCGCCACGACCCGGGTCGGGTCTGGCTCCTGTGGTTTGCCATTGGGGCGACGGACGAGGTTTGCGGTCTCGTGGAGCGGAATGCACACAGCGAACGCAACCGGATCTTCCGGCAGGTCGTGGCGGTCATCTTCGATGGTGGTGCCAAGTCGCTCGCCGCCAATCAGGCGGATCCGGCCATGGCCGACAAGCGTCTGATCGATCTGTTCGAGTCGGCTGGCGCCGCGGCCGTGCAGGCCTGCATGAGAGGCGATACGCGCCTCGGCTACTACCTCGAGGCTCTGAAAGTCAGCGCCGACCGGGGCACGCCACCACTGCTGAGCTGAGGCGCCGCCGGCGCGACCAGGGGGCGGTCGGATAACGCCGTACATCGCGCCAACGACTCCCGTTGGCCGCACCATCTTTGGGACGCAGCACCTCGAGGACTCCCGGTCACAGTGCGCGCGGGACGAGCATGGCTCGGCGGTCGGGTCTCTAAGGAGCGGCGCAGTCGGGCCGGTGCCTTCGGACGAGACGCTGCATGCGCGCGCCCGGCAGGCGAAGGCGCTGAGAACGCGAAAGGACCGGCGGTCGCGTGACATCGAGCCGTCCGCTGGACAGCCGCTGGCCGTGAGTCTCAAATACCGTCTGCCTCCAGGAAGAATGGCCAGGGAGACCGCGATGCGCCTTGCGGGACACGTCGAGCGTTCCAGGACCTTGTTGGCTCTGGCCTGCCTCGTCATGACGGCGGGTTGTGCGAGCACCGGGAAGCCTGCTCAGCCCGCCGCCGTGCCTGAGCTTAGTCCGGGTATTCCGGCGGGGTATCTCTCGCGCGAAGCACTGCCCGACAGTCTGGCCCTGCTACCGTCTCCGCCCGCCGCCGGTTCGGCCGCTTTTGCCCTCGACCAGGAGGCCAGTAAGAAGAGTCTCGCTCTGCGCGGTACCCCGCGGTGGCAGCTGGCAGCCGAGGATGCCAACCTGACGTTTCCGCGCGCGGCGGGCACGTTCTCGTGCGCATTAAACGCTCCGATCACCGAACAGGACACGCCGCGTCTCTACATGCTGGTCCGTCGGACACTCTCCGATGCGCACGCATCCACCATCGCCGCCAAGGAACACTACAAACGTGCCCGTCCGTTCCTGGTGAACAAGGAGCCCATCTGCACACCGGAGGACGAACAACATCTGGCGAAGCAAGGCTCCTATCCTTCCGGGCATAGCGCCTCCGGCTGGACTTGGGCGCTTATCCTGACCGAGATAGCTCCTGAGCAGACGGATGCCATCCTCGCGCGGGGCCGCGCATACGGACAGAGCCGCGTCATCTGCAACGCGCATTGGCAGAGCGACGTGAGCGAGGGACGCATGATGGGCGCCAGCACCGTGGCTCGACTACACGCGAATTCCGCATTTCGCGAAGACGTGGAGGCCGCGAAGTCGGAAATAGCGGCCGTCCGTGCGAAGGGACTCAAGCCGGTGCGTGATTGCGCTGCGGAGGCCGCAGCTCTAGCCGAAATGTAGCGGTCGCGGCCGCATTGCTGGTCGTCACGATGCCGCCGCCAAAGTAGATTGCGTTGGCGCCGCTCGTCGGCTCAGCCGCGTGAGCGGCGGTCCCGAACACCAGAGCAGACAGCGCGAGCAGCGACCACGGCAACCCTTTCTTCGGCCGCCCTCGCAGCCTTAATTCTTGGTCGAAAGAACCGATCAAATCGTCACGTCAGAAATTGTACGTGCCGGTGACGCCAATCGTGCGGGGCCGCTGAGTCTGATATGAGTAAATGGGTGAGGGCACGGAGTTGCCCGAGGAATCCGTGCCCACGTAATGCGAGGCCTGCGGATTGACGAATCGCGGCGCCTCATCCAGCGCGTTGCTCACGAACAGCGACAGGTCGAGACCCCGCCACTTCCTCCCCAGGCGCAGATCCAGCGAATTGGCCGAAGGACCGGGATACAGGTTGGGGTCGTAGACCGCTGCACCCGAGAACTGGTAGAGGTAGGGCCCGGTATTGGCGCTCCTGAAATTGTCCGTCAGGCGCGCGTAAAAGCCGTCCCGGGCGCCCACGTCGAAGCGGTACTCGAGGCTCGTGAACACCACCCACGGGGACCCCCCGAGCGTCTGACCGTTGAACACCACCGGGTTGCCGCCAAGGCTCACCGTGTTCTTGAACTTGGCATCGTTGTAGCCGACGTTGAGTGTCGCGAGCAGCCGCTCCGTCAGCCTGGCATCGAACTGCAGGTCGAAGCCGGTGCTCTCGGCGCGACCCAGATTGAAGACGATGCCGTAGCCGCAGTTCGGCAGGAAATAGTACCACTGGATATTGCGCCAGTCGATGTAATAGACGCTGGCATCGATCGAAAGCCGGCCACCCGCTGCCCGGTGCTTGGCGCCGAGTTCGTAGCTCCAGGTGTTGTCCGGGTCGTACTTCGTCGGCGCCTCCGTCAGCCCGATGGCGCTGAGATCGGCCGAGCAGGACGGAGGCACGTGGCTGTTGCCGCCGCCTTCCCGATAACCCTCGGCGACGGAGCCGTAGTAGAGCGTGTCCGGATCCGCCTGGAAGGACAGACCGAATTTCGGCGTTACCGGTATGGAGGCGGTGTCACCGCCGCCCTTCGATATGCCGTTGTTGACGGGGCCGTTCTCGTAGGCGACGAAAGTCGACTTGGTGTGCTCGACGCGCACGCCGACGTTGGCGATCAGGCGATCGGTAATGGAGTAGTCAACGTTTCCAAACGCAGCGATCTGCTCATCCGTTGAGAACTCCGAGCCGGTGTATTCGTAGATGCCGGCGAGCATGCCGCTGCAATAGGCCACGCACGTCGTGGGATCATAGTAATAATTGGCGAACGCGCCCGGGCCCTGCTGCTGGTTCCACAGATTTTCCAGCTGGGGATTCGGGGCCAGCTGCGTGTCGTGGAGCCGGCTGTTCTGGTAGTAGAGCCCCGCGACCCAGCGCAGCTTCGCCGCGGCATTCGTGCTCTGCAGCCGCAGCTCCTGCGTGAAGACATTCTGGTAGGTGGTGCCGACGAAAAGGTCGACGACGGGTGCGCCGCTCGCGACGGTCGGAAAGATGTTGTTCTCACCGTTTACGCCCCGCGCGCCGAGCGCGCCGGCGATGTCGTAGTTGGTCACGTCCGAGACGTTCGATTCGTCACGGTAGTAGTACGAGGTGACCGACGTGAATGCCATCGCTCCCAGGTCCACCTCGACCTTGAGGCTCGGCAGAACGAACTTATCGCTGCTCTGCTGGCGCGAAACGTAGCAGTTCGAGAACCTCCCGGACTGCGGGTCGGAGGACGGGCAGACGCTGGGTGCGTCCAGCCCCGGGCTCGGCCGCAGGACCCAATAGTTTGGCGTGTCGTTGTCGTGCGTATTCTGATAGAGAACAGCGGGTGTGACGCGTACGGTGTCGCTCGCCTTCCACAACAGGGCGAGGCGCGCGCCTCCGGCATCGCCCCAGTTTGAATTGGTGACGGTCTGGCCCGTCTCCCAGCTGGTCCGATTCACCCAGCCACCGCTGTGGCGGCCCCAGCCACTGACGCGGATGCCGAGCACGTCGTCCTTGAGCGGTCCGCCGAAGGCCGCACCCGCCTCGAAGCTCGGATCGCCATGAGCGGTGAACGAGGTTTCGGCGCGCGCGTAGACGCTGTTGGTCGTCAGACTCGGTGTTGGGGTGATGAAGCGCACCACGCCACCCTCGGCGCCGGCGCCGAACAGCGTGCCCTGCGGTCCGCGCAGGACCTCCACCCGCTCGAGATCGAATACATCCGGAAAGGCCGTGCCGGCCAGATTCACGGGATTGCTGCGGGCCTGCAACGGGGTGTCGTCGATGTACACCCCGGTCGTCGCCGCACCGGTGTTGGAATCAATGCCGCGGATCGCGATGCGATCGCCGACGCCGTTCGAGCCCTGGTCGCCCAGACTGAGGCCAGGCGTCTGCGCGACAATGTCGTTGATGCGGCGAATGGCGCGATCGTCCATGACCGCCTGCGTATAGGCGCTGATGCTGATCGGCACCTTGCTGAGTTCACGCGCGTCCTTGGTTGCGGTGACGACCACCTCTTCGAGTTCCGCCGACGGGGGTTTTGCCGCCGCCGGGTCCCCACCGGCCGCGCGCGTTGCGGTCGCGCAGCCAAGGAACAGGGTCAGTGCGGCGCAAAGTGTGCGTACGTACGGCGAAGTTCGAGAGTTCATCAGCGTTGCACCCGGTGGCATCCCACATGGCCGCATGTTGCAAATCGCGCACACCACCGGCGCGCCGCCTACGGCGCATTATGAAGACTACAGCGACGTCTGCAACGACAAGTAGCGTTGGCGCGACACGCGGGGGCGAGCGTCGGGGGCACGGCAGGGTGGCAGCGCCGCGACGGCCGCAGACCGACCCAGTCGCCTCCTACGGCGCCTGGAGAAGCAGGCGTCGCCGAGCTTCGCAGACCGGGCGAACGCAGGAACATCGATCGCACAGTTCGCGGCAGACGGGATCGAGGTGCTCTGCGAATCGCATCTCCGCAGGCGACGCAACGGCACCGAGCAAGGCTCCGTCCGCCCTGGATGCGCCACGGCTTCCCCGAGAAATGAGACCTCCATCAGTCGCGCCAC
>Ga0209048_10007390_pt1 | contig 10156 bp, 9 predicted proteins | sample FrelakmetCRP12CR_FD_187146 | JGI IMG/M metagenome (GOLD analysis project Ga0209048, IMG submission 187146) | Freshwater lake sediment microbial communities from the University of Notre Dame, USA, for methane emissions studies - CRP12 CR (SPAdes)... | ecosystem: Environmental > Aquatic >... | reverse complement strand
AAGCCGCGCGGCGTCGGCGTCGTCATCGACGCCGTGCATCAATGCATGACCACGCGCGGGGTGCACAAGCGCGGCGTGTCGATGATCACCAGCAAAATGCTCGGCACGTTCCGCGCGGATGCCAGCACCCGCGCAGAATTTCTGCGCTTCATCGACATCGAGGGTAGCGGGCCGCGCTAGCGGCCGGTCAGCTGCGCTTGCGCTCGGCGGCGGCGCCGACCGGACCGGCGCGCGCCGGAATGAGGTCCACCGAAAAGCTGTATTTGTGACGTTCGCCCGGCTGCAGCGCGCCCACGCCGACCACCTGCCGGGCGATCTTCTCGCCCTGTTCATTGGTGATCGATACGATCACACAATATTCGCAAGCCTCGCCGCGGCCCGGGTGATGAATCGAGCCTTCGATGCGCATGGCCGGCACCCCTTCGGACTGGGGCTCGGAATTTGCGGCACTGAATCTCAGGTGATGCTGGCAGCCGGGGCAGATGTTGGCGCTTTGCAGAACAGTCGCCTTGCAGTGCGGGCATGTCCGCGTAGCGCCAAGAGTGCCCTGACGAACGACACTCATGACGAGGCTCCTAGCTGCCGCCGGTCGCGGAACCCGCGAGCTTGACCGTCTTCTCGTCTCCCCAACCGAATTCGACGTGGCCGCGCATGCGCGAGCCGGCCGCCACCGTGATCGATCCGGCCTTGACGTCGCCGACGATGACTCCGCCTTCCAACACGTCCACGCGCTTGGCCGACTCGATATTGCCCTGCAGCTCGCCGCCGACCACGACGATGCCCGCCAACACCTGGCCCGTCAAATGGGCGCCGGCATCGATGCTGAAATTGCCGTCGATACGTACATCGCCTTTGAAGCGGCCGGCCATGCGCACGTTGCCGGATCCCTCGATCTTGCCCTCGATCGACAGGTTGGCGGCAATCACGGACTCGCCGCCCTCGCCGCGTTCCCGGGGCACGGACCGGTGCGATGCTGAACCCACCACCGATTCGTTCGCGCTGCGCTCCGGCGCCGGCGTCACCCCAGGCTGGCCACCGCCCGCCGGCGCGGGTGTCATCGGATCCTTGCGACCCGCTGGCGCAGGTGTCGGTTTCTCATTCCAAAGTGCCATAGCTCAATATCTCCTGCGTTTGAGGTGGGTAAAGCGTACACGCTAACGCCGCAAAATGGCATCGGACCAATGTCTTAGATTGGAGACGGTCGGCCCCCGTCAAATACCCCTACCGGCCTCCCGTACCGGAACCTTGCGGGTATCCCGGATACCAATTCCAGCGGCCGGCAATGCTCATGAATGCGGGCACGACGAACGCCCGGATCACGCTGGCATCGACCAGGACCGCGACGCATAGGCCGACGCCGATCATTTTCAACGCCGGCAGGCTCGCGCTGACGAACGCGCCGAATACCGCGGTCATGATCAGCCCGGCGCCCGTAATGACCGGACCGACGGCCGCCAAGCCTTCGGCCGTCGCGCGATCGTTGTCGCCATGCAGCGCGAACTGGCGCTGGATGCGGAACAGCAGGAACAGCTCGTAGTCCATGGACAGTCCGAAGCTCAAGCAAAAAATCATCAGCGGCACTTCGGGCGGTATCGAGGAAAAAGGCCGTTCCAGGCCGACCAGTCCGTGCAGCCAGCCGAATTGGAATATGGCGACCACCACGCCGTAGCCGGCGGCCACGGCGAGCAGATTCGCCATCACCGCCTTGAGCGGCAAAAGGTACGAGCGGAAAGCGGCGAACAGCAGAAGCAGAGTCGTGACGATGACGAAGCCGAACACCTTGGGAAAGCTCTTCCACATGGCGTCGCCGAAATCGTTGTAGAAGGCCGGGGTACCGCCGACCGTGACCTTAAACGGCCCATTGGGCGCGAGGCGCTGAAGGTCCCGCGCCAGCTGTTGAACCTGGCGCATCGACAAACCGTTCACCGGCGTAATCTCGATCAATGCGCCATGTCCGTCGCGGCTCGAGTAAAGGTGCGCCGCATCGCCGCGCGCGGCGAGCGGCGATGCCACTTCCGCCACACGCGGGTCGCGCAGCAGCCGCGCGAGATAGTCGTTGAGGGCGGCGTCGTGCCCGGCCGCGAGCACCGGCTGTCCATCGGTCGTGCGCAGCAATGCCCGCACGGTCAGCGCCGCATCGGCCGAGCCCTGTTGGGCCAATAGATCGGCCCCGATGCGCGATTCCAACTCCCGCGGCATGAACCACGCTTCGTTGCTGAAACCGCTGTGCGCGCCCAATACCGGCAACGCAAGCAGCACCACCGCTCCGGTGGCCGCCGCCAACGTGCGCAGCGGGCGCCGCACGATCCATTCGGCGAGCCGTCCCCATCGGTTCTTGCCGCCCGGCGGCGGCGCGGAACGCCGTCGCCAGGGCCAGAGTTCGATCCGGCTGCCGAGCAGCGCGAGGCAGGCGGGCAACAGCGTCACGGCGGCGAGCACGGACACCAGCACCACCAGGGCCCCGCCGATGCCGACGCTGCGGGTCTCCAGGATGGGACTGAATAGCAGGCCCAGCAGCCCGATGGCGGCGGTCGAACCCGACCAAAGAATGGTGGTGCCCGCCTCCGCCACGGTCTGCGCCACCGCCTCGAGGGCCGGTGATTGCCGCAATCGCTCGCGATAATCCTTGACCATCAGCAGCGAATAGTCGATGCCGATCGCGAGTCCGATCATGGTCACCACATTGCCGAGGAGATTCGATACCGGCATCAACCGCGCCAGCAAAAACGCGAGTCCCAGCGACACCGTCGTCGTAGCGAGACCCATCAGAAACGGCAGGGCGGCCGCGGTCAGGGTGCCGAAAGCGACTATCAATATGGCTAGCGTGAGCGGCAAGGCCCGCTTCTCGGCACGATCCCCTCCTTGCGCACTCGAGGTATTGATGTCGTAGTCGGCTGCCGGGCCTCCGGTCACCGCGACCCGCGCGCGCCGGTCGAGCGCCGTCAACCGCGCTCGCAGCGGGGCCAGCGCCGCGCGCACGATGGGAACGGCGCGCTGTTGCCCCGGCACGTCGGTGGCGGCGAGCTCGACCAGAATGAGCCCCTGGCGGCTGTTCGGCGCGCGCAAATGCGCATCGCCGGAGTCCGAGTACGCGGCAACGCGCTTGACGGAAGTCAGGGCGCGCAACGCCCGCGCCGCATCGCGATCCCACGCCAATAGTGCGGGATCGTCGCCCGAAAGCATCGGGCTCGAAACCGCGACAATGAGCGGCTCGAGGAACGGAACGCTGAAATCGGAGCGCAATGCCTCGGCGACCTCGTGCGAGGGGCTGCCGTACAGGTCCGATGTGCCGCTTTGCGCGGCCAGCTCGAATTCGCGCGAGCCCCAGACGCCGAGCGCGATGGCGATGCCCCAGGCGGCAAGCACGCTTCGCGGGTGCCTGCCGACGCAAGCGCCGAATCGGTGAAAAACAGGGCTCATCGGTTGTGGATCGGACTTAAGTTGACGCTCGGGCTTCAGTCGGCCCTCAAAAAGGGTAGTTGATTCCGGTGAACACGGCGCCCCCCTCGGAGCCGTAACCGACGTCCACATAGCCAACCACGAAGGGGGTCGCGATCCCGCGAAAACCCAGCCCGACGACATGGTGCAGGTGCGCCACCGGGGAATCCCTCGAATGAGCGAAGACCTCGCCGAAATCCATGAAGGGCGTCACTTCGATATCGATGCGCGTAGACACCGCATCCACGGTGAGCACCCGTTTGCGGAATTCGATGCTGCTGGAAAAGGAATTTCGGTCGCAAAAACGGCCCTGGCCATAGCCGCGCAACGGCTGGCTGCCGTCCATGGTGCTGCGGTCGCCGCCGATGTTCGACAGACTCCAGAACGGCACATTGGTCGTGCCCGGCATGTAGCGCAATGCCACGTGCGCGGCGATGGTATTTCCGGTGGCGAGCGTCCACAGCTGCCGCGCGTCCAGTCCGGCCTCGCTGTACAGCGTCGCGTCGAACACCCCGTCCTGCGCCGCGGCACCGCCGTACAGGACGTAGGCGCCGCCGCGGGTCGGGACCGTCAGATCGTCGCGCGTGTCGTAGACCACCTCGACCCGGCTCAGCGTTTCGTGGGTGGTGCCGACCCCGGGGATCGGCCCGAAATAATCATCGAGCGACGGGATGCCGTCGAGGGTCCCCTCTTGGATCTTGATCGCGCGCGCGCGCATCGTATAGGCAATCTGCCAACGATGGTTCAAATTCCAGCCGACCCTTGCCTGCGCGAACATCTGCTGCAGCGTGTAGTTGGTCTGGCTGCTCTCGGGCGTGCTGTTGCCGATGCCGTAAAATCTCGGGGTGCCGCTGCGGTCGTACACCAGGCTGGTATTGACCGACAGCGCGGCATTGCGCGAACGCCCGGTTTGGTACTCGGAATCGAATTCACTCTCCACGCGCTCCTTCGCCCCGGCCACGGTGGACCACTGCGAATCATTCGAGGGAAAGGCGTAAATGCGGCCGCGGATGCCGTAGCCGAAATACGGGTTGTAGAGCACGTCGGGCGCGATGATCCGGTTGATCTGCTGCTTGTCGTCCGTTATCAGCCATGTCGGGATCAGGCCCAGGGTCAGGCCGCTGTTCGGATCGTGGTCGATCTCGGGCACCGGGATGAACGGTGCGGTGGTCGGATTGAACCAGCTCGCGATCCCCGTCGGCGGCGCCTGATCCTCGGCACGCGCGTGCCCTGCGCCCGCGGCCGCGAGCGCCACGGCGAGCGCCGCGCCGGCACCCAACGGGATCTTGCTCAACGCTCTGGCCCGCACGGTCTAACTCGGTCCCGCCGGATACGCGCACAAAGGCCAGGCCCAATCGCGACGGATGTCCGCGATGCCATGGCCTATAATGTGCTCTGCAGAAATAGGGGGTATGCACACTTGTTTCAACATATCGACCGCTTGAACCCCGACGCCATTCTCGGATTGATGGCGAAATTTCGCGCCGACACATTCTCTCAAAAAGTCGATCTCGGTGTCGGGGTCTATCGCGACTTGAGCGGCAACACCCCGATACTCGAGTGCGTGCGCCGCGCCGAGCAGATCGTGCTCGCATCCCAGACCACGAAATCCTACGTGGCCGCCGCCGGCCGTGAGGAATTCAACAGCGCCGTCGAGGCGATGGTTCTCGGCGCCTCGCATGCCGCGCGCCGCGAACGGCGCGCGCGCACCGTCCAGGCGCCCGGCGGCTGCGGCGCCCTGCGCGTCGGCGCCGAACTCATCCGCGCGGCCACCCCGTCGGCCACGGTGCATGTCAGCGATCCGACCTGGGGCAATCACACGCCCCTGCTCGGCAGCTCGGGGCTCAAGCTTGCGCGTTACCCTTACTACGATGCCAAGGCCCATCGGCTGCGCTTCGACGCGATGCTGGAGAGCCTGGAGCTGGCGCAAGAGGACGATGTGGTCCTGGTGCACGCCTGCTGTCACAACCCCTCGGGTGCCGATCTTGAGTCCGCTCAATGGCGGATCCTGGGGGATTTGCTGCAGCGGCGCCGGCTGACGCCGTTCCTCGATCTGGCCTATCAGGGGTTCGGGGCGGACCTCGATGCCGATGCCGCCGGAATTCGCCTGCTCGCAGAGATGCTTCCCGAGGCGCTCATCGCCGTATCGCACTCCAAGAATTTGGGGCTGTACCGCGAACGCGTCGGCGCGCTGATCGTGATCGGCGAGAGCGAGTCCCGGGCGGACGCCGTACTGAGCCACGTGCTGCAAATCGCTCGCGGCATCTATTCGATGCCCCCCGACCATGGCGCGGCGATCGCCGCATGCATCTTCGCCGATCCACAGCTGCGCCAGTCCTGGGTGGCCGAATTGGCGAGCATGCGCAGCCGGATCCAGGAAATGCGCAAGCTGTTGGCGACTCACCTACGGGCAGTCACCCGCGATGAGTCCTTCGAATTCATCGAGACGCAGCATGGCATGTTCTCGCTGCTTGGCGTGTCCGGCGCGGCGGTCGAGGCGCTGCGCGACAAGCACCACATTTATATGACAGCCGACAGCCGCATGAATCTTGCCGGACTCATGCCGCACAACGTGGCCTACGTGGCCGAGTCGATCGCGGCGGTGCTCTGAACGCCGCTCAGCGCTTGACCGAAGGCCTGCTGCTGAAACGGTGCCGCACTTCGCCGACGTGCGCGCGTTCGGTAAATCGGCCGCCGCAATAATCCGAAACCACCCGCCGCCAAAACGCCACGGCGCCCGGATTTCTCTGATATTCGACGATGTCCCAGTCACCGGCGAAACGATCGAAGATCAGGGTCGCGGCATCGCGGCCGATGCCGTGCCGGCGGTATTGCTCGCGCACGAAGAATTCGGACATATGGTAATTAACGGCGCCTTCGCCGACGGTCGCGATGCGCGGACGTGCGACCAGGGCGAAGCCCACAGGCTCGGCTCCCTTGAGAATCACCAGGGGATGGGAATGATCGTTCGCGAACCAGTTGGCGAAGATCTCGTCTTCGTGCGGGTTGCCCGCGCCAATTACCGGAAACAGCCCGGTATTTAGATCGGCCAAGGCATCGATGTATTCAGCGTAGACGTTCTGGATCCACTGGCGATCCTTCTTCGAATGTCTACAGTCGCGAATGCTGACGAGCAACTACGCGGTTTCCTCGAAGTCACAAAACACAGCCCGGGCGAGCGCCAATGGCCGCCCGCCCGGGCATGTGATCAGCTATCGAATCGATTACGGCTTGGAAGCCGGCGCAGCAGGTGCTGCGGGTTCTGCCGGAGTAGCTGCACCAGCGGCGGCGCCAGCAGCACCGGCGGCAGCACCGGCATCAGCGGCCGGAGCAGCAGGAGCCGCGGCCGGCGGAGTGGCGTCGGCAGCCGGTGCGGGAGCCTCGGTCTTGCCGCCGCAGGCACTCAGCACAAACGCAGCGACAAGAGCGCTTATAGCAAGTTTGGTCTTCATCTATCGATACCCCAGAAATTTATTGATAAAAGTTAAAAGCTGAGCATGGTTTTTTGGGCTTCCGCCCAAGTGTACCCGGCGATTTTAGAGTGTTTCCGCCCAATTTCATATCTCTTTCGCGTTCGCCGAGGCCCCTGGGAGATATTAATTGCGCCTTTGGGCGGACACCCCCCTGGCGGGCGCGCCGGCCGGCGCGTACTTTAGGCTAACCGGCGGCATGGCCGATCAACGCCATATCAGGGGAGTCGAGGTGAGCGAGACGAGTCTGGATCAGCTTTATGTGCAGCATTTGCAGACTTTGATGAGCCGGGCGGACCGGTCGCTGGCGGCGGCCGGATTCGATGCCATGGTCATTCACTCCGGACGGCCTCTCACCCAGTACCTGGACGACCAGGACTATCCCTACAAGGTGAACCCGCATTTCAAGGCCTGGGTTCCCATTGTGGACAATCCGCAATGCTTCGCCATTTACGTCCCTGGGTCGCGGCTCCGGGTGCTGTTTCATCAGCCCAACGATTTTTGGCACAAGCCGGCCAGCCTGCCCCGGGAGCAATGGTCGGCGGCCGTCGACCTAATCCCGATGCCGGACCCGGCCGGGGCCTCGGTGCACTGGGCCAAGCAGGGTCGGGTGGCCTTCATCGGCCCCGGCGACTGCTTCCCTGCCGCCGAGCCGCAATCGGTGAATCCCGCCGAACTGCTCGCAAGCCTGCACTTCGATCGAGCCGTGAAGACCAATTACGAGCTCGAGTGCATGCGCCGCGCGAGCGCGCTGGGCGTGCGCGGCCATGCCGCCGCGCTTGCGGCATTTCGCCGCAGGGCTTCCGAATACGAGGTCCACATGGCATATCTGGCCGCCGGCGCGCAGCGTGAGGAGGAGATGCCCTACAACAACATCGTCGCCTACAACGAACACGCGGCGGTGCTGCACTACCAGCATCTCGACCGGCTCCCGCCCGCATCCCTGCGCTCTTTTTTGATCGACGCCGGCGCCCAGTTTCGCGGCTACGCATCGGATATCACGCGCACCTACGCGGCGGCGCCCGGGTTGTTTGCGGATCTGCTCGAGGTAGTCGATGGCGCCCAACAGCAGCTGTGCCGGGAGGTGGTCGCGGGTCGGGACTACCGGGAAATTCACTTGTCCGCGCATCGCATCTTGGGCGATGCGCTGCAGCGTATCGGCTTGACCAAGCTGCCGGGGCAATCCGCCCTGGAGTTGGGTGTCACGAGTGTGTTCTTCCCGCATGGAATCGGCCACCTGCTGGGCCTGCAGGTGCATGACGTCGGCGGGGTGATGGGCGACCTTGAGGGCCACGAGCGACGGCGCCCCGAGGGCCACCCTTACCTGCGCCTCACGCGCATGCTCGAACCCGGCGTCGTGGTGACGATCGAGCCCGGCATCTATTTTATCGATTCATTGCTCTCCGCGGCGCATGCGGATGAGCGGCGCGGACATATCGACTGGACGGTGGTGGAGGCCCTGCGCCCCTACGGCGGCATCCGCATCGAGGACAATGTGTCCGCTACGGCCGCCACGCCCGAAAATTTTACGCGCGACGCCTTCGCCAAACTGGCCGCGTGACTTGGATTAGGCCGCAACTTTTGCCTTGCGGCGCTTCGGCGCCGCCTTCTCCGGCTTGTCTTCGGCGGCCGACGCGTCCTTTTTAGATTTCCGCGGAGCCTTGGAGCCCTTGGAAGCCTTGCCGCCCTTGGCCTCGGCCTTGTCGGCGTCGTGCGCGCTCTTTGCCTCGACCCTGCTGGTTTCCACCAGCTGCATCAGAGCCATATCGGCCGAATCGCCCGGCCGCGGTTCCATCTTGAGAATCCGCGTATACCCGCCGGCGCGCGCCTTGAAACGCGGCCCGAGATCAGCAAACAACTTTTCAACGACGGCGACGTCGCGCAACCGCGAATAAGCCAGCCGCCGCTTGGACGCCGAATCGATCTTGGCGAGCGTGATCAACGGTTCGATCACGCGGCGCAACTCCTTGGCCTTCGGTACAGTGGTGCGGATGGTCTCGTGACGCAGGAGCGAGGTCGCCATGTTGCGCATCATCGCGTGGCGGTGGGAAGAATTACGCGAGAGCTGACGCCCGCTGTGTCTGTGACGCATTTCTAAAACCTTACTGTGTCAATAGATCCGCTCGATTGCCCGGAATCCCGTCAAATGCCGTCGCGCTCTTCGTCGCGCTTCAATCCCGGAGGCGGCCAGTTGTCGATTCGCATGCCGAGGGTCAAGCCGTGGCTCTCGAGCACTTCCTTGATTTCAGTGAGCGACTTCTTGCCGAGATTCGGCGTGCGCAGCAGTTCCACTTCCGTCCGCTGCACCAAATCGCCGATGTAGTGAATATTCTCGGCCTTGAGGCAATTCGCGCTGCGAACCGTGAGCTCCAGTTCATCGACCGGCCGCAGCAAAATCGGATCGAACTGGGTCTCTGTCGCCTTGGTGGTCGACTCGTCCTGACCCTGCAGATCGACAAACACCGACAACTGATCCTTGAGGATGCCGCCGGCGCGGCGAATCGCCTCTTCGGGATCGATGGTGCCGTTGGTTTCAATGTCCAGAATCAGCTTATCAAGGTCGGTGCGCTGCTCGACGCGCGCACTCTCGACGTTGTAGGTCACCTTGTGAACCGGGCTGAACGAGGCATCGAGCTGCAGCCGCCCGATCGCCCGGGTCTGCTCCTCGAATGCCATGCGCTGTGCGGCCGGCCGGTAGCCGCGCCCGCGCTCCACCTTCAACGACATGGACAGCTCGCCGGCCTTGGTCAAATTGGCGATCACCAACTCCGGATTCAAAATCTCCAGATCGTGGTCGCCGGCAATGTCCCCGGCCAGAACCGGTCCCGGGCCCTTCTTGTGAAGGCGAACTTCCGCGACATCGCGGGTGTGCATGCGAATCGCAACCGCCTTGAGATTGAGCAGAATATCGACCACGTCTTCTTGCACGCCTTCGATGGCCGTGTACTCGTGCAGCACGCCCTCAATCTCGATCTCGGTGATCGCAGCGCCCGGCAGCGACGACAGCAGTACCCGGCGCAGGGCATTGCCCAGCGTGTGCCCGAATCCTCGTTCGAACGGCTCGATCACGATGCGCGCATGGCGCAGCGACACCGGCTGTACCTTGACGACCCGAGGCTTTAAAAATTCGTTGATCGATCCCTGCATGGATACATCCTCGTTAACTGATCGCGGACAACGCAGCACCTGCTGCGATGCGTTACTTGCCAATTCCTACTTGCCAATTCCTACTTGCCAATTCCTACTTG
>Ga0209048_10007389_pt1 | contig 10156 bp, 8 predicted proteins | sample FrelakmetCRP12CR_FD_187146 | JGI IMG/M metagenome (GOLD analysis project Ga0209048, IMG submission 187146) | Freshwater lake sediment microbial communities from the University of Notre Dame, USA, for methane emissions studies - CRP12 CR (SPAdes)... | ecosystem: Environmental > Aquatic >... | reverse complement strand
GGAAGGAAGGACACACAGCAAAGAGGCAACCCGCAGCAACCAACGCCACCCATCATTTTGGCTTCATTGCGAGCGCCAATCTGCCTCATTTCTATCCGGGCATGAAACTCCGAAGCTAATTGTTTAACCAATTCGCGGAAATTGATTCTGGTCTCCGCAGTAAAAAAAAAGGTGATCTTTTCTCCACCCGATTGAAAATCCACACCCACAACCTTCATGGGAAGCCCAAGGTGCTCAGCTTTCTCCTTGCATTTTTTCATGGCTTCTGCCACCTTTTTTTCTTCCTCTTCTTGCTTTTTGCGGTCCTCATCTGTCGCCAAACGGATAACCGGAGGTGTGGGCTTAGAAAAAATTGCGGTGTTGAGATCCTGGGGTTCAGAAATGACCCTGCCCATCTGGGGACCTTCTTTGGTTTCTACCACAACCAGGTCTCCAAGGTTAAAGTTCTCCTCTTTTGTATCGCATCTCAATACAATATGTCGTTTTTCTAATTTTACCTGTGCTACTCGCATAACCAGTCTTTTCTATTAATCCTTATCATTAAAATTTTTTACTCCAAAAAAAATTCGCTCTTGGGGTTTAACGTCATGAGAATGGCTTCCAACGTTAATTGAGGGTTGGCGTTGTACTCAAGCGAAGTGCTGTATTTCTCGGTCCCGAGTAAAGCGTTTAAGAGCCTTTCGAGACTCAAGGCCCTACTTTGCGAAGCAATTTCTTCTGTTTTATCTTTATTTAAAACACAATCAACATTCCCATAGATTTTATATAAAACAAGATCTCTATACCAGAGACGCAAAAGATTAAGTTTTAAATCCACGTCTTCTTTGTCGCCTAAAAAATTTTCTTCCCCAATAAAAAACTTCTCATCTTCAGTTCTTGCAAAAAATCTTGATTGGTTGATCCATGAGTCTCTTAATCCCTTAAGCTGCTCCACCTTGAGCGTAAAGGCTTTTCCCGGGCTTCCTCCCGTGAGTGAAGCCATCAATAAAGCGTCATCTCTCTCTACTCCCGCTACCCCTGCCATGATCAATTCCGAAGCATCAAAAGGTGCCAGCGGCTGAAATTTAAGGTGTTGACACCGCGAAAGCACGGTCGGTAAAAGACGGTAAGGTTTTCCGGTTATCAGGATAATTACCGTATCAGGAGTTGGCTCCTCCAGGGTTTTTAAAAGCGCGTTTTCAGCTTGCAGATTCATCTTATCCGCATCATCAATAAGACAAACTTTATATCCTCCGGAAAAGCTCTTCCGGCTTAATGCTCGTTTGAGATTGCGGATGCTATCAATGGTAATCAGGCCTTTTTCAGGCTCAATCATCATAAGGTCTGGATGACTACCCCGGTCAACCTGGATACATGCTGAACAGATTCCGCAACTTTTCCCTCCACCCGAAGAACACAAAAGATTCTTTGCCAAGGCAAGTGCCGTAAGGCGTTTGCCAATACCGTCAAGGCCAGAAAAAACATATGCGTGTGCTAACCGTTTGGTGTGCACAACCTGGGTCAAAAGTTTCAGAATTTTTCGGTGGCCGCGAATCTGATCAAAATTCACTATCAATCCCTGTAAACATTTTCGTCATAACTATACCCCACGTCTATCACATGGGGTATAAAAGTATCGTTCTTAAGGGTTCAAGGTTCATAGGTGTCCGTAATTACCCAAAGAGCCTCGGCGACAGTTAAAAGAGATTTTTCTCAGGATGGTATAACCTGACATACGTGATTAATATTTATGAAATACGTTATCTCTGAGTCGGTAAAAAGCTGCAAAAATTCATTTTCCTGAGCGTTAAAAGTGTCCAGTACCCGTGTTCGGTATTCTGGCTGATCAATAATAAGATTTCCCGTGAATGCCTGTCCATTAACTAAAACCAAGTTTACTCGTTTCTTTTTGCCCCGCTTTTTTTCTGTCCCTAAATCTTCGGCGGTGGAAAAAGAAACTATATTTTTTTTATTAATAATTCGAATCGTAGAAGGTGATTCCATTTCAAAGGGGAAAAAAGCGGGACGATCTTTAGGAAGATCACTAATAAGTTCTTCGCTGTAACGAAAAACAGACTGTGAGTCCAAAAAAATATACCCATGATCCTTTCTCCGCCTGTCAGGTTTATGGTGAGGGGAACCTTCCTTTTGGACACTTTCAAGTCCACAACGTGCTCCTTTGAAAAAAGGTTGAAAAATTCGTTGGTTGATCATGGGAAAACCAAAAAAACTCGTCGCGCAATGAAATAACCATTACCTTCCCACGCTTAGGTCGGATAGTGATTCCCCTTAGGAATTGACCCATGCTAAAATATTACAGGCAGGTTAATATGTCAAGACCAAAGGAAACGCTCCGTTTTGATTGACCTCATTTTCCTTTTATACTATAAGATTATTATGCCTTCAATTGATGATTTCAATTCTGATCCCTTAATTGGAAAGCGGTTGGGAACATGCACGATCCTCAAAGAATTGGCTCGAGGAGGTATGGGAATCGTCTTTATTGCCTATCAACAAACATTAAAAAGGCAGATAGCTTTAAAATTAATTCCCAAAAGCTATTTTAAATCAGAGGTGACTGAGCGATTTCAACATGAAGCTGAGGCAGCCGCTATCCTTTCCCATCCTAATATAGTCCCGATCTACGAGATTGGGGAAACCGAAGAATTCCTTTTTTTTACGATGCAACTGGTTAAAGGGGACTCTCTTTCACGCGTCTTGGAAAAAGTCCAAAGTCATTTTTTACTTTCCCGGCGCATCCTGCCAATAAAAGCAACCATCCGAATCATCTCGCAACTGCTCGACGCTCTCGATTACGCTCATAATGAAGAAATTATCCACCGTGACATAAAACCCGACAACATTCTCATGGAAAACCACACAAAAAGACCTCTTATTTCTGATTTTGGATTAGCCAAGGTTCTACGAGGTGACAACTTGGATTTTGTGCTTCGGGGAACCCCAGCGTATATGGCGCCTGAGCAAATCTTAGGGTTAAAAGTTGACGGGCGGACAGATATTTATGGAGTTGGGGTAGTGCTTTTCGAGATGCTTGTACCGGAGCTACCCCTTGTGGAAAATGAAGCGACTGAATCCTTCCTGAAGCGAAAGGCGTATGATAAAAAGGGAGTCTTTTTAAAAAATCCTTCTGACCTTAACCCGAATCTCCATAGAGAGATGGATGAAATTGTTTCAAGGGCGATCGCTTATGAGCCGGACGATCGATATCCTACCTGCCGGGATTTCCTGAGAAACTTGGAAAAATACCAGGAAAATTATTTAAAATAAAAAGGGAGCTTGCGCCATGCAAAAATCTCTACTGCCAAAACTAACGTCCTACAATATTGGCAGGGCCTTTAATCTCCTTTTTAACCGCATTTCTATGTATCATCTTGATCATCCGGCTACCGTCCAAGCTATAGAAGAGTTTCTGAAAGCACTAAGCGAAGGTTTTAGCTTTATATCTTCACTATCCTTCATTGTGTTGCACGATAAATTCTTTCTTGAGGAGGAACCTCTTGACCCTCGGATTATAACATCAAAAATGCTCCCACATTTTAAAAAGGCCCAGATCCAGTCCGTATCTTTTGAAAAGGGGCTAAGTGAAAACGAGCTGAGGGGGTTTCTGAAAGTTTTTTCTGACCTTAAAACCCACTCTACCGCGGAGTCCATCAAAACCGCCCTTAGCAAAATGGAGATCACTCACCTCAAGGTCAACTATACCTTCTTACAAAAGCTGACTGAAGACGACGCGGTAATTTACCGAGAAAACATACCGGAAGATTTATTCACCCAATCAAAAACTGCTCGCGGAATAGATACCGAGACTTTAAAAAAAATGCTGGCAGAACAAATCATCCTGGAAGAACTCGGAGAATCCTTCTCCCTCCAGAAACTCATTGATGATCCCGCCACGTTTTCTAAGACCATGATTGACGCTGATATTGCCAGTTCACGCGATCTTAACTCCGGTAAGCCGGAAACCGGCTTACATCTTACTCAGCAGCTTCTGCGGATCACGGAAGAAATAAAAAAAGCCAAACCAGAGGTGGTGGAAGCCGTAGACCACCAAAAATTAGCAGATGCGGTCTTTGCAATGAGAAAAGATTTGCTTAAAGGGCTTGAAGCTCAGAAAGCATTGGGAGTAATTTTTGCCAATGAAGAGGCTATCCGTAAAGAAATTAATGCGCTAACTGATCAAGTTATTATCCGCATAGTAAAAGAAGAATATAACCAAGGAGAAATTGCTATTCCCCGGCTTGCCCAGATAATTCGGCGACTGTTGCCAGAGCCGGGTGAAATCAAACGCCTCCTTCCTCTTTTAAAAGAGGCTTTGCTGGCGGAAGGTATGTCTCTGGTTGAATTTCTTCGACTGGTTCAAGAGCTTGGGAAAGAGCTGGAAAACGAAGGGTTGGTTCAACTGATCCAGGAAAGTGCTGAACACATAGGATTATCGGGTGAAGATATGATCAAAGAACTCAAGCGCGATCCTACTGGCGCCGCAGAGCTAATCTTTCTTGCTGCTGAAATTAGACGAGGATCTGGAGATGAAAAAGTATTTTCTGAATTACTGGCAAACTATGTAGAGCGGATCGGAAGTGAGTTCGCGCTGGATGCTGCCGAACAAAAAGGAGAAGAAGGAGGAAAACATCTGAAGGAAGTAATCTCCCAGGTTGAATCTGAGCTGCTTTCTCGCCTCAGGGGGAAAATGGATTCCCAGTTATTTAGCGTGCTGGAGAAAAAAATTGATGATCGTTTAGAGGAAGTCCTGAAGCAGCTAAAGTCAACCTGGGTCATGCGAAAAATTTCTTCCTCTGCTGACGTAAGCATGGAACTTCCTGTCCTCCTTAAGCTGATCGAAGAAAGCATTGATGATGAAAAAGAAGTTCAGATGATTTTGGAAAAAATCATCTCCTCCCTTCGGGCACAGGGGGTTGAGGAAGATAAACTTAAAATTATTGCTGACGAAATCGCTAAACGTGCGCAGAAGCAGGAAAAGGAACCCAAAAAAAAAGGCTACCCCAAAGGGACATTTAACCGGGGCAACATGCTCTTTTTCCTTAAAAAAGAAATTTCCCGGGCGTGGCGCTATAAAGTGCCGTTCTCAACCATTACTTTGTCACTTGTAAACATTATTCCCAAACAACCTGTCTTCTCAGAAAAAATTAAGTTACAGGAAATCTGGTTTTCGGTTATGGAACGCTTGATAAAAATAATGCGGGATGCTGATCTGCTTGGCTTTTTAGAAGAAAATAAAATCCTTCTTTTGCTTCCCATGACTGATGAAAAGGGTTCCAACCTAGCGCTTCAAAGACTCTTGAAAATCATCCATTCCGAATCTTTTATAGTAAAAAACATCCCTTTAGAATTAAAGTTCGTTGCGCTGACAACTTCTTTTCAGCAAGATAACATGCCAACTATACAAATTTTTTTAAAAGAAATCGAAACCAAAATGAATGAGCTATTAAAAACTCAAAAAAATGTGAAGTTAAATTTGTAGTTTCCTGCAAAAGGGAAAAACAAAATTAATTTTGCGTGAAACCAATTCCGTAGTTCCTACGTAGTTATTCACCGATAGAATCCTGCAGGTAAGATGATAAAAGCGATCATATTCGATTTGGGTGGAGTTTTGATCGAAAATCCAACCCCAGCAATGATAAAATATTTTTCTGCCTCATTGGGTGTTGCGGATAGAGCAATAAACTATGCAGGTGATCGTTTAGTTCTCCGTTTTCAAAAAGGCATCATATCAGAAGATGCGCTTTGGGAGGAAGTTTGTCGGACACTTAAGGTTCAAAAACCCTCTTCACCTTCACTGTGGTATGACGCCTTTAGAAAATCCTATAAACCCCGGACGGAGATGTTTTCTCTTGCGTCCAAGTTAAAAAGCGATGGTTATAGAGTTGGATTGCTCTCCAATGCTGAGATTCCTGCAATGAAGTTTTTTGAGGAACAGCGATATGATATGTTTGAGGCAACCATATTCTCCTGTGCGGTAGGCGTTAGCAAACCAGAAAGGAGAATCTATGAAATTGTCTTAGATGCGCTCCAGGTCCTCCCCCACGAAGCAATTTTTATTGACGACCGAGAAGATTTTATTGACAGCGCAAAAAAGATTGGGATAAAAACCATCCATTTCATAAGTCAACCCCAAGTAAAAACCGAACTTAGGAGTCTTTTAAAAAAAACTTAATCCCCCTCATTTCTCCCCCTTTGGTGTCACCACCTCCGGTTTTGGACCAATATTTCCTTTTAGAAGAGCAGGATTCTCTTTCCAATAATCAAGCAAAACTTCTTTTTTACTATTAATTTTATTTTTTATTTTATCTGGGGCTGCTTCCAAAGGGATTTCGCCTAAACCTACTAAATAAAAGCTAAGTCTTGATTGAATCAACAGTGGGTGATCATTGGGCAAAAATAAAATTAAAAGAAAAACAATAACCATACCAATAAAAATACCCTTTAGAAGACCAAGCAGCACCCCTAACACCCGATCAAGTGCTCCGAGTTTACATAGGGTAACAACTCTTCGAATTATAATTCCGATTAAGGTAAGGACCAGGCTAACACCAATAAAAATAAAAATAAAACCAATGAGGTTCCTGATCATGAGATCATTTACCCAAGATGAAAGCTGATGAGCGGGCACATGATAGAACTTAACTGCTAATAAAAGACCGAGCACAAGCGATAAGGTAGAAAAAACCCCCCTAATAAATCCCTGGAAAAAGCTATATAAGCCGGAGATAAAAATAATGGAAAGGATAATAAAATCTAAAGCATTCATTTTTTAATCAGCAAGCCCCGTAATACATTTTTTAAAGCTATACCGTAATCCCCTTTCTAATGCAACAGCTGAGCGGGCTGATCATGGCTTAATATCACGTTATTCAACTTTTTTTAGTAATTTAAATATGTTATAGGATCATTCTGTGTTTTGTCTAATGCTGACAAGGTTTAATTTTTTTAACTTTTAAATAAAAAACAAAATAAATTATTTTCTTGACATCTTATAATCAAAGTAATACTGTAATTTTCAAAGCCAACTATTTAATATTTAATTACTATTAACTATTAGCAATCATTCTGCTGCCGATAGTTATGTTCGCTGCAAAATATACAATATATTGTATATTTTGCAATTTAGATAACAACCTTAAAATTATTTTTTTACCAGTTGATTTTTTTATATTGAACTAAATAATTTTAAAAAGACCTTTGTGAAATATGCCGAATAACTCGATGGCAGAAAGATATATTTACGATTCCCTAACCCAAAAACTCGTCAAGGTCAGAGAAAAAAGGGGCGTTGATAGTGCTTCCTACTGTTGTCCGGATGAAAATAATGTCGAACCCAGCGATGAAATAAACAAATCAATAAATGATGTGCACAATGACACTATCAATGCTCAAGGATGGATTGGAGATAATCAGGAAGAGGAATCAATTGCTTCAGAGGAGGAGGAAATGCAATCAGAAAAAGTTACTCCTTTAACGTTTAAAGCGGGAGAAAGGCAACATGACAAAAGAGGGCAATACGGGCGGATTACCGAAATAGGGTATCCTGCTTACATGGTTAACCGAAAGTGGGAGGTGGAATGGGCAAATCAAAGTGCTGAGAAACTATTTTTTGCACATAATATAAAAGAGTTATCAACCGCAGAAGAAAGAAATATCTTTAGGCTTCTTATAAAAGCTCTTCCTAAAACCGCTCTCACTCTTCCTAAAGCCGCTCTCATAAATTTGGAAGATTTTATCAGTTTAAATGCTGAACTTGCAAGCCTTGATATTCCTTCGCCTCTCGATAGCTCGACATTGCGGTCTCTCTCCCCGGAGGAGCTTTCTGTATTAAATAAGTTATGGAGAAAAAAAGAAAGCAGTCAAAAAATACCCATTGAAAAGAGAGAATTTGTTTTAAACCATCACATTGAGGGAGGAAAAAAATACAACTTTATTTCTTGCGTTTTTCGTGAAGGAACTCTTTTAATTTTGATTCCTTCTGATGTGTTACTTGATCCGATTATGGATCTTCTTTTGGGTAGGGAAAGAGTTGTTCGGGACCTTATGTTAAATAAAATGCCCTCTTTTTGTTCCCTTTGTGTGCTCGTGGCTGATTTACAGAACTCTGTCAAAATTTCCGCTGACCTTCCTCCGGCGGAATATTTTGAATTGGTATCTCAGATCTGGTCAAGGATGGAAAATTCTTTCAGGAAATATCACGGTACTATGGGGAAGCATGTTGGGGACGGATTGGTGAGGTTTTTTTTAGCTGAGCCGGAAGCACCTTTTCAACATGTTTTAAATGGACTTCTCTGCGCTTATGAAATCAGAAAAAAACTCGCCGAGATAAATTCGGAATGGAATATTAGAAAAAAATGGACCAATAGGCTTTGTTTTAATATCGGCATACATGAAGGAAGAGAATGGTTTGGCTACATTCCCGTAAACCAGTTTACCGCATTAGGAGACACAGTGAACTTTACCGGAAGACTTTCAGAATTTTCCCGCGATGGAGCAATCTGGACTTCAAAACATTTAATCAGTCTCCTCCCTCCTGAAATTCATAAAAAATTATTTTTTGGCATCCGCAGAAGCTCTTCCCAGGGGGAGATCTTTGTGGCCAATACCTTCTCGCGGATAATGGATTTAGCTGATTTAAGCAAGCCTGAACATGCCAAGTTTGTAGATATAAGTACTCTCAGTGTCACTGAGCTTATTGAAATAGACCAAAAATTACTCGATGGAAATTAATATCGAGTAAAACCACACCCTCCCCGGCTTACCTCGCTGATATCAGTTCATGAATAAAGTTTGGTTTCCTATCTTGCCTTTGAGGATGGATGCTTCTACAGGTCCACCCCACTCTTCCCAGTATTTTATCTCTTGTTCCTCATTGAAGACGATTCCCTCTAAATAAACACAGCAAGGGAAAATCCGTTTTTTTGTCTTTCAAGTTTGCTTCCGCCATGGCAACTGCTCCCAAGGAAGGGGAATAAAAAGCGCTGCCGGTTTTTAAAAGGCTGACAGTTTCCCCATCTGCCTTTCTTGTCCTTTCTACAATCCGGTCAATTTTTTCTTTTGAGAGAAGCTCGGTTATGGGAATTGCGCTTACAGCAAAATACCGCGGAAGGGGGACCATATCATCTTTATGCCCTCCTAAAAGTATGGCATAGGAATCAGTGGGTCGACAGTTTGATTTGTCCCTCGTCATTCATATTTTCAATGGGTTAGAAGAAATTATAGCATTCTGATTTATTTAGCTACCCTTTTCATTAAATTTTTATCACAAAATCATAAGCTATGAACCCACTTCTTGTCACAGTAAAACGTGTAGGTTATTCTGATCGGTAGGGTTCTTAGTGTGCTTAAGGCTTAGAGCAGTTCTCCATAGTGGACGAGTTTCGCAACTTTTGTGTTTCAAAAAGCCAAAAAAATCCATGGGGGACCTAATATTAGGCCGTATTGACCACCTTCTTTATCAACCTGCCAAGTCAAGTCCGTCTTCCCCAATTAACTGTAATAAAAAAGTTTCTCACCCTAATGTTTTACAGTATACTTTCACCTCCATTTTAATTAGGTTACAAATCTTTGCTTGCGCTTTAGGGAGTTATATCCTACAGCCAGTTACGAGTTGATGAGGTAGGGGTCACAACGCAATGACCATAATTCCTGATGAAGAGGAAGGGAGGGGAAGAAAAAAATAGTTACTTCTTAACCCGTAAAGGTTTTTACTATTTCCGTATGTAATTAAAGTTAATCCCTAAATCTATAACGCAAACTCAGGTTAGAAAAATTTGTCCACTTGGGCCTGAAGACATACAGCTTCGTCTTGCCGGGCTAACTAAAACGCCAGCTCATCAACCTTCATGCCTGCACTTCTCAACCGCTCGCAATCTCTTTCCAATCGCTTGCTTGCCACCTCCCTTGTTTCTGCCTGAGCTTCTGCTGTGTCATCATCACGTCCAACATTATAGAATTTTTCGATAGTTGTCCTGCTCTCTCCTGTGGTAAACTCAAAAGCCGCCAAACAACCAAATCCTTTTTTCTCCCCATTCGCCTGTTTTACAATCATATCTGGGCATTTGAGGGTGACATCAACGGAAACTGGTACTCCCGCATGCATAAGGTGAATGAAGTTCTGCAGTCTTAAAGCAGGCTTTTTCAATGATGCGTCCCC
>Ga0209048_10007388_pt1 | contig 10157 bp, 9 predicted proteins | sample FrelakmetCRP12CR_FD_187146 | JGI IMG/M metagenome (GOLD analysis project Ga0209048, IMG submission 187146) | Freshwater lake sediment microbial communities from the University of Notre Dame, USA, for methane emissions studies - CRP12 CR (SPAdes)... | ecosystem: Environmental > Aquatic >... | reverse complement strand
CGGGGCGTGCCGGCTCGGCGACCACCGCCGAGATCGGCACGATGGTGGCGACCGAGCAGCTCGATGGTTTGCGGATGATGTCGATCAACCCGATCCACCTGGTGGTGATGCCCAAGGCACTCGCCATGGTCTGTGTCATGCCGCTGCTCTCGGCGCTGTTCATCGTCTTCGGCTTGGGCGGTGGGTATCTGGTGGGCGTCGTGTTGATGGGTATCGACGGTGGCACGTACGTGTCCAGCCTGCAGTCGGCGGTCGACTACTACGACGACGTCGTCGGCAGCCTGCTGAAGGCGTTAGTGTTCGGTGTGCTCGTCGGGCTGATTGCGACCTATCGCGGCTACACCTGTGCGCCAACCTCGGCCGGAGTGAGCGCCGCGACGACCTCGACGGTCGTAGTCGCATCGGTCTCGGTCTTGATTTTCGACTATTTCATCACCGCCTTGTGGGGAGTGTAACCTGATGAGCCGTGCACCTGCTCGTGACTTCGTCGTCGGCCTCTTCGTGCTTGCTGGCCTTGGGGCTATCGCCTACCTCTCGATGAATGTCGGCGGCTTCTCGCTGCAGCGCGATGGCGGCCTGAGGGTGCACGCCGCGTTCGACCAGACCGGTGGACTCAAGGCACGCGCACCGGTGGTGATCGCGGGTGTCAAGGTCGGGCAGATCGACTCCATTAGCTTGGACAAGAACTTCCGGGCGCGGGTGGACATGAACCTGGAGCGCAATCTGCAAATTCCGGTTGACACCTCGGCATCGATCGTGACTGCCGGCTTGCTCGGCGATCGCTACATCTCGTTGCAGCTCGGCGGCGAGGAGAAGTGCCTCAAGTCGGGTGACGAGATCACCATGACCGAGTCGGCTGTCATCCTGGAGCGCTTGATCGGCAAGCTGATCCACAATACGGATGTACAGAAGTCGGAGTGACCCTGTGACGACCATGCGTCCCTCACGGACAACGTTCCTGGCAATCGTGTTGGCCCTCCTCGGACTCCTCTGTGCTCCGGCGGGAGCGGCGGACAATCAGCGGTCGGACGGCGATCCAATCGAGGGATTCAACCGCGGCATGTTTTGGTTCAACGACCAGGTGGATACCTACGTGCTCGTGCCAGTGGCCACGGTGTGGGACAAGGTCATGCCCAATCGTGTGCAGCGGTCGCTCGCAAATTTCTTCGACAACCTGCGCTTCCCCATCGTCACCGTCAACAACTTGCTGCAAGCAAAGTTCAAGAATGCGGCGTCCGATGTCGGCCGCTTCGCTGTCAACACGACGGTCGGCGTCGCTGGCTTCTTCGACCCGGCCAGCGACTGGGGCCTGGAAGCACACAACGAGGATTTCGGTCAAACGCTGGGGTATTGGGGCGTTCCCCCGGGTCCGTACTTGGTGTTGCCGATATTGGGGCCGTCGGGTGTACGCGACGGGGCGGGGTTGGTACCAGACGGGTTCATGGCGGTGTACCCGTGGTTCATCGACATCGTTTACACCGTCAGCGCCCGCGCCGTCGATGTGGTCAACACGCGCTCGCTGTATCTCAAGCAGGTGGAAGAGGCGAAGGCGGCATCCATTGACTATTACACTGCCGTGCGCAACGCATACATTCAGCGGCGTAAGTCGCTGGTGAATGACGGCGCCGCGGCAACCAAGGAAGAGTCAGAGGATCTCTACAACATCGACAAGGAGGTCGTGGAGTAAGGCACCATGGACAAGCACTCTCAGCATCACTTCTTGTTCGGTTTTTCGGTGGCGCTGCTGCTCTGCATTGCAGCGCTGCGCAGCGCCAGCACGGCAGCGGCCGAGGGCCCGACGGCGGTGGTGCAGCAGACGGCCGACGCGGTGGTTGCGGTGCTGGCCAACAAGAGCCTCGCCTCAGCCCAGAAGCGCGCCCAGATCGAGCAGATTGTGTACGCGCACTTCGACTTCACCACGCTCTCCAAGCTGGTGCTGGCACGCAACTGGAAGCAGCTGTCACCGGCGCAACAGCATGACTTCGTCGAGGAGTTCAAACGCCACCTGTCGGTGACCTATGGCCGCAACGTGGAGACCTACAACAACGAGCGCGCGGTGATCACCGGTGACCGCGAGGAGTCCAACGGCGACTGGACGGTGAAGACCAAGATCCTCCGCCCGAGTGCCGCAGACATCCTCGTCGACTACCGCCTGCGCAAACAGGACAGCACCTGGCAGGTGATCGACGTGATCATCGAGGGAGTGAGCCTGGTGGCCAACTTCCGCTCGCAGTTCCAGGAAATCCTCACCAGCAGCAGTCCCGACCACCTCATCGAGTTGCTGCGCGAGAAGAACGCCAAGGGCGAGCCGTTGAAGTCGTAGCGCCGGCGCCAGGAGACCAGACATGAACAAACCGGCGAAAACATCGAAGGCCAAGGCACAGGGCCGGCCGCAACTGGTGCCCCGCATCAAGAAGGGCCACTACAGCGACGGTCATCCGCTCGATCAGGTGCAGTATCTTGAATGCAAGATCATCCTCAACGGCGACCGCTTCACCTCGATGGAGAGCTTCAACGAGTTTGCCAAGCTGGTGAAGCGCGCGGCGGAAAACGCCGACATTGAGTTCTCCCGCAAAGGCTTCAAGGAGCTGCGCCCGCAAATCCGCGAGGTGCTTTTCCTGGATACCCACGACTTCAAGCTCTACAACCACGCCTTCATCCTGCGGCGCCGCCAAAATTACGTGGATGGCTTTGCGGTGGGCGACCCGGAAATCGTCTTCAAGTTCCGCCACCCGGATCTGCAACAGACCGCCGACATCGACGTCCGGCCAAAGATCGCTGGGGACTATCAGGTGAAGTTCAAGGCGGAGGCGCTGCCGCTCAAGGAGCAGCTTGGCGGCATGCGCATTTTATATTCCCACAATGCGCAGTTCCCCCTGAGCGCCATGCATGACGACCAGCAGATGGCCATGGCAACGCTGGTGCGCATGCTGCCGCCGCTGCAGACACTGAAGACGTCGGAGAGCGACACGATCGAGTTGGTGAACCATACGGCCGTTGAGGAGGTCCTGCTGGACATCGGCATGTTGGACTTCGGCAAAGGGGTCACCGCCAAGGCCAACGTGGCGGTGTGGCGCACGCGCGGCGACCAGAAGCAGCTCGTGGGCGAGTTCGCGTTTCAATGCAAGTTCAAGCGCCAGGACGAGCTCCACGCCGTGGCCATGAAACGCTGCGAACAGTTCTTTGTCGCCCTCCAGCATATCGCCGAGCAATGGCTCAGCCTCGGCACGACGAAGACCGGCGCGGTGTATCGGCTCAAAGGCAATCCGCCTACATCACATGAGTGATGCGGCACCGCCGCAGCCGCAGCGGCTTTTCAAAGGGGACCTGCTCGGCGTCCACCTGGCGCTGAACATCTTTGTCGCGACCTCTCTGCTCTGGCTGCTGCTGCGCAAGGCCGCCGACCTCAATCCGATCTGGGCCATCAGCTCGATGATCGCCGCCAGCGATCCGCAGGTGACGGAGGCAGTGAAGACCTTTCGCGGCCGTATCATCAACGCACTCCTCGGCTGCGTTGTCGGGTTGATCTTCCTCGGCGCGGGCGGTTCGAGCGAGTGGAAGCTGCCGCTGGCGTTGTCCGCAACCGCCCTCCTCTCTTCCTATGTGATTCGCGTACAAACCATGTGGCGGCAGGCGCCGATCACCGCGGCCATCATCATCGCCTCCGGCTTCGAGAGGCATCCCAAGCTGACCAGCGTGGAGATCGGCCTGCGCAGAGTGGGCGAAGTCCTGCTCGGCTGTGTCGTCGGCCTCAGCGTCACCTGGGCCGTGTCAAAGGTCTGGCCGCCGCCGGAGGTCGCGAAGAAAGCTGTGCCCGGTGAGGCACTGCCAGCCAACCTGAAGACTGGTTGACATGCGCATCTGCGTGCGGCGCGCCACAGGCTTGCGTCACTACGGCCTCACCTCGTAGTACGCGTTCACCGGGTTGTCGAAGTCGTGACATTTGAAGCGCGTGAAGCCGGCTGCTGCTGTCATCGCGCGCGCCACGGGTTCGCTGAAGCCGAGCGTGCCGAGTCCGGCGCCGCCGGGCGCCGACAGGCCCGATGACATGCAGCTCAACACCGAGATGCCATACATCATCGCCACCATCGGGTTGTGTTCGAGATTCTCCTCGAAGGTCGGCTTGGCATTGATATCGGCGATCAGCCAGGTACCGTCCGGCTTCAACGCCGCACGGATGGCGCGTAAGACATTTTCCGGATGTGTCATGTCGTGAATGCAGTCGAAGCTGGTCACCAAGTCGAAGCTGCTGTCGGCCGGCAGCACGTCGCCGCTGGCATCGTGGAAGGCGACGTTGGAGACGCCCGCCTGTGCGGCGTTGGCGCGCGCCCGTTCGATGGCGTGCGTGGAGATGTCGTAGCCGTGAAACCGTGATTGCGGGTAGGCCTTCGCCATTTCCAGCAGCGCGAGACCGCCGCCGCAGCCGATGTCGGCGACCTTGGCGCCCCCACTGAGCTTGGCGACAACACCGTCCAGCGCCGGCAACGCGACCGGGACCAAGAACGTGCGGAACCACGGCGCCAGGAAGCGCTCGATACCGACGGCGCCTTCGGGGCCGAACGCGTCGTAGGGTAAGCCGATGCCCGTCTTGAACGCCTCGGGCAGGCGTTCCAGTACGGCGAACTGCTGCGGCAACGAGTGGAAGCCGCCCGCCGCAAACGCTGGGCTGTTCTCCTCAGCGAGGACGAACCCGGCTTCGAGCGACAACGCGAAGCGCCCGTCTCCCTTGTACTCGAGCAGTTGCGCCGCGGCCTGACCGCGCAACCATTCGCGCAGCCAGCGCTCGTTGAGTCCCGTCTTCCGCGCCAGCTCCTCGCTGGTCACCGGCCCGGCATCGCGCAACGCGGCATACAGACCGAGCCGGTCGCCGAGATAGATCATCCCCGACACCACCGCGCCGCCGAGGAAGTCGAAGACGTGCTTGACGAAGTCCTTGAGCTTGTCGAAGTCGAGGTTCTGCGCTTCTGACGCCATGTGGATCTCCTTGTTTCCTATCTCAATCTATCGACGTGCCGTCTAATCACAACCACCGCGCACCGGCCAGAGGCCGGCGCGAATCAGTGGGTTCGGGTCCTACCGCGGCGTTTACTCGCTTACATCAATCGTCTACAAACTTCGGGTGGAGCCGCCGAGTCCGGGAGATCGACCGCCAGCTTCAGACGAGACCTACACGCGTCGCGTCTGCGCCATCTTGCTGGGCGACGTCTTCGGCTACAGCGCCCTCATGGGTGAGGATGACGAGCGCACCGCGCGCGCCATCCACGAGCTGCAGGCGGCCATCCGCGACATCGTCTCCGACGCCCATGGGCGCGCCGACCCGTTTGCCGGCGACGCCATCTTGGCCACCTTCGACAGCGTGGTGGCGGCGGTCGACGCGGCCCTGGCCATTCAGCGCCGCGTCGGGGCGGAGGAATTCGCCGGGACGCGCTTGCAGATGCGCATCGGCGTCCACTTCGGCGACGTCCTGGTGCGCGAAGGCGCCGCCTTCGGCGACGCGATCAACATCACGGCGCGGCTGCAAACGCTGGCCAAACCAGGCACCGTCTGCATCTCCGAAGGCGTCTACCGCCAGGTGCGCAACCGCTTCGACGAGAAGTTCGTCGACCTCGGCCGGCAACAGCTGAAGAATATCTCGGATCCGGTGCACGCCTATCTGATCGTGCCGCCCGAACTGGCGCCGGCACAGACGCCGGCACGGACGCGGCTCGCGCTCGGCGCAACGGCCGTCGTCCTCTTGGTGCTGCTGTCAGGCATCGTTGCGGTGCGCTACTGGAGCGCGCCACCCGCGAAGCCGAAAGAGACACGAACCGAGGGGCACTCGGGGTTGGGGATCGAGACCCACCAACCCGAATCACCAGCACCGGGCGCGCAGAAGGCAGCCGCGCATGCGGAGGACGGCGGCCAGGTGACGCTCGGCGTCATGTTGTTCAAGGGCCTCGCACCCGAAGGCGAAAAGGACTGGCGGCGCGAAGCGTTGCGCGACGGGCTCAATGCACAGCTCAGTCAGCTGTCACAGGTGAAGGTGTACTCCAAGGAGTTCATAGACTTCCTCGTCACCCGCAAGGGGCTCACCGACATCGAAGCGGCCACGCAGTTGGGCATCAAGAAGATGCTGTCGGGGAGCGTCGTGGTGGTCGGCGACACGCTGCACATCGAGACGCACGTCGTCGACGTCACCTCGGGGGTGCTCGAAATCTCGTACACGACCTCGGGACGCGAGCAGGACTTTCTCGACGGCCAGAAGATGGCGCTGGATGTCATTTCCCACCTGAACTTGCCGGTCACCGACGACGAGCGGCGCACGGCCCTGGCGCAGAAGCCGAGCGCCAACGCCGAGGCGCTGAAGCGGCTGATGGAAGCCGAATCCGGCGCGGCGCACCGGCCGGCAACGCCCGGACCGGAGACATCGAAGGACGCGCCGCATTCAGCCCTGCCGCGCTGGCTCGCTTCACTCGCATTGGTGCCGGCGGCGCGCGCCGATGACACGGGCGCTGCGCCACCCGCGATTCTCGACGTCCTCGAACACTATCGCAAGGCGACGGAATCGCGGGAGGTCCAGGCGCTGGCCGCAGTGTACGAGGAGTTCCCGCCCGACCAACAGGCAGCACAGCAGCGCTACTTCGAAAACGTCCGCGATTTGAAAGTGGTCATCGACCACGTCGACGTTGCGGTGGTCGGGGACGAAGCGGTGGCGAGCTACACACGTACCGATGACTTTGTCGATGCACGCACGGGCCGGCCCATGCACGTGACCGTCCGGCTCACCAAGATCTTGCGCCGCAGCGACGGGACGTGGAAGTTGGCGGGCGGGAAGTGAGGGGGGGAAGTGACCAGTAATCAGTAAGGAACGCGCCCGCATCATCGCCCCTCGGGCCGTTGATCCTCGATCACTGGTCACTGGTTACTGATTACTGATCACTGAGTTATGGAGCCCTGCAACTATCTCATTGTCAGCGACCTGCACCTGCGCGGGGGGTTCGATAACCCCACGGAGGGGCTGTACCATTTCGACGAGGAGTTCGCGGACTTCCTGCGCTACTACCGGCTGCACCGCGGCTCGAATCGGCCGTGGCACCTCGTCATTGGCGGCGACTTCATCGAGTTCCTGTACATTACGGATCGCCCTGACCCGAATGAGCGGCTGCTGCGCGGCTGCACATTCTCAGAGAGTGAGTACCGTTATGGCGCCGGCACCGAGCCGCCGAAGTCGCGCTGGAAGCTGGATCGCATCCTGCGCAGCAGCCATCCGCAGTTGCTGCTGGCGCTGGCGCGCTTCGTTGCGGAGGGCAACGACGTCATCGTGTTGCGCGGCAACCACGACTCGGAGATGTTCTGGCCCGAAGTGCAGGAGCACTTCCGCCGATTGATCGCCGAACACCACCCGGTCGACGTCAGCTACATGGCGATGAAGGAGGCGGTGGCGCAGCGCGTGCAGTTCCCCGAGTGGTTCCTGTACGTGCGCGACCTGCTGTACGTCGAACATGGCTGTCAGTATGACCAGTTCTGTTCGTTTCAGTACTTCATGAACCCGGTGGTGCCGGAGTACCCGACGCGCATCCAGATGTCGATCGCCGAGCTGTCGATCCGCTACTTCACGAATCAAATGAAGATGATCAACGCGATGGCGGCGGAGAACATCAAGTCGGTGAGCGAGTACATCAGCTGGGTGGTGCGCGGTAACCTGTCGATGCTGCCGCGCACGTTCAACCTGTACACCGGCATGGTGCGCCGGGTGCTGGCGAAGAGCGGGCATCCGGACCCGCAGGCCGAGCACACGGTACGCGCCGAGCATGAGCGGCGTGTGGCGGCTACCGACGAGCGCTACGGGTTGCCCCCCGGCACCGCCGCGGCCGTCGACGCCATGCGCAGCACGCCGGTGATGCGCTTCCCATTCGCAATGGCGCAGTTCCTGGCAATCGACCTGATTGCCGGCAGTCTGGCGCTGGCGCTCGCGGCCGCGGCGGTGTTGATCTGGTACCCGACGCGGGTCGGTCTCTTGGCCCTGGTCGGTGCAACTGCGGCGGCCGGGCTGATCGGCTACATCGGCGCACTGCGCTTCCGGCGAATGACGGAAGCCGCCCAGCTCAATCGGACCGCCGAACGTCTCGCGCAGTTATTCAAGGTCCCGTACGTGATCTTCGGCCACTCGCATGGCGCCGGTGCATGGCCGCTGCCGGGCGGCGGCACCTACGTCAACGTCGGCACCTGGGTCCCGGAGGGCGACGCAGCGTACTTCGTGTACTTCGCCGCCGAGGGGGAAGGCCCCGCGCGCACCGGCCGCCTCTGGCGCTGGCACAAGGCGAAGCGCGAACCGGAACCATTTGAGGTGCAGTGAGCAGTAGTCAGTGGCCAGAAGATCGTCCTCCAGTCAGCGCGGCTCCGCACGTCACGGAGCATACGGACCGTACGCTATCGGGCCGGGCAACTCGCCGATCACCTCACCAGGATGGATCACCAGACCCTGGGTGTGGGTCAGCTGGCGCAGGCCGCTGCCGTCTGGGTGCATGGAGAAAACCTGGCCGCCAAGAGGGTTGGTGCCGAGCGGATCGCAGCTCGAGTAGAAGACCAGCGTCCGCGTTTTGGAATCTTGGGTGAGGTGCGCCACCGCACAGCCTGGCGGGGGCTCAAAGTAGCATCCGTTCGTTGTTTTGTGCTGCCCTGCGCTGAACTGGGTGAGCTGACGCAGGTTGCCGCCGATCCGATCGATCGAGAAGATCTGACAGGTCTCGGCCGGATTGCTGTCGGGTAGCTCAGGCGGGTTGGCCGAGGCAACGAAGAACACGTTCTGCCGATCGACGCCGACGATCTCGCCGAAGGTATCCACGCGCTGAAAGTTGGTGAGTTGGAGCAGGTTCGGACCATCGATTGCGAAAACCTCCGTGATCGCCGTCACCCCCGGAAATGCGTTTGCGTTGTGCGCTTCTCCGGGCAGATTCAGATTGACAGCGGCCGGCTTGTCGCCGGTAATAACAGGAATGAAATCGACCCCGCCCGGCAACGTCAGCGCAACCGGGGCGGCTTTGGGTTCCTCTGATCCATCACTTCTCACGGTGAACGGAACGAACTTGCCGTTGGGGTTCAAACGATCTGGTTTCGCGAACGTGAAGAAAGCGATGGTCTGGTTATTGATGAACTGGGGGTTCACCACGCTTGGAGTATGGAACGGATCATCCACGGGCGCGACTGCCGGCGGCAGATGCGTCACCTGCCGCCGCTGAGCGCTGCCTACATCAAGCGTGATGACCTGGCCAGCCTCGTTGCCTGCCGCATCTGGTCCCTCGTCGGCGAAAGTGATCATCCGGCCGTCCGGGCTGAACACGAAGCTAAAAAACGGACTAGTGCCTCCCCCATTGAGGAGGGCGAAGAAGGGCAGTCGGCTGGGTGGGCCCAGCGAGCGCAAACCGCTGCCGTCGGCGCGCACGAAGAAGATGCCCTTCTGCTCCTGCGGCAGATGCAGTGGCAACGGAGGATTGATCGACAAGTCATCCGAGACTTCGAACACCACCGCGGCGCCGTCAGGGCTCACAGCGACTCCCTGAAATGCCTCTCGTGAGACTGAACCGTCGCCGAAGCGGCCAGTGGTTAGGAGCCTGCACTGCCCTCCAAACCCGGGGAAGTACGGACCGACGCCCGGCGTCTCCATCACCGTGACGTCCCGATCACTGTGCAGGATGTGCAGCGCCTGGCGCTCGGAAAAGCCGTCCGCCGTGTCGCGGCACTCGGTCACCACGTAGGCAAGGGTGCCGATGTCGTTAGGCGGAGTGACGCCACTGTCGCCGCCACCGCCGCATGCGGCCAGCACGAGCAGAGTAAAGATGGTGCTTGTCCGGAGCAGCTGAAATCGAAAATTAACCACAGAGGCACCGAGACCACAGAGCTGACCCTTGGAATCAGAGGCTGGCGCGCTCATCCTGTCCTCCGTCTTCCCACTCGGGGTCCTCTGTGCCTCTGTGGTTGGCCCATCTTACTTGTTCCACGGCCCGTTGAACGCATACTCCGCTTGCAGCGTGGGGATGTAGTCCGCACGCAGGCCGTCACGGTTGAGCGGCACGATCACATTGGCCGAGATGACGCCGGTTTCCGCGAACAGGCAGCGCAGGCCGAACGAGAAGTTGTAGTAGTCGTTGCGGTTGATCTGGAAGAAGAACGGCGCGCTG